>OFMT01000097.1_pt1 | contig 84349 bp, 59 predicted proteins | sample 1541891 | NCBI WGS metagenome assembly OFMT01 (sample SAMN04209230, study PRJEB22552) | human gut metagenome | biome: gut; material: feces | host: Homo sapiens | place: USA: Oklahoma | reverse complement strand
TAGGAAGGAAGGTAAGAACTTTCTGAACAACCATTCCTACTTCATTTCCATAAGCGTCATAAATTGCAAGTTTATGTCCCCAGGAAAACTGACCTTTTACTACATACACAGTATTGCCGGCTTCATCATAAATATCATAGCTGTCAAACCATGAAAACAACCTTTGTTTAAACAATAATTTCATAACTTTTCACCACTCTCCAACAAATATAATCATTCCTTATGCGTCTGATCTGGAGTATGCATTTTTCATCTGATTACTCAGCTCATACAATACTTTATTCAATGTATCCTGCGTTTCTTTTTTTACCATATCAGCGATTTTTTCATTTGCCTCCTGACGAAGCTGCATGCGTTTTTCTGCGTTGCTTTCCTTCGCAAGAAGTTCATCATATTGGTTGATATATTCATGTCCTTTTGACATGACTCTTTCCTGATAACGTTCAATATGGAAAATGGATTTACTATAAGAAGCATCTGCCATGGCTGCGATCATCCTGCTTGCCCAGTAAAAATTATCTGTTGAAGCATCTCCGGTCGTATTGGAAAAATACTCCGGTACTTTCTCTACATCTGTGTAGAACGGTGCGGCTGTATTAAATACGTTTGAAGCAAATGCTACCCATTCGATTGCCCGGCTGTCTTCTCCTGCATCCGGTCTCATCTGGATAATTCCCAGGAAATCTGTCCGGTTTACACCAATTGCACGATATGCACCTTTCATGGATTTATCTCCATAAGATGCATACGGATCATACGGTGTTCCCTGAAAATGAGAAGAAAGAACGTATTTCACATCTTCGATCGTCACCTTTTTCTCCGGAACCATGCACCATGGAATATCATCAGAAAGTGGTGTAAAGTCCGCGTCCGGTCCATCCCAGTTCATTGTACTCGGATTCAGGCAGCGTGCCATATACCATGCTCTCGGTGTATTGTATACATGATCAGAGTCATCATGACTGCCAAAAATATCTCTTGGATTGAATGTTCCATCCTGCGAAAGGTTCAAATGATATTTTTCAACAAACTCCTTCAGATCGGCGGAACACATATATTCTTTCTGGTTTGAAAGTGCATCCTCAAGATCGAACTGATCCATTCCAAACTGATTTGGCATCATGACATAAACATCATCCGGTACTTTGCGTGCGATCCAGTGATGGCCACCGATGGTCTCAAGCCACCAGATTTCATCTGCATCCTGGAACGCAATTCCATTCATTTCATAAGTACCATACTGTTCTAACAGGCTGCCAAGACGTTTGACACCTTCCCTTGCACTGTGTATGTATGGAAGTACAATGTATACAATATCCTCTTCCCCGATTCCTCCAGGAATTTCTTCTTTTCCGTCTTTTGCAGGCTGATATCTTACAAGCGGATCAGCTCCGAGAACTCTTGGATTGGATGTGATCGTTTCGGTTGCTGTCATTCCGACATGGGCTTCATTCACTCCGCAGGCTGCCCAGATACCTTCTCCCTCTTCTGCATTTGGCATTGCAGTATAGCGCATCGGATGTTCCGGAAGCTCGATTTTGACATGTGAAATGACCGATTTATAGATTTTCGGCTGTTCCTCCGGGTGGATCACTGCAAATTTTTTTGAAGTATAATGTCCGGAACCAGAATCATCATTTCTTGCGATTATGGTTGATCCATCATAACTTGCTTTTTTTCCTACTAAAATTGTTGTACATGGCATAGCTGTCACTCTCCTTATTATCTTTCATTTTTTTATCATCAAACATGCATCCGCATAACTGCCATCTGCATATTATATCTTCTTTTATCTCTCGTAAAATCCGTTATCATGTTCCAGTGGGATGCTTTTTGCATCCATATTTTCAATCCAGACGTAGGTACGGTTTTGCAAAAAAATGATCAGCTCATCGATCAGCGGTTCCTTGCCTTCTACTTCCATTTCCACGCTGCCGTCATACAGATTTTTCACCCAGCCGGTCAGTCCGAGCTGATTTGCTTTCTGCACTGCATAATAACGGAACCCCACTCCCTGAACTCTGCCATAAAAAATAATATGTTTTCTTATTTTTGTTTTCTTTTCCCAAAACATACTGATCCGCTCCTGCTGTCTTTCCTGATATTTACATGATTTCAACTTGAACTTTAAAACTTCAGTCTCATCTGATTCCACACGACATTTCCATGCACAGATTCTGAAACACCTTCATTTTCAAAACCAAATTTTGCATAGTAATGCACCAGCCGGTCTTTGCACGTAAGGACAAGACCTTTTCTTCCCTGGTCTTTTGCATCTGCGATCGCTCTTTTTAAAAGTTCTCCTGCATAGCCGTGGTTCCGGTATGCCGGAAGCGTATTGACACCAAATATCATCTGCCATGCTCCGTTTTCATTATGCATGGTCGCATTCTCATACATTTCATCTGTCAGATTTTCCTGATCTGTCACCATACCATCAACAAATGCGATTAATTTATCATCCTCGAACATCAGCCAGAAATGATCTGCATAATGTGAAAGCCTCTGCTCAAATTCCTCTTTTGTTGCCGCCTCTGCTGCCGGAAAGCATTCTTTTTCCACTGCCGCAATCTGGTCGATGTCTTGTAATGTTGCAGTTCTTATATTCATTTTCATCATCTCCTGTTTTTTTCCGGATTTATATCCAATGGTGTTTGTTCTGCAAATGTAAGCTTTTTCCTAACATTCCTTCTCATTTTTTCTGGTACGGTAATCCGGAATTTTATAATATGCGGCTGCCTCTTCAAAATATTTTTCATCAATGTGCGGCCACTTTACCTGAGCATTGTCCTCTAATGCAAGTTTTTCTGCCAACTCAACCATTTTGGCTGAACAGTCGATTCCGGTAAGGATTGTCAGAATGTTGCTGTTCACAAACCACGGTGCTATGGAAAGCAGGCCGCCGGTGATCATATCCTGTGCAACTTTCTGATTGTCATAAGGTACTTTCAGAAATTGAGGTTTCCATATTGTTGTTCCATTTTCCACACCGGACTCTAACAACATGCACTGTGCATATCCGGCATCATCAATGGATATTCCAACACTGCCTGAATTAAAGTAATGTTTGTTTTTGTATGTCATCTCTCCCGGATAATGCGTATGAGCACAGATCATGTAATCAGTGTCAATCTTTTCTAACCATTGTTTTACCGGATCCTCATTCAACTGCAAAAGTTCCCTGCTGCTCGCCGGTGATCCGTGACAACAGGTAATGGACGGATAACCTGCTTTCTCATAAATAAATGTGATTGGAAGATTCCGAAAGAAATCAAAATCTTTATCCACAAGCTGCCCGTAAGTGTAGAGTAGGTTTCCACTTGCTGAGTTACTTATCCACATCTGCTCTGTGCATTTCTTTTTTCTGGCTTCCTGCTGTGTGAGCATGTACTCCTCACGATTGCCCCTTAACAGATAACAGGTATGGTTTTCCATAAATTCATACAGATAATCCATGGTTTCTCTTGTGTAAGGTGTATCGGAAATATAATCTCCAAGAAAGAAGTACTCGTCACATTTGTGTTTTTCCATATACTCTGTGCATGCCTTAAAAGCGTAAATGTTGCTGTGTATGTCTGATATAATACCGATTTTCATAATAATACTCCTGTATTCCCGTTGTGAGATTATCTCTCTTCTGTCCGAAACGGAATCTCTGTCTTATCTGCCATGATCTCGTAATATCTATAGTCACTATAGATGACGCTGCTGCTTGAGTTTTTATTTCTTCCTGCAAAAATAAGATAACCGTAGTAATAACTCTCATACATTGTTTCCCAGGAATCATATTCATTCTGCAGATAGACTGCAAGCGGTGCGGCATGAATCAGATATTCGTCATACGAAATATAACCACATATATAGCCAAATGCAAATAACCGGATGCATCTGCAATAGTCCCATGCATCCACTCCTGCATCCCCAATGTTATTGTATGCGTAATAAGTTCCCAGATATTTGCACATTTCATCTGGGGCATACAATTTGTATGTATAATAGATACTGTCCTCCGGTAATGTCAGCGCCTCTTCCCCTAATTTTTCCAAAGTCTGTGCATAAGTATATTTATCGCCTTTTTGTAACAGGGAATCGGTTGTTTTCATAAGGCTTTTTCTGTCATGAATTCCCCAATAATCGGAGATATTTTCCCGGATAGCTTCCACCTTATCCTCTCCCATGACGTCCGCATAATTTTCCACATCAAATGCATCAAACTCTCCAAAGCTGGTACTGTTCACATAAAAATATGGATAGAAGGACTGTTTCAACCATTTTTCCAGTTCTTCCCGCTCCATTCCTGCAGCCTCCACCGCTGTATTTGTCTGTTCATCTGTGACAGCATCACGCGCTGTCCACTCTGTTTTTAAGTTTCTTCCGTCATGTGTGTAAATAAAAATCTGCGCTTTTCCAAACTTATATCCACGAAAACCAATCCATACAATGAAAGCGATACAACCCACGGTCAGGATAGGATGCCGTTTGATCCATTCACCCGGGGTAAGTCTTCGTCTATCCATGAACATTTTAAACTCTAACGGCTCCTGATCCAGTAAGTATGGAACAAACGGACTGTACCATAAGATTTTCTTTTCGCCAACACCCAATCCCCATGCAGTGTCCGAAGCGTTTACTTTGTCCGATGGCCGCTGATGTTTCACTCCATATTTATCCTGAAATTCATAAATCAGGTGACGATCCGAATCGGAAGATCTGAATGCAAAATCTTTTTCATTGACAGCAGTCCCTTCCACACGATAGAACGTCGGCTTTGTGATTTCAAATTCTTTTCTGCGGCAAAGATATTTACTCAGTAACATTCCAATAACTCCACCGAAAAAGAAAATGACCGCCAATTTGCCACTTGTTCCACCAGGAGTGTTAAAAGCCAGCATAAACATTCCTCTTAAAAAAATAATCAGGCTCACAATCTGTGCTATCTGGAATATTTTTCTGTTTTTTTCAATCTGCTTTTTTATATTCTGGTCAAACTGACTGTCCTGCTCCTGCTTTTTGTCCGATACAGAGGAGGTCTGTGGCACGTAGTATAACGATTTATAGCTATTGATTGTCTTGGAAACTTCTCCCGTTGCAAGATAATCGGTAAAAATTCTGTCACTACCTTTTACGACAACCTGTTTTCCGTTTCTGACGGAAAATGTAAATGTACAAGTTCCTGCTTTTTGCAACGTTTTTAAAATGATCTGCTCTTTATCCTGAGTACTTTTATATTTACAGATCAGATTTGATTTTTCATCGAATAATCGGATCTGTTTTCTTCGTCCAATGGTGCATACTTTTACATCCTGAACCGGGATATTTTTTGTTCTTCCTACAAATGGCGTTACATAGAAAGTATTGATATCTAATACGGTTTTCTCCCTGTTTACTTTAAAAATAAACGGTATTGAAACTATCATCGGAATGATACAGGACACTCCGATATATCCCACAATTCTATCTGCTGTTGATCCATATTCCAGAAAGTTCACACTGATTGCCGCCAAACCAAACATACACAAAAAACTGATTGCTGGCATGAGTGTGACAATCACTCTCTTTGCCACAGAATTACGTACTACCACTGTTCCCATAACCTCTACTCCCCCTGATTTCACTATTCCTTTATAAAAAATGTGTATTTTCCTTTTCCATGTCCGGTTACTTTTTGGATGATATTTCTCTCGAGTAGTTCTTTTAAGAACAATGATGCTCTTGTATTTTTTAACCCGGTTACCTCTTCAACCCTGCTTCTTCCAAATATTTCATTTTTATCAAAGGAATCACACAGTTGTTCCATATGCTGTATTGTTTTCTTTGAAATACCGGAAATTTTCTCTCCAAACATTCCAATATTCACTTTTTCCAGTTGAATGTTCACTTTTCTATTTTCAATGTTCGCTTCTGCTGTTTTATATTCTATTTTTGGCTCTCTCACAAGCATTTCCTTATAATCAACATGCATAAGACGATTCTGTAATAAATTTTTTTCATCCAACAACAGATTTCGCAAAAACAGTTCCAGATACTCTGTTGTTTCATGAATCTCATGTTTCAGATCATTATAATTTGCCCGAACCAATGCATTTCTGAAATACCATGCATTTTCCGCAAATATATCATTCGTTGCATCAAATCCAAGTGTTCGAAGATACTTGATAAAAAATACGGCTGTCGTTCTTGTATTTCCTTCTCCAAATATATGGATCTGCCATAAATTTGCAACAAATACTGCCAGATGGTGAATGATTTCATCCATGGATAATCCTTTGTAACTATAATGTTTCTCCTTCATAAAATCATATTCTAACGTTTTCCTTAGTTCAGAAGCACTTCCGTAAATAACAGTTGCTCCATTCAGCACCCATTCTTTTTTTGTAATATTATAATCACGGATTTTTCCTGCGTGGTCATATATTCCGGTAAATAATTTTCTGTGAATTGAGATATACTCATTTGGTGTAAAAGAAAATGCATGTTCCGAAAGTATTTTCGCAATGCGTATGGAAACTTTATCAGCCTCTTCTGTCCTGTCATGATTTTTCTGTGGTTTTTCTTCATAGTAAGAATCTAATAAATTTTTTACTTCATCCAGCGTAATTTTACCTTCAATATTCTGAATTGCTGCATCAACGAGATATTCGGACGGCTTCAATCCATCGACTGCCTGCAATCCAATCGCAGTCTGCCATGCATAACCTTTATACTTTTTATCTGGCTCCTGCTGTTTTAGATATTCTTTAAATGGATCTGTCTGCATGAACACACCTCCAAAAATGATAAAAAATTACGCTTCAAATGTTATTTCTCGTACATAACCTCTACTGCACCGCAGAATTCCTTTGCTTTTTCCATCCACATATCCAGTGACTTGAAATGCTATATTTTCTTCCAATTTTTTTATTCTTTTGTTCTCATTTTACTCCAACGTGCAATATTTTTTGATTGCTGTCTCATACAGATTGTTTCCCTCACTGTCAATGACAACGATCACCGGAAAATCTTTCACTTGAAGCTTACGGATTGCCTCAGCTCCAAGATCTTCATAACATACGATCTCAGATTTTGTGATACATTTGGATAAAAGCGCCCCTGCTCCGCCGACTGCTGCAAAGTAAACTGCATGGTTTCTGACAATCGCGTCAATGACTTCTTTCGAACGTTTTCCTTTTCCGATCATCGCCTTTTCTCCGAGATCTAAAAGAGTTGGCGCATATTTATCCATTCTGGTTGCAGTTGTCGGTCCTGCAGAACCTATTGGACGTCCCTCTCTTGCCGGAGATGGTCCCATGTAATAGATTGTGGAATCTTTGATGTCGATCGGGAGTTCTTCGCCACGCTCCAATGCCTCGATCATTCTTTTGTGTGCAGCATCTCTTGCCACATAAATGGTTCCTGTTATGTAAACGTAATCACCGGACTTTAAATTTTTTGTCACTTCCGCGGTGATCGGTGTTGTAATATGTTTGTCCATATTCTGCGCTCCCATTTCTAAATTTATATTTTTCTTCATTTATGACTGTAAAATAAAAACTACATTTGTAGTTATATGTTTTTTCTTACACTTCTCTTATCACATGTCTATTCACATGACAGCAGATATTGACTGCCACCGGAAGTCCTGCAATATGTGTCGCGTAAGTATTCACATTCACTGCGAGAGCAGTGGTTGTACCGCCAAGTCCACCCGGTCCGATTCCAAGCCGATTGATTTTTTCTAACATTTCTTCCTCTAACTCTTTCACGTATGGGATAGCAGAATGTTCGCCCACCGGTCTGGTCAACGCTTTTTTTGCTAAAATCGCACATTTTTCAAAAGTACCACCAATACCAACTCCGACAACCATTGGCGGACAGGCATTCGGTCCTGCATCCTTCACTGCTGTAAGAATTGCATTTTTTACACCCTCAATTCCATCAGCTGGTTTTAGCATGAACACACGGCTCATATTTTCACTTCCGAATCCTTTTGGAGCCATTGTAATTATCACTTTATCTCCCGGAACAATGCTGTAATGAATCACCGCTGGGGTATTATCTTTCGTATTTTCGCGGATGATAGGATCACCAACGACTGATTTTCTTAAATACCCTTCCGTATATCCCTGACGGACACCTTCGTTTACCGCATCTTCGATTGCCATTCCCTCAAAATGAACATCCTGTCCGACTTCCAGAAAAATAACTGCCATTCCGGTATCCTGACAGATTGGGATCATCTCTTCATCTGCAATTTTCAAGTTCTCCTGAAGCTGATTTAATATTTTTTTACCAAGTTCTGATTTTTCAGAAGCGGTGGCATCTTTCAGGGCTTTATCCATATCTTTGGAAAGATAATGATTTGCCTCGATACACATTTCTTTTATATTTTTTACGATATCATCTGTATTAACTGTTCTGATCATTTTTATTTCTCCTAATATTAAAATATTTCTTATACTTCTGCAAAGATTCATTCTGTTCACGGGAAGTCATATCCGGGAACGCCTTCATCAGACGCTTGAAACCAAAATTCTTCTCTGCAAATAATTCTTTGTATCTGCGTTCAAGTTCTTCTTTCTCACGCTGTTTTTCCAGACGAGCCGCCTCGCGTGTTTCTTTGTAAGTAGCAATCTTTTCTTTTACATTGATATTTTCTGCAGACTCAGAAAGTTTTTCTCTGGCACTTGCTGCAGTAGAAGCGATCTTCTCTTTTGCAGTGGATGGCAGATCCATAAGATTTTCTTTCGTATCAGAAATTTTTGTGAGAAGTTTCTCATGTGTTTCCTGGAACTCCTCCGATTTTTCTACTGCAGTTGTCACATTTTCGTAGATATTTTCACCGATTTCATCGGATAATTTATGTATTTTCGCAGCCATTTCATCCATAACTTTTAATCGCTTGTTAAACTTCAAAATTGTAGTAACAGTAACACCGCAGTCAACAGCGAAAGCCGACATGATAATACAGAGCAGCACAACACCCAGAATATGTGGAATCATGGTGATTCCTTTGTAAATGATTGGATGAATCACATCCATAATAAATGTACATGCGAGTCCCCAGTAGATGGAAAATTTCAAACATACATATCCGTGAAGATTAAACGGCTTATTGCTATAGTCCCACCATTTATTGTGAAATACTTTCTCCAGAATAAATCCTGTAATGTATTCCAAAATGGAAGTCAGTAAGAAAGAACCCGCAAATAATATCAGCAGGTTGTCCTTTAGCGGAGTCAAAGCAGCTACAACAATCACCACTCCACATCCGTAAATTGGACAATACGGTCCATTTAAAAATCCCCGGTTTACAAAAATTCCCCGGTCCAATGCTGCATAAGATACTTCTGTGCACCATCCGATAAATGCATAAATAATAAAAATCCATACTAACTCATAAAAATTTTGCGGCACTTTTCATTCCCCCTGTTGTTCTACTTTCTATTGGAGTTTTACTACAATTTTAAAACTCATGTATTCTATATTTACGCAAAAGTATAAACGAAAGTTTTTTCTATGACAATGAAATTTTTCCACGGAAGTTGGATTTTCGCAACACGTTATCCACATTTGCACTATGGATTTCTTGATAACATATGTTGTTTTTCATTTTTGTGTTGACATCATTCATTTTTCAAATAATCAAAATTGAACATCCTTTTTTTCAAATCAGGCTTGTTATCATGAAAAATAATTTGTTTTTAGATAGACAAATCGGCTGCTACATAAAAATGTGGCAGCCTACTGTCCAGACCACAGTGAAGTCTTTGTATCACTGCGGTCAAAATATTTTTTTATTCCTCTTCCGAATCAGACTCAGCACGGCTTAATAATTCCTGCATTAATTCATCATCCGTTTCTGTCATCTGACCTGCCGCTTTTTTCGCAGCCTCTGCTGCAGCCGCAGCACTCTTGGCTTCCTCTTCCTCTGTGACAAGTTCAGATTCATCTGTATTTTCCATGAGGGATTTGTCCTCACGTACTTTTGCAATGCTTGCAACTGTGACATCATCCGCAAGATTCATCAGTTTTACACCGGAAGTAACTCTTCCGAGTAATGCCGTATCACTGACTTTGATACGGATAATGATTCCCTCCGTTGTGATCAGCATCATCTCATCATCCTGATTGACTGCTTTCACACCGACGATATTTCCGGTTTTCTCTGTGATCTTATAGCATTTCACACCTTTACCACCACGGTTCTGGGCTGTAAATTCAGATGCAAGTGTGCATTTTCCAAGACCTTTTTCAGATACGATCATCAGTGATTCGCCCTGGGATTCCATCTGCATTCCGACAACTTTATCTCCATCCGTCAAATTCATACCGATCACACCCATAGAGGTTCTTCCGGTACTTCTGACATCTCTCTCATTGAAACGGATACACTGTCCGTATTTTGTCACAAGGAAAATATCCTGTTCGTTATCGGTCTTTTTCACTTCGATCAATTCATCATCTTCACGCAGTGTGATGGCTGCAAGTCCTGTTTTTCTGACATTCGCATAATCGGTGATCGGTGTTTTCTTCACAATACCATTCTTAGTTGCCATAAACAGATAGTGTCCTTCGGTATATTCCTTGATTGGGATCACTGCGGTAATTTTCTCTCCCGGCTGAAGCTGCAACAGGTTAATGATCGCAGTACCTCTCGCGGTTCTGCCCGCTTCCGGAATTTCGTATGCTTTCATTCTGTATACACGACCGGTATTGGTAAAGAACATCATGTAATGATGGGAAGTTGTCATCAAAAGTTCCTCGATGTAATCTTCATCGATTGTCTCCATTCCCTTGATTCCCTTGCCGCCACGGTTCTGGGCGCGGAAATTATCAAGGCTCATTCTCTTGATGTAGCCAAGTTTTGTCATTGCGATCACAGTGTTGGTTACCGGAATGAGATCCTCCATGGAAATATCATACTCGTCAAATCCGATGGAAGTTCTTCGCTCATCACCGTATTTTTCTGCAATCAAGAGGATTTCCTCACGGATAACACCAAGGAGTTTTTTCTCATCTGCCAGAATTGCTTTTAACTCTGCAATACGATCCATCAACTCTGCATACTCAGCTTCGATTTTCTCACGTTCCAGACCTGTCAGTGCACGCAGACGCATATCGACAATCGCCTGTGCCTGGACATCTGTCAGGGAAAATCTCTCGATCAAACGATTTTTTGCTTCCGGTGTATTTGCACTGCTTCGGATAATATTGATCACTTCATCGATATTATCAAGCGCAATCAGTAAGCCCTCCAGAATGTGAGCACGTTCTTCTGCTTTGTTTAAATCATATTTTGTTCTTCTGGTCACAACATCTTTCTGGTGATCCAGATAATAGCCTAACATCTCCTGCAGATTTAATACTTTTGGCTGGTTGTCCACAAGGGCTAACATGATAACACCAAACGTATCCTGCATCTGGGTATGTTTGTAGAGCAGATTCAAAACCACATTCGGATTTACATCACGGCGCAGCTCAATACATATACGCATACCCTGACGGTCAGACTCATCACGAAGATCCGTGATTCCGTCAATTTTTTTATCTCTTACAAGCTCTGCGATTTTCTCGATCAGTCTTGCTTTGTTGACCATGTATGGAAGTTCAGTCACAACAATACGGTTTTTACCGTTTTGCATTGGTTCGATATTGGTGATCGCACGAACTCTGATTTTTCCACGTCCGGTGCGATAAGCTTCGTTAATTCCGGTTGTTCCAAGAATCATCGCTCCGGTTGGAAAATCCGGACCTTTTACAATACTCAAAAGTTCTTCGATATCTGTCCCCCGGTCCTCTAGCACTTCGTTGTCGATAATTTTTACGACAGCATGAATCACCTCACGCAGATTGTGAGGCGGAATGTTTGTTGCCATACCGACAGCAATACCGGTTGTTCCGTTTACCAGAAGATTCGGATAGCGGGAAGGAAGCACCGTCGGCTCTTTCTCAGTCTCATCGAAGTTTGGTACAAAATCAACGGTATCTTTATTGATGTCCGCGAGCATCTCCATGGAAATTTTACTAAGTCTTGCCTCTGTATATCGCATTGCAGCGGCACCGTCACCGTCGACGGAACCAAAGTTTCCGTGACCATCAACAAGCGGATATCTTGTAGACCAGTCCTGTGCCATGTTGACCAATGCTCCATAGATGGAACTGTCTCCATGTGGATGGTATTTACCCATGGTATCACCGACAATACGCGCACATTTTCTGTGTGGCTTGTCAGGACCATTATTCAGCTCGATCATAGAGTACAGAACTCGACGCTGTACCGGCTTCAGACCGTCTCTTACATCAGGCAAAGCTCGTGAGGCGATAACACTCATGGCATAGTCGATGTAAGATTCCTTCATCGTTTTTTCCAGATCCACTTCGTGGACTTTGTCAAAAATATTATCTTCCATTCTTCTTTATTCTCCTAGATATCAAGATTCTTAACGAATCTTGCATTTTCTTCGATAAATTCACGTCTTGGCTCTACCTTGTCTCCCATAAGAGTGGTAAATGTCAGATCGATCTCAGATGTGGCAGCTTCGTCCATGGTCACACGGAGAAGGATTCTCTTCTCAGGGTCCATAGTAGTCTCCCAGAGCTGCTCGGCATCCATCTCACCCAGACCTTTATAACGCTGGATCTTATTGTTTCCGTCACGTCCGATCTCGGTAAGGATATTGTTCAGCTCATCATCGTCATATGCATACCATACCTTTTTGTTCTTCTCCACTTTATAGAGAGGAGGCTGCGCCAGGTATACATATCCCTGCTTGATCAGCTCCGGCATGAAACGATACAGGAAGGTCAGAAGCAGTGTTGCGATATGCGCACCGTCAACATCGGCATCGGTCATAATGATGATCTTGTGATAACGAAGCTTGGAAATATCAAAATCCTCATGGATTCCGGTTCCGAAGGCAGTAATCATTGCCTTGATCTCTTTGTTTCCGTAAATCTTATCCAGACGTGCCTTCTCAACATTCAGGATCTTACCACGCAGCGGAAGGATTGCCTGTGTGGCACGGTTTCTCGCTGTCTTGGCAGAACCGCCCGCGGAATCTCCCTCTACGATATAGATCTCACAGTTCTCCGGATTCTTGTCAGAACAGTCTGCAAGCTTTCCCGGAAGCGACATGCTGTCCAGTGCGGATTTTCTTCTTGTAAGGTCACGTGCCTTTCTGGCTGCCTCTCTGGCTCTCTGTGCAAGAACAGATTTCTCAACGGTAGCCTTGGCAACTGCAGGATTCTGCTCCAGGAAAATCTCCAGCTGTTTACTTACAACACTATCTACCGCACCTCTTGCCTCACTGTTTCCAAGCTTCTGCTTGGTCTGACCCTCAAACTGCGGATTCTCGATCTTAACACTGACGATCGCAGTCAGGCCCTCACGGATATCATCACCGCTTAAGTTCGGCTCACTGTCCTTGAGAAGCTTGTTCTTACGTGCATAATCATTAAATGTATTGGTGATCGCATTACGGAAACCGGTAATGTGTGTACCGCCCTCCGGTGTATTGATATTGTTTACAAAGCCATAGGTGTTCTCTGTATAGGAGTCATTATGCTGCAGCGCAACCTCTACAGACACGCCGTCCTTCTCACCCTCACAGTAAATGATCTCCGGATAAAGAGCCTCCTTGCTTCTGTTCAGGTAGCTTACAAACTCACGGATACCACCCTCATAATGGAATACCTTCTCGCGCTCCTGTCCCTCTCTCTTATCCTCCAGAACGATACGAAGACCCTTGGTCAGGAAAGCCATCTCACGAAGTCTCTGTTTCAGGATATCATAATCATAAACAGTCTCCTCAAAGATCTCCTTGTCCGGAAGGAAATAAACCTTCGTTCCTGAAAGCCCCGGATCACAGTCACCTACCACCTTCAGCGGGTACATAGTCTTGCCACGCTCATATCTCTGTTTGTATTCCTTACCCTCTCGGTAGATGGTAACCTCCAGCCATTCGGAAAGTGCATTTACAACAGATGCACCAACACCGTGAAGACCACCGGAAACCTTATATCCTCCACCGCCGAACTTACCACCTGCGTGAAGAATGGTAAATACAACCTCAACTGCCGGAATACCAGCCTTATGATTGATACCAACCGGAATACCACGACCATTATCTGTAACTGTAATGGAATTATCCGGATTGATATCTACATGGATCTCCGTACAAAAACCAGCCAGTGCTTCATCGACTGCGTTATCCACGATCTCGTATACGAGATGATGAAGTCCACGGCTGGAGGTACTTCCGATATACATTCCAGGCCTCTTACGTACGGCTTCCAGTCCTTCCAGGATCTGGATCTGATCCGCGCCGTATTCTGTATTCTCTGCGCCCATGTCATTCCTCCTGTTCTTGTCGTCCGGACGTGTTTGAAAATTCATTTCTGCAGAACCATAGCAGCTTCAGAAATCATTACATCAAATCCTGAACAAGATAAACTGATCTTTTAATTTCAGGAAATACTGTATTTTCATTTTGCAGAAAGCAATTCTCAAACCCGCTCCGGAAGTGTCATTTATACCTGTAAAATAAATATTTTTTACATACGAATACAGAGTTTATTATAGCACAAAAAAGCCTGTATTTCCACGCAAAATCATAGGAAATACAGGCAAAAAAGTATCTTATTAAATGCAATCTCAAAATGCAGCACAATATGGTCTATACTGCAAGCAAATCATTTCGACAAAATCCGCACAGTACTTTTTATTACCACAAAAAAAAGCCACATACGTTCCCAAAAATCCTTGGTCACAGTATGCAGCTTATTCAATCATCCACGATCACGTTACCTACGATCCGTACCACAATTACACCTGATCATTCAGCAGAATCTTCTCCATCCAGAAGCGCCTTATAAATATCCCGCTTGGAAACACCACGATCCTTGGCAGCAAGCTTCATGGCATCCTTCCTGGAATTCCCCTGCTGCTCATACATCGCCACATGCTCCGCAATGGAAATCTCCTCCCAGGAAGCACGCTTCTCCGCCTCCATCTCACTGCGGCTCCTGCCCTCGATCACAAGAACACACTCACCCAGTGGCTTCTCATCTTTATAAAAATCCATCAGATCATCGATCGTAGTCCGGAATGCCGTCTCATGCTTCTTGGTCAGCTCTCTGCAAAGAGTCATCCGGCGGTTGCCAAGCGCCTCTCTGAGCTCACCAAGAGTCCGTACAAGCCTGTGAGGTGCCTCATACAGGATAATAGTCCTTGTTTCACAGGAAAGCTCCTCCAGGATCGTTTTTCGTTCTTTCTTATCCGCCGGAAGAAAAGCCTCGAAAGCAAAACGCCTGGTATGCAGGCCTGACAAAGTCAGAGCAGTGATACAGGCAGCAGGACCCGGAAGTGAAGTCACTTCAATTCCGGCTTCATAGCACATGGCGGCAAGCTCCTCCCCGGGGTCTGAGATACCCGGAGTACCTGCATCTGTGATCAACGCAATGTTTGTACCCGCCAGCAGCTTTTCCACGAGGACATGGCCCTTATCGATCTTATTGTATTCGTGATAGCTGGTCATGGGGGTTTTTATATCAAAATGATTCAGAAGTTTTATGCTGTTGCGGGTATCCTCCGCAGCGATTAAGTCCACTTCCCGAAGGGTTCTTAGTACTCGAAGGGTGATGTCTTCGAGGTTTCCTATGGGGGTGGCGCATAAGTATAGTTTTCCGTTTTGTTTCATAATTTGCCTCTTTTCTCGCTTGACCGCGGGGAGTTGTTTTCCACTTGGCCGTGGGGGAGTTGTTTTGCTTAACCGCGGAGGATATTCCACTTAACCGTGGGGGTTATTCCGCTTAACCGCGGGGGGTATTCCGCTTGACCGCGGGGGTTTGTTTAAGTTTGGGAACTTTGAAAACCGCAAAGGGGCCGCAAAGCCGCGCCCCCTCTGCACACCCCTTGGGCTTTTTTTAAGTAGTGCAAGGGATTCGCTGTTCTTATTTGTTGACTTGTGTCTGTATGCTTCGGTATTCAGCGCACTACGCTGTGCCGATGTTGTTTTATTTCTTCACTTTCTCTGTGGTTCACTTTCGGCAAGATGTCTGTATTCTTCGATACTCAGCGCTCCATGCTGTGCCGATGTTGTTTTATTTCTTCACTTTCTCTGTGGTTCTCTTCTGGCAAGGTGCCTGTATTCTTCGGTATTCAGCGCGCCATACTGTGCCGATATTATTTCATTTCTTCACTTTCTCTGTGATTCACTTCTGGCAAAGTGCCCGTATTCCTCGATGCTCAGTGCACTACGCGTTGCGATCTCTCGCTTTGAATCTCAGGCGAGGGGAGGCAGGCTGCTGGTGGTGACATTAGCGGAGCCCCCGTCAGCGAGGTGAGGATAGCTGCTGCCACCGAGCGCACTGTTTGAGCGAAGCGAGTTTGCGCGAATGGCAGCAAACCGGCGCCGCAGCCGAGCAGGGGGCGCAGCGTGTCACCACCAGCAGCCTGCCTCCCCTCGCCGTCCCTTCACCAACCGAAGTACCACAGCCACCACTACCTCCCAGCCATCCAGCGCAGCGCCGATGGCCCAAAACCTCCCGAGCAGCCTCCCAATCTCTCACAACCAAACAACCAACCAGGCAGTCACCCTAAGCCACAACATCACAACATTCACAACATTCACACCATCCGATACAACTCCAAAACATCCTCCGTATAAACCCCAGGCCGCTCATAAACCACCAGCGGCCGCTCAACCCGGATCCTGGAATTCCCGCCCTTACAAGCCTCGATCAACACCATATTCGGCTCCTTATCAATAAAAGGATACACCAGCTGCATCCTCTTAGGCTCCAGCTTATACTTCGTCAAAGTCGCCATCAGCTCCACAAGCCGAAACGGCCTGTGCACCAGAAAAAACCGCCCCCGGTCCTTCAGGACCCGGGCAGCCTGACAAGCCACATCATCAAACGAACACAAAATCTCATGCCTCGCGATCGCCTTCGGAAGATGCGGATTCGTCAACCCATGCTGCCCGATCATATACGGCGGATTACACGTCACCACATCAAAAGAAGCCGCCCCAAAAATCCCGGCAGCCTCCCTGATATCACCCTCAACGATCCGAACCCTGTCCTCAAGACCATTATACCTCACACTACGGTCAGCCATCTCCGCACACTCATGCTGAATCTCCAGCCCCGTGAAATGCTCCCCATCCGTACGATCAGAAAGCAAGATCGGAATGATCCCCGTACCGGTCCCCATATCCAGCGCAACCTCACCCCTCTTCACCCGGGCAAAGCCAGACAACAGAACCGCATCCATCCCAAAGCAAAACTTCTTCGGATCCTGGATCACAAACAACCCATTCTGAAGATCATCCACACGCTCACCGCAATAAACCAGATCACTTCTCATTCGGCTTCGAATCTCCCTTTTTAACCTCTTTCTCCTCGTGGTCAGCAGAACCACCCTTACCCTTTTTTCTCTTAGGGCGGAACCTCAGATCACGGACCGGAAACTCCTGGATCTCCTTCTCGTCATTCACCTCGACCACGATCTTAACCATCTGCCGGAGAACATTCACACTCTGGACCGTACCCGAAACACCCTGCGGCGTCGTTACCATATCACCGATACCCGGAAGATTCCGGTTCAGCTCCTCATAAGTCTCCTGCTCATTCTTCAGACAGCACATCAGACGACCACAGACACCAGAAATCTTCGTCTGGTTCAGAGAAAGATTCTGCTCCTTCGCCATCTTGATGGAAACCGGCGCAAACTCCGAAAGATACGTATGACAGCAAAGCGTCCTTCCACAGATACCAATACCGCCAAGGATCTTCGTCTCATCACGGACACCGATCTGACGAAGCTCGATCCTGGTCTTAAACACAGACGCCAGATCCTTAACCAGCTGCCGGAAATCAATACGGCCATCCGCTGTAAAATAAAACAGCACCTTGTTATTATCAAAGGTATACTCCGCATCGATCAGCTTCATATCAAGCCCATGCTCACGGATCTTCTTCTTGCAGATCTTAAAAGCCTCTTTCTCCTTCTGGCGGTTCTCAGCCTCATGATCCTCGTCCTCCTTCGTTGCAACACGGAGAACCTCCTTCAGCGGATGGACCACCTCGTCCTCCTTCACGCTGCGCGGCTCCAGGACAACACGGCCATACTCCACACCACGGGCAGTCTCCACGATCACATGATCGCCGACCTTCACCTTATAATTCTTAGGATTAAAATAATAAATCTTACCAACGTTACGAAATCTGACTCCAACTACCTTTTCCATTCTATTTCTCCCTAATTGTCAGGAACAGGAGCTCCAGGGCAAGTTCGAGATTAACATTGGCACGGAGACGCACCTTCGTCTTCGCCAGTGCCTCAAGGATTTTTTCGATATTCTCATAAGAACGCTCGCTGGCCTGCTCTCTGATAAAATTAATCTCCTGTTTAAAAACCAGGTTGTCAATTTCCCTTGTTGCCTTAAACATCAGAACATCGCGGAACCAGAACTGGAAAATATCCAGATAATCATTGATATTATTCTTATCAGCAGTCAAAGTCTTGATCGCCTCTGTCAGCTCATAAACCTCCATGGAATTGGCATATTTCAAAATCTTCAGGGCATTGGCAGTCATATCCGCAAACTCCTGAGAAGTCGCAGCCTCCTTCGCCTTGCCGATACTGCCCTGCGCATAAGACGCATCGATCTCAGCCTGATAATCCGGCACCTGAAGATGCTCCATCAGATATTCCTTCACAAGACTGTCATCCACCACCTTCAGATCCAGACGCACACATCTGGAACGGATCGTAGGAAGAAGACTGTCGATATTGCTTGTCAGCAGCATGATCACCGCATATTCCGGCGGTTCCTCGATAGTTTTCAAAATGGCATTCTGCGCCTGCACCGTCATCATCTCCGCATCCGGAATGATATAGATCTTATACGGACTGCAGTACGGCTTGATATCCACATCACGCACAACCTGGTCACGCACCTCGTCAATGCTGATGCTTCCAGGCTTCTCATGAGTTACTGTAATGATATCCGGATGATTCTTGCCGATCACCTTCTTACAGGAATCACAAATCATACACGGTTCAGACTCTCCCGATTCGCACTGCAGCGCTGCTGCAAAAGTCCCCGCAAGAAGCTTCTTGCCGGATCCCGGTTCCCCTGTAAAAATATAAGAGTGGGATACCTTCCCTGTCTCTATCGCATTCTTCAAATGCCTGATTATATCGTCATGGCCGATGATGTCATGAAATCCTGCCATAAGAATCACCTCTTTCTGCCTTTTGTGCCCTCCGTTATACCCGGCGGACATCTTTCAACTAATTATAACATAATCTTCTGTATAAAAAAAACTATTTTTCCTTATTGTACAGATTTTATATAATTTACGATCTCCTTCACACATTCATCCAGATTATGATTCTCAAAACGCTTCCATATACCTGCTTTAAGAATATTTTCCTCGGAAAAATCATTCTGGTCTGCAAGAAAACGCCTGCACATCTCCTCGTACTTCGGCACCTCCTGGGTCTTCTCCCTGGCAAGCGCACGCTCCAGACGCTCTCCGTCTTCCACCTCTATATAAACCGGCCACATCACTTCATTGCCGTAATACTCCCGAAGCCTCACAAAAGACTCCAGTGTACCGATTCCCAGATAGCTGTCATTACCCACAGACACCTGCCCGTCATCCGCAGTAAAATATGTCCACGGCCCGTAAACCGTCTGATAAGTACGCGCCTCGATCAGCTTCCCGTTTCTTCGGAACTCCTTCAGTTTATTCTCATCTGCAAAAAAATATTCTCTTCCGTTCTCCTCTCCATCCCGGATCGGACGGGTAGTATAGATCACAAGCCGCTTAAGCCCCAGCTCCTGATTCCCCTCCAGCTGTCTGTAAATACTGTCCTTACCGGAAGAGCTTTTTCCCATAATGTAAAAAATCTTTCCCATATGTCTCCTCTGTTACATCTCATTTCTCACAACACACACCGTCTCACTGGTCTGGTCGCTCAGGCCCTGGACCTCAAAGCCCTGTTCCAGGTATCTTCTCACATTTTTTACGAAATGTCCAGAAATCTGTTCCCCCGGAACGATCAGCGGGATCCCCGGCGGATAAAGATACGCAAACTCCCCGGACGTACGTCCGATACACTCATCCAGCGGACACCGCTCACTCTCCGCATCCATAGCCTGGGAGATCCGCATGATCTGCTTCATTTTTCCATTTTTCAAAGGCTCCTTCTCCACAGCCTCTTCTCTGTATTTTAACGATTCACGGCGGTCAATTTCTTCAATAGCATCACAAAGCCGCTCAAAGCCCTCCGCCGTATCACCCACAGCCGCCAGCGCCAGCACATAATTCTCCGCCTCCATCTCCATTTCCAGATGAAACTCCCTCCGGAGGATCTGATGCAGCTCCCGGCCGTTCAGCGAACTGTTCACAGTAGAAAGCAATATCTTGGATCTGTCAAAATCAAAAACCCTCTGGCACTCACAGGCCTGCGGCGTTACCAGCCGGATATACTTACACTCGGAAAGACGCCTGCGTGCTTTTTCCAGATTCTCCGTAAACACACGGAACATCTCATCCCCCTCACGCTCCAGCTTATCCATGCACGCATCAATGCTGCTCATAAGAATATAAGAAGGACTGCTGCTCTGATAGATTCCCAGAAAACGCTTCAGTTTTTCCCGGCTCACACGATCACTGCACAGGTGGATCACCCCCGTCTGGGTCAGACAGGGCAGCGTCTTATGCACACTGTTGATCACCACATCCGCACCAAGCTGCGCCGCAGACACCGGAAAATAATCCGAAAACCGAAAATGCGCCCCGTGAGCCTCATCCACGATCAGCGGCACACCATAGCGATGCGCGATCTCCGCGATCCTAGCCACATCCGACACGATGCCGTCATAAGTCGGTGAAGTGATCAGCACCGCCTGGATCTCCGGATTTTCCGCCAGATACATTTCCACACGGCCGGGTGAAATTCCTCCGTTTATCCCCAATTTCGGATCCTCTTGTGGATAAATATACGTGGCACTCAGCTCCCGCAGATAAATCGCATGGTAAACCGCCTTATGGCAGTTCCTTGCCACCAGGATCTGTCCCCCCTTATCCACAGCCGCAGACACCGCCGCCAGGATCGCCCCGGAGCTTCCATTAATACTGTAAAAACTCTCCGGCACACCATAAAGCCGTGCAACATCCTCCTGCGCCCTTTTCAAAATATCCTCAGCATGATGCAGGTTATCAAACCCGTCAATCTCCGTAATATCCATCTCCACCGGAAAATCCCCCTCCACAGCCAGCGGATTCCTCTTATGCCCCGGCATATGAAACGGATAAAAATCACTCTTACCGTACGCTTCCAGTTTCTTGTATAATCTGTCTTCCATAGTTCGTCCTTTTCATCCTAAAAACAAGGAGGGGCTATCACCAGACGATATTCCCCTCCATTTTTATCACATCTCAGCAAAATCGATCCTCAGATCCTCATAGATCCCCACTTTGATCGAATCCTGAAATGTATACTGCTCCGTATCCTCATTTTCAAAATCATACACCATTACCAGCTTCTTCACAGGATCCACGATCCAGTACTCTCTCACACCGGCAGTCCTGTATTTAAACAGCTTGGTATAATAATCCATACGCCTGCTCGCCGGAGAAACGATCTCGATGATCCAGTCCGGAGCCCCCTTGCATCCCCTGTCATCCAGCTTATCCGGATCACAGATAACAGAAACATCCGGTTCCACATAAGTATTCGTCTTCTCATCCAGATACACCGCAAACGGTGCGGCAAACACCTCACATTTACCCTTGTTAGAATCTATATAGTTACCTATCTTTCTGGACAAGATACTTGAGATCCTCTGATGCATCGTATTCGGCGGCGCCATATAATAAATATGTCCATCGATCAGTTCCGCTCTTTCACCCTCCGGCAAAGCATAAATATCCTCTATCGTATAAATTCTTTCCCTCAACAGCGGCATATCTCCACTCCTCTCAAAAGCACCCGACAGATCATACACCATCATTCCGATCTGCACTCATACACCTGCAGCAGCTCCATCCGAAGCCTTCCCCACAGGCTCACACCTTAAACCGGTACCCCACACCCCAGATCGTCTCAATATACTGAGGCTTGGCCGTATTAAACTCGATCTTTTCACGGATCTTCTTGATATGCACCGTAACCGTAGCGATATCACCCACAGACTCCATATCCCAGATCTCCCGGAAAAGCTCCTCCTTTGTAAAAACCCTGTTCGGATTCTCAGCCAGAAAAGTCAAAAGATCAAACTCCTTGGTAGTAAACGTCGTCTCCTCACCATTGACCCACACACGTCTGGCCGTCTTATCGATCTTAATACCACGGATCTCGATCACATCATTCTTATGCACATTGGAACCAACCAGCCGGTTATAACGCTCCATATGCGCCTTCACACGTGCAACCAGCTCACTTGGGCTGAACGGCTTGGTCATATAATCATCCGCACCAAGACCCAGTCCGCGGATCTTATCGATATCATCCTTCTTGGCAGAAACCATAATGATCGGCGTATTCTTCTCCTCACGGACCTGCCGGCAGATATCAAAGCCATCCACCTCCGGAAGCATCAGATCCAGGATGATCAGATCAAACTCCTCCTTCATGGCACGTACAAGCCCCGTATCACCACGGTTCTCGATCTCCACCTCAAAACCCGAAAGCTCCAGATAATCCTTCTCCAGATCCGCGATCGCTTCCTCATCCTCTATAATCAAAATCCTACTCATTTAGCGGTACCTCCTGATATTTTCTGAGAACAAAATACATGATCGTTCCGATCCCCAGCCGGCTTGTGGCCCAGACCTTTCCTCCATGATCCTCCATGATCTTCTTTACGATGGAAAGTCCGATACCGCTTCCTCCCTTGGAAGAATTTCTGGAAACATCGGTACGGTAAAAACGGTCAAAAATATACGGCAGATCCTTGGCGGCAATACCCTTGCCGTTATCCTCGATCTCCACCTGGATAAAATCACCCACATCCTTCACCCGAAGCTGGATGATCCCCCTTGGCTTCTCCATATACTTAATGGCATTACTCACGATATTATGGATCACACGGCGGATCTGCTCACCATCCGCAATAACCTGCACACCCTTCTCCACATAATTGGCATACACAAGCTCGATCCCCCTGGTCTCCATCTCAAGCCCAAGCTCCTCCGCACAATCCGAAAAATAATCCTCCACATTCAGCTTGCTGAACGTATACGGAATACGGTTGGTATCGATCTTGGAATAAAAGGTCAGCTCATTGATCAGATGATCCATCTCATTGGTCTTATTATAAATGGTACGCACATACCGGTCCATCTTCTCCGGCGTATCCGCCACACCATCCATGATCCCCTCCACATAACCCTTCACCGCAGTGATCGGCGTCTTCAGATCATGGGAAATATTACTGATCAGCTCCTTATTCTCCTTATCCATCAGGATCTTCTCTTCCGTGGACTCCTTCAGACGCTTACGCATCTCCTCAAAATCCTGGCAAAGCTGGGAAAATTCATCATTCCCCTCAACCTCCAGCACAAAATCCAGATTCCCCTCCTTGATGTTCTTGGTAGCCTTCTTAAGCTTCACCAGCGGAACCGCAATGCTCCGATAGATCCACAGCCCTACGGACAACGCAGTAAAAACAAGGATGATCGTTGCGGTCAGGATCATATCCTTGGCCATCAGCTTCACCTGGCTGCTGGAAGACTGCGGCAGCGAAATATCATAGACCATCTGGCTGGAATCCGAATCCTGGCTGCTGCTCTCCTGCACATGCTTCGCCTGCGTCTGGCTGAACCCGTACAGACTTGCGGAAAAAAGAAGCAGCGGCAGCAGGATGATCGCAACGAAGCCCACAATAATACGTGTTTTTAACTTCATCTGTATCTCCATCCTTTATAAATTCACACATTCACATACACGTATTATAACATAAACTATATTCCCTATCTCTAAATTTTCTATAAAAAAGCCCCATCTCACCATGCAAGAAGCCCCCGGTATTGGCACTACCGGGGGCTTCACTCTTTGTTCTTCTGAAACGATTATTCGTAGCTGTTGCAAAGATACTTCTTCAGAGTCTCAACCTTGTCCAGATGCTCCCATGGAAGATCAACATCTGTACGGCCGAAATGACCATAAGCAGCAGTCTGCTTGTAGATCGGACGGCGAAGATCAAGCATCTTGATGATACCAGCCGGACGAAGATCAAAATTCTCACGAACGATCTCAACAAGCTTAGTCTCAGAAAGCTTACCTGTTCCGAAGGTATTCACACTGACAGAAGTCGGATGCGCAACACCGATCGCATAGGAAAGCTGGATCTCACACTTGTCAGCAAGACCGGCTGCAACAATGTTCTTTGCAACATAACGTGCAGCATAAGCAGCAGAACGGTCAACCTTTGTGCAATCCTTACCGGAGAAAGCTCCGCCGCCGTGACGTCCTGTTCCGCCGTAGGTATCAACGATGATCTTACGACCTGTCAGACCACTGTCACCGTGAGGTCCGCCGATAACAAAACGACCTGTCGGATTGATGAAATACTTCGTATCCGCATCAACCATATCAGCCGGAATGATCGCATCAAAAACATACTTCTTAATATCCTCATGGATCTGCTCCTGAGTAACATCCGGATCATGCTGTGTAGAGCATACAACAGCATCGATTCTCTTCGGCTTGCCGGCCTCATCATACTCAACAGTAACCTGAGTCTTTCCATCCGGTCTTAAATATTTCAGAGTGCCGTCCTTACGAACCTTTGTCAGCTGCTGAGCAAGCTTGTGAGCCATGTTGATGGCATATGGCATATACTCCTCAGTCTCATTGGAAGCATAACCAAACTGAAGACCCTGGTCACCGGCACCGATGGAATCCAGCTCGTCCTCATTCATATCGTCCTCTTTCTGCTCAAGAGCCTTGTCAACACCCATAGCGATATCTGTGGACTGCTTGTCAAGTGATGTGATAACCGCACAGGTATCTGCATCAAAGCCATAATCCGCATTGTCATATCCGATCTCACGGATAGTATCGCGAACGATCTTCTGGATATCAACATTAGCCTTGGTTGTGATCTCGCCCATAACAAGTACAAGACCTGTTGTAGTAGCAGTCTCACATGCAACACGGCTCATCGGATCCTGTGCCATCATAGCATCAAGGATCGCATCGGAAATAGAGTCGCAGACCTTGTCAGGATGACCCTCAGTTACAGATTCAGATGTAAATAAAATTTTCTCCATGATCTTCTCCTTTTGTAATAAAACAATGGTTATATACATAAAAAACAGCCCGTACAATCCGGACTGTTTAAATTCTGTAAACAATCCTCTTATTGTTCGATTGCTCGCTCAGGTTGGCACCTTCCTGGGTTATCCGGGGTTGCCGTGGCTTCACAGATCCTTTGTATCTCCACCACTCTGAATAAAAGGCTATCTTTTATGAAATTACTGCAACACATACAATATACTCATCACACTCAAATGTCAAGAATAATTTTTCTCAAAAAAGAAGAACCCGACATTTCGCCGGGCTCTTCCAGGATCATTTTTTATCACGATCCGTTATTTCTTCTTTTTTCTTTTTACCGCAAAACCTGCTGCACCGCCAACAACGATAGCTGCTGCAAGAAGTCCAACCCAGATACCGATCGGAGTATCATCGCCGGTTCTTACAGAAGTACGTCCTGTTGTTCCACCGTCACTACTGTTCGGTGTATTATTTCCAGGTGTTGTATTATTTCCGTTGGAAGGTGTTACCGTCGGCTGATCATTCGGCTGTGGTGTTACGGTCACAGTCGGTGTGGCAGTCGGCTCTGTATTCTTGCTGTTGGTGATCTCCATGCTGTTCTCGTAGCTCTCGCTCTTATTCAGAACAACATCACCCTCTCCTTCAACCTCATACTCGAAGAAGTCATGATCCACCGGATTGCCCTCTGCATCCGTCTCATAAAGGGTATAGGTAACAGATTCCGGTTCCGTATTCTCAGGGAAGGAAACCTCAATATCAACAGTTCCATTCTGTTCCAGTTTTGTAAGTGTACCATCTAACAGTGTAAGCGTTCCATCCTCATCTGTCTGGAATACACCAACATAGAAGTCATCCGGTACGGTAGTCTGCTGACCATCCACAAGAACGTTCTTCTTAACTGTGATCTTTCCTTTCAGGGAGAATCCATCTGGGATGTAGGAATAATAGTTATTTACATAAGATGCTGATTCCGTAGAACCACTCTGGCTGATCTCAGCCCGATTATTCGTTCCGTCATCCTCATAATCATTTACATCTTTCTTCAGATCGTAGTAGACAGTACCTTTACCCGCTTCCACTTCAATCGGATCATTGATTGCCATCGGATCGCCGTTCTCATCCAGCTCAAATATATAATAGGTTCCGTCCGGTACATTGGCCCACTCTGCAGTTCCCCTGCTGGCATTTACCAGATGGATCTCTTTCATATAATCACTTCGGAACGGAATCGTTCCCTGCTCATCCAGGAAAAGACCAACTTTATAAGTGGCATCATTAGCCTGCATTTCAATGATATCAAAAGTATCCTGGTCAACATAATAAACTCTCTTTGTAACCTGGATCTTTGTTTCTTTCTCTCCGTCACGGGTTACAGCCTTGGGATAAGCCTGCACATCATAAGTCCAGCCCGTACCCTCTTCCACAAAAGGAACGGTCAGGACCATCGGAGAAACCGATACATTCGGGTCATCCGGGTTGCTCTGTACGATCAGATATACGCCCTCAGCCATATTGCTGTAGACGATCTTTCCGTTTGCGTCTGACTGCATCTCGCTTCCGCTAAGTCCGGCCTTCTTCACTGCCGCGGAAAGCGTATCTGCTGTTTTATACCACTCATCTGCTGTTTTCAGATTTTCAAAATCAATTCCCGTAAACTGCAGTGCGCTGTCAACCACAAAATGCACATTCCTGTCAAACGTCACACTTCCCACTTTATAAAGGGTCAGATTCACGTTAGGAATCGGTTTCACGGTTCCGTCCTCTCCGGTCTCCTGGATCGTCAGATTGATATTTCCGGTTTTCCCGGCTACATAATCATCTGCAAAAACTGCCTGCGCCATACTGCCGATCAGCATCACAGCCATTACCAGGATTGCCAGAAAGCTGCTTAAAAAATTTTTCCGCTTAGTTCTCTTTTCCACTTTTTTCCGCCTCCTCTTTTTCTCCTGATACCCGCTTCTTTCCACTGCGACGGACGATCAGATAAATCAGCAGAATCAGAACAACAAGCACTGCAGCGCCGCCGGCCAGAACCCTCTTCGGATCCACAACAGCAAGCTTCTGCGGTATCGTTTCGTCATTCTTTGTATCTTCCACCACATATTTCGTCCGCACTCCCCGGACAAGAAGCCTGTGGGTGTTAACTCCATAAGGGGTACACGTGATCAGAGTCACATGATCTTCACCCTCGATAATATCCAGGTCACTGGTCTCATCCGGAAGCACCGTCTTGATCTGATCCACCTTGTAGGCCAGATGCTTGCCAAGAATGTGCAAGATAAAAATATCTCCCTTTTCCATCTGATCCAGATCTGTAAAAAGCTTTGCGTTAGGAAGACCTCGATGCGCCGCCAGAACCGCATGGGTGCTCCTGCCTCCGATCGGAAGGCTGGTACCCTCCACATGACCGACACCCTTTTCCAGGACCGTTTTGCTCAGTCCATGATAGATCGCCAGTCTGGCTTTGATCTTCGGGATCTCGATACTCCCCATCAGACCATCACCGTTCGGATCCAGAACCCTGTCATAAGGATGACTCAGCTCATAAGTATCCTCTTCCTCAAAAGCATCTACAATGGCATTCACCGGATGCTCGGCATTATACTCCTTCGCCTCTTTCCACAGCCTGTCATAGTCATTGTCCGAAAGCTCCGTTACCGCTTCCTCGTACTTACTGACCAGCTGGGCATTTCGATACTGGTTCCACATATCACTGATCGTGGGATAAAGGAACACTCCCGCCCCCGCCAGAAACACCAGAACGATAATGATGTTCAGGACAACATTACTCTTTTTCTTTTTTTTCTTTTTAGCCATAAACTATTTCCTGCGTCGTTTTTTGTTCTGAACAGAATTGATACCGGCAACCAGGACCACCGCGATCACAATTCCGATCACAACACAGAGAGCAAGCATCGGAAGCGTCGGATTGGTGATTCCGGTAACCTTCTTCTCTGTTTTCTGAACCGCCTTCGCAGCCTTCATCGGAACTCTGTGTCCCCTCACCAGAAGTCTGTGCGTATTCACCGCATAAGGCGTACACGTAACCAGCGTTACATAATCATCCCCATCCGTGATACCCAGAGACTCTGTCTGCTCCGGAAGAACGGTAAGAATCTGATCCACCTCGTAGGCAAGCGTCTTACCCAGCACATGCAGGTAAAAAACGTCTCCCTCTTCCACAAGATTCAGATCTGTAAAAAGTTTCGCACTTGGAAGTCCTCTGTGTGCCGACAAAATACAATGGGTACTCTTGCCGCCAACCGGAAGACTGCTGCCGAACAAATGACCTGCACCCTTCTCCAGAGTCTCATCTGTCGTGTAATGATAGATTGGAATGCTCACATCGATCACAGGAATCTCCACATACCCCATCATTCCATCACCATTCAGGTTCAGAAGAGACTCATATGTACTGTCCGTCTGTCCATCCCTCACGGAAAAAGCATCCGGCACACTTTCCTGCTTGATCTGTTCGTTATACTCCTGTGCTGCCTTCCACATGCTGTCAATCTTCTCCGAATTATCATCCGAAGAAACACTGCTGCTATAATTACTGATCAGCAAGCTGTCCCTGTACCGGTTCCAGGCATCACTGACCATTGGATACAGCAGTATGGACAACCCTATCAGAAACAGCAAACCAAGTCCAATATAATTTTTCTTCTTATTCTTTCTCATAGGTTTCTCCATACTGTTGTATTTACCTCTCCCGGCCCCCGAAAGGGCCGGGCGGTAAAAGATTTACTACTTTGTTTTAATACTTGCTTTGTCGTTGCTTATAAATAATTTTTGAATTGAATCGATCCGGCAATCAAACGATTACTCCTCAGATCCTTTTCTGCGGCTGATGAAGAAAGCACCAGCAGCGCCAGCCATAACTACAACACCGATGATAGTGAAGAGGTATGTTCCCATGCCACCTGTGGATGGAAGGGAGTTGAGTTTTGTATCATTTAAGCCACCTTCATTATACAATTTAGCTGTAGCAACTTCTCCGTCTACAGTAAGTGTAAGTGTCTTACCATCTGTATTAATAGAATATCCTTTTGGTGCTTTTGTTTCTTCAAAGTGATAAGAACCAACATCTAAACCTTCTACGTCAATATAACCATTTGCATCTGTCACAAGTTTTGAATCAGCATCTTTTGTATCTGGAGCATATTTATATTTTCCAGTTTTTTCTTCCTTTACGAATGTTAACGGTACTTCTTCTCCATCTTTATACAATACAAACTCAGCACCTTCCAATGCTTTATTTATATCACCATCGCCATATTTCATCAGAACTAATTCTCCAGTAAATAACTTAACTGGAACATTATTTCCGCCGTAATCTACACCTGCTGCATGGCTACCTGCTTTATTTTCTACTGTTGTTTCATTTACTTTTGCTGTATAAGTAACTGTAATTTTCTTTCCAGCATTCGGATTAGCTGTATCTGCAACTAATTTACCTAAATCAACAGTAAATCCATTGCCTTTATCATTTACTACGATTTCACCAACCTGGCCATTTTTGCCTTCCATTGTTACACTATTAACAGCATTTGGTCCTGTTAAATAGTAATCAGCACCAGTAATTTTATCAGTGATTGTAAATGTTCTGTTCTCTGTATTTGCTGCATCAATAAAAGGTACGTATGCGTCGATTGTATAAGTTACAATATCTCCAATTGCTACTACATGATCGGCATCTTCTGTTGTTTTATCTACAGATGTTGAAGATTTTTTAGCAATTACTTCTGTACCTGATAACGCTGGATATGGCTCGCCAAATCCTACATAAGCAGTTGCTGTTTTATAAGTATAGCCTTCCTCTTCTGCTTTAATTGCATAAATACCAGCTTCACTTACTTCAATTTTTGTCTTATCTGTTAATGTTGTAAATCCAGTAAGTGCTGCAACTTTACTTAATGCTAAGTCAATATTTGCTGCTGTTACATTTGCTGCTGTTACGCCAGTTGGTAAAGCAACATTAGTATCTTTAAACTTAATTAATCCCCAGATAACTTTCTGCTGTGCATCAGCGGAATTGGTCATTCCTAATGCTTCTGTGAAGCATGCTCCTGCTCCATTCACAAATGCCCAACCAGAAGTTGTGCTCTCATCCTTTTGAATGATCTGCATACACTCAACACTGTCTGCCGTATTAAAACCTGTAAGTTTAATTGTAGCATTTCCATCTGCAAATACCGCTGTGCACATAGACAGTACCATAACCGCTGCCACTAATAATGCACCAATCTTTTTTAATAAATTTTTCATAAGGTTTGCTCCTTTCTTTCTCTGCATTTTTCTTTTTCGCCCTTCATCGGCCATTTACAATTAATGTGTTACGATCTCTTTGCTTCTTCCTCCCTTCGTTTATTCTTTATAAACAACAGGAGTGCAGTTGCAAGAATCGCTACACCACTGATTGTAAATCCATAGGTTCCCGAACCACCGGATTCTGGTAAGGAATAAAGTTTAGCATTTTTGATTGTTAAAACTTTATTCGTTTCATCCAAAGTCCACATCTCACTACTATTTGCTGCCTCACCATTTTCATTAACAAGTTCTACTTTTCCTAATGAGATTTTGAAACAAATACTGCTACCCAGTATTGAATATCCCTTCGGAGCGATAATCTCTGTCAGCCTATAAATACCCGATTTCAATTTGGTCAGTTCAATATCTGAATCCCCATTGATTACTTTTATACCATTCTGAATAGTTTTCCAATTATCACCATTTTTTATTTCCAAATTAAATTCAGAACCTGTTAATAGATGATTTTCTGTATCTGTCTTCTTCAGATCCAGTTTTGTTACTGCTTCGTTTGTGTAGGAAGCAACACCCTTCACACCACCATCAGTTTGTTTATACGTATAATTCTTAATGACATTATTTTTATCCGTGTCATAACCAAGTCTGAAAGTCAATGATTTGGATGTATCTGATTTAGAGTTTTCGCAATCTGTCTGCCCGTCAACCTCAAATGCTTGAATTGTATATCCATCTGCTTCTACTTCCGTTACAGTGTAATATCCTCTTGGAAGATTCTCTAATTTTGCAACTCCACTAGTCTGATCAGCTTCAACTATCACCTTCAGCGGACTACCAGAAACAGCATTTCCATCTGAATCCTCTACATTAAATTTAAACGTTCTGGCTTCTGTAGACGCTTCTGTCACATTCTTTATAATCTGAATCTGACCGCTGATAACATTGATTTTATAAATACCATATAGATTGTTATTACCAGGATTTTTCGCTGTCTCAGTTCCCACGAAATGTCCGTCTGTATTAGTTTTACTCGTATCCATTGATTCTGTTGGAGCAGTATAAGTTACTTCCAGATAATACTCAGTTCCATCATTAAGTGCAGTTTTTATTTCAGACTCATCGATGTTTGTTCTAACACCGTTGTCTTTTTTAAACCACTGTAATTTAATTAATGATGTACCATCCTCTTTTTTAGAATCTGTTTCGTTTACTGTACCATCTTTGTAAGATGTTGGTTTACTAGTGGCAAACAACTCATTCCGAATTTGCTCATCCATTGGTACGGAATCACCTTTGTAGATAGTAATCTCTTTATCCTTAACTACCAGATTAACTTTGACATTAACCGTAGGCTGATCCAATACTTTCTTCAAATCTCCTACGCTAATCTTAGAATCAGGGGAGACGTTGGTAGGAATATTGTTACCACCGATGAAACTATCTTTTGCTTTTACAGTAATGGTTCTACTCCAGCCATTTGTACCATCTGTCGTGTGTTTAATGGTCTGATCAGTCCACTGTACCTGATAAGTACCGTCATTACGCTTTGTTACAATCCCACCATTCTCTAATGTATATTTCCCACCTTCGAAATTGGTTTCGGTGATAACATTACCTCTATCTACAATTTCAAATCTACTGTCGATCACATCAGTAATTGTTGCACCGGTAATGTCAACGTTCTTATTAATTGTACTACTGATACTCTGGAAAATTTGTGTAAGCGATGCTGCATCATCTGCTGTTTTTGCGCAATCTGATGATGAAGCAATTCCTGGATACTTTTTACCATCATACGTACCACCAGACAAGAACGTCTTCGCGCGATCTCCTTCATCATTAAGTGCAAAGCCTATGGTGTATACTGTATATGGATTTTTTGCATTATCCACATTATTTCTTAGGCCTGTTTTTAATTCGCCTGCCTGAGTTTCAGCATTTTTTTGTGCATTACTATTCCACTTATTACCTCCGCCAGTCGGCTTACCATCGGTGAACAGAACCACATACTTAGGATTTGTATCAACCATAGCATCCAACTTGTTCTTTGCATCCTCAAGTCCTACCGCAGGATCCGTACCTCCATTCGCCTTCAAATCTTTAACGAAATTCTTAAGTTCCGTTACCTTTGCACTATCTGCAGTACCTACTTCTCCCAGACTTACAGATGTTCCATGATTACCATATGGTCTATTGTAGTCGTCAGTACTGCTAAATACAGTAATACCTATTTTACTATTCGGAGATTTCTTCGCTGTATCATCTATAAACTGATTTACAGCATTCTTAAGTGCATCAAGCCGGGTTTCTGTTGTGCTAGTTCTTGTATATATTTTACAATTATTATATTTGTCTTTCGCTGCATCATCTGATGAACCCCTCGGACCCACACGCCATCCTTTGTTATAATAAGAAGAATAATACCACATCTCCTTATAAGAACCATCCACCTCAATATAATACGTTACATTACGATTTAGAAGCTTCTTGTCATCTCTTGCTTCAGAAGTATTATTAGCAACAAATGTGTATGAATAAGAAGTAATATCCTCTCCCATCGATCCGGACACATCCAATACCAACATGATATCTGCCACAGACGTTTTCGTTTCAATTATGGAACTTGTACTTGTGGATGTTGCGTTAATGGTAATGTCGTAGGTTCTCTGATCCCAGTCTTTCACTTTAGCCGTTTTGCTAGTCACCATACTGGAGTTGATAATTTCTTCCGGAGTCTCATTCAGAATTTTATTGTCTTTAACTGCTGTTCCTGAACTGTTTTTTAATGTGGTTGTAACATTATTATTTTCTTTTGTTACCGTTACCGTCCATTTTTCATTGGAAGCAACATATCCCACTGGCGCCTGAATCTCTTTCAGATAATATGTTCCTGCTCTCAGCTTATCAAATGTAACATTTCCGCTATCATCAGATGTAGCTGTTGCAATCTGTGTTGTGCACTCTTCGTCATTATAAAGAGTAAATCTTGCATCGCTAAGTCCAGCACCTTTTTTATTAACTTTTTGGAAATTCAGAGTTCCAAGCGCATCCGTTGTTACCTGTGAAATTGTTACGTTTGGAAGGGTAAAATTCATGTAACAGTTAGAAGCACCTGCTCCTCGTTCCATATAAAGAACCGTTAATGTATGTGTAGATTTATCTCCTTCATCCAAATAATACCTCAAGTTCACAGTTTTAGTTGCCGCATTATGAATTCCACCTAAATCAATGATAATCTGCTGATTTTCTTTTCCTCCATCCATGACAACCCACATATCGTCATCACCGGTAAAAGAATAATTTAATGGACCTACATAATCACCAATGTTGAACTCCATGTCATAACGCATTCCAAAATAATAATTATGTTCTTTACCATCATTCCCAAGTGCACTTTGCGTTTTTCTAGTATATCCTTTCTCATACTTTGAAGCCACAGTATCTAATGGAAAGAAATCTTCTCCCGAATTTTCCTTTTTATTTAACTTATACTGTGTTGTTACGTTAGTGCCACTTCCATCTGTTACACCCGTTAATGTATATGTGTCACCACTTCTTTCAAAATTCAAATTATAATCTTTATATACTTTTCTTAAGTAATTGTCTTTTGAATTTCCTGCCAGTAAATCAGTCTCATTAAAAAATCCTGGATCTGGATAATTAAATTCTACATTGCCATTTTCATCTAGTCCCTTCAACAAATCAGTAATAACATCTTTGCCTCCAGTCCATAAGTTAACCGTTTTGTTACCCTTTTGCCAAGTATATTGATATGGCGTATAGTTTTGATCTGCTAATTTTCCATTATGGGTTTCACCCATACTTAACTTCTGATTACTGTCTGGATCACTATAATTACTCTTCTGATTAATGGAATAATAAGTACTTCCACTCTCTCCGGCCTTTACCGTATAATCATAAAACGTAGGTGCACCGGCGAATGTTCCAGTGGTAGGAGTATAATATACTTTAACCGTAGCATCCTGTGCTAATTCAATATCACCTGCCGCTACAGTATTCTCTTTTCCATCTATAACTACTTTTACTTCCTTGATATCCCAGTTTGTAGCCTTCTTACAATCAAATTTCTGCCCAACTGAAAGTTCTTTATCAACATCATCTGCATAAATCTTCTCTCCAGTTGTTGCGTCATAATGCTCTATTGTAACTTTTATCTTATCGTCACGCTTATTACCAACGATTACATAAGTCGAAAAATGCGTAGTCTCGAACTCAACATCACCATTCTTGGCAACGCTGCCATCCATATTTTCAACGTTATCATTCTCGTCTACGTGATATACATCTGCATCCTTGATTTTCTTCTCATCATTCAGAGATACAGATACCTTCACTGTAGCACCCGGCTGAACTTCTTCGCCGTCCACCAGGAATTTGATATCGTAGGAATGGATCTTCTCGATGGCTTTCTTTTCTTTGATCGCTTCTTCTGTGATCTGGTCTTCGGCTTCCTGGCTGAGCTCTACCGGTGTTACGGAAAGCTCTGCGTTGTCCGGAAGGTCTGCCGGATCGGTAAGAGTAACCTTGACATTGACCTCGTCACTCTTGTAATCATATCTGGTGATCTCAGGCTGAATTTCTTCTTCCTGCACATCCTCAGGCTCTTCTGCCTCATCACTGCTATCAACAACCTGTGCCATATCACTTCTTATGTAAGCCTCGGTTCCTTCCCAGGAAACCTTGTACCAGGTTGCTCCGTCCTCTGCTGTTACGGTATCCAGAAGTGTGAGCTGTGTTCCTGCGTTTACAGTTGCCAGAACCTCTGCCTCGATAGATGGGCTGACACGAAGATTCGTATCGTCTCCCAGAACCTCGATCAGGCTTGTCTCACCATTCTCATCTGCTGCCGGAACATCCTCCGGGCTCGCAATATCCTCTGCCGGTTCTTCCACCACATCCGGATTCTCTGCCGGCGCTTCGGTAGGTTCAGCATCCGGATTCTCCGCCGGAGCCTCAGAAGGCTCTGCCTCAGGAGTTACCTCCGGATTCTCTGCTGCCGGTGTCTCAGCTGCATCCTGCTCAGGCTCGTCCGAAATATCCATTCCGTCCGTAAGCTCCTCTGATGCGATAGACACCTCGTCCTCATTACCGGAAACAGCTTCCGCCTCGACATCTGCTGTCTCAGGAGAATCCCACATAATGGCAAAAACAGCTGCGTTGCCAGTCTCAACCTGAAGTGTCTGGATCTGTTTGCCCTCGTTGACATTCAGAACCTTCAGATCCTCGTTGGCCTGTAAGGTGTTAACATCAGTATCACCGGTACTGCTGTTATAATGAAGCTTCTCAACGGTTACACTCGTGCTGGCTGCATCGGTAAGCTCCGGTGCTGCCGGTGTCTTGTACTCAAAAGTTACTCTGACTCTGCCGTTCGGCTCGACTCTGTTTCCGTCGCCATCAGCAAAATACACATCATACGCAAAAAAACCTCTCAGGCTGCTGCCCTTGTCTGTAGCTGCTGCTGAAAGCTTCTGAGAAACTGTATCATAAGATACGGATGAATTCTCGTTTACGCTGTCAGCCTTCAATGCTGTATTCTGCGGAAGAGCTCCGTCCTCCAGTGCCTCTGCTGTTACTTTAACAGAATCATTTTCATATGTAAGCGTCGATTGCTGCGCCTGTTCCGTTTCCTCCTGGTCAGCGCTGCTTACATCCGGTGTCGATTCTTCGGCCGCTGGTTCAGATGTAATTTCGCCATCTGTAAATATATCCTCCGTTCCATCTCCGAACGCCTCACTCGCGGAGATCGTATATGCACTCGGCATACAGGATACCATCAACGCCAAAGCCACCATAAATGCCAGGAGTTTTCTGATCTTATTATTCCTTAATTTTTTCATACCTTTCCCGCTTTCCTGTGTGTGCATTAACGTGTACTGTATTTCTTATTACTTTACTTCTGTTTATATTCCTTTCTCTTAAAAAAGCTTCATGTTTTTAGCCGGTGAGTAAACAGGTTACACCTTTTCAATATTTTACCCTTATGTGATTGTAGTGTCAATATACCAGGCATTTTTGGTAAGGATATTGACATTATCAGATGCTATCGAGAATCAGTCTTCAACTCCTCCTTCTTAACTTACTCGTTTACTGGTTCTTTTCGTCTGATTTCTCCGATAAAATCTGACTATTCGTGATATTTATTATACAACACTACCAGTTGTTTTGTAAGGCCCGTTTTTTCAAAAAAAAGTGCCTCTGTCACTATTTTAACATGAATTTCTTCAGCTCATCCCGCTTCTTGACATTCAGCTTGCAAAAGATATCCGTAAGGTAATGCTTGACAGTATTAATGGAAATCCCCAGATGCTCTCCGATCTCCTTATTGGTCCATCCCCCACTTGCCAGCATGGCAATAGAAAACTCCATCGTCGACAGCTCCCCCGTAACCTTTCTCCGGTTTTCCGGATTATGAAGCGCCATCCAGCCCCTGCTGAAAGAAATCACACCCTCCGTGATCCGCTGATACGCCTCCGGATCCCGGTTCCGGATACAGGCCTCGATCAGCCCCCGCAAAAGCCCATGATGCTCAATAAAAGGCTCCAGAAACCCATCCATCTTCGCCAGATCCCAGCTCCGGAGCATCTCCTCCTGTGCCTCCTGCTTATGCTTTCGGTTGATCGCACACACCGCCATCATACAGTGGATATACGTCATACTGATCGGATACGACCTCTCCGCCATAAACAAAGCAGCCTTCCCCATCCCATAAGCACTCCATATCTCCCCGTTAAGATAAGTATGGTGCGCCATCACATACGTGGCAAAAAGCCTCAGCCCCTCAGGAAGCATCCTGCTGTACTCCCCAAAAGCAGGCATCCCATCTGTAGGCAGATGAAGCAAAACCGCCCCCACATACCCCGCCAGAAGACAGGACGCATAAACATCCTTAGGAACCTTCTTCTTCATAGCAATCTTCACACAGGACTGGATCCCCTCCATCCCCCGCTTAGCCGCCGCCACATTCCCCAGCGACAGATTAGAATACCCATACAAAATACACGCCGAAAGCTTCAGCTCAATAACCCTACTGGACAGATACCCCCTCGTGATCTCACAACACTCCTCCGCCTGCCCCGTAAAATAAAAAAGCTCAGCCCGCGCAATATTCCTCAAATCCACATTCACAAACCCCTCAACAACCTCCCGAGCCCTCCCAGGCTCAAAAGACGAATTCAAAAGCGGCAAAACCACATAATCACACATACACTCCACTCCCCTCCAAAACCCAGGCAGCCCCCAAAAGACCACCCTCAAAACCAAACCAACAAACCTCCGAAGCCCTCACACAAACCACATCAACACACATCCGAAGCCCATCACACACCCCTCATCAACACACATCCGAAGCTCTTCTCTCAAGCCACATCAGCGTACATCCGAAGCTCATCTCTCAAGCCACATCAGCACACATCCGAAGCTCATCTCTCAAGTCCCACAAAACAGTCACCAAAACTCCGGATATCAATCAACCAGTCAATCAGTCAACCAATCAGGCCAACCATCTTTTTCCATAATTATAATCCAAAATACTCCAAAAATAAATTTAAATATTACACAAAAACACCACACCCTATCCAAAACAGCCTCTATCCCCAATCCCCTCACGACAAATCGCAAAAAACTCACCCCACCCACATCCAACGCAGCGCCGATGCCACCCCACCTCCCGGCACATCACAAGGAAACTCAGCCCCTGCAGCCATCCAGCGCAGCGCTGATGGCCCACCACCTCCCGGCAAACCACCACACCTCACACCCCCAAAAAACAGAACGGACAGTCTGCCAGCGAGGCGGCTGCATGGTCGTTCGTCCCTCCCCCCATTCCTCCCACCCACACAAAAAAAGAGCCCCCAGGCCCAAACACCCAGGAACTCTCCCAAAACTCAAATATCCAATTATCATCAATCGTTACCAGTTGTCACCAACCATCACCCAACGCGCAGCCGAAACTTCTGAATCTCCTTCTCACTGGAAACCCTCTCAATCTCAGCCCCAAGACTCCTGAGCTTCTCCTCAAAATTCTCATACCCACGCTGGATATAAACAATATCATCAACAACCGTAACACCCTCAGCAGCCAGCCCCGCAATAACAAGCGCAGCCCCCGCACGAAGATCCGGCGCACTCACACGCGCCCCCGTAAGCTTCCTCACACCATCAATAATAGCAGAGTTCCCCTCCACCTTAATATTGGCACCCATCCGCGAAAGCTCATCCGCATACTTAAACCGGTTCTCAAAAATACTCTCAGTAACAATACTCGTACCCTCAGCCAAAGCCAAAGTAACCGCGATCTGCGGCTGCATATCCGTAGGATAACCAGGATAAGGCAACGTCTTCACATGCGTACGATGAAGCACATGCGGCGCACGGACACGAACCGCATCATCAAACTCCTCAACCTCACACCCGATCTCCTCAAGCTTAGCCGTAGTAGCCTCAAGATGCTTAGGAATAACATTACGAACAGTAACATCACCACGAGTAGCCGCAGCAGCAAACAGAAACGTACCAGCCTCAATCTGGTCCGGAATGATCGAATACTCCGTACGATGAAGCGTCTCAACACCACGGATACGGATCACATCCGTACCGGCACCCTTGATATTAGCCCCCATACTGTTCAGGAAATTCGCCACATCAACAACATGCGGCTCCCTCGCAGCATTCTCAATGATCGTACGACCAGCCGCCATAGAAGCAGCCATCATAATATTAATAGTAGCACCAACAGAAACCACATCCAGGAAAATATGGCTGCCATGCAGATTCTCCGCCTTGGCAACAATAGCACCATGACAGATATCAACATCCGCACCAAGAGCACGGAAACCCTTCAGATGCTGGTCGATCGGCCTGCTGCCGATATTACATCCACCCGGAAGCGGAACCTCCGCATGCTTATACTTACCAAGCAAAGCACCCAGAAGATAATAAGAAGCACGGATCTTCTTGATAAACTCATAATCCACGCTGAGATTGCCGATAGTAGAACCGTTGATCTTTACAGTAGACTTATCAATACGCTCAACCTGAGCCCCGATCTCGGAGATCGCCTCAAGCAGAACATTGATGTCCCTAACATCTGGCAGATTCTCGATCAATATAGTTTCATCAGTCATAATGGCTGCTGACAATATCGCAAGCGCCGCGTTCTTCGCACCCGCAATATCCACTTCTCCAACCAGAGGATTGCCGCCTTTAATCACATACTGTTCCATAACACACCTCTATTATTTACTCCTCTATGAGCAGAAACTTTCTCTGAATTTACTGCAGGAACAAACGTTCCGCAATACCGTTTTTTAGGTCAGTTGTATATTATAACACATATTTCAGATTTGTAAACAATTTATGACGAAAACCTGTCACAACCCATGACCCGAAACACTCCAGCAAACCGTTTCCACAAGCCAACAGTTACGCCTTATCTCCCCTGTTTTTCAGTGCCTCAAGCACAACCTGGAGACTCCCCTCCAGATCCTTATCCTCTTCATCCACCACAATGTCCGCATATTTCTCATACAAAGGAACACGCTCATCATAAAGACTCGCCAGCGTCTGCCCCTCCTTGAGCACAACACCACGCCCCTTAAGATTACCAAGACGCCTGGAAAGAAGCTCCAGCGAGATCTTAAGATACACCACAACACCCTCAGACTTCAGATGCTGCATAGCCTCATCGCAGTAAACCACACTTCCACCGGTAGCGATCACCGTATTCTCCACCTGGATCGAAGCATTCACACGATTCTCGATCGCCTTGAAGCCCTCCGTACCCTCATCCGCAATGATCTCACTCAGAGTCCTTTTCTCCTCCTTCTGGATCAGAAGATCTGAGTCAATAAACTGGTAACCAAGTACCTTCGCAAGTACGACACCGATGCTGCTCTTCCCCGCACCAGGCATCCCTATCAGTGTAATATTATTCATACTGTATCCTTTCATTTTAGCATAACAGCTGCCAAACCTCAACAAACGTTACGGCTCCGCAGAACCTACCGTTTCTCTCTCCCTGCCTTTCCCGACGTCTTTAATTTCCCTGACATCCCTGCCTTTCCCGACGTCTTTAATTTCCCTGACATCTTCAACTTCCCTGACATCCCTGGCTTTCCTGACGTCTTCAACTTCCCCGCCATCCCTGGCTTCCCCGACGTCTTCAACTTCTCTGCCATCTCTGATTCCCTGTCTGATTTCTTATCCAACTTCTTCTGCATCTGCTTCTTCTTTACGCTGTAGCCGAAGGTTCCCACCTTCCGGCCACCCGCCAGATACTCCCCATGGGAATAAACCAGAAGACCCGCATCATTAAGACGAAACCTGTTGTTTTTATCCATATAAGCTTCATCCGCATGGACCGCAAGCACATCAGCAAGAAACATATCATGAGACCCCAGCTCCTTCACCTCACGCACCCTGCACTCGATCGAAACCGGAGCCTCCCCGATCATCGGTGCAGAAACAAACTGCGCTTTCTCTTTCGTAAGGTTCAGCTTCCGAAACTTGTCCACATCACGTCCCGAACGGACCCCGCAGAAATCCGTTGCAAACGCCAGCTTCTCCGTTGTCAGATTTATCACAAATTCACCCGTTTTCCGGATCATATCATAGGAATAACGGGAAGGTCGGACAGAAATATAAGCCATCGCCGGATTGGTACACACCGTACCCGTCCACGCAACCGTTATGATATTATCCTGCCCCTCACCATCGGTAACACTCACCATTACAGCCGGCAGCGGATAGATCATGTTCCCCGGCTTCCATAACTGTTTCGCCATTTTCCGTCACCTCTTACGCATAATCGCTGTTCATCAGCTGAGCAGCCTCCATCATAGCCGGGATCAGCTGCTTCTTTCTGGAAACCACACCCGGCAGACTGAAGGTATCTCCATCCGGTTTCCGCTCAAAAGCGATCTCCGCCATCTGCTGGCTGCCCTCCCCGTAAAACAGAAGCTCTGTAGACTCCTCCAGGATATTCGTCAGCATAAAATAAACTCTCGTGATATCATGACGGCCACACTCACTCACCATAAACGGCATCAGCTTCTCCTTGATCTCCTTAAGCTCCTCGCTGTCCATGGAACTGATCTGACCCACACCAAAGGAAACATTACCCTCACCGATAAACTTCTTGTAATCCTGATAAAAAATCTCCTCCGGAGACTTATCCTTCAGATTACTTCCCGCAGAAAACATCTCTCGGGCAAACTCCTCGATCTTGATCCCCGCGATCAGCGCAAGAGCACTGGCAGCGATCTTATCCGTCTGCGTACAGGTCGGTGAACGGAACATCAATGTATCCGAAATAATAGCCGCACAGAGAAGCCCCGCGATCTTTTCCGGGATCTCCAGTCTCTGCTCTCCGTAGATCTCATAAAGGATCGTACCCGTACATCCCACCGGCTCATTACGAAAAGCAACCGGCGTCATAGTCTGCAAGGTACCCAGCTTATGATGATCGATGATCTCAAGGATCTCCGCCTTCTCGATATTATCAACAGCCTGATCCACCTCATTATGATCCACAAGAACCACTTTCTTTTTATGCATATCCAGAAAATTACGTCTGGAGATCGTACCGATACACTTACCATGAGGATTGATCACCGGAAACGCCCTGTGACGGTTTTTGATCATAACATCCTGGATATCATCCGTAAAATCCTCGGTATTAAACGTAACCATGTTATCCCGCTTCATAACAAAGCTAACCGGGATACTCTGATTGATCAGACGCGCAATATTAAACGTATCATACGGAGACCGGATGATCACGATATTCTTCTCATGAGCAAGCTTTATAACCTTCTCGGAAACCACGATATTCAGCCCCACGATGATACAGCTGACATTCTGGCTGATCGCCTGAAGATGATCCTCCTCACGGTCACCCATGATGATCATATCATCCTCCTCAACGTAGCCCTCCAGCATCTTCGGGTTGGCAGTACCGACAAGCACACGCCCCTTCACAAAATATCCGTGTCCGTTACCTTCCACCACTTCACCGCCAACAGTCTCGGCAATTCTCTGATACTGCGTCCTCGCATTGGAAAGAAGATAACTGTCTGTAGTATCCATATAGGTCTTTGCGATATCACCAATCGTCACAAGCCCCTCCAGACACCCATCCTTATCCCGGATCGGAAGAGAAACGATCCCGTTCTCCTGCATCAGATCCCAGGTATTCTTCAGCGACATATTCTTATCCGCCTGCGGACTGGTCCGGATATCCATATCCTTGACCTGCGTACCGATATTCCCCAGATAAGCCGGCGGCTGTACGCCAAAACGGTTCAGCACATACCTGGTCTCCTCATTGATCTGCCCCGCTCTCTTCGGGATATATTTTTTATTCTGCGTAGTTCTGTTCTTAATATCCGCATAAGCAATAGCCGAACAGATGGAATCCGTATCCGGATTCTTATGTCCGATTACAAATATTCTCTCCGGTTTTTTCATACACATCCATCCTTTTTCATCCAAAATAATCATAATTTAATATTTGCAAACAAAGCACCCAGGGAAGTAGTAGCCTCCTCCCCCGACTCCGGAAGCTCAAAAGACTCCTCCTCAACCTCCTTAGCCATCAGATCCGATGCCTCTTTAATACTCAGGCTCAGCTTACCATCCTTGATCGCGATAACCTTCACCTTAACCTTATCCCCAACACTCAAAACCTCAGAAGGCTTCCGGATCCTCTTCTCACAGATCTGAGAAATATGCACCAGCCCGGAAACCCCGTTCCCAAGCTCCACAAAAGCACCATACGGCTGCAAACTCTCAACCGTACCCTCCGTCACAAAGCCAACCTGGATATTGGAAATCTTATTCCGTTTCTCCACCTCAGCCCTCTCACGAAGAATCTCCCTCGCCGAAAGCACCAGCCTCTTCTTCGCCTTATCAACCTCGATCACCCGCACCTGGATCGGCTTATTCAGAAACACCTCAGTATCCTCAACAAACTCCAAAGCAAGCCTCGACGCCGGAATAAAACCACGGACACCCTCAACATAAGCAATGGCACCCCCGTTAACGATCCCCTTCACAACAACATCCAGCACCTCACCCGAATCCTGAAGCTCCTTCAGCCTGTCCCAGGCAAGCACATCCGCAGCATCCGCTCTGGAAAGAAGAATATTCCCCTGACCATCATCCCTGCGAAGAACCATCGCCTGAACCTCATCCCCCGGCTGAACAGCCTCTTTAATATTAAACCCCGGCACCCGGGAAAACTCCTCCACCGGAATAAAACCCTCAGCATAAAACTTAAGGTCAAGAACAACCCCCGACTCATCCACACTCACAACAGTCCCTGAGATAATATCCCCCTCATCGATCCTCTTAAAAGAAGCCTCCAGCTCCCTCTCAAAATCCTTCATAGACTCCGCCATATCCAGACCTCCCATTCAAACAAAAACCCAACCACCGCCGCCCCAAACCAGACGACAGCACTATAATCCTAATCATTATAGCATGCACACCCCACCCGCGCTATATTTTTTGCACTGGAAATTTCTTAACCCCTTTATTTCTCTCCAACGCACAGAACAGACTCAGATCAGCCCATTTATCACAACCTTGATGCTTTCTTTATTTCTCTCCAACGTACAGGACGGACTTAGTACGATTCCAGAATTTCTTTGTAGTGCATCCTTTTTGTTTCTCTCCAACGCACAGGACGGACTGCCGGAGGGGCGGCTGCATGGTCGGGACCCGGTGCGTCGGAGTAAGCCGCTGGTCATACTTAGCGCCTGAGGCTTCTGACGGGAAGGTACTCTGCGGCCACAAGCCGCAGAGTAAGCCCCATCTGTCTGAGCCAGGTACGCATCAGCGTACATGGCGAGTTATGGGGCGCCCTGCACGGCAGAAGACTCAGACGCTTAGTATGACCCGGCGAAACGACCGCACCAGGCACGACCATGCAGCCGCCCCTCCGGCAGTCCGTCCGTCCCTCCCTCCATCCATCCCCACCCACAAAAAAAAGAGCCCAAAAAAGGCCCAAAAACGAGGAGTGCCCCGGTAGTGGCTTACCGGGGCGATTATTATGAAAAAAATTGTATGTGTAATGATACAGATACACACCATTACAGCGTCTTTCGTAACGTTCTTTCGAACTATCCCTATACTACCAGACAAATATGAACAAACAATGAACATCTCGTAAACAATTAGCGCATTTGCACAATTTTTTCCAAAACACCCTCCCCCAATTTATAAAAACACCACATTCACAAACAAAACCAAAACCCTAAACATTGTACATATTGTACATCTCAACCAAACAAACCAACAACAACCCCAACAAAAGAGCCACAACCCTCACCCTCTAACTCAAACTCCATCTAAAACATCATCAAAAACACCAGCCATCACAAACCATCACCGCCGTGAAAGCATCCCCTTAATAAACTCAATCGCCTTCTCAAAAATATTCTTCACATCAGACTTCGTAACACCCATATCCTTCAAAGTACTATAAGCATCACTCACATACCCCTTGATCTGATCATCACTCATCTCGATTCCACGGAACTTACTGATAATATTAACCAGCGAACTCTTATCATCCTCATTAAGACTCACCCCAAAATGATCCGCAGCCTCATCGATCCCCTGAGAAATCTCATCATCCGTGATCTGGTTAGAATCAAAAAGCCCCTTCACATAAACAATGATATCCCCAACCTTATCCGGATCAGAAGCAAGAGACCCAACCTCATTATCCTTCAGGATCTCCTCCGCCTGACTCATAACAGAACCGGAATCAGACGCCATAACCATCATCGGAGATGTACATGAAATAACACCCGCAATAACCAAAGCTGTAACCTTGTTCAATCTTCTCATAATATTCAACCTCCATACGGGCACCAGCCCTTATTAAAAATTGCCTTTTACTATTTTTAACTATCTTTTACTGCCTTTTTATTACCTCATCATTACCTTTTCGACGCCCCTCAGTATACCACACACCCCCACCCCTCTGTAAACCTCAATTTTCCCCATTCCCACCCACATCATTCAGACTTTATGTATATCGTCAAAAATATATTCACAATATTTTCATATTTTAAACAAACTTTCCTAACATCTCATCAGTAAAATAAAAAATGTAAATTTTTCATTACTTACTTATGTCTGACGCTTCAGACATAACCTCCTTTCTATAACAAATATATAGGTCCGGACAGGAAACCTCTCCAACATTCCCGTCCGGAAACGCAAAAAGAACCCGGAACAGCTGCCCGGGCTCTTTTTGCATTTATCATATATTAATTTTTCTCATCATAAATACAGTTGGCAAGCATCGCAAACTGCTCCAGTGTCAGCGCCTCACCCCTGATATTCAGCGGAAGATCACACCTGTTGAACACATCCTCGATTTCCTCCTTACTCAGGGAAAAATCTCCGGAATTTCTGATCCCGTTCACAAGCGTCTTTCTCCTCTGGTTAAAAGATGCACGGATCAGACGGAACATAAGCCCCTCATCCTTCACATCCACCGGCGGCTTCTCATAACGCGTCAGCTTGATCACCGCACTTCCAACCTTCGGCCGCGGCATAAAACAGTTCGGCGGTACATTCGCAACGATCTCCGGCTTCGCATAATACTGCACAGCCAGGGAAAGCGCACCGTAATCCTTGGTACCGGGACCAACCTGCATACGGTCTGCAACCTCCTTCTGCACCATGACAGTGATCGAATCCACAGGAACATTCTTCTCAAAAAGCCCCATGATGATCGGAGTCGTAATGTAATACGGCAGATTCGCAACCACCTTCACAGGCTTACCGCCGTTTTTCTCATCTGCGATCTTTTTGATATCCGTTTTCAGGATATCGTTATTGATCACGGAAACATTATCCCAGTCCTTCAACGTATCCTTAAGGATCGGGATCAGCGAACTGTCGATCTCCACAGCAGCCACCTCTCTGGCAGCCTCCGCAAGATACTGGGTCATAGTTCCGATACCCGGACCGATCTCCAGTATAAAATCATCCTTCGTGATACCCGAAGACTCAATGATCTTTTCCAGAACATGCTCGTCGATCAGAAAATTCTGACCAAACCTTTTCTGGAAAACAAAATGATACTTTTGAAGGACTTCAATGGTATATTTCGGGTTACCAAGATAAGGTCTGGCCATATTTTTTACCTCTGCTTTTTCTTATTTTCAGCTGAAATCCTTTTCAAAAAGTACCGTGTAGCCATCACGGTCCACACGCTTCTTGGAACGCTTGAACAATCCGCTCTGAGCTCTCTCCATAGCCTTATCCAGCATGGTCTTCACAGTACCGATGCACATCGGCTGATCCTCCTTCTGGTTGATCCCGATCAGATTATACAGAGCAAGCATGCCCATCTGGTCGATACGGAATCCATTCTCCATGGTATAGACCTTGGCGAAATTAACAAGTTCATCGTTTGTAAATACAGGAATGTTGATCATGGATGTAAACTTCTTCGCAAGCTTCGGATATCTTGCGATCAGCTTACGCATACCGATCTTTTCATCCTCCAGTATCACGATCATTCCCTTTGTGTTTCCGGTCATAGCTTCCTCAAGCTCATCTGCTGTTTCCTGGGAAAGCTGGTTTGCATCCTCGATAACAAGGAAACCGCCGGCAAGCTTGGATACGATCTCCGGAATATCCTTTCCGTTGAGATCATCCGCAAATATATAGGCAACCTTGGAAGCCTCGATATTCAGCTCTTTACAGATTGCCGGGATCAGACTTGAGATCAGTCTCGTCTTACCTGTTTCTCTGCCGCCCATAACGATCACATTTCCGGTCTGGGAGGTCTTGTCTGCTGCGCCCATCTGCACATCGCAGAGTACATCAAGCAGCTGTTCCTTCATTCCGGGAACTGTAACAAAATAGGTGAAAAGCTGTTTCTCTTCATCTGTGAGCTCTTTCTTTCTGGAAACGATCTTTGTAGGATCCTTTTCCGGATGGATCGTAGCGATAAATTTCTCAAGCTGCTCTTCCTCGCTGAGCTCCTCTTCCTCATCGTCCTCTTCCATGGCTTCATCAGAATCATCACCGATGAGACTGCTGATAAAGTCATCGTCATCCTCTTCCTGGAATTCAAAGGCGTCATCACTGTATTCTTCTTCCTCATCAAGAAGATTTTCCTCTTCCGCTGAAGCCACCGGTTCCTCATGATGAAGCTTCGTTGAAGGCTCTGCTGCCGCCTTCTGCACCTGCTCCTCAGATTCCAGTGAAGGAATCTCCGGAAGCACATCCTCTTCTTCCACCGGCTTCTGTACTCCTGACGGACCATTCAGAAACTCTGCTTCTGCAGCCTGAAGATCCTCCTCAGTAACCGGCTCCTCATCTTCATCAAATACGATATCCGGAAGTCTGGTATCGGAAGTCTCCGTTACCTCTTCCTCCTGCTGAGCGGAGATCTGCGCCATGATATCCTCGATATCTGCCGCATCCGGCTCCTCCGGAACAAATTCATCAGCCGCAATATCCAGATCCTCAATACCTTCCGGCTCTTCCGTTACGTCGGACTGCTGGACATCCGGAGATTTCTCTTCCTCCGGGATATCGATTCCCTGCTGTGTAGCTGCTGCCAGAATAGTATCCTCCAGGTTGAAGTCCTTATCTTTATCCTTCCCTGACCTGTCACCTACAGATGCCGCAATCTCCTCGATACTTCCGAAAATTCCGGACGCGTCCGGGATCTCTGCGGAACTGCTTGCATTCTCCGGGTCCACATTGATCATGGACTTCGGGATCTTCAGCTCCGGCATACGGATTGTTGCGGAAAAATCAGGCTTGCCTTCCTCATTGAGCGGAACCCCTGCAGGCTTCTCCTCACTTTCCTCATTTCCGGCAGCCTTCTCCTTCATGATCTCTGCAACACTCTGGGACAAAGACATCTCTGTAGCTTTCTCAGCCTCAGCTTCTTCCGCTTCCTGATAAGCCTCTTCTTCCTCTTTATCCTGCTGTTCCTGAGCCTGCAGCTTCATACTTCCGGATGACAGGTTCTCAACACCGGATGCCAGCGGGATCTCATCCGCTTCCTGTCCGGAAAACTCTTCCTGCTCTTCAGAAGGCTCATCCGAAGCTTCCTCACTTCCTTCTGCTGCTTCGATCTCCTCAGAATCTGTAAACTCCTCTGACGGTTCTGCTGCCGCAGCAGTCTCAGCCTCCGGCGCTTCCGCCTGTTCCGTCACATCCTCAGAGCCTGTGGAAACCTCATCCTGCTCTTCATCCTGCGCAGCTTCTTTTTCCTCCATATCCTCTTCCGCAGATTTCTTATGTCCGCCAAAGATATCACGGAATCCCTTAGAAAGCTTCTCCTGGAATGTCTCCGCACTGTTCAGATCCCGCTCATCATCTACCTGGATAGTATCTGTGACCGGTTTTGCCTCCTCATACTCGCCGGATGCTTCCTTGCTCTCCCTGATCTCCTGCGCCTTTTCCGGCGGGATCAGCTTCGGGATAAAACGCTGTTCGTATTTCTCTTTCTCTTCGCCAGTGAGAACACCCATCCGCTGTTTCAGGTCAAGGGCCTTCATCACATAAGTTCCGTCATTGAACCAAAGGATCATCTCATTGCAGAGATCCAGGCACTTCTGCTTGTCTCCTGCCTTGTAATAGAGCTTGGCCAGCTCATAGGACCAGCGCTCCGTAAATTCCTTCTCCTTATATTCCTCAAGAATACGGATCTGTTCATTCAGAGATGCATTCTTCGCTCTGACGATCTTATATTTCAGTATATACTGGCTGTTATCATTACCTGCCACTTCTCTGTATTCATCAAAGAATTCTGTGGCTTCACTGATCTGTCCCATTTTCAGGGAAACCTCGATCAGACGGTAAAGTATGTTCTTGCCGATCGGCGCTCTGTGGTAGGCAAGAAGAAAAATTTCCTTGCTCTCTTCATAGCGCTTGTTGGCCGCGTAGATCTCGCCCACTACACAAAGGGTACGGACGTTTTTCACACGACGCCAGTCAATGCTGTCAACAATCTGCATGGCGCCTTTGTAATCCTGGGTCTCGACCAGCTTATTGATCTGTCCCAGCTTAACGCGAAACTCCTCTTTATCCAAAATATTCACCAACTTTCCATAATCAGAATCAGTTTACCATATGCATACGGGCTTGTCAAAACCCTTTAGGCATATAAACATGCCCCTTTACCACCTGAAAAACCCTGTTGATCTTGAACTGATGGCTGACAAAATCATCCAGTCCTGTACAGGTGATCAGAGTCTGTATATCGTGGATGCTTTCCAGCAGATATGTCTGCCTGCTGCTATCCAGCTCCGAAAGAACATCATCCAGCAGAAGAACCGGTGTATCCCGGATCTTTTTCTTCACCAGATAGATCTCCGAAAGCTTCAGGGAAAGGGCCGCAGTCCTCTGCTGCCCCTGGGAACCATACCTCCGGATGTCGATCCCGTTGACCTTTACGCAAAAATCATCTCTGTGCGGTCCCACGGAGGTCAGCTTCATCCGAAGATCCCGCTCCCGGTTCCTGGAAAGCTTATCCTCAAACTCCGCCGCCGTCACACTTGGCTCGTACAGGATCTCCAGCTCCTCGATCCCGCCAGTAAGGCCTTTATGAAGCCCCCTTGCGATCTCGTTAAGCTCCTCCACAAAGGCTTCCCGCTTCCCGATGATCTTCTTTCCGTAATCGACCATCTGCATATCCCAGACATCTAGGGTACTTTTCAGCCCGGGGTTCATATAACAGTCTTTGAGAAGACGGTTTCTCTGGTTCACGATGTGATTGTAGCCGGCCAGCTCCGTGATATAAACACCATCCAGCTGACAAAGCTCCGAATCCAGAAAACGTCTTCTCTCTCCCGGTCCATTCTTGATAATATTAAGATCCTCCGGAGAAAAAAACACCAGATTCACCACCCCCAGCAGCTCCCTTGCCTTGCGGATCGGCAGCCCGTTGATGGCAACTCCCTTTGCTTTGTTTTTCCGGAGGTGCATGTCTATTTTGTATGAAAGATCGCCCTTCTTCACCATCATTCGGATATGGGATTCCTCATTCTCAAAGCGGATCATCTCCCGGTCCTTGCTTCCCTTGTGGGATTTGCTGGTACCTGCCAGATAAACCGCCTCCAGGATATTGGTCTTTCCCTGGGCATTGTCGCCGTAGAGAATATTGGTGCCTTGATCAAAATTCATCTCCAGCGACTCATAATTCCTGAAATTATTCAGTCTGATGGATTCAATGTACATTCCTTCACCCGATCACGTAAATATCTTTTCCATCGTAGGAAATGGTATCTCCAGGATGGATCTTGCGGCCACGGCGGTTCTCCACCTCACCGTTCACCAGTACCAGACCATCATTGATGGCATATTTCGCCTCAACGCCGTCCTCCACAACACCGGCCAGCTTCAGCGCCTGACCAAGCTTGATAAATTCGTCTTTAATTCTGATCTCCAATTTTTTCTCCTCTTATCTCCGGGGTATTTTCTCCGTCAGATCGATCTTTTCTGATCTTCTGGCGGTATTTAAAATCCCCCAAAATACAAATTTCACCGGAAGGCGGTAATTTAAATACCCCCTTCCAGCAGTTTACGCATAAAACAATTTTCAGAACACGATCGCATTCCCATGCACAATCGGTCAAAAACGGTCACATTACCCCAGGTTTTATCTGGCCTGATTCTGGTTGATGTTTACAGGAAGGATCAGGTAAGTATAGTTCTCCTCATCGTCACGGATAAAGCATGGTGCCTTCGGATTTACAAGATAGATCGTCACGGTTTCATCATCAATAACACGAAGCGCATCGATCAGGAATTTCGGGTTGAAGCCGATCATGATATCCTTACCCTCTTTTTCAATATCGATCTCTTCATTCATGGAACCCATTGCAGAATCAATGCGCAGCTCCATATCATCGTCTGTGATGTTGATGATGATCGGTTTTTTATCAACCTCACGTACCAGAAGTGTGGCACGGTCGATACAATCCAGGAACTCTTTTTTGTTGATCTTCAGTTTTGTCTCATAATCACTGGAAAGCATCTGGTCAATTCTGAAATATTCTCCCTCGATCAGTCTGGAAACTACCATAGTCTGATCAAATTCAAATAAAATATGGTTTTTTGTAAAGTAAATGCTGACCTGATCATCCACTTCTCCGGAAAGGATCTTGCTGACCTCGCTTAAAGTTTTGCCCGGAACTACCACCTTACGGTCAGAATAATCTTTCTTAAGTAACATTTTGCGGATAGAGATACGATGTCCGTCTAGAGAAACTACCTTCAGACAGTTATTTTTGATCTCAAAAAGCTCACCGGTCATAAGCTTATTGTTTTCATTTACAGCAATCGAAAAAATAGTCTGGCGGATCATTTCTTTCAGTGTGTACTGAGAGATCGTCAGCGGTTCATCCTTCTCGATCATCGGTAAATAAGCAAAATCTTCTCCTGATTTTCCAGGGATATTGAATTTTGCTTTTTCACAGGTAATGGTTGCTGCATATTTATCATCGGTCTTAATGGTAACATCATTATCCGGAAGTCGTCTGATGATTTCATAGAAGATTTTTGCATCAAGAGCAACTTTACCTTTTTCTTCAATAGTACCCTCAACGATGGTTTCAATTCCCAGCTCCATATCGTTGGTGGTAAATTTGATCTGGTTTGTGGTTGCATCCATGAGAATACATTCCAGGATTGGCATTGTGGTTTTTGATGGAACTGCTTTGAGTGCGATACTTACACTTTTTAATAGACTTGATTTGGAGCAGATGATTTTCATAGTGTGTATAACTCCCTTTCTGAACAATTTGTGGTTTTTATAAATATATTTATAGAAAAAATCCGCAGTAACCGCCGTAGGGGGCCAGATTTTGTGAAAAACTCCCGCAGGCCTGATGTTTTCAGGGGTTTTCCGTTGGGATAACTTTGTGTAAAAGTGGTATTTTCGCATGTGAATAACCCGGGGATAAAATTACCGCCGCGTTTTGGCAAAAAAGTTGTACACATCTCTCCACATACAATCAACACGTTATACACCAGTAATGTGGAAAACTTCCCTAACCTTGTGGATTAATCTTCTTTTTCAATATATCAATGGTATTTTTTAAGTTATCGTCGTTCTGCAATTCGTTTTCGATCTTTTCGATACCGTGCATAACGGTGGTATGGTCACGGTTTCCGAGCGCTTTTCCGATATTTTTCAAAGGTGTGGATATGATCTCACGGCAGAGATACATGGAAACCTGGCGGGGCATGACGATCTTGGAGTTTCGTTTGTTTCCGCTTAAGTCCGCAGGTGTGACTCCGTAATGCTCTGCAACAACGGAGATGATGTATTCCGGTGTGATCACTTTTTTCTCATCCGGAGAAATAATATCCTTCAGTGCCTGCTCTGCCAGCTCCAGAGTTACTTCCTTTTTCTCAAGCTTGGCTCCGGCCATGACCTTGTTGAAGGCACCTTCCAGCTCACGGATATTGGATTTGATATTGGTAGCGATATATTTGATAACATCTTCACTGATGTTGTAGCCGTTCATTTCTTCATTTTTATGAAGGATCGCCATTCGGGTTTCGTAATCAGGCAGCGTGATATCTGCGATCAGACCCCACTCGAACCGGGAACGGAAGCGCTCTTCCAGGATTTCCATATCCTTCGGTGGTTTATCAGAGGATATGATGATCTGCTTTTTGGCACTGTGAAGACTGTTAAATGTATGGAAAAATTCCTCCTGTGTGGATTCTTTTCCTATAATAAACTGAATATCATCGACAAGAAGAACGTCGATATTTCTGTATTTTTCACGGAATTTGCTCATTGCCGTGTTATTTCCGTTTCGGATGGTTTCGATCAGCTCGTTGGTAAATTCCTCACTGGTTACATACAAAACACGGCTGTTTTCGTCGTGTTCCAGAATGAAATGAGCGATGGAATGCATAAGATGAGTCTTACCAAGACCGGCTCCGCCATAGATAAACAGTGGATTGTAGGTATCTCCCGGTGATTCGGCAACTGCAAGAGCTGCGGCCTGGGCGAATTTGTTATTACTTCCTACAACGAAGGTGTCGAAGGTGTATTTTGGATTTAAATGCGCCTCTTCGTAACGTGTATCCTGAACCTGTTTATCATAAGAAGTGTTTTTTTCTGTTTTTTTGGGGAGATCTTTTTCCAGAACGAAGCGAACCTCGCATTCTTCCATGCCTGTCAGTACACAGATAGTAACCTGGAGGGGTATTTTGTAGCGTTTACTGATGTAATTGACTCCGATCGCTGCCTGTTCAGAGGGAACAACCACTGTTATCAGCTTTCCGTCAACCTCATAAACTTTCAGCGGCTTGAGCCAGGTATTAAAAGGGACATCAGTCACCTCATATTCAGATTTGACAGTTTGCAGGATCTCCTCCCATTTTTCAATAACAGCGTCCATTTTTTCCTCCCATGAGTATTATAATAACCCCAGTCTGCGACTGGAGATAGATATCCTTTTATATATTACAATGAAAATGGGGTTTTCGCAATGGAAAATCCTTGAGATTTTGGGGAAAAGAATGTGGATAATGTGGGGAAATTACTGTGGATTAGGGTGGATTATTGTGGATAAGAGTCCTGGAGGTTTCCATAAGTCGAGAATTGGTGGAAAATGTGGAAGAATTATGTGTATAAAAAAATCCACCTTAAAAATACCGCAAATAAAGGGTTTTTTTGAAAACGATGTGAACAAACCCTCCGAAAAAGTGGATAGATTTCCGGTCAATCCACAAGTTATCCACAAGTTATCCACAAAATGTGGATAATGTTACGTAAACCATAAGCGCTTTCCACATAAGAGAAAAAAATAAATACCGTAAGGTGGGGGTATTTTATAGAACCCTTGATTTTATCGGGTTTTTTGCAATTTTTACTTGACGAAAAGGAGGTTTATTTATATAATTGAAACGATGTTCTGAATGATAAGTTATTTCATAACAATTAAAAATAGATAAAGGAGGTGCTTTACCTATGAAGATGACATTTCAGCCAAAAAAGAGATCCAGAGCTAAAGTTCACGGCTTCAGAGCTCGCATGAGCACAAAGGGCGGACGTAAAGTATTAGCTGCAAGAAGATTAAAAGGAAGAAAACAGTTATCAGCATAAGCTGCAAGACCGCATTTATGTGGTCTTTTCTTCTATCCGGAGAAATATCCGCGCAGGCGGAATCTAATTAAGGAGGATTCGTTTGATCAGATCAGAGTCCTTAAAGAAAAATCAAGATTTTAAAGTTGTATATCAGAACGGAACATCGTACGCAAATCGGCTTCTGGTGATGTACGTGCTGAAGAATCAGCACATGAAGAATCGTCTGGGAATATCAGTAAGCAAAAAAGTAGGGAACAGTGTGGTTCGCCACAGACTCACCAGATTGATCAGAGAAAGCTATCGTCTCAACGAAACAGATTTTGACAGTAACCTTGATATTGTAGTAGTAGCGAGAGCCGCAGCCAAGGGCAAGAGCTTTCACGAGATCGAGAGTGCTTTTCTGCATCTTGCAAGAAAGCATCATATAACAGGGAATGAACATGATAAAGAAATTTCTGATTAAGATGATAAGGCTCTATCAAAAATATATATCGCCGATGAAGAGAACGAAATGTCCTTATATTCCCACATGTTCTCAATATGGTTTGGAAGCAATCGAAAAATATGGCGCATTTAAGGGCAGTCTTCTTGCGGCATGGAGGATATTGCGATGCAATCCTTTTTCCCACGGAGGCTATGACCCTGTGCCATGAATTATTTTGTGACTGTTCAGCCTTTTCCCGGGCAGAGCAGTTATCGGAATTTGTAACTGTTCAGTACCTCCGCAGTTAGTGGACGAAAGAATAGTTACCGGACTTTTACAATTGAATAAGAAGTCTAGGAGGAAATGAATTTGGAACTGTTTTTAGCAACAAAAACCGGAACTCCTATTATCGGACAGATCGCGTCTGTGATGGGATGGATCATGGATGGCATATATAAGATGCTTGACGGCCTGTTCGGAATCCAGAACATTGGTCTTTGTATCATTATCTTCAGTATTCTTATCTTTGCCTTTATGACACCGCTGCAGATCAAGCAGCAGAAATTCTCCAAGTTAAGCGCGATCATGCAGCCTGAGATCCAGAAGATCCAGAAGAAATATCAGGGTAAAAAGGATCAGGCTTCCATGATGAAAATGAACGAAGAAACCCAGGCTGTTTATCAGAAATATGGTGTTTCTCCAACCGGTAGCTGTGTACAGTTAGCCATTCAGATGCCTATTCTGTTTGCTCTGTATCAGGTTATCTACCGGATTCCTGCTTACGTTGGAAGTGTAAAGAACATTTTTACTGGTGTAGTTGACAACCTGCTAGCTGTAAACGGATACACAGATATCCTGCAGCAGTTTATCACAGACCATTCCATGACACGAGTGCGTCTCGTTATGGACAGTGCCGGAAATGCTACAAGTAACTCGATTGTTGATTTTCTGTATGCACTTTCTCCTTCCCAGTGGAAAGAGCTGGCACAGATGAATCAGTTTTCAGGATTTTCTGATGCGATCACAAAAGCATCCGGAAATATTTCCAAGATGCAGGGCTTCTGTGGACTGAATATCGCAGACCAGCCGCTGTACTATATCATGGAATTCTTCAAAAATCATGGTTCTCTGTTACTTGCGATCGTAGCACTTCTGATCCCGGTTCTTGCATGGGCAACTCAGATGCTGAACCTGAAGCTTATGCCACAGGCTGCAACACAGCCGGCAGACGGAAATGATCAGGCCAGCGCAATGGCAAACTCCATGAAAACCATGAACATGGTCATGCCTCTGATGTCTGCATTCTTCTGTTTCACATTCCCGGTTGGTCTTGGTATCTACTGGATCGCCAGTGCTGTCGTTCGAAGTGCTCAGCAGTTTGCAATCAATCGTCATCTTGATAAGATGAACATTGATGATCTGGTTAATGAGAATATGAAGAAGATCGAAGCGAAGCGTGCGAAGGAAGGACTTCCGCCGCAGAAGATCACCAATCAGGCTCATCAGTCCGCCAAGAATATCAATAAACCTGTGATCAATAAGGGCAACAGCGGAAACAATGGTGCTTCAGACAGAGCACAGAAGGTTGATACTGCTTATGAGAAGGCAAGAAGTGCAAAACCGGGCAGCATCACAGCTAAAGCAAATCTCGTAAGAGACTTTGATGAGAGAAATAAGAAGAAATAATCAGGAACGGAGGGGTTCGTAATGGAGGATTACATTCAGTTTTCAGCAAAAACAAAGAATGAAGCTATCACAAAAGCGTGTCTTGAGCTTGGAACTTCCAGTGACCAGCTTGATATTCAGGTTATCAGTGAAGGCAGCTCCGGATTCTTCGGAATCGGCAGCAAACCTGCCGTGATCAAAGTTCGCAGAATCGAGCCAGTTTCTGATATGCAGGAGATCGATGAACTGGTAGAGTCCGTGAAACTGGACGCTATCAAAGAAGAGAAGAAATTAGAAAAGCCTTTTACTCCGGATGTAAAGAAAGAATCTGCACCGAAAGCAGCTCCTGCAGAGGAGAAGAAGCCGGTGAAGAAAGAAGCTGTACAGGTGGAGAAGGCATCCGAAGAAGCACCTGCAAAGGCAGCAGCACCAAAGGAAAGACCTGCAAGGGATTTCCAGGGCAAAGCAAAGCCTGCACGTGAGAAACAGCCAAGAGCTCCAAAGGAGCGTCAGCCGAAGGAAACACGTGAGAGAGCACCGAAGCAGGGCAGACCGATAGAAATCCTCAGCGATCCGGAGAAGATCAGAGAGGTTGAGGAGAGAGCAGTCGTATTTCTTCGTGACGTATTCGGCTCCATGGATCTTGGAGAAGTGGAGATCACATCGAAATACAACACTGCAGACGGTTCTCTGGATGTGGATTTTGAAGGTGAGGACATGGGTATCCTCATCGGAAAAAGAGGCCAGACACTGGATTCTCTTCAGTATCTGACAAGCCTTGTGGTAAACAAAGGCGAGTCTACCTACATTCGTGTAAAACTCGATACCGAGGACTACAGACGCCGTCGTAAGGAAACTCTGGAGAACCTTGCAAGAGGAATCGCCTTCAAGGTAAAGAAAACCAGAAAACCGGTAGTTCTGGAACCGATGAATCCGTACGAAAGAAGGATCATCCATGCATCTCTGCAGGGCAACCGCTATGTAGAGACAGTCAGTGAGGGAGAAGAACCTTACAGACATGTAGTAGTAAAACTGAAACGTAATAATTGATGATCCACCGGTAAAGCTATAAGCCGTATCCCGGAGCGTAAGCTCCGTGGGTACGGCTTTTTTGTATGGAACTGAAAATTAAAAATTATCATTGCAATCTCCGCAACAATTCTTTATAATCATTGAAGAGCAAATAACAAAAAGATATTTCTGCAGCGGACATCCGGAATGCAGAGATTAGAGCGTATTTGAAAAATCATTCCCGCAATCTGCACGCCCCACTTTGCGGTATATTTTGCCCGAATTCAGTTGCCGTAGCCCGCTACGGCGCCTTCATCCGGACAAAATCTCCCACAAATTGTGACGCACATCTTGCAGAAAGCCTTTTTCAAACACGCTCTAGCATTATAAATATGGAAACTGACAGAAGATGTTATTCTAGGTGAAAGCGTGAATAACACGTGTTTTTTGCGTGTAAAAAGCTTTTCCGGAGTAACATTTTTGCGTTTAACCGGATGCTTTTATCCGAATGCTTTTATCCGTTTGACAAAGGAGAGTGAAAAATGGAAGAGACAACGATTGCTGCGATTTCCACAGCCATGAGCGCATCGGGAATCGGAATCGTCAGGATCAGTGGCCCGGAGGCTTTTGAGATCGCATCCGGAGTATACCGTTCCAAGGGTGGAAAAAAATCTCTGAAAAACGTCCCAAGCCACACCATCCATTATGGATATATTTATGATAACGAAGAAATGGTAGACGAAGTACTGGTCATGGCCATGCGCGGACCACGAACATATACAGGAGAAGATACCATAGAAATCGACTGCCACGGCGGCGTTTTAGCCATGAAAAAGGTACTGGAAACTGTGTTGAAAAACGGAGCCATTATTGCCGAGCCGGGAGAATTTACCAAGCGTGCATTCCTCAATGGAAGGATCGATCTTTCCCAGGCGGAGGCCGTTATGGACGTGATACAGTCCAAAAATGAGTGCTCATTAAAGAATTCTGTAGGACAATTAAAAGGTTCAGTCCGAAAAACTGTACAGCATATCAGAGAAAAACTACTGTACCATATAGCGTACATTGAATCGGCATTAGACGATCCGGAGCACTATGATCTGACAGGATATTCGGAAGAATTAGAGCAGATCGTAGCAGAAGAAAAAGAAAAAATACAGAACCTGTTAAAAACAGCCGGAGACGGAAAGATCATACAGGAAGGTATCCGTACCGTGATCCTGGGCAAGCCGAACGCAGGGAAATCTTCTCTGCTGAACCTGCTTCTGGGAGAGGACAGAGCCATCGTGACCGATATCGCAGGAACCACCAGAGACGTACTGGAAGAGTATATCAACCTGCATGGGATCACATTAAAGATCGCTGACACAGCTGGAATCCGCCAGACAGAAGACATCGTAGAGAAAATCGGCGTATCCAAAGCCAAGGAAATGGCAGCAGACGCAGACCTGATCCTCTATGTCGTAGATTCCTCCGTACCGTTAGATGAAAATGACGAAGAAATCATAAAAATTTTGCAAGAGAAAAAGACAATTGTCCTCTACAGCAAGACAGACCTTGAATCTGCTATAGATATAGAGGATTTAAAGAGCAGAATAAACCAGCCGGTGATCCCAATCTCCGCAAAAGAAGAAACCGGGATCACAGACCTGGAAGAAAAAATCCGGGAAATGTTCTTCAGTGGGGAGATTGACTTCAATGATGAAGTCTACATCACCAATGAACGCCACAGACAGGAGCTTTTAAAAGCACAGGAAAGTCTTTCTCTGGTAGAAAATAGCATAGAAAGCGGAATGCCGGAGGATTTTTATTCCATAGACCTGACAGATGCATACGAAAGTCTGGGACGGATTCTGGGAGAATCACTTGGGGAAGACCTTGTTAATGAGATATTTTCTAAATTTTGTATGGGGAAATAATAACCGCATGGGCTGCGGAGGCCCCGGCCGAATGGCCGCATGGATTGCGGAATCCCGGCCGTATATGCCGCATGGATTGCGGAACTCCGGTCGTATAACCGTATAGATTGCGGCTACCTGCTGTATGCCACATGGACTGCGGAAGCCTGCAGAGGGTAGATCACATTGGAATGTGAGAAAACCGCAAAGGGGCACAAGGCCGCGCCCCTCTGCACACCCCTGGGCCTTTTTTATATAGTGCAGCGATTGTGGAATGCTGAAAGAAACTAACTTGTGTCTGTATGCTTCTGTATCGGCAATTCGACACTGAGCCGAAATGTGGCAGACGGAAGCATGAATAACCCCGCAGACGTGCACCGCACGTCGAGAACCTCGTTACAGTTCCATCACAACAATCGGCACAACGTTTCACATCCAATACCGAAGCATACAGACAAAAGTCAACACCGTACCCCACACCACAACCCAAGAACTCAAAACAACCTCGGCACAACGTTTCACATCCAACACCGAAGCATACAGACAAAAGTCAACACCGTACCCCACACCACAATTCAAGAACTCCTAAAAAAAGCCCGAGGGGTGTGCAGAGGGGCCGTGGCTTTACGGCCCCTTTGCGGTTTTCCACAGCTTCCCAAAGCAAAAAAACCAGGCCTTCTGCCAAGCAAGAAAGTAAAAATAAAACCAAAAACCAACCACACAATAAACAAAGAAAAAGAAAATCACAAAGAAAAATAAAGAAAAAGAATAAGAGAAAAAATAAAGGAGAAAAAGCATGAAAAATCTGGAACAGTTTTTCGACATCATAGTAGTAGGCGCCGGCCACGCAGGCTGCGAAGCATCACTGGCATGCGCCCGCTTAGGGCTCAACACAGTCATGTTCACAGTCAGCGTAGACAGCATCGCCCTTATGCCCTGCAACCCCAATGTAGGCGGCAGCTCCAAAGGGCATCTCGTCCGTGAGCTGGATGCTCTCGGTGGGGAAATGGGTAAAAACATAGACAAAACCTTCATCCAGTCCAAAATGCTCAACCAGTCCAAAGGCCCTGCAGTCCATTCCCTTCGTGCACAGGCCGATAAACAGGCCTATAGCACAGAAATGAGAAAGACACTGGAAAATACAGAGAACTTAACCATCCGCCAGGGTGAAGTGACCGAGCTTCTGGTAGAAGACGGGCATATCACCGGTGTAAAAACCTTCTCAGGAGCCACCTACCACGCAAAAGCTGTAGTCCTCTGTACAGGAACCTACCTCAAGGCCCGCTGCATTTACGGCGACGTCAGCAACTATACAGGACCGAACGGCCTTCAGGCAGCCAATTACCTTACGGATTCCCTGAAAAAGCTGGGGATCGAAATGTTCCGCTTCAAAACAGGAACTCCGGCCAGAATCGCCGGAAACACCATTGATTATTCTAAGATGGAAGAGCAGTTCGGAGATGAAAGAGTCGTACCGTTCTCTTTTTCCACAGACCCGGAATCTGTACAGATCGAGCAGAAATCCTGCTGGCTGACCTATACAAACGAAAAAACACACGAGATCATCCGTGCAAATCTGGACAGATCCCCCCTTTATTCCGGAATGATCGAAGGAACCGGACCACGTTACTGTCCGTCCATTGAGGATAAAGTAGTCCGTTTTGCAGACAAAAAACGCCATCAGGTATTTATTGAACCGGAAGGTCTTTACACAAATGAAATGTACATCGGCGGAATGTCCAGCTCCCTGCCGGAGGATGTTCAGTACGAGATGTACCATTCCGTACCGGGTCTTGAGAACGCCAGGATTGTAAAAAATGCTTACGCTATTGAGTATGACTGCATCAATCCGCGCCAGCTCTATCCCACACTGGAATTCAAAAAGATCAAGGGCCTTTTCAGCGGCGGACAGTTTAACGGAAGCTCCGGATATGAGGAAGCAGCCGCTCAGGGCCTTATAGCGGGAATTAATGCAGCTATGGAGGTAAAAGGCCGGGAACAGCTGATTTTGGACCGCTCAGAGGCATATATTGGCGTTCTCATCGATGATCTGGTAACAAAGGAGAATCATGAGCCGTACCGAATGATGACAAGCCGTGCTGAGTACCGTCTGCTCCTCCGCCAGGACAACGCAGATCTTCGTCTTCGCAAAAAAGGCTGGGAGGTCGGCCTGATCGATGATGAGACATACCATAAATTACAGGAAAAAGAGCGCCGGATCCAGGAAGAGATCGAGAGAGTGGAACATGCAACCGTAGGGGGTTCTGCAGAGGTACAGAGCCTTCTGGAATCTCTGAACAGTACTCTTCTGAAATCCGGAACCACCATTGCAGAGCTGATCCGTCGGCCGGAGCTTAACTATAAGGTGCTTGCACCCATCGATAAAGAAAGACCGGAGATTCCGGAAGATGTATGTGAGCAGGTAGAGATCAACATCAAATATGACGGTTACATCCGCCGCCAGATGAAGCAGGTAGAGCAGTTTAAGAAACTGGAGCAGAAAAAGCTTCCGGAAGACATTGATTACGAAGATGTAGGAAGCCTCCGCATTGAGGCACGCCAGAAGCTGGAAGCCTACAGACCGGTGTCCATCGGCCAGGCGTCCCGTATCTCCGGTGTATCCCCGGCTGATATTTCCGTGCTTCTTGTATATCTGGAAAGCAGATCCGAACATAAACACAGATAATACAAAGAATAACAATAAAACACAGAAAATAAGAGAGGAAGCTGCATGTACAATTTAGAAATCCTGGAAAAAGGCTGCGAGGAGCTTGGGATCACACTCAGTGACACGCAGAAAAACCAGTTTATCCGGTTCTACGAATATCTTGTAGAAAAAAACAAAGTCATGAACCTCACCGGTATCACAGAATTTGACGAGGTTCTCGTGAAACATTTCCTGGACAGCCTCTGCTGCGTCAAGGCTGTAGATATGGGTAAGATAAAAACCGTTATGGACATCGGAACCGGCGCCGGATTCCCGGGTGTTCCCTTGAAGATTGCCTTCCCGGAGGTGGAAGCCTGCCTTCTGGACTCCCTCAATAAAAGAGTAAAATTCCTGGAGGAAACCTTTGCGCTCCTGGGCCTGGAGGGGATTTCCGCCATTCACGGAAGAGCTGAAGAATATGCAAAAAACAAAGCCTACAGAGAAAAATATGATCTCTGCGTATCCAGAGCAGTATCCGGACTTGCAACCCTGTCTGAATACTGTCTCCCGTATGTAAAGGTCGGAGGGCTTTTTGTCTCCTATAAATCCGGTTCTGTAAAGGAAGAAGCAGAAGCAGCAGAGAAAGCAGTAAAGATCCTTGGTGGAAAGATCAGGGATATTCAGTACTTTGACCTTCCAGGCTCCGAGATCGGCCGCTCCCTGGTCATTATCGAGAAGGTAAAGAACACCCCGGGCAAATATCCGAGAAAAGCCGGAACACCGCTCAGAGAGCCACTGGCATAAGATACCTCCTGTCGAACAAAGTCAAAATCTGTCCGACAGGAGATTTTTTTGTCCGGGAGTTTCACAAAATTATCACAAATTTATCCTACATTTATCACAAATTACTTTTACACTATAATCCGATAGAGATGCTCCTGGATTCCCCCATTCTCTGTTTCATCCAGGGGCATTTTCTATTGGTATTGAAAAGACGCCAGAGTCAAGGGCTTCAGTTTCAGGACCTTTTGCCTCTGGCATCTTATAAAATGGGAAATCGATAATTAAAAAAAGTATTTCCCTGAAAATAAAAGGAGGAGAGTAAAGTGATCGAAGTAAGTAATCTGGTCAAAAAGTATGGCGATCATACTGCAGTTGACCATCTTTCCTTTCAGATCGAAAAGGGGAAAATTTACGGATTCCTGGGCCCCAACGGTGCAGGAAAATCAACAACTATGAACATGATCACAGGATACATTGCTTCCACAGAAGGAAAAGTGATGATCGATGGTCATGATATTCTGGAGGAACCGGAGGCAGCCAAGAAATGTATCGGCTATCTGCCGGAAATGCCGCCGCTCTATTTTGACATGACCGTTCTTGAGTACATGAAATTTGCGGCTGATCTGAAAAAAATCCCAAGAAACCAAAAAGACAAGCAGATAAAAGAAGTCATGGATATGGTAAAGATCACAGACATGAAAGACCGTCTGATCAAAAACCTTTCCAAAGGTTATCGCCAGAGGGTGGGCCTTGCGCAGGCAATCCTGGGATATCCGGAGGTGATCATCCTGGATGAGCCGACAGTAGGACTTGACCCGAAGCAGATCATCGAGATCCGTGACCTGATCAAAGGCCTGAAGCAGAAGCACACGGTTATCCTAAGCTCCCATATCCTTTCCGAGGTAAGAGCAGTGTGTGATTATGTTCTGATCATTTCCCATGGAAAGCTGGTAGCCAGCGATACACCGGATAATCTGGAACGTCTGGCAGCAGGCTCCAACAGCCTCCTTATGAAGGTAAAAGGAGAGAAAGACACGATTCGAAAAGCTCTGGAAACGATCGAAGGCGTAACCGGAGTGGAAATGTCCTATGACAGCGATGAAAAATTGTGGAAAACAAAACTTTCCATTCAGGAAAATGTGGATATCCGTGAAAAAGTCTTCTACGCTATGGCAAAAGCGAACTGTCCAATCTACGAAATGCAGGTTAAGAGAGTTTCCCTTGAGGATGTATTCCTTGAGCTTACCGAAGGAGAGAAAAAATCCGCCGGAAAACCGGAAAGCTCACAGTGGAAACCGGTAGAAGACAGATCATCGGAAGAAGAAAAAACTCAGGAAGAAAAAAACGGGGAACCAGAGAAGGCTTCTGATGAGAAAGAGGGGGATCAGTCATGACAGCGATTTTTAAAAGAGAACTGAAAAGCTATCTGACCTCCATGGTTGGATATCTCTTCATATTTTTTGTCCTGGTGCTGACCGGAATTTATTTTTCCGCATATCAGCTTTCAGGCGGCTATTCAAAATTTGAAACTACCTTAAGCGCACTGACCTTTGTGTTCCTGATCGGTGTGCCGATCCTTTCCATGCGTGTACTTGCAGAAGAGCGCAAGCAGAAAACGGATCAGCTTCTTCTGACCGCACCGGTATCTGTATGGGATATCGTATTTGGAAAATATCTTGCACTGGTAGCTGTGTTTGCCATTCCGGTCGTGATCATGTGCGTGTATCCTCTGATCATGAGTAAGTTCGGAACGATTTCCTATGCTTCCGCATACACCGGGATCCTGGGATTTTTCCTTCTGGGATGCGCGAATCTGGCGATCGGTGTATTTATGTCAGCACTTACAGAAAGCCAGGTAATTGCAGCAGTACTTACTTTTGTATTCCTGTTCGCCTTCTATATGATGAACGGAATTTCCTCATTCTTTTCACAGACCTCCATGTCAACCGCAGTGGCATTCGGACTTCTGATCGTGGCGATCGCTATCATCATTTATACCATGATCAAAAATGTCCTGATCTCTGTAGTGATCGGAGCTGTGGGAGAGATTGCCCTTGTGATCGTATACGTTGTAAAATCCAGTATTTTCCAGGGCGGTATCCAGAAGGTACTGAACGTATTTAACCTGAGTGGACATTATGATAATTTTACAAACGGCGTGTTTGACGTGACAGGAATCGTTTATTTTATTTCTGTTATTGCGATCTGCCTGTTCCTTACCATGCAGTCCATTCAGAAGAGACGCTGGAACTAGGGGGTGAATGGAAATGAAATTCAGTGAGAAATTTAAGAAAAATAAAGGCGAGGCAGCCGTACCGGAGACAGCACAGGACTCCGGCAAAAAGAAACATAAACCGGATCCGAAAAAGCTGGTAGGCACCATCAGCAAAAAACATATCAAAAATGGTTCCTACAGCATGGCTATGGCAGCTGTCTTTATCGTGATCGTGGTTGTGATCAATATGATCGTCGGGGCGATCCCATCCAAATATTCACAGCTGGATGTAAGCTCATCCAAGCTTTACACCATCGGTGATGAAACAAAGAAGGTACTGAAGGCACTGGATAAGGATGTTACCATTTATCAGATCGCGGCAAGCGGTTCTGAGGACGACACGATCTCCAATCTGCTTTCACGTTATAAAGATGAGTCCAAGCATATTAAAGTTGAGGTGAAAGACCCTGTTGTAAATCCGAAATTTGCATCGGAATATACAACCGATGATCTTGCGTCAAACAGCTTGATCGTAGTCTGCGGCGACAGAAACAAGGTTATCAATTACAACGATATGTATTCCTCTTCAGTAGACTATAATACCTGGCAGCAGACTACTACCGGATTTGATGGAGAAGGACAGATCACAAGTGCGATCGGCTATGTGACATCCGAGGATCTTCCGATCATGTACACCTTATCCGGACACGGAGAAAAAGATCTGGATTCCAGCTTTAAAGAAGATATCCAGAAAGCAAACATTGATATCAAGGAGCTGAACCTTCTCACAGAGGGAAAGGTTCCGGATGATGCAGACTGCCTGATGATCGTATCTCCGACCAGCGATATTTCCGAGGAAGAAAAAACAGAGCTCCTGGATTATCTGGAGGCAGGCGGAAAAGCTATGATCTTCTCGGATTATACACAGGATGATCTGCCGAACTTTGATGCGGTTCTTGAAAACTATGGTGTAAAGTGTGCCGAGGGAATCGTATTTGAGGGTGATAATCAGCATTATGGAATGCAGATGCCATATTATCTTGTACCAACAGTCAACAGCACAGATGCAAGCTCTGAGACAGCTTCTGCAGGCTCCTATGTACTGGCACCATATGCGCAGGGCATTCAGAAAACAGATGATGTAAGAGATACCGTAACCATCGACAGTATCCTGACAACCTCTGACAAGGCTTACTCCAAAACAAATATGCAGAGTAGCAATATCGAAAAGGAAGACGGAGATGTAGACGGACCGTTTGATCTTGGTGTTGCCATCACTGAGAAACTGGATGATGATAAGGAAACACAGATCGTTTACTACTCCACAGCAAATCTGATGGAGAGCCAGATAAACCAGATGGTATCCGGCGGAAATGAAAAGCTCCTTCTGGAGTCCTTAAACTGGATGACCAGCACAGACGACAGTAATTCCGTTTCTATTCCATCCAAGAGCCTTGAGTCCACAAGCCTGACAGTAACCGATTATGATGCAGCCTTCTGGAAGATCTGTACCATTGGTCTGATCCCGGGAGTATTCCTTGTTGCAGGATTCCTGATCTGGCTTAAGAGGAGAAAAGCATAATGAAAAAATCGACCAAACTTGTTTCAGCAGTTGTTGTTCTGGCAGTTCTCGGCGGCGTTTATGTGGGACTGAACACCTACGTATCCAAAGAAGAAAAGACAGAGAGCAGCGAAGAGGAAAGCAAAACAGAAGTGTTTTCCGTGAAAACGGATGACATTAAATCCCTGGAATTTATCGTAGACAAGAAGGAAGTGACCTTTGAGAAAAAAGATGATTCCTGGGTGAAAAAGGATGAGACTGCTTTTCCTGTAAATCAGACAACTCTGGATTCCGCAGCTTCCGCCATCGAAAAGGTGGAAGCGGACAGAGTCCTGGAGGATGTGGAGGATCTTACGGAATACGGACTGGATTCTCCATCTAACACAGTAACCGTTGATACCGCTGATGGGACAACGAAGCTCAACATCGGAGATGAGAATACGTCTACGAATCAGTATTACATTTCCAAGGATGATGATGACAGCACGGTATATGTAGTGGCAGCGGACACAGTGTCTCCGTTTATGGATTCCCTTTACGATTATGCACAGGGAGAAGATTTCCCAACAATTGATTCTTCCACAGTGAAAAAGGTCCAGGTCAGCGAGGATAAAGATTCCTATGTCCTGGAAGAAAATTCCGACGGAACTACCTGGGATGTTTCCGGTGACGGAAGCAGCGATAAAGAGTCTGCCGATACAACGGCAGCAGGAAACGTAACCTCCGGACTTGGAAGCTTTGCATTTGACCAGTTTGTAAACTACAATGCAGAGGATCTTTCCCAGTATGGCCTTGATAAGTCCTATGCGACGATTACAGTGGATTATCAGGAAAAGGTGAAGAATGACAGCACAGACAGTACAGAATCCGGAGAAAACGATTCTACGGCCTCTGAGAGCGATTCTGAGAGCGGCGACAGCGCTGACACGGACAGCAGCTCAGAAGATGCAGACAGCAAGACAACCACAGTGGATAAACAGCTTGTCATTTACGTTGGCGATGAGGCAGGAGATGGCAGCAGATATGTAACGGTAGATAACAAACAGATCTATACAATGTCAACGGATACACTGAGTGCAGTTATTGACAAGACGCCGTCAGATCTCTGGTCACTGATCGTCAATTATCTGTCTGTAAAAAATCTGGATCAGCTCCAGGTTACTTACGGTGAAACAACAAGTACTGTAAATGTTTCACGTGAAACATCCACAGATGATGACGGAAACGAAAAAGAAACAACAACCTATCAGCTGGATGGTAAGGAAATAGAAAGTACAACCTTTACCACCTTCTACAACAAGCTGATAAACATGGCAGGACAGAAGAGACTGACAGACGCTTATACACCGGCTGCAGATCCGGAGATGACCGCTGTATTCACAGACTCTGACAAGAACCAGACAACCGTTACCTTCTACACATATGACACAAACTATTATGCAGCTGTCGTTGGAGACAAGGTATTTCTTGTAAACAAAATGACAGTAAAAGAAATGTTCAATGCATATGAAACCATGGTAAACGGTGAAACAGAGACAGAAGCCACAGCAACACCAACAGCTGAGACGGAAAAATAAAATATTAAGAAAATAAATAAAAACACCTCGGAGATCCGTAAATAATAAGGTGATCTCCGAATATCCGCTTGATGATCAGATATTCGGAGACACCACATAGATCAGGATTTTCCGGGGTGTTTTTATGTTGCTGTTATTTTACGGTCCTTACAGATGAATAAGGTCCGTATATTTTTTTACCGTTTGTGATGCGGTATGCACGGATGCGGTATTTGGTTGCGGTGCCTAGCTTTTTATCGGTGTAGGTTGAATTTTTTGTTGCATGTAAGTCTCTTATGTATGCGTAGATTTTATGTTGCAGATAAGTCTCTGTAATTGTCGCAGCTTGCTTTGCGTAACTGTGCAGGGATTTACCTGATCAGATCTAACCAAATGCGGATGCTTTTATCCGCTTGATTTTCTGTAGCTGCTATAATTGTAGCGTGGAGAATTGGTGGAGACAACATAAAAAAAACTGTACAGAAGCTCATCTGAGCAACTGTACAGTTTTAATTTTTCTATATCTAACAGAAGGTTCGGGGGAGCTTCTGTCAGTAACTAAGTATTATGCAAGACCTCTTTCTTCCAGCCAGTCGAAGAGAACAACTTTTTCTGCTTTCTTTCTCTTGGTCATGTGATTGAACTGAAGGATCGTCAGGATCGTGAAGATCACTAACAGTGCAACCATTACAATAATGGAAGTGGTAATGCTTCGGCCACCGCTGATCGTTGCACGGAATGCGTCGACCGTATAAGTAAACGGAACGTATGCATGGATCTTTGCAACGAATGAAGGTGAAACCTCAACCGGATAAGTTCCGGCAGATCCTGCAAGCTGAACGACCATGAATACCAGCATCAGGAAGCTTCCTACTTTACCAAGAGTAATGTTGAAGAAGTACATGATAGAGGTAAAGGTCATTGATGTCAGGCAGGCGAAGAGTACGGTTTTGCCCATCTCTGCAGGTGTGAATCCGTTAAATGCACGTAACAGCAGGATCAGGCAGATTCCCTGAAGGATCGCTACCGGATAAAGGACGGAAGCTTTGCTTGCCCACCATGCGAAACCGGATTTCAGTTTGCCCTTATACTGAGCCAGAGGATACATCAGGCAGAATGCCAGTGCGCCGACCCAGAGGCCTACAGACATCATGTAAGGTGCCATTGCGTGTCCGTTATTCGGGACATCGGTAAGTTTTGTTTCATCGCTTACAACAGGAGTTGCGAACATTTTGATCGTTTCATCACTTGCTGAATTGTCTTTTACAGTGGTAGCTCCATCGCTGAGGCTTGTGGTCAGTGTCTTGGAACCGTCTTTCAGTTCTTTCATACCACTTCCAAGCTTCTTGGAGCCATCATACAGCTGAGAGGAACCGCTCTGGATCTGGGCAGCGCCATCTGCAAGCTGTTTTGCACCATTGTTAAGTGTGCTGTTGTTGCTTACAAGCTTTTCGGTACCGCTGAGAAGTGTTGAGGTACCGTTTGCTAATGTCTTAGTTCCGTTTGCAAGAGTAGTAGCACCGCTGGAAAGGGTTTTGGCTCCTGTTGAGAGCTTTTTGGTACCGTCTGTAAGAGCGGAGCTGTTTTCGGAAAGCTTAGCAACACCATCGGTGTAGGTTGTGATTCCGGTTGTCAGTGTTCCGGAACCATCGGCTAATGCTTTTGTTCCATCTGCAAGAGTAGCAGCACCGCTGGAAAGAGCATTGGCTCCTGTTGCCAGTTTCTTGGTGCCGTCTGTAAGAGCAGCACTGTTTTCGGAAAGCTTAGCAATACCATCGGTGTAAGTTGTGATTCCATCTGTCAGTGCCTTAGAACCATCTGCCAGCTGACCTGCACCGGATTTGATATCCGGAAGTGCGCCAGTGATCTGTTTGCCGGCTGTTTTCAGATTCTTTGCACCATCGTTGAGCTGCTTATCATAAGATGTCAGTTGGTCAAATCCATCGTTCAGAGCTTTGATTCCTGCTGCTGCAGCCGGGAAGGCTTCGACTGTGCCGTCTTCCAGAGACTGAAGTCCTGCGGAAACGTTCTTGGTTCCTGTGTTTACAGCCTGTGCACCCTGATACAGCTGGGTAACACCTGCAGAAAGCTGAGCGATCAGATCTGTAGGAAGCTGACTTGTAGCTGCAGATAACTGCTCTGCACCTGCGCTCATGGTTGTTGCACCTGCACTCATCTGGTTTGCACCATCTGTCATGGTTGTTGCACCCTCAGAAAGTGTGCCGGCACCCTGAGTCAGTCCTCCGGAGATCTGAGTCAGTCCGGAAGCTGCTTCGTTAAGCTTGGAAGCAACAGCATTCAGATTTTCCTGAGTAGAAGAGAGCTGACCGGATACACCAGCTGCAAGCTGTGAAACCTGATCAGAATAGCTGCTCATGTAAGAACCGTCCACGCCAGTCATTCCACCGGCTACGCTGTTTAAAGCGTTGATCACATCATTCAGAGCTGCTGCGGAAATGGTTCCGTCCTCAGAAGCGGTTGCCTGAATCGCCTGAAGCTGTGCTGCTAAATCGGTCATTGTCTGTCCGGCAGTACCGATCTTGGTATTTGCATCAGTAAGTGCTTCCGTTGTCTGCTGTCCGTATCCTGTAAGGATGCTGCTGACCTGATCACCTACCTGTGAGAACTGTGTGCCTGCATTCTGGAGAGCAGGGATCAGACTGTCTGTGATACTGCTGCTGGTCTGACTTGTGATGCCTGCGGCCTGAGTGATATATCCGGCTGCGTTGTTGATTCCGTCTGCGGCATTGTTCATACCAGCTGCAGCATTGTTCATACCAGCTGCGGCTGTGTCCATACCATCCTTTGCGGAAGTAAGGCCGGCTGCAAGCTTGTTGATGGATTCCTGTGTTGTTCCCTCTTTCAGAGCAGAAACCTTATCGTTCAGGGCTTTCAGTCCGTTTTCCAGCTGCTGTGTTCCGGATATCAGTGACTGTGAGTCATCGGTTCCTTTGGTAACACCGGTATTCAGCTGAGAGATACCATTGGAAACTGTTGTGAGTCCGTCTTCAAGTTTTGCAAGCTCTTTGGCACCGGCTGCGAGTTTGCCAGCACCAGCCACATAGGTGGTAGTTCCATCTGCAAGAGTGTCAGCACCAGCTACATACTGTGTTGCTCCGTCGGAAAGAGTATCAATACCTGCACTTAATGCATTTGCACCGGATTCCAGGCTGCTTGCACCGGATTTCAGTGTATCAGAATTTTTATTAAGCTCATCCACACCAGCGGTGTACTGCTGAACACCTTCATCCAGAGTATCTACACCGGTTGTCAGCTCAGGAACCTTTTCTGTCAGAGCTGCAACGCCGCTGTTCAGCTGGTTTGCACCGGATTCCAGGCTGCTTGCACCGGATTTTAGTGCATCAGAATTTTTATTAAGCTCATCCACACCAGCGGTGTACTGCTGAACACCTTTATCCAGAGTATCCACACCGGTTGTCAGCTCAGGAACCTTTTCTGTGAGAGTTGCAACGCCGCTGTTCAGCTGATCTGCACCATCGTCCAGGCTCTTTGCACCATCGTTAACCTTTGCAACACCATCGGTGTAGGTCTTAAGACCTTCGGTGAGACTGTCAGCACCGCTTACGAAAGTAAGAGTACTGGTGGAAAGCTTCTTAAGGTTTTTGGTAATTGTTTTGTTACCATCAGCTGCTGTATTCAGTCCGTCTTCGATCTTTCCGGATCCGTCTGCAGCTTCCTGCATTCCGTCACCTGCTTCTGAGATAGAATCAAAAACGGTTTCTGTATAGGTTTCCGTAACCTTGGAAGCAATGTTATCACGAAGCTTCAGCATTGCTGTTTCACTGAGCTTGGAGGCGATATAGTTGGTTCCAGGGTTTGTCTCATAGGATAGCTCCATTTGCTTTGGATCGTTGTCCATTACAGTGGCTGCGTTTGCGGAGAAATTTTCCGGAATTTTGATAACCATGTAATAGGTTCCATTGGCCAGACCGTCCTCTGCTGTTTTGCTGTCTACAATGTTAAATGCCATTGAGTCGTTGTCTTTCAGCTCATCCGTCATGTCCTTACCTATGCTTAAGGTCTTGCCATTATACTCGACAGGTTTGTCTTCGTTTACCACGGCCACTGGCAGGCTGTCTACGTTTCCGTAAGGATCCCACATGGATTTCAGAAACAGACCTGCATAGATGATCGGGATTACGATAATGGCGATTACGACGATAAGCATGAGCTTGTTACGAAGTAAGCTTTTCCATTCGTTTTTGATCATATTACCTATCCCTTTCTTATTAAATTGTATTATCAAACATAGTTGATTAATCAAACTTTATTCCAGTAATGGCGATGAGATCTATTAATCATATTAAAATCTATTAATAGCTTAATATTCCATTATCAAACAAAGTGTTGATTTTCTTTACGTGATGTATTATACTAAACACATACCACAGATACAACCATTAAATCTTTACTGAATGTATATTAATAGACGGAAATAATGGAAGTGTCTATTACAAATAAAAAACTGCATAATAGACAAAAAGTACGTTATTTCCTTTGAATTTATGTGCAGTTGGTAATATTAAATGCAGACAGGATTCCTATGTTTCAACACAAATATGCAGCAGATATCTGGTATCGTGTAGGTCGGCGTCGTTAACAATTTTGATCTTGTCAATTCTTAACAACAGCAGATATCTGGTATCATGCAGATCGGCGTAGAGAAAGCGAATGCTTTTATTCGTTTGAAGGATGCATTATGCATTGTATGACAGTTGCAGAGTATCGTAAGTAATAGGTGATTGAGGCGGAGGAAACGTGCTTGCTTTTTTGAATTGCAGGGGGAATTAAGATGGCGGAAAAAGTTGACAGAAGAGTACGTAAGACCAAGGCACAGTTGCGAGCGGGGCTTGCCCGTCTTATGCAGAAGAAGAGTATTAAGGAAATTACGGTAAAGGAACTGGTGGAAGAAGTTGATATCAACCGCTCCACATTTTATCTTCACTATACAGATATCTATCAGATGCTGGAATCCATTGAGGCTGAATTGATGGAGGAAATCACGCATCTGGTGGCAGACTATCCGCTGGATCCTCTTAATAATAAGGAGAGCTCGTATCCTTTTATTGAGCAGATATTTACGATCCTGGATCATAATAAGGATATTTGTATCGCACTTCTTGGAAAGAATGGAGATATGGCTTTTGTGAATCGTATAGAAAAACTGATCGCAGATACAGTGCTGCATCGCTTGTCAATTCGTCTTCCGAAAGACAACCGTGACATTGAGTATGCGTATGCGTTTTGTCTGAATGGATGCGTGGGAATGATCAAGACATGGCTGTCTTCTGAGAATCAGGAGAGTACACAACATATGGCAGAGCTGACACATAAGCTGATTGATAATACAACACACATGTATCTGGAGCAGGCACTTAGATAAGAGAAATGTCCGGATGCATGCTGTGAGTCTGGTAAAAAATAAAGAGTATTGTTTCACGTTTGTTTGAGGGAAAACTCATGTTTCACGTGAAACAGTACTCTTTTTTTATTGGCTTTTTGTTGGTTTATAGCATTTCCACAAATTACTGTATGAAGCTCAACGGCTCTGAACATGAACAATGTCCTTTTGATACGTTGATTTCCCAAATTACTATAGATAAATTTTGTTTTTGATGCCGGATCATAAGTTGTTTTTACAGGAAAATAGCTACCTGTTCCAGGAAATGTTCCGGATCTTCCAGATGAGGAAGATGTCTGGTTTCCGGGATCACAGCGGTTTCAATGGAAGAATTCAGCTTCTGGTATTCCTCTGCGATAAGAGAAGCGGAAGCTTCTTTTTCTCCGGAAATAATATAGATGCATGCATCGGAAGATTCTACGGCATTATTAATGCTGATATTCAGGTATTTGCCAATGTAGCTGGAATACAGATATTTGGCGTTGGAACCACCCTTGTGAGCGGATTCATAATAGGTGTCTACCAGTGTATCTGTTACATGGAAGGGATTGTAGAACAGCTTTTCCATAAACAGACTGCTGATGGATTCGCGGGAAGCTACCATATGATAGATCAGAGTTCCGAAAATCGGAAGCTCGATAAAATACTTAAAGAGCTTGTTGTCTTTACAAGGTGCCTGCTTCAGGGAACTGAAGCTTGGTGGATTGACCAGCATGATCTTGCGGAAATGGTCGGAATTGTTACGGTAAGCCATGATCGCAAAAGAACCTGAGAAACCACTGGCAATAACATCGGTTTCCTCACGAATCACATTCTTGGCAAAATCACAGAGTAACTGAGCAAATACAAAATTGGTATAAGTAATATCCGGTTTTTCGGAACGTCCACATCCAAGAAGATCAATGGTGTAAACGGTATGTTCGGTTGCGAGCTGCTTCTCTATGGCATTCCATTCATAACCGGAAGCACCTGGCATGATATCATGAATAAGAAGAATAGGGGTGCCATGTCCCTGTTTTGTATAAAAAATCTTTCCAAAACGCCAGTCATAGGTTCTGCTGTGTGGCTGTTCCAGCATATCTTTAAGCTGAGATGTGGCATCTATGAAACGGTTAGCAATATGAATAACACCTGCGGCAGTTCCGACTAAAGCTGCAAGAGTAAGTAGTCTGTGTCCATTTTTCTTCATTAAAAAGCCTCCTGGAATTCGTAAAAATAATCAGGACAGATGTAACGTAATTCAGGTATCTGATCTGATTTTTTCTGAATATTTCTTTGCTTTATTATACGACAGGAACGAAAAATTTACAATGCTTTTGTGGGAACCCTAACCTTGTTATTGTATGCTGACGCTACTGTCCATTCTGTTCTTGGCGATGATCGCTAAGTTGCTGTTCGTTCTGCTTTCAGTAAAGCGCTTCGCAATGCAAAGAATTTATGTTGATCGCATAAATTGGTGCGGTATGGTCTCGGGCTTTCTGCGGCCTTCGTTTATAAAAAAACTTACGGAATATTATCAGTGAACAGTAGCATCGCCAATATGCTTCATGATACATAGAAATCAGATTTGGAACCGAATCAAGTAAGTCCCCTGCTTTAATTGCGAAGAGCAATAAGCAGAGGGCGTGGACTTGCTTGTATCAGGAGGAGGAAAATCTCCTTCTGATAAACTGCAAAGCAGTTATTTTATTATGAGCAAGTAGCGAAGAGGATGCTGTTATCCGCTGGAATGCTTTTATACTTCAGTAAAATACCAAGTGTTTCACGTGAAACATTGGACTTGTTATCCGACAGAGCTGATGCTATACAGGATTGCCGAGGATGATGTTGATAAGAGTTTTGTTCAGCATCAGTGTGCGGTTCCATGGATTGAGAATTACTCCCTCAACAGACGGTTCTTGCAATGCAGAAGCAAAAATCTTATCAATATCTGCGGTAAATGTGGACATGATCTTATCACTGCCTTTTAACTCTTCGTCAAAGCTGGTAAATGCAGCCCACCATTGCTTTCCATCGTTGGTTTTGATCGCATGAAGAGAAATTTTTCCATCACCTTTTGGAGGTTCTACAGCAATGATCAGCTGTGCCTGCTCCTGCATTCTGTGACGGATCACGGTGAGAGTATGAGCAAGCATTTCTTCGGTTGATTCTTTTTGGAGTGCTGCAATGGCAGTTTCGATCTTTTCATTGCCATTTAAAGTCTTGTCTAATTGTTTTTTATAGAAATCGTTGCGATTATTTGTGGTGTTCATGTATAAAATATTCCTTTCAATCAGATGATAAATGACTAGTACAGCGAATATTAAGTAACCGCCATATTGACTTGCCTGATTTTTCATATGCTGCGTTGTCGTCAATCGCCGTAGCCACCGCTACGCCTCATTTCTTCGCCTTGCATATGAGAAAATCATTCTACGTCAATATAGCAGAAACTTAATTTTCGCTGTACTAGTACATTGTTTTCGAAATAACTATACCAATTACTTGTTGGTGAATCCGACTGCACAGATCTAAAAGCCTCAGCATAGCCAGCTACGCCTGCATTTTTATACCTGCACATTCGAATCCACATCCCACGCGATTGGTATAGTTATTTACGAAACAATGTATTAGCCGCAAACTGCAAGGAGTTTGCGGATGCTTTCTTTATGGATTATAGCATTTCAGGGGAAAATGAGGCAAGAGAAGAAGTGTTTTTAACTGAATCAAATAAGTCCCCTGGTTCGATTTCGAAAAGCAATAATCAGGGGAACTTGCTTGCATCAGGAGAAGTGCAGGCTCCTTCGGATAAACTGCGAAGCACTTATTCGGTTATGAGCAAGTAGTGAAGCGGATGCTTTTATCTGCTTGCATTAAATCAAGAAGTTTCCTGATTACTGATCACTTCGTTCTTGGTAATACACTTCGCGATGCACAGAAATTATGCTAATCACATAAATTTGCATGGTATGTCCAGGGCTTTCAGTGGTCTTTGCTCACAAAAAAACTCGGAGGATAATATTACCAGTTAACAGTAAGTCTCCTGCTTCAATTACGAAAAAGTAAAAAGTAATAAGTAATAAGTAATAAGTAATAAGCAGTGGGTGGCGTGTATTAGGAAGAATGCGACGGCGTTTAGAAACGGGGAAAGGAATAGTGGGCATGTCTGAAAACAAGGTACTGCACTAATTCATGTGGCCACTGTTATGGGTACATTGTAAGCAGGTCCTGATAAATTGCAAAGTAGCTATTGGGTGTAGAACTGCGTAGCGAATACGGGTATTTTTATTCGTTTGATCCCAAATTGGATAGATATGTTTGCACACTTGAAGGTGAGTTGCCAGATACTGTCATCAGTATTCCGCATGATTTCGGTTAGATGCTTTTGTGAACTGGATGGGGAATTAATAAGTTAAGTGAATGTAATAAAAATGTGTATTTATATGAAAAAACGGAGGGTAAGGCGGAAAATATGGGGGGATTTTATAGAACGATATAAGAGTAAGGATGAAATAAAGAGAAATAAGAGATTATTTCTGCGAAGAGAACACTATGATAATGATAATAGCACAAACGTTAAGCACGATAAAAAGGACTTTATGAAAGAAAATACTGGCAAATAAATAGAAATAATAGGATATTTACGAATAAAAAAGTATTAAAGTACAAATTATAGTACTTTAAATAAAAAAGTACGATAAAACGTACTTTACACGTATACACACATAAAAAAGCCTTGAAATGCAAAGTGTGCACCCGCACACATACGGCAAAAAGATAAAATATAGAGCCGTTCCTACTTTAAACATGTAAAATTTTGATTGATCGAATAAAAGAAAGCAGCAGCTTCGATTACAAAAAAACAATAAACTGTGAGTGGGAAAATACTTGTACTCTTCCTGATAAACTGTAAAACAGCTATTTTGTGTAAAACTATGATCGAATGCAAAAATTTTTGTCCGCATGACTGGGATAAAGGGAAGGCAGGGAAGTGTTTTATGGCTTGATTTAGAAGAAAAAAGCCTATTAAGTGAAATTTATTTTATGCCAGTTCTATGCCAGAACCTTATTCAGGTACATTTTATATTGGATATTACAAAATGAAACTATGCTTGAAAAAGCCTTTAGTTAACATGTACATAACGAATATATAACAGGATTGGAAGAAAAATGAAATAAATACGCAAATCTTTCGTAAACATAATAAAATAAACAAAAATCGAAAATTCCAGTTTCATAATATTATATTTTTTCACGAGAGATACATGTATTTCACACTATAAAAACACTCCGGGAAAAGAAGTTTCCATTTACTATATATAGATGCTTTTGGAGAATATAAAGATAACAGCCACATTATTTTGTGGAGGGAGTTTCTTGTATTTTTTACATGCTTTCGTGATACAGATAATGCCAGAGAGAATATATCGGAGTATTTTTTTGATATTTCTCATTGATTTTATAATGTGTTCGTAACTGTTCAGTACCCTTGCAGTTACAAGTCAAACCGTGTCCTGGATCGATTTCGTTGATGGCATTTTTAACCGGATCGAGGAAGTCACTTGATTCAATTATGAATATTGGTTTGATAATCCATCTTCGGATGTTTCACGTGAAACATCCGAAGACAGATTAAGAATAAAGAGTTATAACACCATCTTTGACAATTGCAGAAATAAAAAACAGCTGTAGTTCGTGCTTATGTGTTTTATGGTAGGTTTAATATAGATTTTAATCGAATCAAGTAATTCACCTGCTTCAATTGTGAACTACAATAAGCAGCGGTTGGGGACTTGCTTGTATCAGGAGAAGTACAGTCTCCTTCTGATAAACTGCGAAGCATTTATTAAGCTATGAGCAGTAGTGAAGAGGATGTTTTTATCCGCTTGACTTAAAAAATGTTTCGCAACAACGACAACTCATATGCGCTTTACGGTAGCGTGATATAGTTTTTAATCGCGTCAGGAGGTCCCCTGCTTCAAGTGTAAGAAGCAATAAGCAGCGGTTGGTGACTTGCTTGTATCAGGAAGAGTACAAGCAAGTTTTGATAAACTGCGAAGCAGTTATTCGGTGTAAAGCTGCGTAGCAACTGCGGATGCTTTTGTTTGTATGACTCGAATCAGGAGTTCCCCCCTGTTTTTGGCTTCAATTGCAAGAAACGATAAGCAGTGGTTGAAGAACTGCTTCTTATCAGGGAAGAGTAGCTTGTAGTCCTTTTGGTAAATCGCGAAGCAGTTATTCAGTGTAGAACAGCGAATATGTTTACAGATGCTTTTATTCGCTTGATAATAATAGTAATGTTTTTAGTGTTCAGATAAAATTTGAAAATGCTATAAATGCTGTAAAAGAAAGGGATTTCGATGCCTATGTAGCAGTGTGCAAGGTTCCATAAAAGATAATATCTATACCGAGAAAATCGAATTATTTTCGAGATTACGATAAATCAGAACAATTTCAGCAAAATATCTATAAATGGGAACTTCATTTCTCGGTACGTTTTTATGGCGTAATGGCGTAAAATATATAGTCTGATTGACAGCAAATAAAACTGGAAGTTTATGCGGAGTTGATGGACTTTATAATCGATGTACTGTTACTGTCAAACTTCTGTTTAGTCCGGAATGAGTTTGGGTATACTACACAATAAATAAAATAATTCAAAACCTATTTTCTATTGTTTCACGTGAAACATTATGTGGCAGTTTAAAAATAAAAGTGTTATAATGATATCCAATGAGTAAAAATCCCTTAAAAAAATAAAAAGGAGGGGTACAATGGGACGAATCATTGCAGTTGCCAATCAGAAAGGCGGGGTTGGAAAATCAACGACAGCCATCAATCTATCGGCCTGCCTTGCTGAAAAAGGGAAAAAGGTTCTTGCCATCGACATTGATCCGCAGGGAAATACGACCAGTGGACTTGGCGCAGACAAGAATGCAGTAGAAAACACCCTTTATGAGCTGCTGCTTGGAGAAGCAGAGACCAAGGATACCATTATAAAGAACGTTGTAGATAATGTTGACCTGATACCATCGAATATGAATCTTTCCGGTGCAGAAATTGAACTGGTTGATCTTGAGGATAAAGAATTTATTCTGAAAAAGATCACGGATAAACTTCGCCGGAAATATGATTACATAATCATGGATTGTCCGCCGTCACTGAGTATGCTTACAATTAATGCTTTGACAGCCGCAACCTCCGTTCTGGTGCCGATTCAGTGTGAGTATTATGCATTGGAAGGTTTGTCACAGTTGATACATACCATCGAACTGGTAAGAGACCGATTGAATAAGAGATTGAAGATCGAAGGCGTGGTCTTTACTATGTATGATGCCAGAACAAATCTGTCACTTCAGGTTGTAGAAAATGTAAAAGAAAACCTGGACCAGAATATATACAAAACGATCATACCGAGAAATGTACGACTTGCAGAGGCACCAAGTTATGGAAAACCGATCAATCTGTACGATTCACGATCTACAGGAGCAGAGAGTTATCGCCTCCTGGCAGAAGAAGTTATAGGTAGGGAGGGCGAGTGATGGCTGGAAGAAGAACAGGAGGCCTTGGAAAGGGTCTTGACGCACTGATCCCGAACAAAGCAGGCGGTCCGTCAAAGGAACCTGCAAAAAAGACAAGATCTGCAGTTGTAAAAAAAGACAAACCAACTGAAAAAGATAATCCGGCCGCAGAACGACTTGTGAAAATTTCCAGCGTAGAACCAAATCTGAATCAGCCCAGAAGACATTTTGATGAGGATGCGCTGCTGGAACTTTCGGAATCCATTAAACAGTACGGTGTTCTTCAGCCGTTGTTGGTATCCGATAAGAAGGATTATTTTGAGATCATTGCAGGCGAACGCCGCTGGAGAGCTGCCAAGATGGCAGGGCTCAAGGAAGTTCCTGTTGTTGTAAAAGAGTTTACAGACCAGGAAATCGTAGAAATTTCCCTGATCGAGAACATTCAGCGGGAAGACCTGAATCCTATAGAGGAAGCGATGGCATACAAACGTCTGATGGAAGAGTTTCACCTGAAACAGGATGAAATCGCAGACAGAGTTGCAAAAAGCAGAACTGCAGTAACTAATTCCATGCGTCTTCTGAAGCTTTCTTCAAAAGTTCAGGAAATGGTAATTGCAGATATGATCTCAGCTGGTCATGCGAGAGCACTTCTGGGAATTTCTGATGAAGCTCTTCAGGAAACAACAGCCATGAAGGTTTTTGATGAAAAACTCAGTGTTCGTGAGACGGAAAAACTTGTAAAGAATCTGGTTTCTCCTGCGAAAAAAGTAAAAACAGAGAAAAACACAGCAGAAGATGCCATTTATGAGAGCCTGGAAGAAAAAATGAAAGGTATCATGGGAACAAAGGTATCCATTCAGCGAAAGAAAAACAACAAAGGTAAAATTGAAATTGAATATTATTCCAGAGATGAACTGGAGAGGATCATTGATCTGTTCGAATCTATCAGATAGGAGGCAGAATGAGCGGGATTTTTGAAAGCATGGGAATTGATTCCGGGATTGTGATCATTGTTTTGCTGATCCTTACCATCATTCTTCTGATCAATGTGGTGAGTAGCAATATGCGTCTCAGTCGTTTGGAACGGAAGTACAAGATGTTTATGAGAGGCGGAGATGCACAGTCACTGGAAAAAGTTTTTGTAAGAAAATTTGCACAGATCGATCGGTTGTATGAAGCAAAGGAAGATCATGATCATGACATCAGCTTTATCAAAAAAAATATGAATGTAATGTTCAGCAAATATGGCGTTGAGAAGTATGATGCATTTGATGATGTAGGTGGAAAACTCAGCTTTGCACTGGCACTTCTTGATAAAAACAATACGGGTCTGATCTTGAATGCGGTTCACAGCCGCGATAACTGTTTCCTTTATTTAAAGGAGATCGTAAAAGGTGAGTCCTATGTTGTACTTAGTCAGGAAGAAGTGGAAGCTTTGAGAAAAGCAGTAAACTTTGGCCTTGGTGAGATTGAGAAGGAATAAAAAACTGCAAAGAGTAAGAATATTTTTAATACAGGAGGAATATCATGTTAGACATTAAGTTTGTGAGAGAGAATCCGGAGGTTGTAAAGCAGAATATCCGCAATAAGTTCCAGGACAGCAAACTGGAGCTGGTTGACAAGGTTCTCGAACTTGATAAAGAAAACAGAGAGATTAAGCAGGAGGTTGAGGCTCTCCGTGCTGAGAGAAACAAGATCTCCAAACAGATCGGTGCTCTTATGGGCCAGGGAAAAAGAGAAGAGGCAGAAGAGGTTAAAAAACAGGTTGCTGCATCCGGAACTCGTATTGAGGAACTTTCTCAGAGAGAGAAAGAGGTTGAGGAAGAGCTTCTGAAAGATATGATGGTGATCCCGAACATCATCGATCCTTCTGTACCGATTGGTAAAGATGACAGCCAGAACGTAGAGATTGAGAAATTTGGTGAGCCGGTTGTTCCGGATTTTGAAGTTCCGTATCATACAGATATCATGGAGAACTTTGACGGAATCGACCTTGACAGCGCAAGACGTGTTGCCGGTAACGGATTCTATTATCTGATGGGTGATATCGCACGCCTTCATTCCGCAGTAATTTCCTATGCAAGAGATTTCATGATCAACCGGGGATTTACTTACTGCGTACCGCCTTTCATGATCAGAAGCAACGTTGTTACAGGCGTTATGAGCTTTGCGGAGATGGATGCTATGATGTACAAGATTGAGGGAGAGGATCTTTACCTGATCGGAACAAGTGAGCATTCCATGATCGGTAAATTCATTGACCAGATCATTCCGGAGGAAGAGCTTCCGAAGACACTTACAAGCTATTCTCCGTGCTTCCGTAAAGAGAAAGGTGCTCATGGACTTGAGGAGAGAGGTGTTTACCGTATCCATCAGTTCGAGAAACAGGAGATGATCGTTGTCTGCAAGCCAGAGGAGAGTAAGATGTGGTTCGACAAGCTGTGGCAGAATACAGTAGATCTGTTCCGTTCTCTTGATATTCCGGTTCGTACGCTTGAGTGCTGCTCCGGTGACCTTGCTGATCTTAAGGTAAAATCCCTCGATGTTGAGGCATGGTCTCCACGTCAGAAGAAATACTTTGAGGTAGGAAGCTGCTCCAACCTTGGAGATGCACAGGCACGTCGTCTGAAAATCCGTGTAAACGGCAAAGATGGCAAGAAATACCTTGCTCATACATTAAACAATACAGTAGTAGCACCTCCGAGAATGCTCATTGCTTTCCTGGAGAATAACCTGAATGCAGATGGATCTGTAAATATTCCAAAAGCTCTGCAGCCATATATGGGCGGTATGACAAAGATTGAGAAAAAGACACGCGCGTAAGAGAAACGCAGGCTTTTTCAGGGAGGTGTTCTTGTGCACAGTTATTTAAAGACCGTTGGTTTTTCACAGATTACCAGAAGAAGTGAAATAAAAGAGATCATCCGTGATGTGATCGCAAGCTACGATGAAAAGGTTTGCGTGGAAAATCATCCGGAAGGCGTATTTGTACAGTTTTCCAAGAATTATGGCTGTGACTGTGGAATCAGCGTTTGTGGTCAGTACGATGAGAACGGTGAGTTTCACGTGGAATATTATTTCCCATTTTTCAGGGGAACAGGAATCACATCCAGGGAAAAAGTGACTGTTGAACGTCATACAGATAAGGAATCTTATGCAGGAGCATGTGATGATCTGCGTATTGGCGTGACTATGATCTTTTATCTGCAGAATCTGGCAGAATATATGCAGGAGAAATACAAAGGCCTGAAAGACCCGGGGGACCGTCCGGTGACGGTTTCCGGTCTGGCTTCTGAGGGAAAGATCCTGTTTCCGCTGCAGAAGGATAAGGAAGCGGTAAAGGTGGAGAGAGAGCTTTCCAAAAACAGGACTAATCTGATCGCAGCAGCGCGTAATGGTGATGAGGAAGCTATGGAGAGCCTTACAATGGAGGATATGGATACTTACTCCATGATTTCCCAGAGAATTGTTACAGATGATGTTCTCACGATCGTGGATTCTTATTTCATGCCTTATGGAATCGAATGTGATCAGTATAATGTTCTTGGTGAGATTCTGGATATCATGAAATTTAAGAATATCCTGACAGGTGAAGAAATCTGCCAGATGACTATAGAGAGCAATGATATACAGTTTGATATCTGCATCAACAGCAAAGATCTTCTCGGTGAACCGGCAGTTGGACGCCGCTTCAAAGGAACAATCTGGCTGCAGGGTCAGCTGCACTATTAAGTTTTCGAATTTAGAATTAATTCTTGTAATTTCAAAATAAATATAGTAAAATAATGGTTGTGAAACTTTTGGAAGTGTTCGAAATGTTTCACAACTATATATGTCCATATAGCTCAGCTGGATAGAGCACTCGCCTCCTAAGCGAGGGGTCGGAGGTTCAAATCCTCTTGGCGACGGGCTTCAAAGCGTTCGAAAATGTTAGCTGGATTAGCTGACAACGAACGCTTTTGTTATTTTCTAATCACGTTCGTGACACAAAATTCCATTCAAAAT
>OFMT01000078.1_pt1 | contig 93252 bp, 113 predicted proteins | sample 1541891 | NCBI WGS metagenome assembly OFMT01 (sample SAMN04209230, study PRJEB22552) | human gut metagenome | biome: gut; material: feces | host: Homo sapiens | place: USA: Oklahoma | reverse complement strand
ATCTTCTTTGGCGATAAACAATGCTACATTTACGGTTGACCAGTGTAGAGTGTGTGAGAGTTCGTGGGTAGTAGCCATGAATTTTTACAGGTCCGGAACAGAACGGACAGATCTTAGAGGTAACCTTTAGCTTAAGATTAATAATGATTGAGCCGTCGGATTACGCAATGGTTTGCAGTTCCTCAATCTTATCCTCTTGAATGTTAAGCATATTTGTGATAAACTGACGCATAGATAAAAAATCCTCCTTCGTCTTAGTAATGTAGGCATTACTATTTTAACGAAGGAGGGTTTATTTGTTTAGATGTTGCTTGTGCAGAAATTTTAGTCTGTACAAGCCATTCTTGCTTATTGTTTAACAGGGTATTTTTGCCTATGACCACAAAAGTTGTACTAGTTTAACCCACAGATTTGGACTAGCTTGAGCACAAGAATGTACTAGCGAAACCACAAAATGTACCAGGTCTTAATCGAGCACAAAAATTGGACTAGGTCGACCCAACCACAAGTAATGGACTAATGCATTTTTTGCCAGCTTAAGCTTTACAGCTGAGCCTTCATTAATTTCTTATATACCTCAACGCCGGGCTGGTCAAATGCATCCACATCCGCCAGCTCGCCCTCATAGGCAATCGTCAGCATCAAAAAGTACATCAGCTGACCAAGATAATACTCATTCAGCTTCGGCAGCGTAAAACGCGCATTGTAACGGTTATCACCCGTCAGCGCCGCTTCATTGGCATTCAGTGCCGCTTTAAGAGCCTTCGCCATATCCATGCCCTCGTATTTATCGAAGAACGGTACATCGGCAAAAGGATTGTGCAAAACTGCCTCAACCTCAGGATTGGCAACCTCCAGGAACTGCACCACCTTATTCAGACGACCATCCTGATGCTGCTGTGTCTGTGCATGCATATCCGTCGTACCGACAGCAACAATCGGCGTTCTTCCGTAGTGAACAGTTGCACCCTCACGGTTGCAGCGCTTGCCAAGCGATTCCGCCAACAGCTGCACATACCATTCGCTCAACGATTTCAGGCGCATGCTGTACGGCATGAACACTTCAATATCGCGTCCTCGCTCATAGGCCATGAATTTCAGTAAAGCATTGAGAAGCGCCGGGTTTTCCGCAGGCTCCGCCTGCTGGCAATAGATATCCATATCACGCGCACCGCGCAAAAACTCCTCAATATCACCGCCCAAGGCAGCCATCGTTACGAGTCCCGGGTCAGTCATAATACAGAAGCGTCCGCCAATGCCCTCCTTGATGTCAAAGCGCTCCCAGCCAAATTTTTCCGCCAGCTGCAAAAGAGGCGCAGATTCAATCGGTGCCTGCAAATCGGTAACTACCGTGCAATCAAGGTCGATATCTGCGTTTTGAGACAGATTAGCATAGAAATACGTAAAGGCAGAAATTGTTTCCAGCGTAGTACCGGATTTAGAAATCGGCACCAGCATAATCTTTAGCTTCTTGCCTTCTTGCGCACTTACTCCAGCCATACGGCGCATCTTGAACAGCAGTGAATTGCAGTCCACCGGATCAAGATTATTGCCGGAAAAATAAATGCAGGGCTGGCCTTGGCGCAGTGTTGCACTGGTATTCCAATGATAACCGCCAAAGGCATCAAACAGCACCTTGTTGCCCAAGTAGGAGCCGCCAACGCCCAAAAAGATTACGACATCTTTACTGCGCAGATGCTTGCTGTAGCGCATCAGCTTAATAATCGACTGCTCCGTATTGGGGTTGCCGTCAGCAATATATGGCATGCGTGGAAAATAAACATGCTCAGGCGTGCCGTCCTTAGATAAATGCTTCTTGGAAAAACCGGTACGGCGCAGCTCGCACACAGCCTTTTCGGCTGCGGCTCCCTGCTGCTGCAGTGCCTGCTCCACTTCCTGCGCTTGCAGTCTGCCCGCTCCAACCATGTTGCTGAAGTCAAAAACAATACCACTGGGCATAACAATTTTATATTCCAAAATATACACTCCCAAATATTAGTTGCACCTATAATATGCTATTGTACATATGTTATTATAACATATTCATATAGCAAGTTCCATAGACTATAAGAGCAAGTAATATTTTATTGTAAACAAGACTGAAGCTTTATTTGACCTCTACCAGCTCAATATGGAAGTTCAGTTCCTTACCAGCCATTTCATGGTTAGCATCAAAGGTGATATTGGTATCATCCTTTTCGGTTACCAACACAGGAACAGGCTGACCAAATTGGTTCTGCAGGTAAACTCTCTGGCCAACGGTCAGGTTTTCGGAACCAGGCAGCTGGGCAATCGGCATGGTGAAGATAGCCTTCGGGTCAGCCTCGCCATATGCTTCTGCCGGCAGCAGATGGATGTCAACCTCAGCGCCGACATCCAGGTCTGCAACAGCTGCATCAAAGCCTTTAATCATCTGGCCTGCGCCGCAAACAAATTCCAACGGCTCACCACGGTCATAAGAAGAATCAAATTGCTTGCCGTCATTAAAGGTACCTTTATAGTGTACGCGACAGGTTTTTCCTACATTACGTCCGGTTAATTCATTGCTCATTATTAATTCACCTCATAAAAATATTTGATATAAAGCCGGTATAAGCGTATATCAGTTACAGTTATGTATATTATACTATATATCGCTGTTTATTTCACCTCAAAAAAACGGCAGCCGGTTAAATTCCGACTGCCATCATATTTCAGGCTCATCACATCAGCCCTTTTATTCACCCTCCTGCAGAAAGATACTGCCTCATCAGGCCCTTAAAGCCCTGTTTTTTGAAGTCCTTCAACGGCAAAAACTCAATCTCAACACTGTGATTAGCGTATTCAGACCTCATTTCATTGAACTCTTCCACCGTCATATCTGTTTCCTGCGAAGCGTCTGCCTCACTTCTGCAGCTCATGTTACGGTAAACGCCAAGGCCGTCATCCTTCGGCCAGGTAAAATAAAGCTCATAGCATCCGAGGCTGCCGTCAGGCTGCAAATGCCCAACAGCAAGCACCTGATGCGAAATGCCGGTGCCGCCTCGTGTCACCAGGTTGTCATTCGCCATAAGCTGCAGACTGCTGCGGCTCCAGCCCTCCGCAACGTATTTCACGCTGCCGTTCGCAAAGGTGTAAATCGCATAAATCTCCTTACCGTAATGCCCCGCACCGCGTTTTTGGCTAATCCAACCGATAAGCAGCTCCGGAACACCGTCGCCGCTGATGTCCTGCAGCGTGTAGCCAAGCTGCTGCAGGGCCGCCTCCCGCTTGGCGAAATCCCGCACCTCACAGATGCCTGTTCTTCCCTGCTCCGGCAGGTTATCACTCGTACCGTCAGCAATAAATTCATAAACGCTGTCCACAACCTTTGCATATTCCTGCTCATAGGCCGGCGCTACTTTAGCAGCGGCCTCAGCCTTAGGCAAATCCATCTGCGGTAATACGGCATTTTGCTCTGTGCCGTAACCGGCAAACGCCACCAGAAGCATTGCCAGCCACATGCTCTTAAACAGCTTCCGCTTCATTACGCCACCTCCTGTCAAAAGATGTTTCAGCAAAATTTGCTTTGTCCTTTACTTTGCTTAATGAACGTCATGCTCGCAGTAAATAATTTCCGAAATCACATCTTTAGAATCCAATTTCACATAAAAGCTCTTGTGCAGGAATTTTTGCCCTCTTGCGTTATAGGCATATTTCAACCAGCCGATCATATAATGCGTATCAGAACGGCCTCCGCCCATATAATCATCCTCCCAGCCGTTCATTTTCAGGTAACCGTCCAAACGAATCTGGCTGTCAGTATTAAGCAGATGGCCGACAGCATAGCCTGCCATCATGCCATGAAGCTTATTGATTTTCACCTCACTAACTCTGTTTTTTGCCGAATCTATATAGAACAAGCGCGGTCCGACATGCAGCTTCTTATCGGCATAGGTGATAGTATCATCCGTATTCTTTTCCATACGCCCCAAGTAATAGGCATTCGAAGCAAAAATTTCCGGATCCATAATCCAATCTGCTTCGAGGGCAGCATTAAAGCGTCCTGCTGCGCTGGCAGCTCTCGGGGTTGTATCAAGATATTTGCTTGCCATAAAACCAACATGGCCCTTTTCAGTAGTACCAAGAAGCCATTTGTATTCACTGTTTACTACATCCACAACTCTGCTTACATAAAATTTATCTCCCCTTTGCAGCATGGTGATAACATCACAATCGGTGTTAGGCTGTGTTCTGACATTAACATCGGTTGCGTTGCAATATACCTCCAGCGGCCATCCGGGATAAGACCTGAGCTCGTTGGCTAAATAATCTGTATTAACCTCGGCAAAGGCAGTGTTGGCAAATATTGCCAGACCAAGCGCTGCGCTTAAGAATATTTTCTTTTGCATATCCATCCCTCCTATTCCTGCCATTTGCGTTACGGGCAGTTGTTTTCCTAATTATATTTTAGCGTGAAAATAAGAAAAGCGCCCCACCCGAAAGCGTGAATTCGGGTAGGGCGAGGGAGATTTTTGGGGATGAAGGATGGTATATTTTTATGCCTCATCAAGCTCCTGCAAGCGTTTCAGCCATCTTGTAACAGCGCCACTTTTGATAAAGCCTAATAACGCACCATCACAAAAGCGCTCTGCCCTAAGAGAAGCTATCAGTAAAGCCAATATGCATTGAGCATCTAATACAGAAGCATCGGCTTTCATCATGGAATCATAACCCCATTCTATGCCATTAGCCTGAAGAATATCTGCATATTTACCCGGTACTATTTCATCACTTTCTTTGGCAAATTTATAGATATCACCTTCCAACCTATGAACCGTTATAGAATAAATGACGAAAGGAAGGTGCATCGGTCTTTCCGAAGAACCATCATTTTCCTTATCACAATTCCATTCACCAACAATATCATTTTTCAAAAGGTTGATATATTTTGTCAATGCAGAGTATTTTTTCATCACACTTCATCCCTCTTCCAATCTCTCCACACTATCATAACACGAAAATTCATTTTCATTATCTCTATTATACCATAATCCCCCAAAAACGTTCTTCCCCCAAGTGCTATTTTGAACAATTCAGTGTATAATTAAAGCATAAATAATTTTTCAGAAAAGGAGAATCCTCACATGAAATGCTTACTCATTAAAAACGCGGACGTATACGCTCCGCAACCCCTCGGAATTATCGACATCCTGATCATCAATGACAAAATCGCCAAAATAGGCCAACAGCTTGCAGCTCCGCAAGGCTTAGACTGCCAAATTCTTGATGCCCAAAAGCGCAAGGTAGTCCCCGGTTATGTTGACCAGCACGTGCACATCATCGGCGGCGGCGGCGAATCCGGTCCCTACAGCCGTACACCGGAAATCAACCTCAGCGAGCTGACGAAGGTTGGCATTACTACCGTAGTAGGCGTTTTGGGCACAGACGGCACCTCCAGACATAACGAAAGCCTGCTGGCGAAGGCCAGAGGTCTGACGCATGAAGGCATCACCGCGTACATGCTCACCGGCTCTTACGAAATCCCCCTGCACAACATGACCGGTGATGTGCGCCGTGACATCATCCTGATTAACGAATGTCTTGGCATCGGTGAGGTTGCCTTATCTGACCACAGAAGCTCACAGCCTACACGCGAGGAGCTGGAAAAGGTGCTTACACAGGCTCGTCTGGGCGGCATGCTTTCCGGCAAGGCCGGCGTTGTGCAGTTCCACATGGGCGTAGGCAAGCGTGGCATGGATGTCCTGCTGGCGATTGTACGCGAAACAGAAATCCCTGCCCGTCATTTTATCCCCACCCACGTCAACCGCGCTTTCCATCTTTTTGAGCAGGCCAAGGAATTTGCCCGTTTAGGCGGTTATGTAGATATCACCTCCGGCATCAGGGAGCAGGACGGCTTCCCCGCCTGCGTCAAGCCCAGTGACGCCATCAAAATTCTTTATGAAGAAGGCGTTCCGATGGACAGAGTCACCATGAGCTCAGATGCCAACGGCTGCATGAGCGTTACACTTCCCGACGGCAGCCAAAAGCAGCTTGCCGTTTCGCCGGATTCCTTCCAGGAGGAGGTTAAGGATGCTCTGCTTGCAGGCGTTCCCCCGGAGATTGTGGCAAAGGTTGTCAGCAGCAATCCGGCGCAGGCCAACGGTCTGTATCCGCAAAAGGGCTGCCTGCAGACCGACAGTGACGCCGATCTGATTATTTACAGCGACGGCTATGATGTAGATACCGTAATCGCTAAAGGCCAAATCATGGTGGCAGCAGGCGAAGCGCTTGTCAAAGGCACCTTTGAAAAATAAACATTGTAACGAAAAATCCCCTGCACAAGCCTCTGCTTATGTAGGGGATTAGTGTTTTATGATATTTTTCGTTATAGCTTGACGCACTCAAGCCACCGCTTATCTGGCAACAGAAAGCTGCTGCTGCATCAGCGGAATCATTTCCTCGATAGTTTCATATGCCAGCTCATGATTTACATACTGCGGCTGAACGCACTGCAGAATCTGCTTCGCTGCCGTGGTAGTAAAAGGCTTATGCCGGTCAATCGCCGCAATATGACGCCAAATAACTTCCGCACTTGAATCAGCCGGCACCTTGCGTTCAAAGCTGCGCAAATACTTGCCGGAAAGCGAGCAGGAAAGATGCACGCCCTTAATCAGCTCAGCATACGGACCGAGCTTGTCCACCGTGCGGCAGACATAATCCGCAGCCTCTGCCTCCGTGCGCAGACGCGGATTTGTATTCATCAGATGGCCTGTATCCAACATAATGCCTACATTTTTACGTTCAATGCGCTCAAAGAAAAACTTCACCTTGCGCGCATCCGTCAGGCGCAGACCTGGCCACCACAAATTCTCAAACAGCACCGTAACATTGGCAGGAATCTCATCTGCCACAGCATTAAAAACATCTGCCGAAGCAGCCAATACCTCACGGTCATCATAATGGAAATCAAAGGTAAAGATTGTTTCGGTATCAGCCTCCGCCACATGCCACACCAGATATTCAGGCTTCTGCGAAATGGCAGCGCAGATATTACGTCGGATAACAGCCAGCCATTCATCACAGCTCATAGCCGTTTTAAAATATGTCTGGCGTTCATGGATACTGCGGAACTGCTGCTGCAGGCGTTTGGCCTTTCTCAGCCAGAAATCCATCCAGTACGGCCAATAATTCAAATGCGCGCCAATAGTCAGCTCCTTGTAATCAGGGAATGTTTCCGGATCTCTGTAAACAAACTGTTCAATACCGTCGACACCTAGCTGCTGCACTAAATTAGCCAAGGTCATCCCCTTACGCTTTAGCTCATCTTCATACCAATCAATCGGACAATAGTTAATAAGATGCTTAGTCATTTCTCACCCTTCTTTGCTACATACTGCACACTCTTAACGTAAACCTTGCTTCAACTGTGCTACCAGCAAATAGCTTGGAATTCTTGTTTCATAAAAAAACTGCGGCGGTAACGCTGCAGTCATAATTTAGCTCACGCAAGCAGCACTACTGAAATACTAAAGATGGTTTTACCATCCTTCCTTTCACCTGTACATCGCAAGCTTGCGGAAAAAACTTTTGGGCATAGGCACTCTGACTAAGCTCATCGCCAGGGCAGCATCTTGTGAGGATATGCGCTGCCAGGCTCACATTACAGTTGCGGTACAGTACCAGATTCGCACTGGTTTTCCTTCTGCTCAAAGCATATTAAGTTTTTATTGTCTTGCTTTCTTTATCTGTTGAAAGCTGTGTAATAGTAATGTCTACTATTTATAGCACAATTAGTATATCATTAATCAGCTTTTTTGGCAATAGAATTATGAAATTTTTTCCACATCTGTACTGCAGAAATAATAAACTCCCGCAAGCACGTATACTTTCGGGAGTTTGTTGTTGAATATGCGCCATAACGCAGACAAGGCTTTAGCGACAGTTTTAATAAAACAGGACTTTAGCGACAGACTGTAATTGGTACAAGTGCAGGAAGTCCATTACTGCACGCAAACTCATCCGCCTGCACGCGGAACACGTCCGCCAGCAGCTTGGACGTAACAATTTCTTTAGGCTCACCGCTGACTACCAGGCGTCCTGCCTTGATAACGGCAACATAATCAGCGTACTGAATGGCATGGTTCAAATCATGGATAACCATAACAACTGTCAGCCCCAACTCCTTATTGAGCTTGTCAAGCAGCTGCATAACCTCCAGCTGGTGACAGATATCAAGATAGGTCGTAGGCTCGTCAAGCAGCAGTACCTGCGGTCTTTGTGCCAACGCCATCGCTATCCAGGCGCGCTGACGCTCGCCGCCGCTCAGCGTGTGCAATAGACGGTGGCTCATCGACGTCATATTGGTCTGCTCCAATGCCCAGGCGACGTGCTGTGCATCGTCCTTATCCCCGCGGCCCAAAAAGCTGCGATGCGGAAAGCGTCCCATTTCAACTAAATCCTGCACCGTCAAATCGGTAGGCGCAACCGGTGACTGCGTCAAAATCGCCAGGCAGCGGGCAAATTCGCGGTGCGACAGGCTATGGATATCCTTGCCCAGAAAGCTGATGCTGCCCTTGGCGCACGGCAAGATGCGTGCAATCGCCTTCAGTGTTGTACTTTTGCCGCAGCCGTTGGGGCCGATGATAGCGGTAATCTTGCCCTCTGGTATCGCCAGCGACAAATCATGGATGATTGTTTTTTTGTTAATTGCTATATCAATATGCGTTGCCTCTAAAACAGCTTTAAAGGGCGCTGCATTATTTTGTGTCATCAGATTTCCCTCCTTAACAGGAATAAGAAGAAGGGCGCGCCCAAAAAGGCCATAATAATACCAACAGGCAGTTCAATCGGCGCAAAAATTACACGCGCAAAGGTATCACTGAGCGTAACAATGGCAATGCCCAAAAGTGCGGAAGCAGGCAGCAGAAAGCGGTAGTCGCTGCCTATCAGCAGTCGCGCCGCATGCGGCACCACAAGGCCGACAAAGCCCAGCAGACCGACAACGCTGACAGCGCTGGCTGCGAGCAAAGCTGCAATAGCCGTAAGGATAATGCGTGTTACCTCAACATTGACACCAAGACCGCGCGCCATCTCATCACCCAGCTGCAGGATATTCAGATAAGCGGCACTGGCAAGCGCCAGAATCAGGCCGATAACAGCATACGGCAGAATAATATTTACATGCGGCCAGCTGCGTGCGGCAAGACCGCCTACCATCCACATTAAAGCACCATGCACTCTGTCACTGTAAAAAATCATCAGGCCACTGATACCTGCACCCAAAAAGGCAGATACCGCAACACCGGCCAGAATAATACGCACCGGCTTAATGCCGTTTTTCCACGCCAGAATATAAATGCAGACAGCAGCCAGCATCGCACCGATGAAGGCAACAGGCGTAATCAGATATTCCATCGCCGGGAACAAAATCATAATCACAACACCTGCCAGACCGGCGCCGGAGCTGATGCCGATAATATGCGGGTCTGCCAGTGGATTACGCATAATCGCCTGCAGAATTGCACCAGAAAGCGACAGGTTAATGCCGACCAAGGCACCGACGATGGTACGCGGCATACGGATGTTCCAGATAATCTGACTGCGAGGATCATTACCGGGATTAAGCAGAATATCGGTAATCTCCTTGATGCTGATAATGCTGGAGCCTTTTGTTAAGCTCAAAAAGCTGCCCAATAGTGCCAAGAACAAAAATATCACAAGAATAGTAATACGCCATTTAGTACGGCCTATACCGAAATGCTCCGTCTGCTCTGCAGACTGCTTATTTTCCATTAGTAAAGACCTCCGGATAAACCTGCTGTGCCATAAACTTTACAGCCTCAGGATAGCGCAGGCCGGGGTTAATCAAAAACAGTTTTTCCGGCAGCACATATACTCTGCCTGCTTTTACAGCCGGCAGACTGTTCCATGCGGGGTTATTTTTAAAGTCGGTGCGCAGACGGTTTTCAATTTCCTCAGGCTTGCCCATAGAGGTAATAAAGATAATTTCCGGATTCTGCTCAACCAGTGTTTCCATGCTGTAAGGAGTTTTATTGGATTTTCCCTTGAGCGCTGCAGCAGCAACGTTTTCAAAGCCCAGGATATCGCTTACACAGCCGGCAATGCTGTGCGAGCCTTCTACCGTAACGGCGCTGGCTGTTGCATGCATAATAACGATGCGTTTCTTTTCCTTAGGCAGCTTACTGGTAACGGCGGCAACCTGTTTATCCAACAGCTCATTTTCCTTTTTGGCCTTATCCTGCGTACCATAAATATCGCCCAAGGTTTTGATGGTACCCTTTACATCCTCAAAGGTTTGGGTATCAAACTCCACTACGTTGATTTTGTTGGATTGCAGCATGGGAATAAATTTATCATGCTGATTTTTGCTGGCCAGAACCAGATCAGGCTTCAGGCCCACAAGTGCTTCCATATTAATATTGTAGACCATGCCTACCTCCGGCACAGACTTCATAGATTCGGGAATCTTGCCTACCTTGGAGCTGGCGCGACCGACTACGGTGCCGCCGACAGCCTCAATCATACTCAAATATGAAGGGCTGAGGCTTACCACTCTTTCAGGCTTTTTGGCAAGCGAAACCTGTCTGCCAGCAGCATCGGTAAGCTGCAGATAAGCCTTGTCACCGCCAGTCTGCGTTCCTACACCGCCGCAACCGGCAGCAAGCAGCATAGCCGCACATAATAGACCACAAGCAATTTTTTTCAAGATCATGTTAATCACCTCATACTCATCTTACATTACCCAAGCCCAAGGCTTTGGCAATATATATAACTCTCTGATAAAAAAAGCTTAATAATATCGCCCTCATAATAGCACAAATCAGAAGTGTAGTCAATGAAAGTTGCTAAGAAGCGCTCATAATAGTATAATAAAATAATAAGCTTGTTATAACAAAGGAGTAGAAATATTATGGAAATCAATGCAATGATTAACCGCATAAATGCATTAGCCAAAAAGAAGAAAACCTCCGGCCTGACCCCGGAGGAACTGGCAGAGCAAAAGGAGCTGTACAAGGAATATCTGTCCAACATCCGCAGCCAGCTGAAGGCACAGCTCGATAACATCGAGGTAGTCGACGAGTTGCCGGATAAAAAACAGCTGCACTGATGGCTGCTATCCTGTCACCATCTATGCTGGCTTACGAGGACGATTTTCTGCTGATTATCGATAAGCCTGCAGGCATGCTGGTACACCCCACCGTCAGCGAGCGAGGCACAACGCTCTACGATTATGTAAAGGCATATTATGAAGCCAACGGTATTAATTCCGGTATACATCCCGTATCGCGCTTAGACCGCAACACCTCCGGCTTGGTTATTTTCGCCAAGGAGCCTGTTGTACAGCACTGGCTGAGCCAGCAGCAGGTTGAAAAGGAATATCTGGCACTGGCCTGCGGACGCTTTGAAAACAGCGAAGGTATTATCGAAGTGCCTATCGCCCGCAAGGAGGGCAGTATCATCGAACGCTGTGTTGATTACGAACGCGGTAAATACGCCAAAACAGCCTATGAGGTTTTGGCAGCCTACAGTAATCATACGCTGCTCAAGGTCCGTCTTTTCACTGGACGCACGCACCAGATACGCGTACACCTCGCTTCCATCGGCCATCCGCTCGTAAACGACAATCTTTACGGCACTCCCGGCCCCCAGGCGCGCCATGCGCTGCATGCCTATCGTCTGGCCTTTAAGCATCCGATAAGCGATGTATTTTTAGAAATTACCCGTTCTTTACCAAATGATTTACTGAAACTTCTGTACTAAATAAGCAGACCATGATATAATTAGTGTATACTAATGTAAAGACAGAGTAGCTGTAAGGCTACCCTGAATAAGGAGGAATAGACAAATGCCCTTAGTTACATCTACTGAAATGTTCAAAAAAGCTTACGAAGGCCACTATGCTGTTGGTGCCTTCAACGTCAACAACATGGAAATCATCCAAGGTATCGTTGCTGCAGCACAACAGGAAAAATCCCCGCTGATTCTGCAGGTAAGTGCCGGCGCCCGCAAATACGCTAACCACATCTACCTGATGAAGCTGGTTGAAGCAGCAATCGAAGACACCGGTCTGCCTATCTGCCTGCATCTGGACCACGGCGAAGATTTTGACATCTGCAAAGCCTGCGTCGATGGCGGCTTCACCTCCGTTATGATTGACGGCAGCAAGCATCCTTTTGAAGAAAATATCGAAATGACTCGTCGTGTTGTTGAATATGCACACGAAAGAGGCGTTGTAGTTGAGGCAGAGCTTGGCCGACTGGCAGGCGTTGAAGACGCTGTTAAGGTTAACACCAAGGACGCTACCTACACCGCTCCCGATCAGGCTGTAGAATTCGTTGAACGCACCGGCTGCGACAGCCTGGCTATCGCTATCGGCACCAGCCACGGCGCTTACAAATTCAAAGGCAAACCGGAACTGGACTTCGCACGTCTGGAAAAAATCACCAACTTGCTGCCCGGTTATCCTCTGGTTCTGCACGGTGCTTCCACCGTTATTCCGTCCTTTGTTGAAGAATGCAACAAATACGGCGGCAAGCTGGACGGCGCTCAAGGCGTACCTGAAGACATGCTGCTGCAAGCAGGCAAATTCGGTGTTTGCAAAATCAACATCGATACCGACCTGCGTCTGGCAATGACCGCTTCCATCCGTAAGCACCTGGTAGAAAACCCCGGCGACTTCGATCCTCGCCAATACCTGAAACCCGCACGTCAGGCTATCCAGGACATGGTAGCTCACAAAATGCGTGACGTACTCAACAGCAGCAACAGACTGTAAGCTATAACGATTAAAAAACTAAAATGCACCATTCCCGAGTGTTAAGGAATGGTGCATTTTTTATTTATGCAAAGCGTATATCATTTTTTCTTACAAATCCTTCAGGATATCATCCATGTACTTATGCAGCTTTTCCAGCTTCTTGCGTACCATAACCGCCTTATCCGGGTTACGCGCCACAATCTGTTCGATTTTGCTGCGCTGCAGCAGATAATCGTGTTCCATGCCACGCATGTAAGCACGCAGGTCGATAGCAGCAGGCTCAACCTGAACCATTTCGGATTCATGCATCTGCCACTCGGTGCCATAGATTTCGGCGCAGTCACCAAAGTGCGGGATGTAGGTTGCAGTGCCAAGGTTGCGTCCCAAAGAATCTGCCAGCTCCATGGCTGCATCAAGCTCGCCATGCGTAACGAAAAAGGCCTTAGGCACCTCCTTCATGCTGCTGTACCAAGCTAAAAGCTGCTGCTTATCCGCATGGGCGGAAAAGCCCTTCATATTGTAAATTTTGGCGTTGACTCTGATGTCCTCGCCCATAATCTTAATGCGCTTAATGCCTTCTATCAGCCTGCGTCCGATAGTGCCCTCCGCCTGATAGCCGGCAAATACTATGCTGCTGTCCTCACGCCACAGATTATGCTTAAGGTGATGCAGAATACGACCGGCGTCTGCCATGCCGCTGGCCGAAATAACAATCTTGCTGCCCGGAATTTCGTTAATCGCCATAGATTCCTGCACCGTTGCGGTAAAGCGCAAGTTATGCATAGACACCAGCCTGCGTCCCTGCATTGCGTAAAGTGCCCGCGCTTCCTCATCATATTCCTCGGGATTCGTCATAGTAATCTGCGTAGCTCTGTTGGCCATAGGACTATCTACATAAATCGGAATCTCCGGAATTTTGCCTTCCGCCTGCAGCTTTTGGAAATAGTACAGCAGTACCTGCGTACGCCCGACAGCAAACGCAGGAATGATAACGTTACCGCCACGCTCGACAGTATCGTTGATAATATTCGCCAGTTCGCCCTCTTTATCGTAGGCTTCATGGATGCGGTTGCCGTAGGTGGATTCCGTAATAATAAAATCCGCACCGCCTGCTGCCGCCGGGTCCTCAATAATCGGCTGATTCGGCTGACCGATATCGCCGGTAAAAATCAAGCGCGTCTTTTTATCGCCTTCGTTAACAGACATCTCTACGAAAGCAGAGCCAAGAATGTGTCCCGCAACGCGGAAGGTGACAGTAACACCGGGAACAACATTAAACGCTTCGCCAAAGCTACGCAGCTTGAACAAATGCAAGGCTCTGGCAGCATCATCAACCGTAAACAGCGGCTCAACAATCTTTTTGCCGGCACGCATGCCCTTACGGTTGGCGTATTCCGCCTCACCCTCCTGAATGTGCGCGCTGTCCGGCAGCAAAATCGAGCACAGCTCCTCTGTCGATTTAGTGCAATAGATGGGGCCGCGGAAGCCTTCCTTGACCAGCTTCGGCAACAGACCGCTGTGGTCAACATGGGCGTGCGTCAATACAACAGCCTCAATCTCTCCCGGATGAAATAAAAAGTCCTTTTCGTTCAGCGCTTTTATCAGCTTGGAGCCTTGGAACATGCCGCAGTCTACCAAAAACTTATGTGCGCCTACCTCCAGCAGATAACAGGAACCTGTAACGGTGCGCGTTGCACCTAAAAAAGTTATTTTCATCGCAAAGCCTCCATTCTGCAAGTAGTATTTTCAGTTATATTTTATAATTCTACAAAACGAAGGAAAAATCCTTTTTATGGGGGAAATTAGTGGAATGAAGAAAAAAGCAGACTCTGAGTTTTTACTCAAAATCTGCTTGTCTGTTGTTTAGTTATTAAGAAAATGCCGTTTAGAGACCTCTAACAACGTTATTCATAAATCCGCATTCGCATTTTGCGCCGTACGAATTATCAACCTCATAAACCTCTACTATTTTTTTGCATTTGGGACACTTAACAGTCATCTTTTTATGTAAGAAGTAGTCAGGGTATGCTTTATCCAACAATTCAAATTTAATAGCTTTTAAATCTTTTTCAGCTTCCGTCAATTCTCTGATACCTCCATATCATGAGCCTCCACCCTATATTGTTACTATCTCATGAGCAATGAAAAACTTACAGCACAACTATGAGTTTTTTCATACGTACTTTTTAAGTCTTGGGTAATAGTCACTAATTTCTTTTAAAAACAACTCCACAATGGTAGATTCGTTTCTTGATTTGGCAATAATATCATGCTGATTACGTTCAACATAGGCAGCAACAAATACGCCACCTTCTTTCCAAATAACGAAGCCCTCTTCTGTCCGTACTTGCCTGCTATATCCTAAGATATTATAACAGTAATCAGGAATATTTTCTTTTTCCAATAATACTTTCAGTTCATCACACGTCATTTATAAATACCTCTTGTAAATAATCCCTTTCAATTATAACATTAATGACGGCAAGACCGCTATCAAACTTTATGCTGATAACGGAACTGTATGGCTGACACAGGCACAAATAGCTGAGTTGTTTAACAAGGAGCGCAGCGGTATCAGTAAGCACATAAAAAATTTTTTCAACGAAGGCGAACTATATAAAAAAAGCAATGTGAACTTTCTTCACATTGCAAATTCAAACAAGCCATTGGCCTTTTATAGCCTTGACGTCATTCTTGCTGTCGGTTTTCGCGTCCGTTCACCGCGCAGCACACAATTCCGTCACCGGGCCAACAATACATTTAGCGTTAACCCAACAGACTACCTAAAAAAATACGCAAAAGAGATCCCGAGCTTGGGACTTACATAGGGACAAATTGTCCCCAGGTAGCAATGCCAACTCAAAACGGTAAAAATCGTCGCACCTTAGTCGCAAAAACAAAAAGAACCGCATTCTCATGCGGTTCCTAAGTTTTAAATTTGGTCGGGGCGGCGAGATTCGAACTCACGGCCTCTTGTACCCGAATTAACAAAATATAATTTCATTGCGATTTACAGAGAGTTGGGGGAAGCTGAAAAGGCGCTTGCTATCTGCGTTTCTCGCTATTATGACTTAAAATCGCTTAATTAGTTCTACAAGTTTCTAAAAAAAATATTGGACAAATATTGGACAAAAATCAGTCAAAATAAAGATTCCCATCAAACTCTTTGCCATCAACATAGTACCCATCAGTGTACTGCCACATACTAGCATTCGGCCAGTCGCAGCGCCCGCCCCACTGAGCTACCCAATATGGCACATAACTAGCAAGTTGCTCTGTGGCAATCTGATGCTCTAACCAATCCAGGCTAGCATATATGCCACAACTATAGCCACTGCGATTACACTCACAGATAAATTCACTGCACATTGCGGTAATCTCCTGACGTGAAGGCATACCGTGACGCTGTTTATATCCGTCTGCATCTTCCATGTCAAACCATATACCCATTTCCAGCTTTTCGGGGCTTAATCCACAATCTGCTAGCGTCTCAACGACGAACCTTGCCTCCTCCTGTGCTCTTTCCGGTAATAATGCGTAACTGTAGTGATAAATACCAATTTTCAAGCCTGCAGTTAATGCGCCATTGATATTGTTGTAAAATTGGCTATCCAAATGATTCCGACCATAACCGATTCTGATAATAGCGAAATCTAAGCCAAGGGCTACCCTCCCCCAATCAACTATACCATTATTTTCGCTTACGTCAACACCTCTTAACATCTTTACACCTTCTTCTTTTTGACAATATCAATTAAGCCTTTTACAGCCTCTACGCCTGCGTCCGAGAGGTTCTCGCAGATGCTCAGCAGCTCGGTGATTACAAGATAACCCGCAACCAGCGGAACAGCCCACACAGGCTGATGCAGCGTAATCATGGCCAAGTCCACCAATACTGCGGCAAGCACGCAGAGAATGTACACGATGACCTTCCCGACAAAACGATGCTTCATTACTTCACTGGAAATCAACCCTTCGGCGCGCGCCGCCTCAATGCCGCCTATAATCTGCATCACAGACGGAGTTTGCCCCATTCCCTGCAGACGTTTGTAGCTCAAAGACATCCAGCGGGTGAAGCAGTCCAAAAATACCAACGCGGTAAAAACCATAAACAATACCGCGTGTTTGTGCAGCAAGACGGCCAAAATCGCGCCGATAACTGATTTGTAGGTGAAACCATGAGTCAAAGTGTGCGCCGCGTTATAAACGGCCATACGTAAAGCTAAGAAATCCATCTCTTTACCTCCTATAATTCTAATGTAACAACATCAACTTCTTCCGCCGAGCCTGTAGCTTCCACCTGCGCCTTTGCCTTGCGGTAAGCAATATGCAGGAGATTGGAGCGTACGGCGACCGCTGCTACGATAGCACGCAGGTCCGCAGCAGTTACAATGGCATCCTGGTTGTCAGCAGTAGTCCAAGCAATATTCGCGTCCTCACCCTGCAGGTCTAAAGCAACGATTGCAGCCGCTATGCGTTCACGAGCCTTGCTGTCGTAGTCATAAGTATTTCCATTGTAGGCAACGGGAGCAACTTCAGCTTTATCACGTCGTTGTTTGAGCATGAGGATTTTGCGTTGCTTAACTGTTTCAATATCAATAGGTTTAAGAGTAATGCTGCCATCCTTCAAGCAAATCTCATTCAAATCGTAATCTATCGCAGATTCAACAGCTACTTCTGTTCTAGTAGCCAAATCAATCAAATCTGGGGCCGCAGTACTGGTACTTACTATTTCACCTTTTTCGTTAAAAATATAATACATCTTTACTCCTTTATTCATATACTATGCATAAATAGTTAACAGTAGGCTTATAGTCTGTCACATTTCCTTCAGCATCCTCAATAGTTGCGCGGCAAATTACTCTACCAGAGCCTTGCTTAACCTTACATACAATCTGTGTAACATTCTTTAATTCTTGGCTTAAGTCGGATATCCATACCGCATAGTAGCAATTTTCGCGATTAGCCCCTTGAGGAATAGGAATAATACCACCCTGTACCAGCTGCCCCATCATTATATGTGATACTTTATGGGGCTTATTTATTAAATCATCATAGTTGCCGCTAGTCGCTACCTTAGCTAGGGCATTCATTTTAGTAAGTAACATGTCATTTGTCGCATAGTCCGCATCATTTTCCAAATCAGTTAATTTTTCAGGTATGCGCTCAGAAAGAGATTGGAAGTCATATTTCATTTTAGCCCCCAATCCCGAAAAAGCAGCATTAATCACTTTATTCTGTACTGGATTTTCACTAGCATCAGACAATTCTGCATCAATAGTAACCATAGGCAGCAACCCAACAATGGGCTTGCCGTCCGCACCTGTTGCCTTAACTCCTGCCGCCAAATTGTCGGCAGTGACAGTGTCGCTGGTCAAATCGACCAGCGTTGCACCATCGTATACAACTTTATTCACTGCCATAAGTAATCTCCTTAACCGATTGTTACAGTAACACCGCCCTGAGGGTTATCACTTTCGTTATAAGGAATCGCCTCAATAACGACTTGGGAGATGTAATTAAACCCTTTTGTGCTGTCCGGTAAAATAGTTTGCTGCGAAGTAGACGGAGTCGCAATTTTGGATTCAGCCTTAGCACCTTCGGTACCAGACATAGTACCGGTTACACCCAAAATTTTTACGCCGCTACGAATGTTGGTGGCGATGATTTTTGCCTGCTCAGTAGCGCTGATAGCTACCTTGCCAGAGCCGTCATGGTAACCGATGGGAATAGTGTAGGACTCGCCCTTGGTGCTGATAGTGCCAGTAACAGCACCGTTATTTTTCATGGTACCGGTCAGTTTGACGCCATTTACGTAAGCAGTTTTTCCGGTAAGAATTTCCGCCACAGCTGCAGTAGCATCGCTAGTGTCAGCGTTATAGGTACAGGTACCGGTAATAGGTGCGCCGCTCTTATCGTGGGTAGTATAATTCTTTAAGACTTTGTCCGCAGTTACTGTATCTGCAGTCAGGTCGATAAGGGTTTTGCCACCATACACAACTTTAGAAATATTTTTGTTAGACATTGATTTCAATCTCCTCTCCAATATACACAGTAAGACCATCTGATAAATTGCTGGTCTCGTAATAAGGTATCTTTTTTACTGTAATATCCCGCTGCAGATAGCGTTCGGCCGTCGGCAACAGATAATCATCGTTGATCTGGGAGCGAGCAACATAGTCACCGGTATACGGCGAGCCCCCAAATCCTTCACGCACTGCACTAAGTGTTCCATGTAGGACAGCAGCGTTTGATACAAGTTCACCCTGCAGCACGGCGGCTTTAGTCAAAGTTAATGTGCCGATAAGCTTCATCAGTACGTCACCTCTTCCAAAAGCAGGAATTCATGCGGAGGGATAATCGTATCGACGAAGCCGTTGATACGTTTAAGCTCAACATCATATACATACATGCCAAACTCCATTTTCTCCGTGTCTGCCGGATGAATTGTTAACATGCCGTCCGTAATAGTTTTCTGAAGAACAATAGTAGGACTGCGTGTTGCTCTGCGCAAAGTAAACGTCAATACATCGTTGTCATCCAACGCTACTGCATTGCCCGCTATATCAGTGACATCAATTTTAAAAATACCGCTATCTCCTCTAATCATTGCAATGTTGTTATCATGAACTGAAAACATCTATATCACCTCCTCCCAAATTACCCGATAACCATAAACGATGTAGTTATTTCGACCGCTCCAGATATGCCATACTCGCCTTGGTTGAAAAAGCCACCATAGGCATGCACACCGATTTTGATTGATGTCATTGACAAAAATGTGATATAGAGCCTGTAATTTATTGTAACCTGTGGCGTGTACCGCCAAAAATTGCAGGCTGAGAACGGTGCAATTTTTATTTCTTCATCAAAATCCAAAATCGTTTTTTCAAAAACCTGCTGTGCGTCTGTTAGCTTTTCGGTGCATTTAAAATAATAATGTAGCACACGCAGATACTGTTCTTCTGAGCTAAATATAGGCTTGCCGTCTTTGTTATAAATCATCAAACCTGCGCCGTGTTCCGGATCAGTTAAATCGCGATTGTTATATTTCGCAAAGCTAATCCTTCCCAAGTACACCTGTAAACTTGACTCCCTGTCGCCATAGGTCGCATCAACCAGCACGATTATATTAATCATATATCTGTCTTGTATCCGTAGAGGAAAGAATTTAACAAGCTCATCTGCAGGCGCACTGAAAGCCAATATCTCGTTTATGCTCTCATCAACGTCAAATGTAATTAATATGTCCCAATCGTTTTCATCTTTAAAATACTGATATATCTCGTTGTTGCTAGGGACAAATTCTGATCTCGAATTACATTTTTTATATTTTCTAACTCTAAAGCTTTTGCCATCACGCACAAGGTTTTGATAATTATCGTCAATCGTAACAATGTTATCATTGTTTCTGACTTCGATGTATTTAGTAACTGCCATAAACAAGCCTCATTCCCTTTGCATATTTGTTTGTACCGGCGCCATAGATAGCATCCTCCAGATATATCCAATTAATCGTATTACCATTAATTGTAATTTTAACCGGGTAGGAACCGCCACTAGATATGCGATATACATAAGCCCATAGCCTGCTATCTTCACAGACAATAGCCCCTTGAGAGTCGGTCAAATCAACTTTGCCCAACACACGGCAAAGCGACGTGGTAACGCTTATCGTCGGACTGCCACCTTTATTATATATCTCTATCCCTTGTGGCATTTTACCATACCCCCATTTTTACACGCAGTACATTGTTGCTGTCATACACCTCAATTAAGTTATCCTTAATTTCCGTGCGTGCACCGCTCGTAGCAGTACGCAGCGTGCCAATGGTCGCACATATAGCTGACAGGCTATTAACCATGATTTTGTCAGCGGTGATACCACCAGCCAGCATATCATTTGTAATTATGCTGCCATCAACTTTAGTATTACCTGTGATATGGATGTACTTGCCATCAAGTAGTATCGTCCCATCAGCCAGGTTGATTTTTGTCAGCACAGTGTTACCGTCAACATCAACATCTTTGACTGCCAGGCTTATGGCATCGTTCATCTGGGTGATTGTAGCATACGATTTCAATTCGCCATTTTTAAAATTAGCCATTGTATTGCTAATCTGATTATCAGTCTCAGTCTTCGTGTAGACGTTGCCGTTAAGTTTTGCTGCTTCTTTGGCATCTTCAAGCGCCTTTTTCGTTGCTGCGTCCAGTTTATCAGTGCTTATTGCCTCTGCAGCCAAAAGGCTGTTATCAATAGTAGCTTTTACGCTCGACATAACCTGCCCGCTAAATGCTCCATTGCCAAAATAGTCATAATAGCAGGCCTTTACATCATATACACCGGCACCCAACGATTTGAAAAAGCTAAGATTACTGGTTTTTTCATCGTAAGTATATTGCGTTCCTGATATATACCAATGAACGCCAATGCAATTAGCCGGTATGCTGTTCACATGGCATTCCAGGCCTTGGAATCTCGCATCGACAATTATTTCCGGTGCTTTCGGTGCTTCAAAGCTGTAATCTGCTTTAGCCGGGGCAGAAACCTTGCCATAAGCACTTACAGCAAAAACATACACACTTCCTTTGCGCTCCTGTACAGCGTTAGTCGTGCAGCTGGCATCGCTCACGCGAGCGATAAAGTTACTGTTATCAACGCCAGCTTGATTATCTAACCGGACTTCGTAATACTTGATGTCAGCATTACGCACTTCATCCCATTTAACTGTGAAATAATCGCCTATGGCAATGCTGATGTTTTCCGGAGTATTTGGTATTTCTGTTGAGAGCGCCACCAGAATACTTGTTTGGGCACTGCTGTCAGGCGTTTCTACATTTCCAAACACATCCTGCGTACATACGGCAATATCGTATGTCACGCCAATGTCAACCTGAGGCAATGTAGCTTTGTTATACCCTTGCCCGCCATATTGCCACTTGCTTTCCGTAGATGCCTTGTACCACACCTGCGCCTGTTGATAGTTTTCCAATCCTGCCGGTGGTTGCCACTCCACAATAATGTCATGGTACACAATAACACCATCAACATCACGATATTTGTTGTAAGCCATAATGTTTGTGCAGTTAGGCAAATCGCCCACCCCAACAACGCACGTATAGCAGTCAACGTCAGCTAAATCCTGCCCGTTTGCTTTAAAGGCATTGAATGCCGGGAATTTGAAATACAGCGTTTTACCAATATAGGATTTAGGCAAAGACACAGCGTAAATATTGCCGTCAAGTATAGCAACGTCGTCATCATAGTAATGTTCGCCCTGTTTGGTGCCGTACTGTCCACGTACAAGCCCGCTCAAGGTATAGACATTTGAGCCCTGCAACGTTGCTAAGCTATAGCTCATGCACTCGCCGTTTATCCAAATCAGCGTATTGCCATCTTTAGCATCCTGTGCGCTGCCAGTCAAAAGCTCTACGGCACGAGGATTGTCCAGCTCTATATCAACAATATCTCCGTCATAATACAAATCAGACACCAGCTGTCCATAGACGCTGCTCACGCCATGCGTGCCGTTGTAGCTGTAATCACCGTCCTTGGTTGATACATAAACGTCACAGCCACCCCAATCTTCGCTGTCGCCATGCAAGGCTATCCATAATTCGCAGCCACTGCTGCTCGCCACCAGGTCAGAAGGAGGGATAATGAAGAGCGGCCGTGCCGTGCTGCCGGGCTCCACGTTAAAATCTTGATATTGATATTTGTTGTCAACCTTATATTTGGCCTCGCCGTAATCTCCCGGAGCACGCTGCAGGACAGTAACTGTTATCAAGCCGTTGTTTGCTTCTGTAACCTCGCTGACCATTGCAACCTGTCCTTTAATGCCAATCGCATCATCTGTGATGCGGATAAGGTCACCGGGCTCAAGGCGACAATACTTCCAAGGCAGCTTCAGCGTATATTGGTTGCATTCCGTCTGCGCAAGGCGCGTTTTCATTTGTGCGTACTTCAGAGCGCGTTCCTTCGTGTGCAGCCATTTCGCATCATAGCTCACGCTCCGCACACCATAAGTTTTGATGCTTGCGATGTCCTGGAAGCTGACGCTCTCCTCTTCATAGTCATTAGCGCGGTTCAGAAAATTAACAGTAACATAATTGTATATCTCCGTACTGTCCTTACGCTTGAAAACAACAGGAGCACCGCCCTGGCTAATCAGTTCATCAGCATCAATATCATAGATAATCTCTGTATTTGGCTTCCACGTTCCGCGTGGAATATCGTCACGCGGAACAAATTTAAACCGGTCCACGCTCCAGAACATGTAGGTATTCGTCAGCTCCAACAGCTCAGCAATGACTTTCTGCGCTTTTTTCTGATTGGAGAAAGCGTCATTATAAGTGCTGATAAGCAGGTCAGCATTTTTACAATAGCTGGCATAATTTTTTAAGCTTGGAAGATCAATGTATTCGCCAAGTCCAATACTATCCAATATGTTCTTGATAACTCCGGCCGGATTGGCATCAGTCCCGTCATTACCGTCTATAAGCGTTCCCTTAACTTCAAAACTATATGACGGCATGGAAGCGCTGTCTTCTCCCAAGAAGATTTTTCCATAAAGATAAGCAAGATCAGTATATCCTGTAGCTATCTCAGGATGGTTTGTAGACATATACGTTGTTGGTGCATTATTATCACCGCGATTCAACGATAATCCCGCGCCTTCGTTACGGCCGTTAGCGTTAAGTGCTGCCAAAGAATTATATGCTGTATCGCCTACCCACACCTTGCTTACGTCCTTGATTACGCCTTCGCCTAAAGCCAGCTCTGCATAAACATAGTACAAATAGGTGATTGTTGTACTTTTGGACTTGCCGCTTTTCTGCGTAACACGCTTTTCTTTAGTCGTAAAGTCCTGGTAACAAATCAGATTCGGTGAAACCTTACATGTACCAAAAAGCAGCGGAACCGGAGTTCCGAACTCACAGACTGTACTTTGAAAAGCATCTATTTTATTTGAGCGGCTTGTAAAGCTTGTCTTTTTAAATAACCCCATGTTTAGGCCTCCAAAATCCTGTTATTCTGCTTTTACCAAGGGCGTCAGTAAATTTCGGATCATCAATATTGGTAATGGTCGTACCATCATCAGCGTCACAATGCAGCAGCATACCTTTGCCTAAATAGATACCAAGATGTGCATACTTACTGTGCCCCCAACGGTAGCTGAGCAAATAGCCAGGCATCAAGCACTTAGTGCGCACAAAATGCTTTTCTAAATAAGGCAAGAGCAGTTCCTTGCAGCCTTTTTGGCAATACCAGTCTGCGCTATAACCAAATTTGACCTTTATTTTCTTATGCCCCAGCTCAGCATAAAAATTTGTCACCAGGGTGCAGCAGTCAAGCCCTGCGCCCTTCACGTCACCGCCATTGATATGCGGCGTGCCTACATAGGTTTTTGCTAAATCAAGGAGTTTATTCATATTTTCACCAGCACATTCTTCGATGGTTTGAGTGGAATCATGCATGTGTAAGTGTCTTTGCTAGCCGTGCTGACTACCCCGTCCGCCTCTTGGTAGACGTTCTGCGGCGCAAAGGTGCGTAAGGGTACCGATGCATTTAGCCCAACGGTCTCGCTCTTCACGGACAATTTGCAGCTGATGCCGCCGCAAGACGATATCTCGCATCGGCCTGTGAAAAGCTCCAGCACGCCCAGGACGGCTCCCGTCTCAGCGTCCAGAAAAGCACGGCCAAGCGTCAGATATGCATCATCCAGCGTGCCATCATGCACTGCCTGCAGCAGATATTTGCCATCAACCTTATCATCATGCAGGCGGTCAGTATTCAGCGTCACGCTCAAGGTTTCAACTGAAGGTGCGCCAGAGCTTTTCGTCTGTTCACGTTTCATAATAAAACGGTCAGCCTTGTATAATTTGCCGTTAAAGCTGATGTCCTTGTCAAATTCAGCAGCGCGACAGATGCTGCCGTTTGCCAGCTTAAGCGTAAACAAATCACAGCAGACGAATTCATTATCTGTATTCAGATGTTGAGCAAGGTCTAACGTGCAGCTTTTCATCTTCATCACCTCACTGTAACCAATTTCAAGTTAACGTTGTTTACATCAGCAAAAGTCTGGGTAACAGAAAGCGTATCTGTGAAGCGTACACGCCAATAATAGTCAAAGCTTGCTTTAACAACACTTTTTACCGTCGCAGCTGGCACTGTCAGTACGTCCCCGTCTAAAGTAAAATCTACAGTCTCTTTATCATCGACATAAACACTTACATTGTCAGCCTTTTCGCAAGGCAGTACATAGCCGCCATTTTTAATAAACAGCTGATATTTACCGCTTTCATCCCTACTAAGCTCCTGCAGCTCGACGCGCGCGCCATAATCCTTGTAAAAGAAGGGTAAAAGAGTACCCTTGCATTTTGCATAAAAGCCAATTAGTAGCGACAGATTCTTATCGTCTAAAGCTGTAAAGCTCACATTAAAAGATAGTTTAGGATACAGCTGGCTACAAATCGCCCTACGCCTGCCGCTGGCGGTTTCTGTCTGTGTGACCTCCCACGCCTGCTGCAGTGTACTGCTCCATGCTGTTTCACCGCTGTCAAGAGGAAATATTCTTTCAGCCATATGCATCCTCCTTAAAAAGTATCAAACGCCGCGTTGAAGTTGCGGTTGTCGTCTAATGTTGCCTGCTTTAGAACCTGCATGCCTCCGCGCGCCAAAAAGTCAGCAAAGCTGGATGCATCCAACGCTGATACGTTAAGAGTGATGCTGCTGCTCGTAGAGCTGCTGGAGGAGCCAATGCTGGCAGGACGGTTATAAGCACCACCAGAACCGACAAGCCCGCCGCTGGCAAAGCCTCTCAAACGTCCCGTATTCAAGCCATTAAGGAACGGTACGCCCAAACGGTCTACAGCCTGAGCGTTAAGCACGTACTCGCCATTAGAGAGCATTGCCGGAACACTATCACTCGTACCGGTACCGGGGCCAGCGACAGAACCACCTGAAGCAAAGGCTTTGCCGAAAGCACCCTTCCAACGTGCCGCAAAACCACCACCGCCGCCAGTGCAAGCAGCTACAATGGTTGCGTAAAGAGCTGCCTGGATAAGCTGGGAGATAAGCTGCTGCAGGACGCTTTTCATAGCATCGCCGAAGCTCTTAGCCCCGGTAATCCAATCAGTTATAGCACCGGAAAAATCCTTCGCCAGCTGATTGCTGGTCTGCTGAATCTTGCTGATGGTATTGATTTTCTGCTGTTGCTCATCGTACTTCTGATTGATTGCAGTCAGTGCTTCCAATTTCAGTTTATCGTCCAGAAAAGGACTATTTGTCACAGACTCAGTAGCTTCTTCCTTCCACTTGTCATTCTTCATAGTCATCTTCCCGACGGCGTCAGAAGCATTGTAATCAGCCTTCCAGCTGATTTGCTTATTGCTATAATCAAATTTAGCACTTTCAGTATTAGCAGCAGCGGACTGATTGATATTATCAATCGTATATTGATGCGTTTTCTTAAGTAAAGCCAGCTTCTCATTAAGCATGTCCAGTTCTTTTTGAGATGCTCCACGCAGCTGCGCTTCCTTAAGAGCATTTTCAGCAGCAAGCATCTGTTCCGTGTAGGCCAGTTCCTCTTCCTGCAGTTCCTGCTTTTTGTTGAATTCAATTTCTTTAAGCTGAATCTGATATTTTTGAGCGTCAGTGCCATACTTTTTTGCAATAGCATTTTGAGCTGCCCACATGTCTTTTTCTTTTTTCAAAACAAGCCGGACATAGTCGTTTTCGATTTTCTTCCGCTCCTGAGCTATCCTGTTTTCGTCCTGCATAGCCTTTAAGGCTACATTCTCCTGCTTTAAGGAAGAATTTCTTTCGGAACCACGATTGCCTTTATCAGGATTTTGAAAAAGATTGCTGGAATCAGATTTTCTGGTAGTCTTTTTTGCTTCCTCATAGATTTTATAATCTTCCTGAATCTGAGCAAGTTCAGCATCAGCATTACGAGTATCAACAACAGCTTTTTTCGCTGCGAAAACTCTGCCGAACCAATCAATGGCTTTTTTTGCAAAATCCTCTACTTCTTTAATAGCATCACCAAGCATAGAAGAAAATTTGCTAAACCAATTATCTTGGTCTCCTGTAATATCTGCCCACATATCACCTATTGCACCAACAATCCAATTTACAACACCAAGAACGGCTTCTGTAATGGCGGTACCGATGATAACAACAGTATCAAGAATAGCCTGTACTGCTATGTTAACAGCATCAACAATTTCATCCCAATAAGTAACTACCAACGCAATAGCAGCACCGATTGCAGCACCTATAGCAACCATACTTGCAGTAAGTCCCAGTACCGCGCCTAACGCAGCCACAGCAGCAACAGATACAACAGCAAGAACAGCAGCAAATGCACCAATTGCGGCGATAACAGGAGCAGGCACGCACTCTTTGATGACGTCGCCCATGCTCTTGCCCTGTTCTGTCGCCGTCTGCATCTTCTGCTGAAACTCTCCCAACCTGTCGGATACATCCTTCAAGATGCCCTTGATGTTAAAGGCTTCCGTCAGATATTTGCCTACAGCAGCAGAAGTATTGCCGGCAGTTTCTTCGATGTTAGCCAGAAGACCGGCAACTTCGTCCGAAGTCTTAGCCATCATGCCACCAAACTGGTCGTTCATGCCTGCGATAATGGTCTGCACGGCTGCTTTAGAATCAATAGCGCCTTTAGAGCAAAGGTCCTTCATCTCAGCTACTGTTTTACCTGCAGCCTGCGCCAGCATATCCCATGCCGAAATACCCGCGCTGGTAAGCTGCATCATGTCCTGAGCATTGAGCTTACCGCTAGTCTGCATCTGCCCTAAAGCGTATGCAAGGCGGCTCACGCCTTCAGTGCCTAAGCCTAAACCGCTGGCGGCATCACCTAGGTTGGTAAGCATAGGGATAATCTCTTCAGCTTTAAAACCAAACGCCATCAGCTGCTGACCTGCGCTTACAACACCGGGCACATCGAATGGTGTTTCTGCAGCAAACTGCTGTAAATCCCTCAGCATCTGCGTACCTGCCTCAGCAGATTTCAGCATGGTCTGGAAGGCAATCTCATACTGACGCATCTGTGCTGCAGCCTGTACAGATGCTATACCCATATTAAGGATACCGCCTGCCATGCCGGTGAAGACGCTGCCTAACTGCACTGCAGCAATAGCGCTAAGCGCTCCGGTCATCTTGTTGCATTTATCAGCAAAGCCTTTTATTCCGCTGGTTGCCTTTTTGGACTGCTTGCTGACAGTTTCCAGATCATCGCCTACGCGCCGGACATTCTTGCTGTCGATACTGTCCAGGCTCTTGCGCATTGCTTTCACGTCGGAATTCAGCTGCTGAAACATTTTGGCAATATCTGCAAGAATCGCTGTCGATTTGCTCATTTTTGCGGACATTCTGCCGGCAGCATCGCCTGCAGCTTCTACTGCTGCTGCAGTTCTGCTGAAGCCTTGCTCAGCCTGTTTGCTATCCGCCGTAATTTTGACGGATATTTCTTTATTTGCCATTGCCTGCCTCCTTCCTCTGACGCTCAAAATCAGCATAGAAGCGTTCCCGCTCCCTTGCCTGCTCTTCTTTGGTCTTCTGCTTCAGGAACGGTCGCATCAGTGTACCTGCTTTGGCAGGCTTGCGGAGATGCGGGGAAATGATGTTGGCTACCCAGTAAGCCGTTTCCCAGCGCTTTGCCATTCTTATTTCATTACATGCATCAACCATATCGTTAAACTCAAACACTGAAAGCCTGTCAAACTCCCAAGGTTTAAGCCTTAATTCACCAAAAGCAAGGGTTTTAGCTGCATTGTACCATGTCCGCATAGATACGCAGCCACCACCCTCGCTAATTAGTTTTTTTCGTATTCAATATCAGCCTTCTGCTCATCGGTCAGTTCGTCCGGGAACAGCTGATAATAAGCTCCCACGCCTAAAATACCGCTGGCAGCCACAGCCTTCACAACAGGCAGCTGGATATCGGCAATGCTGTAACCGTTTTCCATGGCCTCGTCAATCTTTTCAGCATAATACTGTTCAGTCTTATTGCCGTTTTGGCTCATGCCTACACTCAGCAGTACCAGCAGATTCTTCAGACTCAGCTTGTCAGCGTCCTGCAGCACCTCGCCAATCGGACATTTCAACATGTCCTCTACGCGGCGCAGACGGCCGATGTTAAACCAAATCTGCTGACCTTCACCAAAAGCCTTAATGTCAATCTTTTTCATTCGTTATCCTCCATATAAGAAAAGGCCAGCTAAGTGCCAGCCTTATTTTAAGAATCAGCCCTTGCTCTGTTCGCTGAGGGGACCGTCGCCGCTGATGGTGCCTTTAAGAGTAGCAACATCATCATGCGGAGTGCTCAGAGAGCATTCAGTAATAGAACCCCAACCGGTAACAAAGCTCTTATCCGGATATTCAAATTTAACATGCACCTGCTTGCCTGCCAAAAAAGCAGCCTCCAAGAACTTGGCACCGGTATCACCCGCAAGGTAAACGGTTTCAAGGTCGATAGACCAGCTGCGCAAACCTGGCAGGGTAGATTTCCAACCACCGGAAGTCTTATGGGAAGCATCAATCTCGTCAGCTTCACGGTTCAAATCACCGCTGCGCTGACCACCCAGAAGAGTCCAGGTCGGAGCTGCTTCGGTAGTGCCGGTATTCAGGTAAATCAAATAATCTTTGCCCGCAGTCGCAGTGCTGGTCGCATCGGTGCGGGTCGGGAAAGTATATTCACTCATATCTGTTCCTCCTAACAATCAAAATAAACTTCATAGGTAATCAGCGCCATGCCTGCATCAGCCTTGCCCTGCGCCACGCCAAAAACGATTTCTTTCACTTGGCTGTCAATGCACCAGCCACCTAAATCGTGATAATGCGTCAGCAAGGCATCCAGCTTATCAGCCAAGGCATCGACGCCTTCAATGCTTGCCGTATCCAGCAGGTAGATGCTGTATGTCAGTACGCCCTTGCGCCCGCTCTTAGTCATCTCCACATAGGTGATACGGTCACAGCTCACAGTGCCTTCCAGCTTATTGCCACGGCCGGCACCGGTAACAAGGCTGCTCCAATGCACTTCCGGTATCTGGTCCTGCAAAAGCCCCATGATAACATCTGTAATTTCAGTACGCCTGCTCATGAACGATACAGAGGAATACTAGCTCGCCCCTGCCCTCCGGTGACGCCGAAATCAGCAGCTGTAAGACTTGCCATAAGGCGTTCCATCTCAGCCTTGTACAGCTTCAGCTTCTGTGCGTATATGTCGCTATTTTCTACACCGCCAGCGCCGTTAAATACAGTCGTAGGGTCTGTGCCGGTCTGCAGCAGGCATCTGTTATAGCAGGCTGCCACAACGCCCAAGCGCTTGACTATGTAAGGTACAGGCTCGGGGATATCGGTTACCTTCAGCCTGCTTGCCAGGCTGTTTATGATTTCATTGCCATAAGCAATATCATCATAGGTACAATTCAATACCGCGTCCTGTATATCTCCAAAATCAATGTAATCCATTATAAACCTCCCAGCAGACTGTCTAAAGCCTTGGCAAATCTGCTGACAATAACAGGCTGCATAACATCAGCTGCCGTATAAAGAAACGGGTCCGCCTTTATGCCAGGGTGACGCACGCGCTTGCTGAAGACAAATTCCTTGTTTACGGCAAAGCGCAGCACCTTTTTACTGCGTGGTACAATCACATAGGGCTTAGTGCCTTCATGCTGCCATCGCGCTATGTTGTTTGTAAGCATAACAGTACCTTGGTTGTCTTTAGCCAGGCTCATAATGCTTTTTTCAGTCATACCGCTTCTGGTAACGAAACGATGATGGTCACGCGCATATTCCCTGACATCTCTGACGGCCATCTTCACCTGTCTGCGTACCATGTCGCGCGTTTGGACCGGTGCGGCCTCGAAAGCACGCACCAGCTTATCAAATTCGCGCGTAATCTCTACGCTTTTCATTATTCTCCGGAAGCCTTAACCTGTTCTCCAGAAGCCTTAACCTGTTCTCCAGAAGCCTTAGTCTTATGTACGTAGATAGCACCTTTCTTGTTCTCCAGAACGAATGCATCATAGCGCACACGGCCTTCAACTAACCAGCCGTTGATGCCAGGCGGGTTGTCATGAATCTTATAATCTGCCAGCTTAACAGGAGCGCAGCAAGCGATGCGGTTGGTGATGATAAATGCAGTGTCCTTCGGCATGTAGGACGCAGGCACCACGATAATGGGAATGCCGTCTACCATGCCAACCTGACCTTTTACCAGCATGTTTTGTGCCAGGTCAGAAGCCTTGATGAAGGATTCATCCTGCTTCAGCAGCTTGAAGTAAGACGCAGCCACATAAGCAATACGATTGCCTAAAGGCGCTTTCTCGTCGGTCAGCTTCTCGGTGCCGTCGAGGAAGGCGCTGTAAGCGTTGGCCTTGGTGACTGCAGCGGTTGCGCTGTTCTTAGCGCCTGCAGCGATTTTTGCCAGACGATAAATATCCAGCTCCGGAATAATTACCTCATCAATCTGACGCTGTAATGCTGCACCGGCCTCTTTCAGCATACCGGTATCCTGATAGTTGCTCTTGTCGATGGTGAAGGTGAAGGAACGGTCCTTAGTCAAGGTCAGCTCCTGAACGGAATCCTCCAGCTCTGCCGGGGTACCATAACGGTTTGCGCCGGTAGAAGTGTAATCATTCATGCCTGCGGTAGGAATAGAATAAACCTTTACAGTCTGCACGCCGGTGAAATCATAATCGTTGTTGATTGCCGGAGCAGTCAGAGCGCCAGTCTTGAAGCGCTCATCAATTTTTGCGCTATACTTATCTGCATAGTTAATAGCCATAATAAAAAATCCTCTCTTTCGTCATTAAGAATTAAAGCCACTGAGGAACGGATCATCAGAACCGCCGCCACCGCCATTGCTGCCGCCACCGCCTGCGCCATTGGCCTTAACTGCCCAGCTGTTCTCCTTCAGCCAGCCGTTAACGCCGTCTTCCAGGCTGATTTCTTTACCATCACTGCCGGTATAGGCAAGGCTTTCATCATCTTTGACAACGATACTGCCTTCCAGCAGCTTAGCCATATTCTGCGGGCTCGCAGCGTTGCCCTTGGTCAGCAGCTCTACAGCCTTAGCCATCTTCATGCCGTCAAGGCGCTTGGTCTTTTCGGCCTTGGCGGTCTCGGTCATATCAGCCAGCTGCTTAGTGACCTTGCCAACCTGTGCGGTTAAGTCAGTAATCTGCTTTGCGACCTCATCAGGCTTTTTGCCACCCTGGGCAAATTGGTCTAATGTAGTCTTAAGTCCCTTGGCTTTGTCTACCACATCGTCACCATCGTCCAAACCAACAGCCTCCAAGATGCTTTTCAGCTTTGTCGCACTCTGCTCTCCTGCCGTACGGTGCTTCTTAGCTTCGTTGTTGAGAGTGTTAATTTCGCTCTTGATAGCAGCGATGAGGTCAGCACCGTTCTCAACTTTTTCCAGTGCTTCGTAAACCTGTTTCATTTCCATTGTTCTGATACCTCCATATCATGGGCCTCCGCCCTATATTGTGCCCTCTCCTGGGCAATAAAAAAACACGCTGTTACACGTGCTTGATTAACGATGTTATTTTAATAATTTACGATATCGCTGCCTGTCTGCTAAATAAGCTAATCCCAAAACGGCAGCTACAAGCAATATTACGATATATAATGGGGTGAATACCCAAACCCACGGTAAATCCAACGAGCCAAACAGCTTGCCCAGAATTAACCCCGCTTGAACTATGCCTAAAGTTGTTTTTAGCATGCTACACCTCCAATTAAAAAGCAGACTCTGAGTTTTCGCTCAAAATCTGCTTGTCTGTTGTTTAGTTATTAGACTTCAAAGCTTGGTATATTAGAGACCTCTATTAATGTCTTTCATAAAGCCACACTTGCAATCAGCCCCATAGCAACTTCCTTCTTCCCATACGTGAACAAGTTCATTGCAAACAGGGCAACGCACATCAACCTCATGCCCAAGGAAAAAACTTTTGTATGCCTTCTCTGTTAACTCCATATGCAATTTTTCCATTTGTTGATCAGAATCCATATAAAGCCCTCCTTGCGAATTTTGTAAGTTTAACGGTAACGCCTGCTTCTTTTGCTCTATCATACGCATCTCGTACTAAGTCTGCTCTATCTTCATCCGATAGCCCAACACAGTTTTGAGCCGCTCTATAGCTTGCTCTAAATTCATCAATCCAATGCTTATTAGGGATTATAGTATTTCTATTTTTTACATGACCATAATATTCATGCGCCAAAACCGCTCTCACGCTCATTCTATCCCTTGCGATAGGAGAATCGTCTGATGCGGGAAAAACTTGACTACTAACATATATTAAGTTATGTCTCTCATTATATCCAGTTGCCTGATAATCTCTAAAGCGAATATACTTTGCATCTATTCCAATAGCCTTCGCTTCTTTAATTATAAAATCTTTTTCAGTTTCCGTCAACTTTATAAACTTAGATTTTCGCCCGCCATTGGCCATATTGCGGGTGTCAATTCCCCTCAGCCTACTTTTTACTTCTCTCAGCCCAGCATAACCACGCATATACTTGCGCCAATCCTTGCCATCTTCCCACGCCTTCAAGCCTTCACGCCCCAACACCTGCACCCTGCGTGATTCTGGCAAGCTGTTCAGCCATTTGTCGCCTGCCTCCTGCACTTGGTCACGTTGCTGCTGCATATCAACTTCGCCTTCAATGACTTCCACGTACCGGCATAAGCAATGTGGGTGTACCGGTAAAGGCGGCAGCTTATCCTTGGGATATATGCCTGCACCTAAGCCATACATATCAGCTTTGGCGTACATGTCGCAGATGTCGAAAACAGGGTGACGGCTGCTTAATTTGAATTTCACAGCCACAATATCGGCGTCTGTTTTCATCTTAGCTATAAAACCATCAGCCCATGCCCTAGCCATCTCGGTTCGGGTGATACGTTCGGCAACATAGCGGGATTTTTCGTTGACAGCAACTTCCACAGCCTTTTCAATAGCCTTTTCATTGCCTTTCTGCACTGCTTCCAGCAATTCATTATAGGCTGCCTGCAGCGCCTTGTTGGGAGCGCCATTTTTGGCCAGACGGTTGATTTTATCAATGGCCTGCCTTTGCTCAGCCAATGCCTGCAGGTCGTTGCCTGTAGCCTCCCTTACCTTCTGCAGATACTTTGGTAGCTCCTGCCTGCTGATAATATCTTTGCCGCCGTTATATACGTTCTGCCCATCGTCGCCATAACCGTCATACAACGCCCTTGCAGCTTCAGTCCAGGTCTTGTTCCGGCGCATCTGTTCCTGCAGGGTGCTTACAATGACACCGCGCATCTTCACGCCTACGCCATGCAGTTTTTCAGACAGCGTCATGCCGCTTTCATCCCATTTATCGGCCAGCTCTTCACCCATGCTTTCTACTTGCGCTTTAGTCAGCATAGTCGGAACAATACCATAAGCATAAGCTGCAGCCTCTACAAGTGCAGGCCTCAGTTCTGGTAGTGTAAACAGCTTACCATAGTGGCGCTGCACATTATCCAGTGCCTCTTCAAACTTCATGCCACTAGCAATCAGCCTTTGCAAGTAAGCTACTGCTTTTTTAGCATCCTTACGCCAGCTTTTATTCAGTTTCTTAATCAGCTGCGCCAGCCTGTCCGTCGTCGTCATCATCGCCACCGCCATTATCACCAAAAGCATGGCTATAATCCAGCTTTTCCTGCTCCAAGTGCTCTTCGTAGGTCTTCACCAGCGCGTCAAAGTCATCAGCCTTAAGCTCCGGCAGATAGCTGGTAAGCACACGCTTGAACACTTCCATGTTAAATTCATCGCCAAAGTTCAAGCCTTTAGCAATTTCAGCATTAGCAAGCTCCTGCTCAACCTCACTGATTTTGAAGTCATTCGGGTAGTTCACACTGTATTCCAGCTGCACACCGGTCCAGATACTGAACAGCCTTGCCAGATTCTCTTCCGCTGCTTCCACGAGGTCTGCAAAATCTGATAAGATCTGATTGGTTGCCTCATAATCCCACGCTTTCGCCTGCCCGCTCTGCTGCTTGGCAGAACCGGTAACGTTGACAACAACAGCCATACGATAAATCTCCTGCTGCAGCGTAGCAATCTGCGCTGCCAGCACCGTTGCAGGGCCGTCAGGCGGAGCGATGAACGCAGGTGCGTGGCTGCTCTCCGGAGGATATCCCAAGGCATTATTGGTGCCGATGTTAATACTGTCCGGGTCACTCGAAGGGTAACACAGAACGCTGAAGGTCTGATTGACTAAGATGTCAGCCAACCAGCTGCACATATTGTAGATAGCAAGATTTGTTTTTGCTATGCTAAGGAATTCACTAGGCGGGAAAGGATTGTGACTATTCCTCACTTTGCTCACCAGAGGAACAACCGGCACGCGCCCAAGATTCCAGGTTCCGCTGTGCTTGCCTTTGCTGTCGATAAGCTCCCATCCTTCTGCCGTCAGCGTTCGTGTCGCCATCGTCTGTTCCTGGTATGCATCAGGCTCTACGAAAACAAACTTTGTGATACGTCCCAGCTTATCCTGACAGATTTCCTTTACAGCATTAAGGTTAACTACAAAAGCATAAGGCAGGTTGTTGCGGTCCGCTTCCAGGTCTGCCACGCGCATATCCTCAGCATCGCCCTGAGCCTTATCCATAACGATATAAGCGACACCCTGCAGCTTCGCACTGCAGGCAGCCTGCTTCATAAGGTTCTGGATGCTGGTGCCCAAGAAGTCAACGTCCTTACTGAAGGTTTCCCACAGTTCCGAGCCTGCACCGCTCCAGTCACGCACAGCCAACGTTTTGAAGATTGGCGCTACATGAGCATTAACGCAGGGTGCCAGATAGTTAAGGTAGTACGCCAGCTCGCGCCTCATGCCGTACTTTCCTGCATCCTCACGCGGGTGCTGGGTTAAATAGCTGCCGTCAAGAAAGCCTCCGCAGCCTTCATAGTCATCTTCCAGCATTTTATATAATCCATGTTTATCATTACGCATTTTTTCACCTCTCTAATAGTTGACGCGCATCGGTTTAGGCCTTGCCACCTCCACGATGTCTTCGCACACTCCGGTCAAAGCATCCGGAGCATCATCGTGTGTGTTCTTGCCTTCCTTCTGGTACTTGCTCAGTGCTGCATAAAACTCCGGCCAGCGGTTCTTCCAATCGCTTGGGAAATAAATATGCTCCATACACCACGTAGCATTAGACAAGATTCTTGCAGCCTTGTTCTTATGCTGCGTAAAGGTTTCAATGGTTGTATGGTTGCTATGCAGCAGCTTCTTCACGTTCCTGGCAAATCCACGCCCGCCATTGTTGCTTTCAAAGCGTGCCACATTCGTGCTGTTGCGTTCCAGTGCCCTCGCCGTTGCCGGTTCAGTAACCTCCATAGGCTCCTTCGTGTATAAAACGTCAAGCACATACGCTTCATCCGCGAAGGTGCGCCCATAGATAATGCTGCAAAGGTAATCGGCGCCTGTATCAGCTGTATCAGTATAAGCACGAATCTGCTTGAAGGCAGGCAGCGCGCCGTCATAGGTCTTGAAGCTGCTGTACAGCCTGCCCTTGATATCAATCGGCTCCTGCTGGTAGTTGGCACTCCATATATCAAGCCCCATAAGCTGCTTCTTCTCCATGCAGCTTTCAGCATTCAGTACGCCATCACACAGCATGCTGCCGTCATCCTGCACTGCCTTCATGTTGATATGCACGATTTTTTCTGTCGGATAATATTCCAGCACCTTGCCTGCCAAATCATCACTAGCCCAGCGCGTCATAATGACGATGATTTTATAATTGCCCTCGCCACGTGACAGCATGGTATTGGTGAACCAGTCCCAATGCTTTTCCTTAACATTTTCGTTATAGGCTTCTTCCGCATTCTTGATTAAATCGTCTATGATCATCAGCCTGCAGCCGAAGCCTGTCGCTGTACCGGTTGGCGATGTAGCAAGATAACTTGTCTGCTGTCCTTCGAGGCTCCACAGGTTCATAGCGCCGTCGCCACGCTTAATTTTGGTGGCGGGGAACACATCACTATAGACCGGCTTATAAACATTCGCCTTAGCCTCGCTGATGCTGTCACGCACGTTCTTACTGAAGCGCGTTGACAGTGTTTCGTTATAAGAGCCAATCATAACCTGCAAGGTGTTGTCCCTGCCCAGCGCCCATTCCACGAAATTGCTGGCAGTGTAGCTCTTGCCATGACGCGGAGGCATGTTCAGTACAAGTATCTTCTTATCTGAGGTCAGGAACCATTGCAAGGTATCGCACAGCTCCTGCAGGTACTTGCGGTCGCTCCGGTAGAAGTCCGGGTTCTTCAGTTGGGCGTAAAAAAAGAACCTGCGTCTTGCAAGTTCTATCTTTGCTCCCAATGTTATAAGCTGCTTATCCATCCATACCAGCCAGCTTTTTCAGTTCTGCATCCGTCAGCCCTGCGAACGGATTGGCAAGCTCACCGGAGATTTCCACATTTTCTTTAGGCTTTAGGCCTACAGTATCGCGATAAATTTCAAAAGCCTTGATGTTGCCACGCTTAGCCTTCAGCTTCAGCGCGTCCAGCATCTCCTTGCGCTCATCGTCGGTCGTGAAGTCAGCGTCCAGCTCACGGAACGACTTCAAGCGGCGGCGTGCTTCGCCTGATGCCTGACCACCTTTTCTCCCTCGTTCTCTTGCTTCGCTCTTGCTTCTTACCGGTTTTAAATTATCCAGTTGTTTCTTTGTAGGCATCCATCTCACACCACCTTAATCCCACATCATCAATAATATCCCAAAATTCTTCCACATCATGCGGCACAACGTAGAAGCCTGTTTCGTCCTTCTCAAAATCAATACCAACATGATGCAGCTCATGCCTTAATAATGTTTCCAGCTGCTTTTCGCTAAAGCCAACTACATTCGGCTCATAAACCACAATAAAAAAATCATAGGGGCAGCACCAGCTGTAGCGTTCGCTCACTAAGTTGCAGTCAGCAAATATCGTCCGCTTATTGCGCTTCTTCTCTTCCAGGCTGGATAAGTAGGCTATTTTTACTTTAGCAGCCTTTATATCCGCAAACTCCGGCAAAGTGCGTATCAGCCTATTTGCTATTAACCTATACTTTTTACTGTGCTCCATGATATACCTCAAATTCTTCTACCCTTGCCGGACGCGCCGCATTGCAGTGCGGTGTCCTTGCGTCCGGAAAGAAGGAGGTGATTAGTCTGCTCCGGCGTGGTAAAAACTCAACAAAAACCACGCCCGGCAAAGGCAGAAAATATATAAAGGCAGTCACCGCAGTTTCTGCCCCTCACTACTTCGCCCGCAGGCTTTTCGTTATTCTTATTGGTGCGTAGGGCTGGAATTGCACCAGCGTTGTATCTTACGTCACGGATTTACAGTCCGCTGCCTTCGCTACTCGGCTCACCTACGCATATAAAAGCAGGGGGTAAAGGGATTCTTGACGCCAGCTGCACAGCTGCGCTACGAATATTTGCAATGTCCTATTCGCAACTTGCATCTACTCCCATTCGGGAACCTTGCCCCTGCACCCGGGTATCTTTAAAATCTTACCATAACGCCACCCATGACGTTATCAGCTCTGCCGGCTACCCAACCACCAGCATTGCCTTTCAGCGGGAAGTTAATAACGCCTACCGCGCCATCTTTAGAGATGCCAGCACCAATGCCCCAGCGCCGCGTTTTATCCACTACCGGTATCTTTATATTAAGATCCGTGCTGCTGGTCTGCGTCAGCGTCAGTTTATTCTTGTCAAACAGGTACTGTTCATTCTCTGCTTTGGCTACAACGAAGTCCTTGTCATTAACCTTAACATTCAGCACCGGCTTATTGAGCTTCACGTCAATATCCGTTTTTTCCGGTTCGCTTTTAGTGCTGCCGTCAGCAGCTGTATATATAACAGTTTCTTTAGGCACATAAGCGATTTCCGTTTTCACCTTGTCCCGGTATTCGACCTGGGTAACTACTTTTGTGTCAGCCACCGGGCAGGTATGCAGAACGCCGCGCAGAGCGAAACCGCAGGCAAAGGCAAGCACAGCAGCTATTGTTAAAACTATTTCATTTTTCGTTATCACTGTGCCATCTCCCTTACCAAGGCATAGTAAAAGCCCCACCGCCATTACAGCAGCAGGGCTTTACTCCCTTGCGTCTCTTGTTTTCTTCTCCGCTTATTATAATTATATCATCAGCGGATACTGTCAAACAATGTCACAACATATATTTTTACAATTTTTCATTCCATCTCTGAACTATTTCAAGGAAAAATTCCACGTCTCTCGCCAGCTCAAATCTTTTACAGCATGGGCAGTAAATCCCTAAAACGCCTTGCTTATTAAATGCACACCTTGGCTGCATGCCGCAGCAGTCATTGATTTTCAGGTTCAGTTTCTTTCTTTTCTTCTTCATCATGCGCCAGCCTTTCCAAGATGGCTGCATGACGGCGGTGCACGCTGCGCCAGTTGATACCCATACGTACAGCCACTTCTTCCCATGTGTAGTTGCTGAAATAATACATTCTCAGCATCATCTGGTCCTCTGCAGATAAAGGTTCGATTGCTTTTTCAATTTTCTGCTGCAAACTTACCAATGCATCAAACTTTTCGTTATACAGACTACGCAATTCGTCAACCTTTGCAATAGTGTTGGTTGTATTGTCACGCCCGCCATTGCCACCTCCAGGCATTCCTGTTAGCTGTGAAATTCTTGGCGATGTCATCATGCTGACCAGTTCGTTCACTTGGTCCTGTAAATCAATCATCTCTAATTTTAAATACTTACATTTACGCAGATCATATTTTGTTATCAAGTTTTTGCCCCTCCTCAGACTTCTTCGAAAATCATATCCGGATGTTTGTACAGCAGCATTTTCCGCTTCAGCAAATATTCCTTTGTTCTAAAGCCCTTAACGTCAACTACTACTGTGCGCCCATCTTTATATTTGACGACAAAATCAGCAATATACTTTATTGCTCTTTCGGTTTTGCCGGCATGTTTGAATTTAGGCTGCAACTCGAACGTTACCTGACGTTCAAATTCTATAACCTCGCCCGCCTTGCGCAGTACTTTCAGTTCGTCATAGTAAATTTTTTCTTTGATGCTGTCAAAGATGATGCCATCACATTCAACTTTTTTGTTATGGTATTTCATTGTTGCTTGCGCGTCCTTTCCCAATCCGCCAACGCATCCGGCGTACCAAATTTTTTTAACAGCTCACGCTGGCATTTTTCACAGTAAACGGGTCGACCGTTGTCGAAAATGCTCGATACAGCCTTTTCTTTATCGCACCACACGCAAACTTCACCTGCGCTAGTTTCCATGTTGCACACCCCCTAAAACGGAATCTCTTCGTCAAAAGGCACTTGCTGGCCGAAACTTTCCATGCTCTGCGGTGCTGGCTGCTGTGATGTCTGCTCCTTACGCTCGATGAATTCGGCATGGTTGACGATTACTTCAGTCACCCAGCGCTTGCTTTCGTCTTTAGCATCATAGCTGCGGATTTGCAGGCGACCTTCCACCAACAGACGTTGTCCCTTATGCACGTAGTTGCCGATTGTTTCTGACGTCTTTCCCCACGTTACGCAAGGGATAAAGTCCGCTTCACGGCTGCCGTCTTTAGTGTAGGGGCGGTCAACAGCCAGCGTAAACTGTGCTACGCAGGCACCGCTAGGGGTATATCTGATTTCGGGATCTTTGGTCAAACGGCCTAACAGCATAATTCTATTCATTCTCATTCTCTCCTTTCAGCACCAGCCGCAGCGCCAGTACAATGACCAGCGCCAGGCAGATTGTTCCTGCCGCATTGTAGATTAACTCAGTAAACGATATATCCATTATTTATCCTTTCTTTCATCATCCCGAAGGAGATAGCAACCACAATTGGGGCAAAAAATATAGTATCTTAATGTTGATTCCTTGCAGCAATCGCAATACACTTTGCCATTCTCTTTGTTCCAGACTGCCTTAGCTACTCTAACTCCATTGCCTGGAGTAACCTTGATTCCTACCAAATCCTCAACCTCGTCTTCCTCAATCTTTGAGCGGATTGCAGCGATGGCCTTGTGCAGATAATCAACATCTCCACTATCACACCACATATTCAGATTTAAACGCACTGCTGTAATAAAGGGCTGGTTTTCCTCATCTTGGTTTTTATCCTCAACGACTTCATTTTCTTTAACAAGTTTGTCGATATACCAGCGGGCTTTTTTCAGGTCCTCACCGCCATTCTTCTGGCCCCAGCGCCACAGATACTTGATGGCATTAGCGGTGCAAACAGCATCAAGGCCTTTCAGGTTAATCGTGGCAGCCGCGAGCGCGTCGATGCACTCAACAACGCCTTGGGTGTAGTGCTTGGGATGGTTTACATTGTCAGTCATTATTTATGCCCCCTTATCCATTTCTCATGTCTTGCGGCAGTTCCGGCTGTCGCTAAATTTTTCAAGTTGGCCTGCCGTTTAGCTTCCAGCAATTTGTATTGCTCGGTTTTCCATTCGCTAAATGCATTGCAGATAGCATGGCAGCCTATTCTTCTTACTTCGCATCCTCTGCAGGGTGATTTGCCTACCATCTTTTCTTGCTCACCTCTTCCTTTACCAGTCTGCCGGCTTTATGCGCCCGCCTTGCAATCTTTGCTTTGTCGTCGCAGCTGAAGGCAAGGCATGCAGGGCAGATAGTGATAATTTCAGCAGGATTAAAGTAGTAGCGGTTGCAGCTGCCGTTCTCCTTCCCGCACACTTGGCATTTACGTTTCATCTGCTCACCTCCTAAAACAATTCCTCTTTCGGCAGCACGAACCAATACTCTCCCAATGGACTAGGTGGGTACCACTCCCATTTATAGCCCTGCTCCTTGCAGTACATCACCAAGGCATCAGAATCCAGGCACATACGCCCGCTCTTTCTGTACTGCTTTGCTATAGGCTCAAATTTCGCACGCATTTCATCTGCAGTATAGTGTTCAAGAGCACGGCGGCCGTCGAATATAAGACGTGATGCAAGTTTTTCCGCGTGCCAGATTTCGCCACGGCGTTGCAGTTTTTTCTCTAATTCTTCATTCCACTCCATGATATCTACCTCAATCTGCTGTTTCCGCATTTCTCCGGACAGTTGCTGCATACGTCATGATGGCAGCTGCGGTCGCACTCTTTGCAGCACAGATGGCAAAATTGGTTGATAGCGCAATCTGTAACAGGGCGTTTACAGAACCACTTTGGTTTCTGCCGTTCAATAATCGCCGGTACCTGCCGTTCCTCTTTGTATGACCACTCTTCTTCAGGCTTCAGCAACGGCAGTAAAGGCTTTTTATCGGCGATTTTGACTTTTGCTCTGGTAGCGGCACGTTTGCTTTTCTTAATCTTGTTTTTGCATTCATCGCTGCCACAGCTGGTTATATATCCACGCTCAACAGCTACGGCAGTAGCATATCTTACCGCGCCGCAATCACACACGCAGGCAAAATGCGTTTGCTTATAAGATAAATTCAGCATCTTTTGCGCCATCGCCGGAGCAATAACCCCCGCAACAGTAAGCATGTCAAACTTACGCCCGACATATGAATTCCAATCTTTCCGCATCTTCCGCCCTCCCTAAAGCCCCAGCAGCTCATTCATGCTTCTGAAATCAGCTGCTACCTTCTGGCGGCGACGGCTCTTGCCGGTTACTTCTACCGGATGGCACATCTCCAGCACTCTGTCATAGATACGGCTGTTGCCGATGCTGTCGGGCTTTTTGATTTCGTCGATGCTCAGGTTGGTTGTGATGATCATAGGCAGCTTTGCTCTATACCGTGCATCAATCACGTTGAACACCTGCTCCTGAGCGTATTCGCTACGGCGTTCCGCTCCCAAATCATCCAGAACCAGCAGGTCGAACTGATTGAAGCTGTCAATATAGGCTTGCTTTTCCTCAATGCTCCACAATGTATTCAGCACCCGCGCAAAGTTGGTCATCAGGCAGGTTCTGCCGGAGTCAATCAGCGCATTGGCGATGCAGGCAGCAGCAAAAGTCTTGCCGGTTCCCACACCACCATACAGCAGCAGGCCTTTCCCCTGCTCCCGAAACTGCGTAAAGTTGCCAACGTAGTTTTTAGCAGCTCTCATTATGCGCGGGTCCGCACCGTCATCAGCTGCAAAATTCCAATGCTGCATATCGCTTTCAAGAAAGCTGGCACGGCGATGCTGCCTGATGCGCGCCTGCCGCTTTTCAGCTTTGCGCTGCTGTTCTTCTGCCGCCAATTTTTCGGATCTACACCGGCAGAGGCACGGCACTACCTTGACCATGCCCAGGAAGCTGCCACGGAACTCTTTCGGCGTATGGCACTTACCGCAATACAGCAGGCCATCTTTTTCGTAATCACCCGGCGCTGGTTCTTCTGCTGCAATCATTTTTTCCGCCTTCGCAATAGATTCCATTAAAACCTCCGTTATGTTTTCCATGTGCTCACCTTCCTAAAAGTATTTGTCCAAATCAGTCATATCTTCACCGCCTGCAGGCTTTGCAGCCGGTTTGTCGCGCCTTGCCCAATTACGAATAGTAGCAAGGTGGTTTTTATAGCTCTTGCCGCTGGAAGCCATATATTCAGACAGGCGCTGTATACGCTGGTCCCAATCAGCAGGGAATTCAGCCTTCAGCTTCTCCAGATCATCATCAGACAGCAGCACGTTTTGATATTCGCCGTGTTTATGGCGGGGGGATTTTTTAGATATACTCTTATTCTTATCTTTATCTATATCTTTATCTATATCTTTTTCTAGTACGTTACCTTGCGTTACTGTAACGTTACATGTAACGTTACTTTCACCGTCAAGCTGTCCCGCTGCAAGCAGCTTTTGCTTTTCCCGGTGCTTCGCAACCCTTGCCCGCGTCTGCTCTCTGATTTCTGTCAGCCTGTCTGTGCTCTGGTACTTCTCCCAGCTTGACAGGAAAATCATGTTGTTGATGATTTCTATCATGCCGAACTGTTCAAAGGTCTTCAGCGCAAGCCTTACAGTCGAAATAGGCTTGTTAAACTGCGTGGCCAGCATTTCGTCCGTATATGGGATTTCCTTTGTCAGATAGATAAAGCCGCCATCGTTGACATTACCGGCAAGGCAAAGCAGCTGCACCCACATCAGCAGAAGGCTGTCGCCCTCCGGCATGCTGCCAATCTGTTTAATCTTGCGGTTGTCGAACATATCAACAGCAATCTTTATCCATTTCACGTCCGCCACATTATCAATCCCCCTTCCACGCCGCTTTCAGCCCTTCCAGTTCCGCCGGTGTCATTGTTTCCACGCCTAAAGTCTTAGCTTCTTCAACCACGGCTTCAATCAACCGGGACATTTCGGCGGTGCTGTAACTGCTGCTACCATAGTAAGCAATTATTGTCGTATAGCCGTTCCGCTCGCTTAGCGGTTCTGCTATCCAGCCCAGCCCGTTAGCCTGCCATCTACGGATAAACCGCGCCGCACCCGCGCTGATCAGCTCCACTGTTTCAAAGCTGCCAACCTCGCGGATGTTTTTGCGGTACACTGTTTCTTTCGTTGCCCCGACTTTTTCCGCGATTTTCTGGCACATCTGCCACATATAGGCGTTAGCGTTTAGGCTGCGCTTGCGCTTTTGGCGGTCAATAGATATTATGTATGGCTTATTATCGCCCTGCATTGCGTTCAGCGTGTTGAAAAGCTCTTGCCTATACCAACTATCCAGCGACACGGTAAACTCTACTGTATCGCCAATACAGGACACGTCAGCTATATTTTTTATCTGCGCTTTCACGTTTCCACCGCCCTAAAGATAGCTTTTGCCTATCAACGCCCGGAATTCTTCTCGGCTATGCCCCAGTGCTTCATACTTACGCTGTGCGTGCTGTTTGATTTTTTGGTCAAGCACCTGGTTATTATTATGTATGCCAGCCGCGCCGTTATGATGATAGTTGCACAACGGCACTACAAAACCGTGTTTGTCGCTGATTTTCCGCAGCGCAGTTCCGAAAAATACGTGATGCACTGCTTCCCGCGGTCTGCCGCAGACTATGCAAAATTCCATGTTATCCGTTACAATAGACTTTTTCACTGTGCATCAGCCCGCTTTCTAAGGCTGTTCATAGCCTGCGCCCATTGTTTTGTATCCATGTCTTGCAGGTTATTAATCTTGTAACCTGCAACGACGCTATCAACAGCAACGCCCTTTTGCTTTGCCAACGCTTGCAGCTGCCCCATCTGGTAGCTAGTGACTTTTTCCGCTGGCTTTGCCGTAGGCTGCCGCTTAGCGTTGTTAGCTGGCTTCTGACTTCCAGCAGGCTTTTCTGCTGGTTGCTGCACCGGTGGCAGTGCGTCCGCGTCCTTTGCGTCGTCCAGCGCAAACAGCCCATTAAGCGCATATTTACGTGCATAGCTGCTACAACTTCCTGTAATCTGCGCTACATCCTTACCTTTTTGTGATTCGTCTTCGCGAGCATAACCATCAACTTCCACAACACCATCACTTTCAGTATCAATCAACTTAGCTACAGCCTTCACATATGTACGATTGCCAATGACAACGATTTCATCCGTCAGCAGCAGCACAGCTTTTACTTCTACCAGCAGAGGCTTTGCCGCTTCTGTAATATCTTCACAGCTGCGGTAATAGTACCCGCCGAAGTCGCTGTACTGCCCTTTAGGTACTTTCAATTTTGCCTGCAATGTCAGCAGCTTTTCATAAATGCCCATGATCAGTACCGCCTTATTTAATCTGCAGGTTCTGGCGCGCTACCAGTTCGCAGCCCGGTACGGTTTCACCGGCCTTGATAGCCTTTTTGACTGCAACCTTGTCCAGCTCCGGATCTTTGAATTTCAGGAATTCTTCCGGAACATCGCAAATGCACTTTGCGTCAAACTCTACCGCTTCGCTTTTGCGGAAGCTCATGGCCACCTTCGCAGTCTCAAACTTTTTGCCGTTCAGATAACGGCTCAAAAAGCCTTTAAGGCTTTCCGCCTTGTCCTTCTTAGCCTTTTCACGTTCTGCAAAAGCGTTCTTCTGCGCTTTCAACGCTTCTGCCTCCGCTAACAGGTTTTTATACCAGCAGCCCAGGTTCTCGATCTTCTTGTCGCGCTCCATTTCCAGAGCAGCGATTGCTTCAAGGTCAATGATTTCGCCGCTTTCGGTATCTACAACACGGCTTTCGTCCAACTTGACGCAGGCCGCCAGTCTTTCGTCTATATCAAACAGTTTCATGCTATGCCTCCTTTAAACTTACGTTGTTTACGATGTTCTGCAGCTCCCGGGTGGTAAGGCCGGCAAACTGATCCATGTTAAACATTTCTTTGGTGATGCCTTTTGCAAGCAGCTGATTTTGGAAGTAGTCCATTGTCAGGCCATCATAATCTCTTTCGTTCATTTACGCACCTCGATGGGAATCAGCACGATGTCACCCGGCTGAAGGTCGCCGGTAATATTACTAATCTGTTTGGCGTAAAAGATGACATCGCGAATGTCTCTGCGGTCGCCCTCGTGCTCCATTACAGAGCCCACCAAATGCCAGAGCGTATCGCCCTCTCCGGCAACGGTCTTGACAACATAATTATCAACCGGGCGTGTTGCGTCCCATGCAGCCCAAACGCAGCAGGCTGCGAGCATTGCGATTAAGATTTTTTTCATGCTATCACTCTCCCGAACACATTTCACGCAAATAATCGTCAATTGCAAATGCCGGAACAAAGCGGCGGCTGTTACGGACTACATACTTCAGACGGCCCGCGTCCATCTCTTCTCTGACGAATGCTGCGGAACAGCAAAGCAGGAATGCAGCTTCGCCAGTTGGGTAAAGCATTCTGCGCGGAATCTCTCTGCGCTCTTTCGGAGCAGCTTTTTTAATCGTTCTTGCCATGATTGAACCCTCTTTTCTTAGTTAATAAACAACTTTACTGTTTTCTTCTTGCCTCACGTTTCCGGCAGCTGCTTGATGATATCAACAATCATGCCCCAGCTGTTGTCCATCGAAGTTACTACAATACCGCTTCCATGCGCGAACTTCGCATAAACATGCGATTCGTATTCGTTTTCTTCCACGTATTCTAGCGACTCCAAGTCGTAGAAGCGGTTAGTCAGCTGCAGCACAGCGCAGAGCCTGTAGCAGATAAGCTGCTTATTCGCTTTGCGCTCACGCTGATTATAGATTTTACGCCACAGCTCCAGCGGCATTCTTTCTTCTTCCATAACTCACCCTCCCTTCTTCCCTCACTTCTCCGCATCAGTGCTATAATTAAGCTACAGACAGGAGGTGTATTCATGGAAATATTTTGTGTGATTTTAGGCTGGCTTTTAGCTCAAGCCACAACCTACATCAACGATGTCAAAAAATCCCAAAAGCGAAAATCCGCCATGTTGAAAATGCTGTTCAACGAATTTAATGACGGAGTTTTGCAGACCAAGGATATGCTAGAAGACGATTCTTTTTGTTTACCGGTTAAAGTTAATCCGTGGTGGGAAAACAACAAACTGCTTTACTATGAAGAGCTTCCAGATGAAGCAGAACTTTATAACAAATGGAACGATCTTGATGCAAAGTTATTTTCAACTGACTTTAATTCTGATTTCTTCAAGCATTACGTTTCAGCAACCAACGAAACCAGAAATAGCTTGCAGAAATCATCATCATATTGGCAGCAGCCACTATGGAAGCTTCTTGTACTCCAATTAAAGCCCAAGAAACCATGACAGCTATAATGCTTAATACATTTACGCTCAGGCAATACACCCAAAGCTTTTTAAATGCTTGTTCCATGTTAATGGTTCCGCTTATCGCCGTGCGTCCGCAAAACGGACACACGGTTATTTTTTTATTATCCATAACTCCCCCTCCCTTCATCCTCACGCTCCGCAAAACTTGTTGATAAAGTACTGCTGGCCTTTGCCTTCAACAATTCTTTTCTTAACTTCTTCGCGAAAAGCTTCTTCTCCAATATGTAAAAGTTTATAAGCTTTCGTTCTGGATAAACCAACTTCTTTGCACCAAGTTGTTACGTTCAACTTTACTGAGCATACTTCGATAAATCGTGTTTTTCTTTGATGCCCAAGGTTGAAAGCCTTAGATACCCATCTGCAATTTTCTGGGCAATAGTCCATGTCGTTGTTTATCCTATCCAGTTCTAACCCATCTTGGTATCCGTTATTTACAGCCCAATTATGGAAATTAGCAAAGGTAAGCCAGTCATCACAGATTTTTATTCCTCTGCCACCGTAATTTTTATAAGAAACTGCTTTCGGATTCAAACATCTGGCTTTCATCCCATTCCATATAACAAAAGTTCTGGGTTTTCCGCCGGTCGTTATCCCATGTTTTTCAAGCTGTGCAACATGCAAGTCATGGGCATAACATACACAAGATTTTGATTTTCCTTGAAGCAGCTTACCGCTTGGAACAATATGCTCCTTGCCGCAATCACAGCGACATAACCATAAAACATTACGGTATTTGTTTTTACCACATGGCTTAATAGCCACCAGTCGCCCGAAGCGTTGATTACTCAAATCCTTCACTGCATTTGCCCCCTAAGAACTTATTTGCAAAGTAAATTTGTGCTTTAGGAGTTACCTTAACCGTTTTGTTGACAGTTACGTGACCATCAGCATGGATAATGGGCGTTTCTTTTACTCTGAACAGCCCTAATTCCATGGAGCGCTGCGTAGGGCTATTATAATCAGCGCCCTGACGCTTAATCAGATAGCCGTTGTCACGCAGCCATTGGAACAAACGCTTCTGTCCGGTGTTGTAACCGTTCTGCTTCAGAATCTTCGCAAGGTCGCCAATCAGAATCGTACTGTCCGACGCGCTCACCGCATCCGCAAAAAGCACCTTCGGCTTCGCCGCTGCCACATCACTTTCCAGCTCCTTAATGCGCTGGTCACGCTGCTGGATAGTGCTTTGCGCTACCAGCACAGCCTTCGCCATAATCTCTGCGTCCGTCATGTTCTCACTGCCTGCGATGTAACCGCCGGTCTTTCTGATTGCCGGAATGACTTCGCTTGTCACCCAGCGCTTGAATTCCTTTGCTTTTGGCATCTTGCTGGAGAGGATGAGAGAGTAAAGACCGCTTTCGTTGATGAGCCACGAAGCTGCCACCAACTTCCCATTTTGGGCAGTTGGTAAATTTTGTTTCTGCCTATCTTCCTCATCAACATGTTGAGGAATAGCTTTGCTAGAATTGCTATAGCCTAAAATATCGGCTACATCTTTACCAACGAACCACGGTTGCCCGCCTTTGTCGATAATACGGACACTGCCAAATGCAGCAGATGTAAAAGTTTGTAATTCGTTCATTTTGCACCTCCTTAGGTGTTTTATACCTCTGGCTTTTCCACGACCGTCAAAATTCTGTAATCTCCATGACGATAGCAAGCCCAGAAAGCACTACGTGCAGCAGATTCACTATTCTCCGTGAAAGTATCAATGTTAACTTTGCCTGTATTAATGCTTTGAAAAACTACAACCCAATCTTTTACCATGATAGCCTCCGTTTCCTTAAACGTCGCCCGTTTTGTAGACTATTTGTCTACATTGCAGGCAAAAAAAATTGCTTCCTTTTCGCTTAATTTAGAAATTCTAAGCAAATCGCACATTTTAGAGATTTCACCAGCGTTGAACGGGACTTCATTGTTAATTTTTCTTTTTAATGTTTGATATGTAACTTTAAGTTCCGCTGCAATTCTGGCTTTTTTCAATCCACTATCTGCAATAGCTTTTTCTAATTTGACTGTATCTGTCACGTTATCGCCTCCCTTTTGTAGACATTTTATCTACACCACTATTATATTTCTTTGTTTCTTGTTTGTCAACAAAATTTTAGTGATTTTGTTGCATTTTTTTCTACACGATGTTACAATAAATTTAAACAAAAAGGAGAGTGAACACAATGACCACTATAGGAGACCGTATAAAAGCACGTAGATTAGAATTAGATATGTCGCAAGATGAATTAGCAAGATTAGTTGGATATAAATCTCGTTCATCTATCAATAAAATTGAAAGTGACGGCAGATTATTGCCTCAAAGAAAAATCATGGAAATTGCAACTGCACTGAATACAACACCAGCATATATTATGGGGTGGGAAGAATCCAATCAAGCAGAAGCTCCCTCCGTCCCCCTCACCCCCCGCGATGAACGCCAAATCGCCGCCGACCTCGAAAAAATGCTTGCCGACCTCGACAGCAAAAACGCAATGGCTGGCATGGGCGGTACCGTTGAAGATGATGAAGACAGAGAACTCCTGAAAGCAAGCCTGCAGGCTACCATGCGACTGGCAAAGAAAATCGCCAAAGAAAAATACACTCCTAAAAAATATCGCCACGAAGAGGAATAATATCATGGATATCAAGGCTGCCGTCAAGCAGCTTACACATAAGCACAAAACAAATAACCCCTATGAGCTGGCGCAGCTGCTGAACATCATCGTCATGTACGCAGAGCTTGGCAGCACATGGGGCTACTTCACTACATATAAGCGTTCCAAGTTTATCATCATTAACCAGAACATATCCGAAGAATTGCAAGCATACACCTGCGCCCATGAGCTTGGACACAGTGTTTTACATAAAGGCGTGTCGACGCCATTCCTGAAAGCCCACACCCTTTTCAGCATAGAGAAAATAGAACGGCAGGCCAACACCTTCGCCGTGGAACTGCTCCTGCCGGATGAGCTGCTGCAGCAGTACCCGGAAACTTCCATTCACCGCCTTGCTGACATGGTAGGCGTGCCGATGGGGCTGGAAGTGCTGAAGAAGTAAAAAAACCGCCAGCGGAAGGCTGACGGCGGAGAGTTTAGGATAATACAATAAAGCCGATACCTTTATTTCGTAAAGGTATAATATAAACACCTTTAAATTTTCGCTTTTTTTAAAGGTATTGCGGAGATAGCTTTATGGCATAAAAAAAGACCGCCATTTTAAGGCGGTACCAGGAGGTTAATCATATGAATTTGAAAACTAGCGAAATCCAAGATTTTTTAGATGAACCCAAAGAGTTTTTAGACGAGCGTCTTGCTATGCCAATCAATAATGAAAAGGCGTCTTTCCGCGCCAGAGGTATAAACACCCAGTCTGATTATCTGATAGACATAAACCGGAAGCGCTGCATTATTACAAGAATAACTTTTCAGAACCGTGTAGAAACATCAGTTGTTTTGCTTCGTCTCGATATAGATACGAAACCTCATCGTAATCCTGACGGAGAAATGGTCGGTGGAACGCATTTACATATATATCAAGAAAACTATGAAACAGCATGGGCTTATGAGCTGGAAGACACAAGGATACAAGAATTCCTGCCGGACTTCAATCCCGAACCCATCTTACAAGCAATACAGCAAGATATTAACGGCACTAACAAAGTACCCATGTTTGACGAATTCAGCAATATGTGTAGATTTATAGAGCACCCTGCTATCTACTCTAATATTTTTTAACCCAAGTTTTCCAGATAATCATTCCTATCAGACCACTTAATTGGACATGCAGCATAGTTGTCAATGCTTTCCAATAAGGTTTCACTGACATTCTTATTATCATTGATAATAATTATAAATTTAGATGTATCTGTAGCAAAGTTTCTTGCGGCACTGACATCTTGCCAAGCAAACAGCAGGCGTTCTGTATTAGAGCGGTTCGGTACATTAAGTAAACGTATCAGTCTTTCCGGATTCTTTTTGTTACGCTGCAACAAGAAATCAAAAGAATGATTCAATCCGGATTTCCCTACGATGTTTATATCTTTAGAATAGAATATATCATTCTCATCAAAGAACTTACAAACATCATCATAAAAAAGACTTTTTACAGTGCGATTAGCAAGGTAAAACATATCGTTTACATCTAACATTCCCTGCATCAAGATATGCTGAGCAACAGGCAACTTTGACTTATCACATTTAATAAAAAGTGCCTTCTCGCGTTCATCATACTGTATGCCTAAACGGCAAAGAATCTGATTAAATATCATTTTTCGACGATTAGTTGTTAAATCAACACCCGAAAGTATCAGTTCAGTTACTGTATATCCTAAATCAGTAACAATATACGTAGAATCCGTTTCTTTTTTAAAATAAATCTGCGTATAATCGTTGTTTCTGTCTAAGAAAGGCGTAGTTACTTCTATCAAACCATTTTCAAGCTTGGTCTGCGTCATATTCTCTTTTAGCCAAGCTAAATAGTTATCAACATGGTTTTCCATAACAACACCCCCTTTCCTTATTACACAGCACTATGCTTAAGCATATTTTATACTTTATCTTTGAAAAGGGCAACAAAAAAATAGATGCATAAGCAAAAAAGCGCCCGGTGTTACCAGCACCGAGCGCAGCGCGGAGCGTGTTACCAGCACGCAGCCGCTTTGTAATCCCTCAATTCATGGCAAGAACAAGAGCTGATTACCTTTTTATTATATCAGAATTTAATCAGCTCTGCATAAGTAAAATTAGTAAAGGAGCTGATTTTTATGGCTATCATTACAAAAAAAGGCAGGCCAAAGCCCTATAGCTACAGCATCTGCACCGATGAAATACTGCCTACCGGCAAGCACAAATACATTTATGGTCCATACTTTGCCACCAAAAAAGAAGCTAAGGAAGCTGAGGCCATAGCAATATCTCAATTATCACAGGGCACTCATATAGAGCCGTCAAAAGTCACTGTCAATGAACTGCTTGATGCTTTCATTGCATCTAAATCAGATCTGAGTCCCGGTTCCCTCTACCCCATGCGCAGTTTTGCTAAAAGGATTGGACGGCAGCCTTTAGGAAGTATCCAGCTTAATAAGGTTACGCTTATACATGTAGAAAAATATAGAGCCTTCCTTTTAAGCGAATCCGGTCTTTCTGCCCAAACAATCAGAGAAGACCTGAGCTTTTTAAAATCTGCCTTCGAATGGGCTGTATCTGCAGATTTGATTTACAGAAACCCGGCACGCAAAATCAAACTTCCACCAAAGCAGCCTCCCAAGGGAATGCATGTACCTATCGAAATACTGCTGCAGATTCTGCGCATTATCAAAGCATTTGATTACAGTAATCTTTATATGCCGTTTCTGCTTGGCGGTATGTGCGGCATGCGTATAAGCGAAACCCTGGCAGTTCGTGCTAATGTCCTTGATTTCAGGGAAGTATCCGTAACCAATAACCTTCTGCGCCACAATGGCGTAATGCAGTTTTCCAAGACCAAAACGCGTACCAGTATAAGGGAAATCCCCATGCTTAACTTTGTACGTCACGAAATAAACGAATACCAAAGCTACATTGCCCAAGCCGAGAAAGAAGCCATAAACAGGTACAACCTGTTATTAAGCACTCCCGGATGTATTGCGGTAGATGATGCTCCCTGGCGTAACAACCTAGGTTTGCTAATAGTCTTTCCGGATAATGGTCGCCCAATGTGCCGCGATCATGTTGAACGGCGTTGGCGCAGATTGAAAAAACAGTGTCCGGAATGGCTGAAGCTGCTTGAAAAATATCCTCTTCTGGCCAAGATGCGGCACCATGATTTCCGGCATAGCTTTGGCAGCAATCTTAGGGACCGCGGCGTAGACATTGTTGATATCTGTGAAATTCTTGGTCACAGTGATGTTTCTTTCACCGCAAGAACCTACGCGCTGCCTTTAGAAAATACTCATCAAAAAGCTATGGATAAATACGAAAATGCCATCAAAGGACTTCTGCCATAAAAAATAAAGCCTGCTATTTCATTGAGTTGAAAAGCAGGCTTTTTCTAATGCATTCTAAAGTGTTCTAAATAGGCAGTTGGAGCAAATATTGGACAAATATTGGACAAAGCAGTATTTTTCTCATTTTCCTTTCGTCCTTTAAAGCTTCAGCAAACAAAAAGAACCGCATTCTCATGCGGTTCCTAAGTTTTAAATTTGGTCGGGGCGGCGAGATTCGAACTCACGGCCTCTTGTACCCGAAACAAGCGCGCTACCAAACTGCGCCACGCCCCGACATTTGTTGTTGCTGTTCATCAGCAACGAATGTAATTATAAAGCATCTTTAAGCTTTTGTCAACACTTTTTTTGAAAAATTTTATCCTTGGGTCACAACGCGGATGCTGGTAACCTCAAAAGCCTCAGCAATAGCCGGCAAAATCTCTCTTTCAATGTTGGTACGGTGCAGCTCGTTTTCAGCAACAAGCATGATACGGGTATCAGCATAGTTGATGTTGTGCACCTTGCTCACAAGGCGCTTGAAGGTTTCCTCACCGATAATTTCCTTCAGCTTTTGCAGACGTGCAAAAACCTCCGGTTTTTCCTTCTGCATACGTTCTTCCAAGGGAGAGAACGGTACAGTCACAACTCTGGCATCACGGGCCAGGACATAATTCTCCTCGCCTTCGCCAGGTACTACTAAATCGTCACGCATAATTCTTCCTCCATCTCTATATCCAATTAAATGAACCTGCATAACGCAGAATTTATTCCCTTTTATTATATGTCACAAGCACTTTTTCGTCAAGCAGCAGGAAAATCAGCATTAAACGAGAATACTATAAAAAATACTTTTAACGAGGGGTGTTCATATATGTCTATGAAAGAAGATTTTAAAAAATTTGCTATGCGCGGTAATGTTATGGATATGGCTGTCGGCGTTATTATCGGCGGTGCTTTCGGCAAAATCGTCAGCTCGCTGGTAAACGATGTCGTTATGCCTCCATTAGGCATGGCGCTTGGCAAGATGGATTTTTCCAATCTGTTTATCAGCCTCAACGGCAAGGAATACGCTACGCTGGAGGCAGCAAAAAAGGCTGGTGCACCGGTGCTCGCTTACGGCAGCTTCATTAATTCCGTACTGGATTTTCTGATTCTCGCTTTTGTTATCTTTATAATGATTCGTCAGATCAACAAGCTTACTCCGGAACCGGAGCCTGCACCGGAACCACGTCTGTGCCCTTACTGCAAATCCGAGATTGCCGATGACGCAACCCGTTGCCCGCACTGCACATCTCATTTGGAATAACAGTTTACACTTTCGGCTGATATTCGGGATTTTTTCCTGCATATCAGCCATTTTCACTTTTATAAAGTCTTTTTCATTTGCTAAAAACAAGCTTATATTGTATAATGTAGATTATATATATCGCCTAGGCTGTTTTTTACAGCTTAAATTGTAAGGAGGTTATCTGATGTCTGTTTATGACGTGCTTATGGAACGTGGCTTTATTAAGCAAATGTCCCATGAAGACGAGATTAAAGAATTATTAGAGAAGGAAAAAATCACCTTTTATATCGGTTTTGACCCCACTGCGGACAGTCTGCATGTAGGCCATTTCATCGCCCTGATGATGATGAGCCATATGCAACGCGCAGGCCATCGTCCTATCGTACTTTTGGGCGGCGGCACCGGCATGGTAGGCGACCCGAGCGGCAAGGACGAAATGCGTAAAATGCTCACTCCGGAATTCATCGCTCACAATATTGCCTGCTTCAAAAAGCAAATGAGCCGTTTCATTGATTTCGGTGAAGACAAAGCTATTATTGTCAACAATGCTGACTGGCTGTTAGACTTGAACTACGTTCAGCTGCTGCGCGAGGTTGGCGTACACTTTACCGTTAACCGTATGCTGGCTGCCGAATGCTTCAAAAAACGTTGGGAAAAGGGCCTGACCTTCTTTGAGTTCAACTATATGATTATGCAGGGCTACGACTTCTGGAAGCTACACCATGACCATAACTGCATTATGGAGCTGGGTGGCGACGACCAATGGTCCAACATGCTTGCCGGCGTAGAATTAATCCGCCGCAAGGATCAAAAGCCTGCATACTGCATGACCTGCAAGCTTTTGACCACCAGCGATGGCCGCAAGATGGGCAAAACCGAAAAGGGTGCTCTGTGGCTTGACCCGGAAAAAACTTCTCCGTATGATTTCTATCAATACTGGCGTAATGTTGCAGACAGCGACGTAGAAAACTGCCTGTCCCTGCTGACATTCCTGCCGATGGATGAGGTTCGCCGTCTGAGCGCACTGAAGGATGCAGCTATTAACGAAGCTAAAAAAGTTCTGGCCTATGAGGTTACCAAGCTTGTTCATGGCGAAGAAGCAGCGCGTCAGGCGCAGGAAGCTACCGAAGCACTCTTCGGCGGCAATGCCAAAGACATGAGCAACGTACCGGCAATCGAAATTACCCCGGAAGATATGACTGCCAAGATTATCGATGTACTGACTGCCGCTAAGGTTTTCAGCAGCAAACGCGAAGCTCGTCAGTTAGTCGCCCAAGGCGGCCTGACTGTAGCAGACACTGTCCTGCAGGATGCAGAAGCATGCCTGAGCGCAGACATGTTTGATGCAGACAAGAGCCTGTTAATCCGTAAGGGTAAAAAGAAATATTTCCGTCTGCTGGTAAAATAAGCCTTTAAAAGCCATCTATGCTCCTGACGGACTAGGTGGCTTTTTCTATGATTTCAAAATACAGACTACTCTTTTAATTAAAGTAGTAATAAGGAGCTCTTAATGCAAAACGATAAAATCAACTTTTCATTAATCATCCCTATCGGCCTGATGTTATTTTCCTTTTTCTTTGGTGCCGGTAACTTAATTTTCCCGCCTGTTTTAGGACAAATGGCAGGCGACAACATTGGTTGGGGCATGCTCGGCTTCTGCCTGAGCGGCGTTGGCTTCCCGCTTTTGGGCGTACTCGCTATGGCTATGAAGCAAAGCGATAACCCGGACTCCATTGCTATGCCTATGCATCCCCTGTATGCCCGCGCCGTTACCATTCTCTGCGCACTGGCTATCGGCCCGCTGTTCGCTATTCCGCGTACCGCTGCCGTTTCCTTTGACACCGGTATTCACAGCCTGCTGCCTGCTTCCTGCGAAGCTATCGGCCTGCCGGTATACACCGTGTTCTTTTTCGTTCTGACCTATTTCTTTTCTATTAATCCGTCAAAAATTATCGGTCATATCGGTAAATTTTTGTCCCCCATGCTTTTGATTTGTCTGGCAGTTCTCGTGGTCTGCGTTTTCGTAAATCCTACTGGCAGCCTGAAAATGCCTAATCCGGATTTTGCTGCATCTCCGTTCTTCCGCGGCTTCCAGGAAGGCTATAATACCATGGACCTTCTGGCAGCAATCCTGTTCGGTTCCATTACCATCAAGGCTATCGAAGCTCAAGGCATTACCGATAAAAAGGTTCTGACTAAGCTCTGCTCTTATGCCGGCCTGATTGCAGCCTTCTTCCTTGCTATCATCTATGCAGCACTGGCTTACACCGGCGCACTGAGCATCAATGTTTTCGGTGTTATTCCTAACGGCGCTACTCTGCTCAGCAAAATCTGCACCTACTACATGGGCTTCGGCGGTCAGGTTGTCTTGGCCTTGATTATCTTCTTTGCCTGCCTCACCACCAGCATCGGTCTGACAACTGCTATCTCCGGTTATTTCTCCGAGCTTAGCAATAATCGTATACAATACGAGCGACTGGTATTCTTCATCTCTGCTTTCAGCTTGGTAGTAGCAAACTTCGGTCTGGAAAACATCATCAAGTTCTCCATTCCTGTTATCTGCATGCTCTATCCGATTATTATCGCTCTGGTAATTCTCAACATCGGTCGTGCAATTATCCATGATGATCAGCTGACCTTCCGCATCTGCCTGATACTGACAACTATTTTCGCTGTTTTCGACGGTCTGCGCGTTGCCAACATCCGTTTCATGGCATTGGATAACTTCCTGGCACAGAACCTGCCGCTGTTTGACATCGGCTTCGGCTGGGTTGTTCCCTGCTTCGGCGGTATCGCTGTAGGCCTGCTGCTGAAGGCTGTAAGAAAAGCTAACTAATAAATTTATTCATAATCAATTAGAGAGTAAGGTGTAATTTATGTCTAACGAACAACAATGCAGCAATGCATCTTCCTGCGGCCGCAGCAGCTGTGAAGGCTGTCCTTCCGCAGCAGCTGCTGAAAAAACACAGGCAACTGATTTCCGTGCGCAGCTCAATCCGATGAGCAGCGTCAAAAAGGTTATCGCCGTAGTCAGCGGCAAGGGCGGTGTAGGCAAGTCCCTCATCACCGGTCTTTTAGCAAGCAGTATGCAGCGCCGCGGTAAGCGCTGTGCTGTTTTGGATGCTGATATCACCGGTCCGTCCATGGGACATAACCTGGGCGTGAACGGCAAGGCCAAAGCCAACGAAATCGGTATTCTGCCTCTGACTGCTCCCTGCGGTCTGGAGGTGCTTTCTGCCAATATGTTTTTGAAGAATGATTCTGATCCTGTTGTTTGGCGCGGGCCTCTGCTCGCCGGTATGGTAAAGCAATTCTGGAGCGATGCCATCTGGACAGATATAGACTTTATGTTTGTTGATATGCCGCCGGGAACCGGTGACGTACCGCTGACCGTCTTCCAATCCCTGCCTGTCGACGGCATCATCATCGTAACCTCTCCGCAGGAGCTTGTTTCCATGATTGTTGCCAAGGCAGTAAAAATGGCGCGTATGATGAACATTCCGATTCTCGGTCTGATTGAAAACTACGCTTACTTCCATTGCCCCGATAACGACAAAGATTACGAAATCTTCGGCCCCAGCCATCTGGCAGAAACTGCCGATGCCTACGGTCTGAAGGTGCTCGCCCGCCTGCCGATTAACCCGTCACTGGCAGCGGCCTGCGACGCAGGCAAGCTGGCGGATTGCCATGTAGCAGAGCTGGATGACTGCTGTGATTTTTTAGCTGATAATTTTCATTAAGCGTTTTTAAAGGGAGGCTTCTGTCATGTCTATAGAAAAGGTTCGTACATACTTGAAACAATTTAATGCAGATAATCGTATCATAGAGTTTGCAACCTCCAGCGCTACTGTAGAGCTGGCAGCACAGGCAGCAGGCTGTGAGCCTGCGCGCATTGCCAAAACCCTTTCCTTTAAGCTGCATGATGACAGCGTTATCCTCATCGTCACAGCAGGCGATGCCAAGGTAGATAACGCCAAGTACAAGCATTTCTTCGGCTGCAAGGCCAAGATGCTGACTGCTGACGAGGTAGAGCCTGATATCGGCCATGCTATCGGCGGTGTCTGCCCCTTCGGTATTAACGACGGCGTTAAGGTTTATCTTGACGTTTCTCTCAAACGCTTTGTAACCTTCTTCCCTGCCTGCGGCAGCCACAACAGCGCTATTGAGCTTACTCCGGACGAACTGGAGCAGTACAGCGCCAACTGTCAGGGCTGGGTAGATTTGTGCAAGGGCTGGCAGGAATAAGCATCGATAACAACATCAAATTCAATCTTTAATACGCAGCAGATTCAGTGTCTGCTGTGTTTTTTTACGCATAAAAAGACCTCCTGTAAGCAGATTTTTACATCTAATTGCAGGAGGTCTTATATACATACTTTAAATTTTTTTGTAGGCTTGTGCCTAACACTCACAGACTATCGTTTCATTTTGCAAATCATCTGCGTCATAGTACCCATCGGGCAAAAGGTACACCAGGTTCTCGGCTTGAACAGCGCCATTACCACCAAGCCAAGCAGCATAGAGGTAAACATTACGCTGTAAAAGCCAAAGGCATACTGCGCAACCCACGCCGAAGAGCTGCCTGCGGTATAGCCCCACGCCCAAGGAAGCTTAAACGTCCAGAGCAGTATCACTACCTCGCGCAAAGACTGCACCTGCGCAGCTACAAGATAAGTCTGCCACAGCATGTTGCCAAACATAGCCATAAAGAAGCACAGAAAGCCGAAGCGGAACCATTTGGCGACCAAAAGCTCCGGCGTAGCGCGATTACGCGACCACTTCCACTCGCTGCCCAGCTTTGCCAAAAGCAAACCGCGTCCGCAGTAACGGTTGCAGAACAGCTTGTTGCCGCCAAACAGTGCCAATAAAACAGGCACCATAAAATCAATCATTCCCAACCAGGCAAAAAGGATATTGAAAAAGCCCAAGACAAAATAAATTATCGGCCATAGCCAAAGATAATCATACCAATGCTGTACTTTCTTAGCCATCTGTCACCACCCTGATACTGCCTGCAGGACAGGTTTTGGCACAGAGACCGCAGCCAACGCAGCGCTCCCTGTCCACTCTTGCAAAGCACCCCTTGTATATACTGATTGCCTGACGCGGGCACACCTGCGTACAGGCACCGCAGGAAACGCATCTGTCCTCGTTTACCACCGCAAATCTTTTCATAAGGCCACACGTCCTTTAACGCAAATACTTCAAAGCACTCTGAGCCGCAATAGCACCGTCATTAGTCGCCGTTACAACCTGACGCAGCACCTTGTCGCACACGTCACCTGCGCCATACACACCGGGAACAGCAGTCGACATATCGCTGCTTACAACAAGATATCCCTTGTCATTGGTAATACCCAAATCACGGCAGAACTCTGTAACAGGGTCCGCACCGATATACGGGAAGACGCCTTTTGCGAGCATCGTTTCTACTGCTCCCGTCTGTTTATTAAGCACCTTGAGTCCCGCAACGCGATTATTTTCGATAATAACCTCCTGCGGTACACGCCAAGTCAGCACTTCAATCTTCGGATTAGCGGCCACCTTATCCTGCGTAATCTGCTCCGCGCTGATAACATCACGACGCGCCAGAATTGTAACCTTCGACGCAAATTCCGCAAGATACAGTGATTCCTCAAAAGCAGCATTGCCTGCACCCACAATAATCACATGCTTATTGCGGTAGAATGCCGCATCGCAGACAGCACAGAAGCTGATGCCGCGGCCGATCATCTCCTGCTCACCGGGAATATTCAGCAAGCGCTCCACAGTACCGGTAGCAATAATCACAGCAGGCGCCGTAAACTCCGCACCGCTTTCGCAGCGCACGCGGCGCTCCGCTCCTTCTACCTCCAGCGCAGCAACCTTCTCATAAAGATAGGTCGTGCCTAAAGCCATCGCCTGCTCGTAAATATCGTAGGCCAGCTGGGAGCCGTTGACGTTCTTGATGCCGGGCCAGTTTTCAATCTCAAAGGTTTTTATCAGCTTGCCGCCGGGAGCGAAGGATTCCAGCACCAAAGTCTTCAAGCCAGCGCGGCGCGCATAAACAGCTGCCGTCAGACCGGCAGCACCGCCGCCGATAATAATCAGGTCATAGCTTTTATCGGGAGCCTGCTCCACCGGAGGCTCGTTGCCCAAAAGCTTTTCCAGTCTTGCCTGCAATCGTTCCTTCGGCAAAAAGCCGGCATAACGCGAAGCAACTTCGCCGTTTTTGATAAAGAACAGACCGGGAATAATGGTTATATCCATTTCCTCCGTCAGCTCCGGCTCCTTATCTATATCAATCTTCACGATATCTATGCGCTCACCCATCTCCTTGTCAATATTCTCCAGCACGTAACTGAGCATCTTACAAGGACCACACCAAGTCGCATAAAAATCCGCCAGAAAGGTTTTCTTTTCGGCCAGCATCTGCTTGAACTCTGCAGCCTTTGGGTTTACAATAATCGCCATTTACATCAGGTCTCCTTTGCAATGAAGTATTCGTAGTTTATCTTATATCAGTGATGTCCGCCGCAGCCATGCTCGCCACAGGTGTGACCTTCGCCGTGTTCACCGTGGTGATTGCATTTAACAGCGGGGTTGTAGTCCAAATTGCCTGCCAGCAAAGCTTCTACCGCTGCATCCGCGCTGCCGCTTACGCCGCCGTACAGCTTAATGCCTGCAGCAGCCAGCGCCATCTGCGCACCGCCGCCGATACCGCCGCAAATAAGAACGTCTGCCTTCAGCGCCGTCAAAACACCTGCCAAAGCACCATGACCTTGGCCGTTGGTATCCACAACCTCGGACGCAACAACTTTGCCGTCCTGCACATCATAAACCTTAAACTCCTCAGTATGTCCGAAATGTTGAAAAATCTCGCCGTTTTCGTAGGTTACTGCAATTCTCATGATATCTTCTCCCTTTTCCTTGTATTTTTCATATAATTTTTGCTTAAAGCAATCAACACAGCCACAGCCTGTACTGCTGCCGTTACAGAGCCGGAAATCTCCGCCTTCAATACGCAGCGGCCGTCCTTCTACAACAAAATCCGCCAGCTTCTTGCGCGCCGTTTCGTAAATGCGCTGCACTGTCGTCCGCGCAATCTGCATAAAGGCCGCGCACTGCTCCTGACTCATGCCGCGCCTGTCAATCAGGCGTATCGCTTCGTATTCGTCAACGTTAAGAACAATAGGCTCCTGCTCTGCATTATTGTTTTGCGGTAAAAACTCCAGCGTTTGCGGGTAATGGCAAACCTTTCTGCATTTTACTCGTCTGGGCATCTGATTTCCCCCTCTCTAAATCCATTATATAAGCGAAACGGGCATATGTCAATTATATTTTTGACATATGCCCATTTAAATTTTACACCAGCAAATATTCTACTCTTCTTCCAGATAAAATTCTCACGCACAGCCGTCAGGACTTTCCGTACAATCAGGGAAGCAGCTCAGGCAACGGCATTTAATACGCGCGTCAATCGTAGCTGCAAAACCGCTGTATTCGTAAATGCCGACCGATTTGCAAGGATGATACGGCATACCCTTGCGGCTGCGCGCCGTCTGCACACGGCAGTCGCGGTTGCGGTAAACGAGCCTGTTGCCTTTCCGAATGCATTCATGCTCGTTCAAATTGCCGTAAAATCGATAGTGCAACGCCTGCTCCAAGCCCTCTAAGCCGGGATTCTCCGGCAGCTTGAGGAATTCCTTGATGCGCTTAGCTTCAATCACAGTAAAGCGCTTCCACGCCTCCTCATCATGGTACATGGCCTCCGCCATACCGAATTTACCTTCAATCGACTGAAACCAGACGCCGTCATGCGCCAGCCAGTTTTTCGCGTAGAGCTCAATCAGCTCCAAAAGCTGTTCTTTGCTCAGCTCTGCAAGATATTTATTGTACATGATGAATAACCTCCTTTGTGGGGGGAATTGTAATTTTAAAACAACGGTTTCATCTTTCCTTCTTTATCATCCAAGCACCTCTCCGCCATCTCTTTCAGCGTATACTCATCAAGATGCTCAAAGAAGAATGCCCTCTTCGGATGCAAAGGCAGCGACTTGCTCACCGCCACGTTATATTCTGCTCCCTTGGCAAAGTCTGTAGTCAAAAGCTCCGCTTTATCACTGACGCTCGCCAGCAATTCCGCTCCGGCTTCACTGTTCACCAGCACCAGCGTAACGCCCTTATCATCATCAAATTTTGGGAACTGCTTATCAATGCCCCAATAATCGGCAATCGTGATGTCCGCCAGGCTGCGCTTATTATTAAACGCGCACTCGCCGCAAGACGGACGTATGCTGATATTATTCAGGAAAAGGCGCATATAGGTTTCCTGCCGCTTGCTCGCCCCAAAGCGCTGATGCTCGGTAAAGAACAAGGTCTCGCCCTGTTTCCAACCCTTCGCCTTATCGCGAAACTTCACCTGCACAACAGGCTCGCCTGCCTCCTGCGCCAGCTCCCGCAAATGCTTTTGATAAACCTTAGGACTAGGCACACCATGACAAACCACATCAACCGTCAATAGATTTTCCGACGGCTTCACCAGATATTTCTTTAAACCGGCAATTTGGCAAGGCGTACCACTGAACAGAACCTTTCTGCCTGCACGCAAAATTTGCCGTACCTCGCCGTAAACCCTGCCAATTTTGCTCTGCACATATTTCGAACCGCGCAGCTTAGGCAAATCGGCAATGCTATCTACAAGCACATGCTGCACATTAAGCTGCTCGTCCAGCGCCGCACCGACCACAACACCGCCCTGCTTCAGGATTTCTTCAGCAAAAAGCGTAAACATTCCCCCGCTGGAGCTGGTAAAGCGCACTGCATCATCGTTGTTCTTGGCGCCATACACAGCAAGCAGCTCATGCTGCTGCGGCTTGTGCTGCATAGGGCAGACATTTTCGCATAAACCGCAATCCATGCACATTTCTTCGTTAACCTTGGGATACAAAAAGCCTTCCTCGTCCGCCGTCATTCTTATACACCCACGCGGGCAGATATTGGCGCAGGCACTGCAGCCTGTACAGTTTTGTTTGCTGCTCAGCTCAATCATGTCTTTAACCTCCCTATTACTATAGCTTGTTATAGCTTATATTTTAGCATAAAGCTCTGCTTAAGTGATTTTTCTTTTATTATATCACAAATAGGCTTTCTTGCTTGCACTATCTTCGAGTTTATCGCCAAGCTTTCACGCAGCTTGACAGCACAAAAAAATAACATTTTCCCCGCACACAAACAGAGCTGACTTTCGCAATTCGCAAAAGTCAGCTCTTATTTTTTACTATTCTCTTATCACTCCAAGCGCAATCACAAAAATCTGCCGGTAATGCTGTTTGCATTTGCCTTAATCTCCGCCAGCGTTCCGCAAGCCACAATGCGTCCGCCTGCATCACCGCCGCCGGGTCCCATGTCAATTATATAGTCAGCGTTACGAATAACGTCCAGATCATGCTCAATGACAATAACAGTTGCCCCATTATCCAAAAGCGCCTGAAAAACCTCCAGCAGCACCTGCACATCCAAGGGATGCAGACCAATCGAAGGCTCATCAAAAACAAAGACAGAATCATGCTGAGTCCTGCCTATTTCACTGGCCAGCTTTAAGCGCTGCGCCTCACCGCCAGATAAACCCGGTGTTTCCTCGCCCAGCGTTAAATAGCCAAGACCAAGCTGACGCAGGACCTTCAGCTTTTGGCTGATGCCTTTCATATTTTTGCAGAACTCAAGAGCAGTGTTTACGTCCATCGCCATCAACTCCGGCAGCGAAGCACTCTCCCCTGCCTCGTTCGTCAGCCTGATATCGTAGGCCGCCTTCGCGTACCGCGAACCGCGGCAGTCCGGGCAGGGTATATCCACGTCCGGCAAAAATTGTACGTCCAGATTGACAACGCCTGTTCCGTCGCAGCCTGGGCAGCGAAGCGAGCCTGTATTGTACGAAAAAGCACCTGCCTTATATTCATGCGCTTTAGCTTCCGGCAATTTGGCGTAGAGCTTACGCAAATCATCATGAATGCCTGCATAAGTAGCCACAGTAGAACGGACATTAATTCCGATAGGCGTGGCATCAATGAGCTTAACGCGCTCAATCCCCTCAGCGTTAACGGCACGGATATGCTCAGGCAGCGCCTTGCCGTCAATCGCCGCAGCCAGCGCAGGCACAAGGCTTTCCAGCACCATTGTTGTTTTACCGGAACCGGATACGCCCGTAACAACTGTCAAGCGTCCCTTCGGAATATTTATCTCCAACGGTTTAACGGTATGGATTGCCGCAGTGGCAAGCTGAATGGTGCCGTCAGCAAACAGCTCCTGCTTCTGAGCGCAGCTTTTCCGCTTTGCCGCTGCCTTTCCGGCAAGGAACGGGCCGATTTGCGAAGCAGGATTTGCTTCTATCTCCGGTATTGTTCCCTGCGCAATTACATGACCGCCGCCGGCGCCTGCCTGCGGTCCCATTTCCAAAAGCCAGTCTGCCTCCTGCAAAATCTGCGTATCATGGTCCACAAGGATTACAGAGTTGCCGTCTGCCACCAGGTCATGCATTACGCCGGTCAGTCCCACGATATTGGAAGGATGCAGACCGATTGACGGCTCATCCAGCACATAAAGAACTCCGGTAGTACGGTTGCGGACAGCACGCGCCAGCTGCATCCGCTGCCTCTCTCCGGTAGAGAGCGTAGCAGCGGAGCGGTCGAGTGTAAGATAACCTAATCCCAAATCCATAAGACGCTTCGCTGTGCCGGTAAATGCTTCGCAGATGCGTTCCGCCATCGGACGCATTGCCTCCGGCAGGCTTTCGGGAACATGCTGCACCCACGCTACCAGCTGCACCAGTGTCATTTGGCAGGCCTCGTCCAATGAAATCCCCAACAGCTTCGGCGCACGCGCAGCTACGGAAAGACGCGTACCGTGGCAGTCGGGGCAGATATCCTCCTTCAAAAACTTTTCTACGCGCTTCATGCCCTTTTCATCTTTTACCTTAGACAACGCATTTTCGACTGTATAAACAGCGTTGAAGTAGGTAAAATCAAGCTCGGCAAAATCGTTGGAATTGCTTTTCTTGGGATGGTAGAGAATATGCTTCTTTTCCGCAGGACCGTGATAAACGATATCCTTCTCCTGCTCCGTCAGCTCGCAAAACGGTACATCTATGCGCACGCCCATCTCCTTGCAGACATCCGTCATCAGCGACCACATCAGGCTGTTTCACGGTGCAACAGCGCCTTGCTCGATGGTAAGCGATTCATCAGGCACCAGCGTGCTTAAATCTACCGTGCGGACGCTGCCGGTACCGCCGCAGGTTTTGCAGGCTCCCTGCGAATTAAAGGCCAGCTCCTCGGCAGACGGCGCATAAAACTGCTCGCCGCACTCCGGGCAGGTCAGCTTCTTGCCTGCAGCAACCAAAAGCGTCGGCTCCAGATAATGTCCGTTGGGACAGCAGTGGCACGCAAGACGCGAATACATAAGGCGCAAGCTGCTCAGCAGCTCCGTGCCTGTGCCAAAGGTACTGCGGATTCCCGGCACTCCCGGACGTTGGTGCAGAGCCAAGGCAGCAGGAACATACAACACTTCATCTACGGAAGCCTTGGCAGCCTGCGTCATGCGTCGGCGCGTGTAGGTAGAAAGCGCCTCCAGATAGCGGCGTGAGCCTTCGGCGTACAGCACGCCAAGCGCCAGAGATGATTTGCCGGATCCGGATACACCCGCAATGCCGACAATTTTCCCCAATGGAATATCTATATCAATATTTTTCAGATTGTGGACCTTCGCTCCACGAATAAGCATTTTATCAATCATTTTTCTGCTCCTGTATGAATTGAATCGCTTTTAAAGAAAAAAGAATTTATTCATTTTGCATACTTAAGCAAGGCACGTAACCTTGTATGCTTCAATGCAGAATTAGTCATAAAAAAGATTTTGCATAACATTAGGACTATATCCGTCATTCCCATCGTCAAATCTTGTAAGAAGTATTCTATCATTCGATATCCTATTATATTCCAAAAATCCTTTAAATATAATTGTTTATCATTTTCCAAAATTCGTCAAGTGCAAAAGCCTAAGTATTTTATAGAACTTATATTTAAATAGATTTTCGGAACCAAGAAAAAGATTACCAGTATCTAAATACGTAGCTGACTGTATTAACAGCTTACGAAAATTACGGATACAATACCACATAGTTAAAAGCGGCCTCCCTTATGCCCAAGAAACCGCTTATCTCATAGATACCGTAAATAAAGCTAACTCATACACTTAAAAATATTTATATATTGTATTATTTTGCTAGTTCACAAATCATTTTACAGGTATTGATAATTTAAAAACATATTCATTCTTGTCATTAGTAATCCAATAGTCCTTTTCAAAAGAAACTATTGTATCACCATTTATCTCAAGTTCATTACGTTCAATAAATTGAAAACACTTTTTTATCCATGCTTCACAGCAATGATGATAGTTACCCTTTCCATATATCGAAACATAGCATTGATTTTTTGTCTTATGATTAACCAGTTTTCGAAAATCATCAATACAATTATAATTATCCATAGCAAAGAACCTGCTTACAGGACTACATTGAAACTTTTTAGTGTTATCCTGACTCAAAAACCAACCTGTAGTCAAATCACAGTTATTAAGCCTAAAAAGATTTTTCATGAAATTCAACCTTATAATAAGATTATTTTTATCACCATCCACAGAAGATAGATATTGAGAAACATACATCTTATATTCAGGAAGTTGTTCCAATAAAACTCTATCCAATATCAGATTTCTTATGTGGTCCGTTTTCCTAAGAATAGTTTGCACACTTAGCATTTTTTCCATAAGTTCTTTCTGTTCAAGGATTAATTCTTCTTCTTTTTTCCTCAAAAGATTACTTACGATGTTTTCATCACGGTAATTCAAAAACTCACGTATATCCTTTATAGAAAAACCTAATCGTCTCATGCAAACAATCATTTCTAACACATGATGTTCCGCTAAAGAATAATACGCGTAATTATTATCTTGATTTCTTTTAGCAGGCCGTAACAACTTTTCTTTTTCATAGTAACTTAGCGTTTGCTTCGAAATATTAGCAAGCTTTGCAATTTCACCAGATGTAAATGTATTTCTAATTGATTTTACCATGGTACCCCTTCTTAATAACCCTTTAACAATTTTTCTTCCTTCATATCAAAAGTAGGTCCATAAATACTATTATACAATCCCTTGATAGCATAAACACAGTTCTGTGAATTTGAATAAATATATCTATCAGGTATCTCTATTACTCTTTGCATTCCTTTCAGATGTTGAAAAGCAGGATCCTCTAAAAATTCTTTTCTAAACTGAACATCTATGGCTTCTTCATATTCTCTACCTGCAGAAACAAGAAAAATATCAGGATTTGAGGCTATAATAGATTCTTTGGTTACAGTTTCACCATAATGTATCCCCTGCATACTAATTGCATTTCTTACTCCGGCACGCTTACAAATATCATCATAGACACAGCCGATTCCTCCGTACTGTCTCATTCTGGATACTAACATAACAACCGGTTGTTCAGCTTGTTTCAATTGAATCTTATCATGAACTTCTGCTAGCTGTCTATCCATTTCACGTATTAATTTATCACCATTTTCTTCCTTACCCAAGGACCGAGACATTAGTCTTATGTTATACCTGATATCATCAATGCTATTGGGACCTCTACAGACAACTGTCTTTATGCCCATTGCTCTATAAGATTCAATAACATTTTTATCTAAAGTATCAGGTACAAAGATAACCTGAGGATTCATCGCCATAATTGATTCTTCACCGAGTTGCTTAAACAACCTATATTCTGTCTTTATATTCTTTGTTTCCTCAGCAATATACGAAATTGCTGGATCCTTGTCAAGGTAATTTTTAGCTACTAAATAATCGGCAGGCACAATTCCTAAAAGAATAGTATCATATGTAAGATTATAACACAAAACTCTCGTAGGCTTACTATTGAAAATAGTTTTATAACCAGAATTATCAACAACAAAATAACTATTTTGCTTCTCCGTCTGATTGATACCCCAAACACTTACAAATGCTAACCCACTCAAAAGCAAGATGATAAAAACGAGACATAATTTATAAATTTTGTTATCATTATTCATCACTTAATTCCTCTAAATCGCCCTCAATTTCTAAAAACTCTTGCATCAGAGCACTCTCAAGCTCTTTAGGTGCATTCCATAACCCTCTTTGTTTCGCCTCTAACAAAACAGTACACATTTTTCTTAAAGCCCATGGGTTTACTTTTTTTAACCATGCATTGACATCTTTTGAAAGAACATACATTTTAGTCAAATCATTATACATCCAATCCTCAATAACATTACTGGTAGCGTCCCAAGCAAAGCTATGACTGACAATATTACATAAATCAGCAGCACCCTTATAGCCATGCTTCTTCATTCCCTGAATAAATTTGGGATTCAATACTTGAGATAAATATAACTGTTTCATTTCCTCAGACAAGCTTTGAACACTAACAGAATCTTTTTGAGATAAATTTCCACAAAAAGATTTTGGAGCTTTTCCTGATAAACTGCGTACTGCAGCAATCATGCCACCATGAAATGCATTATAATCATCTGATTCTAACATCGTTGTCTCGTAATGGTCTTCATTTTTTAGCGTTAAATCAACTTTGCTGAGCTGTTTGGAGAAAACTTCCGGCAGAAATTGACCTTTAATGTTCTTACCATAAGCATAACTTCCCCAAGATACATATATATCTCTTAAATCATCAATACTTTGCCAGTTTCTGCTTTCTATTGCCAAATTGACACCAGCACCATAAGTTCCAGGTGCACTACCAAAAACCCTGCATTGCACATAATCACAGTTCGTATTTTCTAATTCTTTTGCATCCTCTATTATATGCTTACGCGGGTAATTTACCGCTCCATCCTCATCTAATTCCATAACACATTTAATGCATTCATCCAAATATTCTACTGTAGGATATAATGAATCTCTGTACATTCCGCTTATTCGCGCTATAACATCTATACGTGGTCTTCTCAAAACGTCTACCGGGATAACCTTAAAACCACTTATTCTCCCATTAGTATTCCATTCTGGCGAAACACCTAAAAGCGCCATTGCCTGAGCTATATCGCAGCCTTTGGTACGCATATTGGTGCCTGACCAAAATATCATAGCAATACGTTCGGGATATCTACCTTCTTCCTCAATATACTGTTGTATAACCTGATCCGCTAATTGCTGACCAATAATCCATGCTGACTTAGATGGAAGTAAGCGTGGATCTACACCATAAAAATTTTTACCACTTGGAAGACAATCCAACATACCTGTTGAAGGAGCACCTGATAATCCGCTTTCAATATAGCAACCATCTAACCCCCTAAGTATATTTGCTATTTCTTCATCAGTATGGCTCAATTTTTCCAAAACAAATTCTTTAAGTTCATTGTTACCCTGAGTAAAACTATTAATCAGATTTCTTAAATCCGCTTCAGAACCTAAGTCACCTAATATATGCAAACCTGTTCTACATTGGTTTGAAGATATTTTCTCAAGATAAGCATGTAAATTCTCCATCTGCTCACAAAAATCAATTTCATTTTCCTTATTACAAAAACATTTCATATCTTCCTTAAGCAGTAATTCAGATATTACTTGCTCTAATTGCGAAACTGTAGAACTTTGTAATCTATAGGCTTCTAAATACTGCTCTACCAAATCATATAGTTCCCGCATTTTACCATATAATCCGGCTTCTTCACAAGGAGCCGGCAAATGGTCTATTAATACTGCAGCTCCACGCCTTTTAGCCTGAAGTCCTTCGCAAGTAATGGACATTAAGTACGGATATAAATTGGGAAGACTATCTATAGCCAAATATGGATAGCTGGCTTTGCACAAACCTGTACTTTTACCAGGTAACCATTCAAGACTACCATGAGTACCAAGATGTATTACTGCATCAGCTTTAAATACTTCCACCAACCATCTATAAAAAGCCAAATAGTAATGTGTAGGCGGTATATCTCCATTGTGAAAACTTTTTTGAATATCACCAAAAGCAATTCTTGGCGGTTGGACTCCTATGAATATATTCCCTTGTTTAAACCCTGCAATTTTAAATTCTTCTTCTGTATCAGTAAGAAACGAATTTCCGGGCATTTCACCCCAATTATTTTTTATATGGTTTCTAGTGTCCACACCTAAATTTTCATACCATTGTTTATAACTACCAACAGGATATTTACCACATGGCTCAAGATCTGATTTAAAAAATTCAACCTCATTAGTAAAACTAGAAAGCAGTTTTTCGGCAAGCCACCCTGTTTTCTTAGGTAGTGCATCAGTTTTGTAGCCAGCTTCTTGAAGTTTTTCTAAAATCAATTCTCCACTGCGAAGGGAGTCCAAACCCATAGCAGTTCCAATAGTAGCATTTCCTGCAGGATAATTATGAAAAATAAGAGCTATCCTTTTATCTTTATTTTGCTTGAGTTTCAACTGTGCCCAACAATAAGCTCTTTTTGCCATTAGTTTTATATTATCATAAATTGGCACCATAGTTACCAGAGTACCATCTTTTTTTTGTCCAGCTAATGGTACACCATGTACAACTCCATCGAATTCCGGCATAATAATATTTGCTTGAAGCTCGTTTTCATTTAAACCGTAACTAGACGCTTCCCAGCTTTCTACATCTTGCAAAAGTATTTCACCTTGGAGTATCGGTATATTTAGTTTCTGCAATAAATCTTTATCTTCAATATCTCTGCCAACAGTCAGAGAAAACCATAAGCAATTTATTAATACTTGTGGTATAAATTCACCTTTTAAAAAGGCTAATTCTAAAAAATTATTTTCAAAACCTGGTATATTCCTCTCTCTATCTCGATTCCAATGAGAAAAAACAGGCAATACATTACATTTCAATTTTCGTAATTCATTAACCAAACTGTCTATGTATAAAGTATGTCCCCAAGCCCAATGTTCTCTAGGAAAATTAATTGCTACAGTAGGCAAAGAAGAATTATAATACTTCTCAAAAAAAACCTCTTTTTCCAGCACATTATCCTCTTCCGGCATATAAATACCAGACCAAGGCAATGTCTCAGGATTCTTGTAAATTACATTCATCTTCAAAAAATTATTAAGTAAATACAAGTATAAGTTTTTAATATTATACATACCGCCATTATCCATATAGGAAGCAATTTGGTCAGCAATACCATCAGTCAGTAAATGTATTGCCTTATCGTTACCATAAGTAAAATTTGCTAATAACGGAATTGTTTTTTCTCGAGCAAGTTTCAAAATATGAAGAACTCTTTTATCATCCTTTTGTCCCATCCAATTGACAACTATACCCTTGCAGTATTCGTTTACTTCATTGCTATCCATATAAGTTTTTTCTGTTCCGCTAAATATCTGAAATTTTATATTACTTTCATTTACTCCCTTACTTACAGCGAGGTTTTTCCAGGCAGCAATATAATATGGATTAACACTTTCTTTATTAGATACGAACAAAATATAATTCATAAGTCCTCCATACGTATAACACTTAAATTAGAATCTGTAATTAAGTTCTACGGAATATGTACGTCCAGGTTGATAATAATAATTAAAGAAATCTCTATCTAAAATATTATTTACCGATGCAGTTAAAGTATAGTTCTTGTTAAATGAATAACTAATATCCATATTCATAATAAAGTATGGATCGTATGAACCATAAACTCCATTAACTGTATCACTGTTATCTGTTTTGCTGAATCGTTTGCTTATGTATTCTCCTGTTAGCATGCCGCTCCATTTATCATCACTATAGGTAACACCTGCACGAAATACTTCTTTAGGAATAGCCGTAACATATTTATCCTTCTCAGTCGCCTTTAAAGCTTTTTTTATTACAGGATTTTGATAGGTATAATTTAAAAAGGCACTCCATTTATCATCAAAATTATGATTTAATTCCAGTTCAAAGCCTTTCGCTTCTGCTTCACCAGCGTTTTGGTAGCATGTAGCATTCATACCATCTACCACGCCTAAAGAGTTTTTATACAGCAAGCCTTTATACTTTGTATCATAAACAGATACACCTATTGCAGACTTATTGTTTAAGTCTTTTTTATAGCCAAATTCAAAAGTCTCAGCCTTTTGTGGTTTAAGATTAGGATTTGCAATATTATAGACATTGGAGCTATAACTGGAAGAATACATTCTATACAATGACGGAGCTTCAAAAGCTTTACCCCATGACAAATATACACTGCTGTCAGCTTCCGGTTTATACATAACGCTTAAGCTTGGACTCCAATTATCATAAGTAGACTCGTCATAATTAATGGCTTCAGTTTTATTAGGTAACAGAATTCTTCCGTCTGTAGACCATTTATCATAGCGTAAGCCTGCTGTAGCTGTCCATCTGTCAGAAAATTTATGCTCATCCATAACATAAGCAGAGAAAGATTTATTAGTTCCGCTAGCCATAGAATCCACTGCTATCTTACTGTCACTGTTAAACTTATCTGCTAGCTTATACACAGTAGCATCCATCTTATCTTTTCTGTAGTTTAAGCCAAATACTGCATTGTTATTAGCAGAAATTACTTGATTTTTTTGTAAATCAAGGGATAATCTGGTGTTCGGTTTAGATGAATCAGTTGCTTTAGAAATACTTGTATCATGCTGCTTGTATTGATCACTATAACCTACTACAGCTTTCCAGCCATTTTCGCTATCATTATAGGTCATGTTATATTTATTAGACGCTTTTTCACCTGGAGTAGAAAAATATGTTCCTGCCTTCTTTATAATATCATCACCAAAATAACTTGTGGGCGCAGAATAAGAATACTCATATTCATTTTTAGTAAAATCTAAAGCTAAAGATTTAGATTCATCGAAATGGTATTTGAACCCAACTCCAACAGTGTTTTCATCCCATTGTCTTTTACCCTTATTACCGATTATCCATCTCTTCGCTCCGGTGTTAGTAGTAGTAGTTTCAGCCCCAATAACAGCTTTAGAGCTCAAAACCGGATCTGTAATATAACCGTCTGTTTTTTTCTTTTCGTAATTAACATTAAAATCTAATTTATCACTGGCTTTTCCGGCAACATATAAGCTATGATTTTGAGTATTATTAGATCCATATGACAATTTTAAATTGACGGATGTTTTATCCACATCTTTAGTGATAATATTAATTACACCGGCAAGTGCGTTACCACCATAAAGAACAGATGCAGGTCCACGAAGTACTTCTACCCTTTTTACCATATCTACAGGAATAGCAGACCATGTTACGGAACCATTATAAGAATCATTTACCTGAACACCATCGACCAATACTGCTACAGAATTCGCTGCATTAACACCTCTCATTACTGTCTGAGAAGTAGTTGAACCAATCCCGCTTAAACGACCTACATATACTCCCGGAATCTTGACAAATGCTTCATCCAAATTATTGATATGCATCTGATTTAAATCTTTATCAGTAATAACACTGACACTGGCAGCAGTATCTAATAATTTCTTTTCACTACGTGTAGCCGACACCACCATTTCATCTAAAACAAAATTTTCATCGAGTACATCATTATTCTGTGCAAAAGCATTCATAGAACTGCCTAAAACAAATAACATCATTAATGTACTACTAACTCGCCTAGTACTCATACTACAGCCCCTTTCTGATATCAAATACTACTTTTCTATTCGTAGCAATACTAACGATATATTATATCGTCGATAGTATTATAAACCAAATAGCAGCATGGCAGTCAACTGTTTTTTTATCTACTACAATTACAGTCTTAATAGGCTTTATAATAAATTCAGTTTCAATAACTATTGTTCTTATTAATCAAAATAAATTTTATTTTGATATGTACTATAAAAGGCGCATACTAAAACCAACTACTTACTATGTACTTTTGCGTAATTACTATTAATCAGATACTGCTTCACTCTGCTATAGATATATAAATCAGGAAGCGAAGAATACACAAGCCATTGTCTACGTAATGTATTTGCTTAAACGTTACTTTAGAAAAAATTGCGCAATCAAAAAGACCTGATAAAATTAGCTATCAACTAATATTATTAGGTCTTTTTTATATTACTCTATATTAAAGCCAAAAAATCTGCCACACAATTTTCCGGGTGATACATAGCTTCAATCACACGCAAGCCTTCGTGATGCCAAAAATCTGATTTTCCAGGCTCGCTTCAGTTTCAGCTTTTGATATTCATAGCAGCTTGTTCGAAGCAATCATCTTCGTCACAAAGCCATCCTCGCTAAGCTCCAGCGCCCGCAGCTGACCGCCCATTTCCACCGCTCCGTCCAGATTAAAGCAATGCTCGTTAACCTCCGCCGGCACACCCTCATAATTGCGGTGTCCGTGAACCTGATACTCGTTTGCAGCTGCGTGCTTGGCAAAAGACATATCAACATCCAATGCATCCTCATACACGCCGGTGCCGTAAATCAGCTCCGCTGTTGCCACCAAGGATAAATTCTCCGGCATACGCGCCAAACCGCCATGACTTACCAAAACCTTTTTCCCCCGATATGTATAGCAGAAGCACTGCGATAATTTCCTGTAAAAATTATATACAGCCTTCCTGCTCAGGCCTGCTTGCGCCAGCTCCGATGCCGTCTGCATGCGGAACTCCTTCGAAGCAATGCCATCCGGCAAGCCGTAATCCCGCAAGTTAGCCTCATGGTTACCTTCCAGCAACGTAACGTTATCTAATGCGGCAAGCTGCAGCAGTAATTGCAGAACCTCGGCATTCTCGCTGCCCCTGTCGATATAATCGCCAAGGAAAATATAGTAGTTCTGCGGATTGATTGCCTCAAGATATTCCTTCAGCGGCTGGTAGCAGCCATGAATATCACCGATATGAATTACCTTTTTATAGGCAGATAAATCGCGTGGCTTGTACCAAATTTGCGAAAGCTCCCCCGGTTTAATTACGGTAATACCGGACGGAACCTTATTATCCGCCAGCTGAGCATACATTCTTTCAATAACATTTTCCGGAACCTGTTTGTATTCCTCACGCAGCAGGTTTCTTTTCTTTGCTTCCTCAATGGTAATATCAGTAAAATCAACCACATAAACACGATATTTATACTCATTGGCGAGCTTTTTGTACGCAGTCATATCTCTGCCGCGGATGTTAGTAGCATCCACCACCGTAAAGCAGCCACGCTTCATGCGCTCCTCCAGCGTCTGCAGCAAAAACGGCCACATCTGCTTGTCAAAATGCTGGCTGATGCACCATCTGCCTGCATTATCCAGCATCGGCGAAGCATATAGAAGACGTAACGCATCCGCGCTCAATGTATAAGGCTCCAGCCCCTGCTCCTTTATAAACGTGCTCTTGCCGGAGCCCGGCACACCACGCATCAATAATAAAATTCTCATATCAATCACCTTACTTAACTAATACTTTGCAGCTAAAAAACTGCCTATAAATGCAGAATATTTTTCAGCTATCGGCAATTCATAATCTGCCTCAAAGCTCTTTCTTTTTACGGATACTACTTTTTCTGAAATCGGATTGTAACCTTGACGAACATACTCATTGCTGTATATCCCAACGCCTCTTTTCTGCCATTGCGGTACATCGTTGTAGTTTATATTCCTTGCAAAGAGAAGCTCATTTTTGAAGGCAATACTTTTCGCCCGCAAATACTGCGTAGCCTCATTCTTCGACATGCCTTCCTTACGCAACGTCCAATAACACCAGGAGTTCAGCGCATTGCGATTTGCGTCCTCCTGCCGCCACAAAAAATAATCCTTCACGAGTTCAATGTTAGGCAAAGGCACAACCCTGCAATCAAAGCAGACCGCCTTACCAAGCGCCAAGGAAAAGTAACTGCTAGCCTCACCTGCTAATATAGTGTTTATTTTGCGTACTTTGTTAGCAAAAGCGCTATTATCGGGACTGAACAGCAAGGATATTTCATCACTTTCCGTATAACCGTACAAAACCTTGAAACCGCAATTCATAATATTCTTTGTCGTATCAACCATCAAATCACGAAAGCGCGTGTCAAAGGGTGCCTCAAATTTGCATATTTCACGCGTTAATTTGGTAAAACTGCGTCCGTCCAGCCTCGCTGCTATATACATTCCCGGAACTATATATTGATCAATGCTCTGTTCATACACTCGCATCCGTTTATCAAAATCATCAAATTTCATTATCTAAAGCTCCTTCCATTCCCGTAAAAACTTCTTGGGCACGCTTTCCGTCAGCCACACGCCGTTGGCCGACAGGTAAAACTTGTAGCCCGCTCTTGCCATCTCGCCTGCCAACACTGTGTAGATATACGGCTCTCCATGTCTTTTGCCTACATTATGCGCTGTTTCGACATTCGCCGATAAATGCACATACAGCCTTTGCTTGGCGATAAGTCCCTGTCTGTTGATGCTCGCAACATATTTAACGCCAGTCCCGTGATATAAAAGCTCCGGCGGCACAGCCTCCCGAAGCTCCACATCAACCTTCACGGAATGCCCCTGATTCGCTCTGATTCTTTTCTTATCCTCGCTGAATGCGAAACGCTGCTTGCTATCTTCGGTAACAATCTGCTCCAGCATAAGCATATTAAACACTTCTATCCGATTAAAGGCAGTCAGCAGTGCTTCCACCTGCGCCCAACCATGCGCATCCAGCTCAATGCCGACTGCTTGCGGTTTATGTCGCAGCACCAGCGCCAAAAATCTTCCCCATTCGTTCAAGCTCTTGCTCATAACATTTCCCCGCCTTATAAAAAAGCAGAACTCCCGAAACTATAGCCATAGTCCCCGGAGTTCTGCTTCTTCTTACGATTATAAATTTTTGCCGAAGCCTTGACCTTGGTAATAGGCTTCACATTTCCCCAGTTGCCTCGTTTGGAGGCATTGACTATCTTTTGCTGTTTTTTCGACATTTTTTCATAGCTTACAAATCTTTCCATATGCTTATTCCTCCATTGTCTGTTCTGTTTTATAAAAATAGCTTGCTGATATGCTAATCTTAACACAGCAGCAAGCTATAATCATGGAAAAAAACATGCGCACTTAAAATTCTGCGCTGCATTGCAGTTGCTCCCTCAGCTTTTTCCTGATAAGCTCCTTAAACGCTTCCGGCTCACGCACCTTAACCGTCGGCCCGAAGCTCAGCACACGAAAGAGCATTTCGGTTTCATCGCCCTTGTCATATTGCACTGTCAGCAGGTAATGCGACTCGTCCAACTTTTCCGTTTCCTTCGCCAGGTCGGAAAAATGCATCAGTGCGCGCACCATCGTACCGCGTTCATCCTCAATTTCCAGAACAAGAGTCTGCTTGGCAAGCTCTCCCTTCTTCAAGATTTTTACATGCTCAACTATATCTCCCGCTTCTACGGATATTATCCTGCCTAAATTCAGCGTCACCTGCTTACGCTCGGCTATTGCCTGCAGGCGAAACTTATCATCCTTGGCCGAATATTCCAAAGACACCGGCACCAAATCCGTCCAGACGATAATCGTCCCCTTGTTGCTTCTGTAGGAAGCATTCAGATAACGCTTTTCCCTCACGGCATGAAGAATTTCCCTAAAGTTTGCTCTATATTTGGGATTGGTATAAGCATCGCCATCCACAAAGCGGTCGAAAAAGACAAACTGCTCCGGCCTGTACAAAGGCTCCACAGACTTCAAAGCAGCCTGCTGCCGGGCAATCTCCTCATCAGAGAAAAACAAGCTGATTTTTTCGTCAAGCAGCAAGGTTTTCAGCCATCTTTTCTGCAGAGCAGTCAGGGGCATCGTCGGCTTATTTTTCAGCGGCGTCCCAAGCTCCGGCGTCAGTAGTTTCCATGTACCATCAGCAAGCGCAGGCAAAAGCTGCAGCACACTGTCGCCATAGGCCCCCTCACGGACGAGCTGCTGCATGCCTGCTGCAGACAGTTTTCCTTCAAGCGCCTGCGTCAGCACCTTCGCCACAACATTATAATAGGTTCCGTAAACCTCACTGAACACTGTGCTCATCTACGCTTCACCTGCTTTCTCCACACCATACATGGCGTAAACCTCAGCCAAATCCTGCCAAAACTTTTCTTCCACAGCCTTATTGCTGCAGGAAAAGCTTTCAATACGACCGATAAAGGTACGCAGCCAGGGCAGCATTTCGCCTGCATCATGCACATCGGCAATAAAACGATAATGCTCGGCATCTGTTTTTTCCACTCGTCCGCAGCGCTTTTCCCGCTCCAAGCATTGCAGAATATACGGCTCGTCACTGCTGATGCGCACAACAAGCTCCACATGCTCCAAAGCATCGGTAGCAGGTACTCTGTTCATAGATACACCCCAAAGGTTCTGCTCCATCTGCTCAGCCATAGCATAAAATTTGTCGTAATCACGCACAGGCTTCGCTTCCAGAACACGTTCAAGATTATCCAGACGGCAGAAAATAATCCTATGCGCCTTAAAGAACCAACACATAACATAACGCCTGCCACTCTGCGTGCTTACGTAAATCTTCAGCGGCAACACACGGAAAGATATATTATTGCCTCTGGTAGAACAGCTTTCAATACGCACGCACTGCTTGTGCTCCATCGCCGCCAGTAAATCAAGCAACACATCACTCTCCAAGGCATGCAGCAGATAATGATGCTTATAGGAAAATACACTGCTGCCGGCAGCAAGCTTATCCTCTATAAAGCTGCCCACAACACCTATCTGATTCGTTTCCGCAAAAAAGCTCACGGCATCGTGCCAAGCATCTAAATCGACCTCATCCTTGCTGCGCTCATAATATAACTCACGCCCGCATTTTTCATTTTCTATTAAACCAAGCTCTGCATATTCTGCCAATTTCTTGCGCACAGTGGAAATATCCAGCGCCACTGGTTCGTCAAAACAAGATAAATACGCTGCATCCAGCCTTTCCATAAGCTGACGCAGAGTAAATTTTTCACCAGGCTGCAAAATATCCAGCAGGAAAAAATGCAGCATGATATCATTAGCCGTAAAGCTCTTGGCTTTTAATGCTTTATAAAAAGGATTATGCCGGATTTTTCTGCTGTCCACGGAAATAAAGCAGTTCTTACCGCCGGCATTCTGGTGGAAATACATATACTCCCCCAGCCAGCTTTCAATGCGTCTGCGCTCGTTGTCATAGCTGCGAGCGCTTTTATCCGTAAAATCAGCTCTGCTCTTAAAGCCAAAGACATAAAAATCACGCATCAGCTGCCGTATATTATCAAAGTTTTTTATTAACTCATTAAAAGCCACGGCCAGCACCCTCCTTCCGCAGCAATTCTGCTAAACAGTATTCCAAAAAATGTGCTGATAATTCAGCGCCACTTTTTCACTTAAGCACTGATTTATCCTTAGTATACCACGCACCAACGACAGATTTTGTCTATGTCAGACAATCGAATACACAATAAAAAAGTAAATAAGTTTTTTGCGTTACAAGCAGCAAGAAAAGCGTAGCTATCAGCATGCTTTATGCATGTGTAACAGCTACGCTTTTGGATTACTGCAGATACTTCAAAAACAACGCATTAAGCTCGTCGTATCCCTGCCTGCGTTCCTCCGGCAGGCTCCTGATTTTCTCTTTAAGACGCGGAAATTCTTCTTCAATAAAATTATTTATCTCGTCCACTCTCGGAATCAGCTTCAGCTCCGGCATCTCCATCTTGATGCGCAAAAGCTCCTGTACGGATTCATAAAGATATGCAGACAAATCACCTGCAACCAATTCAGTAAAACGCATTGGTGGCGGAGTATTGGTTCTTAAAATCCATCTGCAGGCAAGCAAAGGCCGCAAAACATAAAAGTACTTTTTAGCTCGCACCATCTCTCCCCGCAGATACTCCCGATAGTTGCCTTCTGCCATATTCAGGTAATGATAAAGTCCGCTCTTCGCGGAAAAATAGTTTTCCATAAGGGGAATAAATTCTTGGCTGAAAGCAGTTTCCCTATAAACAATCGGTGATTTAAACCACTCGAATACCGACGGATTGGAGCAATGCAAAAGCCTTAACGCCTTCTGCAAATCCCAGCCGTTGACATCCAGCAAATCGTTAATAGGAAATTCCAGCACATCCCTCGTCTGTTCTAATTTTAAATAATAATCACGCGGACGCACATAAATAAAACGTACATCAAAATCACTGTCCGGAGATTCAAAACCCCATGCACGGCTTCCAGATTCTACTGCATGGAGAATCCTGACGTTTTCCTGTTTTTCGATCTGCTGTAATTTTTCAATGATAATTTTTCGCATTGTCACCACACCTCACCCTCGCTACGCGTTAATTGTATTTTACACTACGAGCGCCGGAAAATCATTGATAAAAATATGCGCACTTGCGAGCTTAAAGGTTATGTGCGGATTTTGCCGAAAGCCTCAGCCCTCATCCTTGATGTTTTCTATTTCATCCTGCACATCATTACGACGCTCTTCTAAATCGTCGTAGCTTTCACCGTTAGCCTGTCTTTCCGCTATTTCATCCTCTATATCAGACTTTTCTTCTTCAAGATTCAACAGCTCTTCTCTCGAAGCATACGCATAATTATCTTGAGAAAAAATAAACGGCAAGACAGCAAACAACGACATTATCAGCAGCGCTTTAGCTATAATTCTTTCTTTTTTCATAATTGCACCCTACGAAAATTTATCCTCTAAGTTACTTTTTAATCGTGCATGGACGCAGACCATCAAATTCATGGATGCTTAAGGTTCCTCCCTTAGGTATAGCAATAACGCTTTCATCATATTTGCCGGACACAAGCTTCTCCAGCACCTTGTAAGGCCCCGGCAGACGCGTAAGCGTTCCTCCTAAAAGCTTTACCAAAGACATAATATAAGCTTCAACCTCTTGCAAAGCATACGTTCCTGTATCAATGATGTAAAAATCCGTAAAGCCCTTATAAAGCTGCTTCAGAAATGCTTCTGCTTCTTCCTGCCCACGCTCCTGCACCAGCTTGGTATAATCTATCGTAGAGTTCTTCATAAAGTTCATCCAGCTCTTGGTTATAAAAACCGCTCCGTCGGGACGCTTGATACCGGAGCCTGTCAAAAGAACGTCAATGCAGTCCATAGTACGCGGCACAGCAATCGGACAGGTTGTTGCCTTTAAATCGCAAGTAGCCTTGCCACATCCGGAAACGCAGATAACTATCTCCTCTGCTTCTGTATTTTCATCAATAATCCTTTGCAGCGTCTCATGCATCTTCTGCGGATTGCTGTGCAACGCAACATTAAGATAAGTTACCTTGCCATCAAAGCCTATTTTCTTAATGGTGTTCTCAAGCTCTTTTTGCAGTGTAATGCAGGAATATATTGCTCTTTTACCCATGATATCAGCTCCTCATCTATACTCTTTTGATTTTTGTCACTTTTTTTAATTATATCACTCTCATATGAATCGTAAAAATAAAAAGGCTTCTTCAGCACATTATCTTCACATAAGCTTTCGAGTATTTCTTTATCAGTCTAAGATTTATAATTCATCTTCCCAATCGTTTTAAAATTTACTGCTAAACTACATTCACCGGAAGCAACAGAAAATTTGCCAAACACAAAATTTAGTACTATAATAGGAAATGCATTTTTGATAAATTTATTGTTTTCGAGAGGGGTTAAAAAATGCTTTTAAACGAAAAAAATTCACGTCTTACCTTATGCGGTGAGCTAGCACTTTTGGTTGCAGTAATCATCAACAGCTTCAGCGTCGTGCTCATGCTCTACTCCGGTTCCGGCATCAGCGCCATCAGCAGCGTTCCCTTTGCCTTCAGTGAAGCCTTTCCTAAGCTCACACTCGGTACATGGACCTACATTTTCCAAGGCCTGCTTATCGCCAGCCTGATGTACATGCGCAAAAAATTTATCGCGTCCTATATGTTCAGCTTTGTTGTAGGCTTTGTGTTCAGCCAATTCCTTGATTTGTTTGAGCTGTATATCAACATGCTGCCGCAGGCCTTTTCCTGGCGTGTTCTGTATTTTGTCGTAAGCTATATTTTAATCTGCATCGGCATTGCTTTGTCCAATCGCTGCGGCCTGCCCATTATCCCTACGGATCTGTTTCCGCGTGAGTTGAGCACCATCATAAAAATCGAATACGCTAAAATCAAAATTACCTTTGATGTCACCTGCCTAGCTATCACGGCACTGCTGACACTGTTCTTGCTGGGGCATATAGACGGACTGGGAATCGGCACTATTTTAGCAGCCTTTACCATGGGTAAAGGCGTAGCCTATGCCGGTCAATATTTAGATAAAAACTTTCAGTTCATGCCCTATTTACAGAAAAACTAAAGAGAGATTACTGTGAAGCGCAGCATTAAGAAGCTTGGTTTTAACATCAAGTTTCTTAATGCTGTTTTTATTTTTCACATCAGCCTCTCGTTCCATGATAGCTGAAGCAACCATCTTTTTGATCAATAAAAGTGTAGCAGATGTTGAAACCCGCAAAGTATTTTCTATCATATTTCTTGTAATCCGCTAACATTAGCTTTATTTACAAGCTTTAAATCACATGATATAATTTAGTTGTTGGAAGAGTGTCGATTGGCATCAACCGTTGATACTCGTACTCCGAATTGATGCAGCTGATGCTCTGACTGTCATCCTTATAACCAAATACTATAGAACAGGATTTGAACCCTTAGGCATAAGCGCGGCATTGTAAGTCGCATCACTTGGGCCTGTTGGTTCAATCTTTTTTTATATAAAAACAAATCTGGCTGCAGATAATACAAATCCCTGACTTTACATAAGGTAAGGCCAGGGACTTTTTGTTAGGATGATTTCCTGTCGACTAGGAAAGATATACTGCTATATTCATGTTAAGCTTTCCTCACTATAATTAGCATTCCAATAAGAATTACAGCTATCTATAAATGCTCTTATTTCTTTTTTATTTTCACTTTCTTTCCTGTAATACACATTAACATTATATACTGTTGCCGGATCATTTATTTTATAGAATACCAGCTTATCTGATGGCTCCATATATTGTATCATAGCCTCTCGCATAAAAATAATCCCCTGACCGGAATTCGCAACGAAATACATTAACAGAAAATCCTCCATATATGAAACAACTTTAGGATTAATACCGCTATTGCGGAATATTCTGCGAGCCCTACGATACATTTCTTTAGTTTTCACATGTAAAATAAAAGGATAATCAGCAAAATAACTGATGGAAACGCTGCTATACTTATCACTGTTTGCAGCTCCGGCAACTACATCCTGATAGCTTAAAGCGTATTTTTTTATGTAACTATTAATCGCATAGCTTTTAGGTACGGCAATAATTACCTTTTCCTTTAATAAAGGTACACTAGAACAGCCTTTAACGCGCCTCTGATGAGTCGTAATGGCAAAATCGTAAATGCCTTTCTGTATTCCTGGAAGCGCTTCCTCAGTACGCTTCTCAATGAGCTCTATCTCTATGTCACGTGAAAGCTGTGATTTAAATTTCTCAACAAAATTCGCAAGAAAATGCGTAAACAAAAAAGCATAGCTTGCTATTGTTATTTTTCTAACACCATTCTGCTCTTTACAATTTAAGTCGTAAAGCATTTTTTCTTCAATGTCTTTTATCTTCTTAGCTGCATTAACATATATAGTTCCTGCATTTGTAAGCTGCAGAGGCTTGTATTGCCTATCAAAAAGTTCAACACCCAGTCGTTTTTCTTCTTTTTTTACTATTGCACTTAAGGCAGGCTGGCTGATAAATAAATTTTCTGCTGCCTTGGATACGCTTTTGAACTTTGCAATAGCCAAAATATATTCCATAACTCTTTCCATAATTGCCTCGCCAATACCATGAATAATAAATACACAAATAATTACAACTTAATTTCTACTTCTGCTATACCATCGAAAAACACTGTTAACAAGCTATTTCCGGCAAAAATAATATAGCTTTTTTTGTATATTAAAACATAGTTTTTAGTATTGGTCAAGTCACTGATTATAAGATATATTATATATAGTGATTGATATGCAGTGCAAAGCGACATTTCTCAATATTTCACGTAGAAAGCTTTGCACAACTCTGGAGAGTCCCTTATGGGCGCCGAAGGTGGAAAAGAAGTAATTCTTGAGTCTCTCAGGCCAAAGGACAGAGCATTATAGCTATTACCAGACTATAACCTCTAGAGTAAAAACTAGAGGTTTTTATATTTTTTAAGGAGAGTGAATACATGATTGATTTAAGAAGTGATACCCTTACAATGCCTGACCGAGCAATGCTAGAAGCAATTTTAACAGCTCCGCTCGGAGATGATGGACGTACTGACAAAAATAATCGTGGTGAAGATAAGACTATCAATGAATTAGAGGATCTGGTAGCGGCAACTACTGGTAAAGAATCAGCCTTGCTTTGTCCTACCGGAACTTTCGCTAATACTGTAGGTGCTCTCTTATGGGCCAAAGCTGGCGAAAAAGTACTGGTACACGAACAGCAGCATATGTTGTTAACCGAAAAGTTCCTTTTCTCCGATCAGTTTTGTCGTATGGAGCCCATAAAATATCCATTTAATGCTAATAACACTCCTGATATTGATGCCATTGATAATCTTTTGCAGGAAAGCGGAGCAAAACTAATCTGCATAGAAAACACTCATAATTTTTCAGGCGGTTATGTAATTCCCGTAGAGGAGATGGCAAAGCTCCATGCTGTGGCAGATAAATATGGAGCCAAAATTCATATGGATGGAGCAAGACTTTTCCATGCTACTGCATCCCTAGGCGTAAACGCAAAAGAAATCTGCCAATACGTAGACTCTGTAATGGTTTGCATTTCTAAAGGTATCGGCGCTCCTGTTGGTGCTCTTATGTGCTCTACTAAAGCCAAAGTTGATGAAGGTAGAGAAATTCGTAAGATTTTGGGTGGCGGATGGCGCCAAGGCGGTGTTTTTGCTGCACCCGGTATTTATGCCTTCAAGCATAACATCAGCCGCATGATTGAGGATATTGAGAATGCACGTTTAACAGCCTCTTTATTACAAGGCAAATTACAGCATATTTCCTTGCAAAAAGAAGTGCAATCCAACATTCTGGTTTTGGATTTGGCAGGAGCTTCAGTATCGCCCTCAAGATTCTGCGAAATGGCAAAAGAAAAGGGCCTTTTAATCAAAACAGTGCTCAAAACCTGCGTGCGTTTAGTATATTACAAAGGTATTACGGCAGAAGATGCCAAAGCTGCTGCAAATATTATTTTGGAGCTTGATAAAAGCTTATAAGGAGGAAGCATCATGACTATTGGTGGAAAGAAAATTAGTTTGACGACTCAGATTTTTGTTGCCATGATTATCGGCTCCATAGCCGGACTTATTTGTGGTGATATAATGAAGCAAGTAGCCTTCATCGGTACCATCTGGCTTAACTGCGTAAAGATGATTGTAGTTCCAATGGTATTTTTTACTATCATCACCGGTATCACTTCTCAGAAGAATTTAAGTTCTTTAGGAAGAATTGCTGGTCACATTATAGCTTACTATGTGCTGACAACACTTGTAGCAACTGTCATTGGTCTTGCAGTCACGGAAATTATCCGTCCCGGCGAAATTGCTAACTTTACCGGTCTTGCATCGAAAAAAGTTGCTGCAGCCACTAGCATTACCATGGCAAAATTCTTCACTGATATGTTTACTACTAACATTTTCGTTACCTTCACTAAAGGCAACATTCTTCAAACCCTTATTGTTGCAGTATTCTTCGGTATTGCAATCATGAAAGTTGCAAATGAAGAAAACAAAGAAATGTTAAAAAAAGGCTTTGCAGCTGTAAGTGATATGGTATTCTCTCTTATCACCATGGTTATGAAGGCTTCTCCTATCGGTATTTTCTTCCTTATGGCTGATTCCTTTGCTAAATATGGTGCAAGTCTATTTACAAGCATGGCATATTTAGCGGGTACCTATTATCTTGCCTGCATCATCCACGTTATTTTGGTTTACGGCGGTATTCTCTGGATTTCTAACGGCATTAATCCCTTCCGCTTTATCAAAGATTCCATGGAGCTTTGGATTTATACCTTAACAACCTGTTCCAGCGTAGCTTCCATCCCTGTAAACATTAAAGTTGCTAAGGAAAAATTCGGTGTTCCGGAACGTATTTCCAGCTTCACTATCCCGTTAGGCTCCCAGATGAACTATGATGGCAGCGTTATCCTTTATGGCTGCGTAATCGTCTTCATTTCTCAGGTCGTAGGACATTCGCTTGATATTCCTACAATGCTGAAAATCGTAGGTATGTCTGCTATCCTCTCTACCGGTGGCGGCGGTATTCCTGGCAGCGGTATCGTAAAACTGTTTATCATGGTTGAGGCCTTTGGCTTACCTACTGAAATCGTTGGTATTATTGCAGCATTCTATCATATCTTTGATATGGGTACTACTACCAACAACTGCCTTGGTGACCTTGCAGGCACCATCTTCGTATCCCGCATGGAAGATAAAAAAAGCTGCGTGACGTAACAATAATGTTATGAGCCAGGAATAAAACTAACTTCATAAACTAAAATAAGGACTAGAATGCGAGTATTTTCTCCAATTCTAGTCCTTTTGCTTTTGTGTTATTTTCTCTTTACTAAGCAGCAAAAGATGTCCTCTTCTACTCTCCAACTTCAAACACTAAGCAATCATCCTGCTCGTAGCATTCATCTTCAGCACTTATTCTTCATAACCAAAAACCTGATTTACCTTGTCTTCAAATTCTTTATAAAAAGGCACAGCTTCCGCATCAAACTCCAAATCACTCATTGCCTTCACTGCAGCATGATAATACCAGCTCTGCACATCCTTACCACGTTTGAAGCGCTGCCATAAGTCCTCGCCGTATTTAGCATAATCACGTGCAATCGCACGCATATTGGCTAGCTTATCTGCCAAAACAAGCTTCTGTTCACGCGCATCAGCCTTTGCCAGGTGCGCCAAATCTTCCTCTTGGCGTTTCTCCCAAGGATCTTCCTTATGCTTTTCGGTATGACCTTCAACTATTGCGCCAATATCATCGCCAAATTTTGCATAAACATCTTCAATAGTCGCATCAGTATCTTCCAGCACGTCATGCAGCCCATCGGAGCAGACGTCTTTTCAAGCACCTGCCGTAATACGGATTCACTTCAAAAAAAGGATGAACTTGCAAGCCATGGTTCCGGTTAAAAACGGGAGTATCCACGGTTTGAAGCTCATCCTTTATTTTTATGCGCCAAAGCCTGGCTTCCACCATAATTCCTGCTTTTTCCAAACAGCTTTAACCAAAATGCAGGCCAAATAAAACGTTACTTTATTCCCTAAGCTACATGCTATGTTTTCCCTTGCCATCTGTACACTTTCCGGCAGATTTCATTCTTCATCTTCTGCCAGCATACGATAGCCTACACCAAGCTCATTGACGATATAGCGCTTTTCTCCGGGTGTCACACCCATTTTCTTCCTGATGTTTTTCATATTTACCTGTAGCTTTTTGACGCTGCCATAATCAGAATAACCCCATACTGCTTGGATTATAGCAGAATACGTCAGTACCTTTCCCGCATGAATGGAGAGGAATGTCAAAATATTGTATTCCGTCTGTGTCAGGTCGATTTCGTTTCCATCGACCAAAACCTGCCTTTTATCGTAATCAATCATCAAATCCTGAAATTGAAATATACCGATGTGATTACCCTCGTTTTTCTCGCTGTATCGATGACTGCGAAGAACTGCGCGGATACGAGCCATCAGTTCCTCAGTTCCAAACGGCTTGGTAATGTAATCATTCGCACCAAGGTCTAAGGCTTCCACCTTATCCATTTCGCCGGAACGGGCAGAAAGAACAATGATGGGAACAGTATCCGTTTTTCTAACATCCCGAATCAAGCTCAAGCCATCACGGTCCGGCAACCCTAGATCAAGAACAATAAGGTCCGGATGATAAGAAGCGTACATCATCATGCCAAGTGCACATGTTTCTGCACAGATTACCTGATAATCACTTATTTCCAAGTTGGCTTTGATGAAGCTAAGGATGTTTGCTTCATCCTCTACGATTAAAATTTTGAATTTATTATTGCTCATCATCGCACCCTCTTGCCAAAGAAAAGCGGAATACAGTACCGCCGCCCTTCCGATTTTCCACAAAAATCTCGCTGCCATGCGCCTTAATAATAGCAGCACAAACCGAAATACCGATGCCCATATTACTGCGCGTTCCGTCTATCGGTGCTGCAGACTTTTTATAGCATCCGGTAAAAATTTTATCCAAAATCTCCTCCGGAATGCCACACCCATTGTCGGCAACTTCAAATATAGCCTTATCTCCTGCAAGGGAAACCGACAGCTTCAGCTCTGTCATTCCTTTCGCATGAAACACAGCATTTTCCAAAAAGTTCAGCAACACCTGCTCGATAAGGATAGAATCCATAGGAATATCCACAAAGTCGGCCGGTATCTGCGTAATCACCTTCTGATTCGGGTGTTTTTTGGCGAATTTCATAAGAACTGAGTCAATCAGCTCATCTAAAACGATTGGCGTTTTCACAATCTTGACCTTTGCGCCGTCGATTCTTGTAACAGCCAGCAGGTTTTCGACCATGCGGATAAGCCATTCACTATCCTCTTGAATTTCTCCCAACAGCTTTAGCTGCTGTTCTTCTGAAAGTGCATTTCTCTTGGAAATCAGCGTAGAAGCTGAGCCGTATATTGATGTAAGAGGTGTACGCAAATCATGAGAGATTGCCCGCAGCAGATTGCCCCTCATCCTCTCCTTTTCGCTTTCTGCCCGCAAATTCTCCTGGTCGCGTATCCTACTGTTCAACGTACTGGTGGAAACGGCAACAAGCAGCATAATTATAGCGGATAATATACTTTCTTCTACGAAAAAATCCAAAGTGTAATAGGGATAAGTAAAAGCGAAATTTACTGCAAATACGCTTAAGACAGCCGAAACAATACCATAGCAATACCCGTGCGTTTTCAGCGATATCAGAAAAACGCCGAATACAAAAATCATAGGAACCAGCGTTTGCGTTGTAAAGAGCTTACGAATCAAAAGATTAATGGCAAAAGCGCCGAAAAAAATACAGACCGAAAACAAAATATCTTCTTGTCGTTGTTGATGCTTCATAATGCTTCTCCTAATTATTTTTACAAACCCATTATACTTCACGAACAAAAGCGCTTCAAGACATATCACCGGATAATGTTGCTCCATACCCGTTTCTTTACCAAATCTACACCGAAAAAATGCTATGATAGGAACAATCAAAGCAGTGTTCAATATACGGCTTTTACATTGTGTCCGCAACAAGCACAATGAATGTATAAACAGATTAACAAGAAGGTGTAGATATGTCAGAAGAAATGATTAGCAGAAGATTTCAGCTTTCATCTTTTCAAATTATCATATTAGGTTTTGCGGGAGTAATCCTGCTGGGTGCATTACTGCTGATGCTGCCAATTTCCGCAGCAGAACGCTGTGTAACACCGTTTCATGATGCGTTATTTACCGCAACCTCCGCAGTTTGTGTAACCGGTCTTGTGATACATGATACCGGCAGCTACTGGTCGGCCTTTGGGCAGACAATCATTCTGACGCTGATACAGATTGGCGGTCTTGGTGTTGTAACAGTAGCGGCATCATTTGCACTTCTGTCCAGGCGAAGAATATCTTTGATGCAGCGCACCACCCTTCAGGACGCAATATCAGCGCCAAATGTAGGCGGTATCGTCCGGCTTACGAAGTTTATCCTGTGGGGAACATTTTTGATTGAACTGATTGGTGCACTTGCCATGCTGCCGGTGTTCTGCCACGACTATGGCTGGCACGGTATTTGGCTGGCAGCCTTTCACTCTATTTCTGCCTTTTGCAATGCAGGCTTCGATATTTTGGGAACCGCAGACAACATCTACCCCTCCCTTACCGGTTATGCGCAGAATCCTATAATAAATATAACGATTATGCTGCTTATCATAATTGGCGGTATCGGCTTTTTGACCTGGGAGGACATTTGTGAAAACAAGCTGCAGTTCCGACGCTACAGAATGCAAAGTAAAGTAATCCTTATCTCGACGGTTATCCTGATTGTCTTTCCGGCAATTTTTTTCTTCTTTGCTGATTTTGCTGCCCTTCCTATTGAAGATCGTCTTCAGGCAGCTCTCTTTCAGTCAGTCACAACAAGAACAGCGGGGTTCAATACAGTAAATTTATCTGCTATGTCCGGCTCGTCGCAAGGCATTATGATTCTCCTGATGCTGATTGGCGGTTCACCGGGCTCAACTGCCGGTGGTATGAAAACGACAACCTTTGCCGTCCTGCTTGCCAACATTGTTGCGACCTATCGCCAGCAGGACAGTGCCCATTTTTTTGATCGCAGAGTCGATTACAATGCAATCAAGCTTGCCTCTACTATCCTCACCATGTATATTGCACTATTTTTTTGGGGAGGAATTTTTATCAGTGCCTATGAGAACCTGCCACTGTCATCCTGCTTATATGAAACAGCATCAGCATTGGGAACAGTCGGACTGACGCTGGGAATTACACCGCAGCTGCATGTACCCTCACAACTGATACTGATTTTACTTATGTATCTTGGCAGAGTAGGTAGCCTTACGCTCATGTACGCAGCATTATCCGGCAAAAAAGCAGTTAACTCAAAACTGCCGCTGGAAAAAATCACTATTGGCTAAACAAAAGGAGTGGATATCCTATGAAAAATATTTTATTGATTGGAGCTGGTCATTTTGGACGACATATCGCTATGCAACTTTCACAATTAGGGCATCAGGTCATGGCGGTTGATACTGACGAGGAAAGAATTAACGATGTACTGCCGTTTGTCACCAAAGCACAAATCGGTGACAGTACCAATGCAGAGTTTTTACGTGCTCTTGGCATCAGGAATTTTGACGTTTGCTTCGTAACTATCAGCGGTAATTTTCAAAACTCGCTGGAAACTACTTCGCTTTTAAAAGAACTGGGCGCAAAATGTGTAGTATCTCGTGCTGAACGCGATGTCCAGGCAAAGTTTCTGCTTCGTAACGGTGCAGATAACGTAGTCTATCCTGAAAAACAGATGGCTATATGGGCAGCCAAACGCTACACCGCAGACCATATTTTCGATTATATAGAGATTGACAAGCAGCACGCTATTTTTGAAGTAGAGGTGCCCAAAGCATGGGTTGGTAAAAGCATCGGTATGTTGGATGTCCGCAAAAAGTTTGGCATCAATATTCTTGGTATAAAACGCTTAGGAAAAACTGATGTCTCCATAACACCTGACACCGTATTATCCGAGGACATAACTATGTTAGCATTAGGTGAGTATACAGCACTGCAAAAGTGTTTCCGGATATAAATATAAGCACAGAATATTTACGGCAGCAAAAAAGCTGACGCCTTGCGTAAATGCACAGCGTCAGCCTTTTTATATTCTCATCAACTCTTTTATTTCAATAATACCTTTATACCGAAATTGTTCTCTACCCTAACGCAACATCCAACACCATCATAACACTGAAGCCTACGGCAAAGAAAATCGTGCCGATATTGGAATGCTCTCCCTGCGACATTTCAGGAATCAGCTCCTCTACAACAACATAAAGCATCGCACCGGCAGCAAAGCTCAAAAGATACGGCAGCACCGGTATTACAAGTTGGGCAGCAAGTATCGTCAGCACCGCTCCGATTGGTTCCACAACACCGGAAAGCACACCGCCCAAAAATGCTCTGTTCTTACTCTCTCCCTCTGCGCGAAGCGGCATAGAAATAATCGCCCCCTCCGGAAAGTTTTGAATAGCAATACCGATGGACAAGGCAAGCGCCCCTGCCGCCGTGATTGGCGTATTACCCGCCAGAAAGCCGGCATACATAACACCAACTGCCATTCCCTCAGGTATGTTATGCAGCGTGACTGCCAAAACCATCATCGCAGTACGGCTCAAATTGCTCTTGGGGCCTTCCGTCTGTTCACTTCCCACATGCAGATGGGGAATCAAGTGGTCAAGCATGAGTAAAAATAATATACCAATCCAAAAGCCGATAAATGCAGGGAGAAAGGACAGCCTTCCCATGCTTTCGGATTGCTCGATAGCAGGAATCAGCAGGCTCCAGATAGACGCTGCAACCATAACACCAGCTGCAAAGCCCGCAAGCGAACGCTGCACCATATCACTCAACGATTTTTTCATAAAAAACACGCACGCCGAACCGAGTGTTGTTCCGATAAATGGAATAAGAATTCCCATAAAAGTCTCCATTACTTCACCACCCTTGTATAAAAAATTTATTTCTTGTCAACTTAATTATACTACAACGGTAAGAATTATGATAGCTGAAACGAAAATTTCTTTGTGGTTATATCACCTGCTTTTATGCGGCGGAGTTAATACTGCATGTGAAATCAGCAACAGCAACAAACTGCAGGAAGCATATTCGAACTAAAGGACTTAATCAATCCCCCTCATACCAAGCAGCAAGAAATCAATGCGCACCTTTTTTTCAACGATTACTTCACTATAATATGTTATACTTTGTTCATCGGTTGAACACCGACACGCTCCTTGAAAACTGTTTTGACAAATATATCGT
>OFMT01000073.1_pt1 | contig 95912 bp, 132 predicted proteins | sample 1541891 | NCBI WGS metagenome assembly OFMT01 (sample SAMN04209230, study PRJEB22552) | human gut metagenome | biome: gut; material: feces | host: Homo sapiens | place: USA: Oklahoma | reverse complement strand
AGGTTTAGGCTTAGTTGCAGGTTTCTGATCAAATTCAACAGTATAGTTTACACCATAACCTTTCTCAGACTTAGACAATATACATTTCTTTCCATTCTTATCTAAATATACTGGTGTTTGACGGCCATCTTTGTACGTATAAACATCATCTGTTTTAGTCAAACCTTTATCTGCAACAATCTTATCGATCTTTTTCTATTCAGGACTTTTGTTTAACTCATCCAACTCATGATCGATTTTCTCAATCAACTTAGCAGCTCTTGCATCTCCAGGATATTGTACATCTGCAATAGCAGTTCCTAAATTTTCAGATAGATATTTTCTATATTCAACAAGCTTAGCAGAAATTGTTTTATCACCAGATCTAGCTTTATTAATAGCATTTGATAATGACATACCACGCTCAACAGTTGCAATAGGATTACTTACAATCTTACCGTTGTGATAAACGATCGGAGCATCTAATGACTTCAAACGTTGTTCATTAATACGTAACTTATCGTTCTCAACATACTCATTTTTAATATCATCATTCTTAATAATATTGTCATCAGACATGGTTCTATTCCAAACATATCCAGTAGATGCCAGCTTATCTCCAAGTTCATGAACGGCATTGTAGAGATCAAAAACGCCTACTTTGCGTGAAACCTTTAATAGTTTGTAAAGTCGTGTATACGTGTTAAGAACACCTTTTTCTGAAAGATCTGAGATTTGTATCTTAGATAATATCATACGCATTACATCACCATCATGTCCGTCAAACTATTTTATAATTTTGACAAGCTCTGTATATGCATCGTTTATAAGAGCTTGATTTTCAGATAAAATATCGCTCTTATGAATAACAGTTTGTCTAAGATTACCAATCTTATCCCAATGTACTGTCACGTAAGTACCATCGTTTCTCTGATATACTTTATGCGAGATACCATCTTTATCGACATGAACTTTGCCATCAACTTTAGTAAGCTTATTTTTTTCAATCTGTTTGGCAAGTTCCTTAGCTTCACGCTCTTGTTCACGTTGTTTACGTCTCTGTACTATCTTCTCATATTTAGCAATGGCTGCATCAACCTGATCTTTAGGTTTGCCTTCGTACTTAGGATTTGATTTAATGAACGCTTTACGTTTTTCATCAGCTTCCTTCTCAAGCTTACGTTTCAATTCAGCTCTGAGTCTAGCAGCTTCTTTAGCACGCTTCTCTGACTCTTTAGCTTCTAACAATCGTTGCTTTGCTTCACCAACTTGTTGTGTTACGGAACCTATGTCAGAACTATTTTCGTAACCATATGCGATCTTAATCTCAGGCGCAATACTCTCAACAGTTTCCTGATATTCGCCAGATTTTGATACTTCATCCTAGTCTGCAGGGGTGAATATCAAACGTTCTTTAATGGGAGACTTTTTTGTTATATTCAATACGTACCCGTCCTGACTTACAGTCTAATCGTCTTTTAGTTTAGTATTTTCATCTGCTTTGATGCGGTCTCCTTTTGCATCAAGAGCATATTCTGTAGTAATATTCTGTAGTTTACTCCAACCACTTTCATAAACTTCACCAGCATCTTTATCAGCTTCAAGCTCTTCATCCGTCTTAAATGCGTCAGATGTAAGCTCATTCCAAAACACATCGTTGTCATCACGAGCCTCTTTTATCCTATCCCAAATAGTGTTAAACCCACTCGGTTTATCAACAACAACTTTATCTTCACCGTTCTCATCCTTCACAATCTTTGTAGTGCCAGTAATCTGTTCTAATGCAGCACTGGCATTTTCTATGTTGAATTGTTCGAGATATGATTGTCTATATATGTCAGCAAGTTTATCTTGGGCTTCTTGATCTACAGATACTGCTGCAATATCATCAAGAGTGTTAATAGATTCTCCAATATGTAGATTATAACCTTTGTCATCAACTCCGATTTTTGCAGAATAAAGTTGTTGAGCAAGATTAGATAATCCTCCAACCCTAACCTGTTCACCAGTCTCAGGATCCGTTTGATATTGTCCATTCTTTACAATATCTATCTAACGCTCAATACCGTCAATATATCTACGCATAGTTACTCTATTAGCACCAGCTTTTAGAGCATCTTCAAGTTCCTACTTAGTCTCAAGCAACGCTTGTAGTCTGGCAAGACGTTCAACAAAAGGTCGTTTTAGATCATGTTCTACGCCATTAAATCTAGGATTGTCCCATAAAGCTCTGGGTACACCAGCATCCTCAAGTACTTGTTCATTAACGATACTAATGCTATTTAGTATCTTATTGGCTTCAGCATTGCGCTCACTTTCATTCTTACTAAACTGCTTTGTTTTATCGAGAAGATTGTCAGCAGCCATCACGTACGTAGCAACAAATGCACCATAGTCGTCACTATTAGTGTCAACTCCAGCACGCTCAGCCATCTCTTGCATACGTGTAGATCTGGTTAAACCAACAGCTCTTCTAAAGTCAGCAAACTCTTTGTCTATATTCTCAGGAGATGTGATATAGTCACCAGTATTCTCATACTCCTTTTGATTCAGCTCCTTAAAATTAGCAAAAGCTTTTTCAATTGCCTGTAGTCTGTTTGAACGGGTTATTCCCTGTTTTATGCCAGCTTTTATTTTATCCCAAGCACTAGACTGTTCTCTTGACGAGTTAGAATAATGCATGAGCTTATCTAGCTTATCGTTGGCAATAACGTTTTCAGTAAGCATGTTCTCAATTAAGAACTTATTAGCACTCTTCTCTTCAAGATACGGGCTTACAGAGTTCATAATACCTATTGAGCCAACGTGTGTTAAACCAGCTAGCATACCGCCCTTAACCTCAGCAAGTCTATCCTTATCTTTAGTTTTAAGTATGCCAATAGGATCGAGTGGTATTGAAAGTATATCTCTACCAACATCGAGACCTGTTAAGAAATCATCGAATGCAAGACTTATAACGTCAGTTCTTAATTGACGTTCATCATAACCTTTCTTAAAGTCTTCTGCGTTCTAATACTGTTTACCTTCCTCAACACCTTCTGAAACACCAGATATACCTAGACGTTTAGCTAATTCCAAACCATATTTCCTGTTTTGAAAATAGTTCATCTCGATAAATCTATCACCAAGAATTCCTTTAGCAGGTTTAGCATTAAACTTCTTCAACCATTTGATATTCACTCTATCTACTGCATTGACGACTCTATGCCATTTGTCAGTAATACTACCCAAAAGCTTTTTAAAACCAGGATCTCCGAATGGCATTCCTATATATCTAAACGCAGTGTTTGTAGCTCCACCAATACCTGCACCAATAGTTGTTCCTCCAGCACCAAGCGGTGAAAACAACTTAGAACCCGTTTTAGCACCAGCTTTAAATGCAGAACCTATTTCATAAGCTTCTTTACCAAGCCCACCTTTTTTACGTAAGTATCTAGGTATTGCGCTAGCTCTCTTATAGAACTTCCAGTTGTTGAGACCCATTGTTTCTGAGACACTCTTACCGAACGGCATTACTTCCAACGCAGTATCAATGAGATTATCTGCTGTAGTAGCAACCATATCTTTTGTAAACAAAGCCTCAATATCTTTATGAGTATCAACCTTAGCTCTATTTATATCAGATTTATTCGATACAATCTAACCTGTTAGATACATATCGACAATCCTAGAATCTGGAACAGATATATTCTTAGGTAATTGGGCACGACCATCTTTTATAAACTGCTTATACTTAGGACTGTTTTCACCACCAAGCATTGCCGTAAACTTTTCACGAGCTGCTGTTGCAACTTCAGCTTGGTTCTCATCAATGCCTGCAGCATAATTCAATCCAAACACTATTGGAGCTGCTGCTACAACAGACGCACCTCCTGTAAATGGTGCTGCAAATCCACCTGCAGCACCTATAACAGCAGACGCAATTTGAGCTCTCCAAGATGCACCAGATGAACCCATTACGCCAGACATCTTATATAAATAAGTATCAGCATCAAAAAAGTCCATACCTGGAGTATCTCTTTTAGCAACAAACTCAGGACTTATTCTTCGTTCATAATACGCAGCATCTTTTAGATTACGATCAACATTAGCTTGTAACAATGGCTTGATGTCAGCAATGTTACGTAATGATTGTTGTAATGCATTACGTTTTTCAGCATCGCTCTTTGATTTTAAATCGTATAATGGTGCTTTTGCATCATTCAACACATCTCGCAAAGGCGTTGTTTCCCACAGAGGATTGAAAAAGTCTTCAATGGCTTTTCTAGTCTTATCGATCATTGCACCAGCTGATGTGGGATCTGCTTTCTCAAGTATATCGACATCCTTTTGGTACGCATTTAAAATATCTGCTTGTGCGTATTTAGAATCACGCACCTAATACAATCGCTTTAAATACGACTGCTTCATCTTAGGATCTGATGTCTTAATAGCTTGATCATTCAGAATAGCTTCTTGTTGTTCAAGATACTCTATCTTTTTCTTAGCATCGAGGACTTTTAAGTAATTATTAATATGATCTTCATATTTACTAAGTCTTTGCAAGGCACCAACTCCAGAATCAGCTTGTACTGAATTAAGCCTACTAAGATATGAGAGTGTATTATCAGGCATAATAAGCTTATTTAATCCCAAACCGTCTATGTGCGAAAGCACTGATAAGTTTAAATCAGCATTTATTCCACCACTAAGTACGTCTACAAGAGCATCTTTAGTATCATCTAATTTGTCGTTATCAGGTTGCATTTTCCACATTGCTTGCAACTTTTTACCCAACGATACTTCTTCCGAATTATCGGATTTAATAAGCGTATTTACAGCATTTGCACGTTTTTTATTCAGCTCAGTATAAGCTTCCGTGTAGCTACGTCTTATAGCCTTAGATTCATTTTCATGAGCAGCTACAGCATAGTTAATAGCTTCTCTGTTTTTAAGTAACTCGTATCCAACATGTATTGTTGGATCTATGACGTCACCGTATTTCTTTCTACGCATAATTTATTTTATTATATTATTCCATTGCAGCACGTTCTTCCTGCATAGCTTGGTTTCTAGCAATACGTGATTTTGAATAAGCAGATCCACCCCACTCTTTATCGCTTTTAGTGTTAAGAGCTGCTTGAGATCCTGAAATATCAGTTATAACTTGTATATTAATGTAACCAGGAGTACCGCTTTCAGTCACACCATACTTACCCCATAGTGGTTTGTTACGATCTATATCGTAACCTTTTCTTTTTAGATCATCCTTGCTGACGGTTATGTTATGAACAACGAAACCGTGCATACCTCTATTACGTCTCAGACCAGTTCCAGCACCATATCTCGCAGTATCTATATCACCAGGGCGTATTGTAAATGTCAATCCATTAAGAGCTCTGTTAAATCTTGATATATCGGAATTATGGGTGTATTCACGTCCGGCAACGATCTATCTTTTACCAATAGCTGCAAGAATTGTTTCTGAACCAATTACACCCTTATAATTCTAAACACGTCCGTTTTTATCTTTAACTGGTGCTGTCGGAATAGCCGATCTCAATATTGCTGCAGAAGGCGCATCTCGCTGCATTAAATAATCTTGGAATGCTCTGTCAACAGCCGCATCACTAATATGGCTTCCACTAATACCGTACTGTTCTCCAATATACTCAGATCTGTGTTTACCACCCGGCATTTCGTATTCTTTGCGAGCTAAACGATATTGATCAAAACTTCTCCAGAAAGCAGTTCCTTTTGCTCTATGCCATGATTTATTGAAATTCTTAACAAGCCATTTCTCTGCTGTTTTATAACCTTTCTTGCGAGCAATATCGAAATAATGATTGGCCATTCTTCTACCAGTCCACGCTCTCCCAGAATTATCGTGTACAGGTGAGTTCTGATGGGCACGTAAGAATGCACTGTATGTATTATTAGCCTTGGCTTTGAATAAAGCCAAATGCTTATCGTCACGTTGTTGTAAATTAGTAGCAACATCATCAAGAAGTCTATCGTATACACCACGTGCAATACTTTCATTTCCAGACCCGCTCAACGGAGTTCCTGTATTAGGATTTGGTCCAGCAGCAATCATTGCGCGTCCAGCAGCTTGTTGATCAGCCCAGTACTTATAAGCAAGGTCTTTGTTGAATCTAGCATCTTCACGATCCTGTTGGAATCTGAGTTTCTGCATATCGTTAGCTTGACCTTGCGCCATAACAGCGAACTGATCCGCAGATTTAGTTGGCTCCATAATACGAGCAGAATTAGCTTGTATTACATCCTGAACAAACTGTCTATCAATTTCATCTTGAGTTACTTCAGCAGGATTCTTACCAGCGGCTATATACTGCTTACGTACGACATCTGCTGCACGATCTCTGTAATATTTATACAAAGTATCATTCTGAACACCAGGAATCCTTTCTCCTGTAACTCTTTCAAGATCACCTTTACTTATACCTTGATATTGATACCTTGGATCATACTTTATACCAAAACTCTAAACTTCAGCTTTAGTTAATTCATGAGGCTTTAGATCTTTAAACATCGGAGATGTATAGTCGTACAAAGATTCATACTTATATGGTGCTGTACGTTCCCAAGTTCCATCATCGATAGTACTCCAAGTAGATAGATCAACAGGTCTACCATACTGATCTCGTAAAGCAAACTGTTCAAATCCGGGATCATATAGGCCGTTGGCCTACATGGTTCCTCTGTTCTTCACGTATTCATCTGCTATCTTAGCTGATTGTCTGATCTGATTTAACTTAGCAACAGGTGCTTGGTTAATAAACTTCTGTATAAGAGCTCGACCTTCAGCAGATCGTGTTGGGTCTATACCCTTGTCATACATATAGTTTATAGCATCTCTAACAGGTTTCAATGTGTTATCGTACCAATAATCAACATCTCTTGCAATAGGGCTTGTAAAATCACCATACAGCTTATTAAACTCCTTAGTCTCCTGCAAACCCTTTTCATACATATCTCTTGCAGCATTGATAGATGCTAGCATGATCTGAGAATCATATAAATCTTTTGTGGGTAATTGTATCCACTAGTCTTTTGAATATATCATCTTAATGTCATTTTAGGAGTGAAGTCATAATGTATAGGCTGTTTCCACGGATATCTTACTGAATACATGTTAGCAAGTGTTGCTAGATCAAGAGGCTTTGAACTAGCCTTTCTTTCCAAATTCCTTTCGTATTCAGATAACTGCTTTTGTTTGTCTATATCTATCTGTTGCTGATATAGATCAAGCATGTTAACACCCTGTTTACGTTTGTATTCATTAGACATATAACTGTTGAGATAATCCATAAAGTTACGTAAACCTACCTGCATACCCTGTTGTCTTGCAGCATGTGCGGATACGTAGTTCTCATAATCTTGAGCACTAGCAGCCATTCTACGTTTAGCGTAAGCATCACCAGCGTTAATCTTAGCTTGAGCAGCTTGTTGTGCTAACTGAATATTCTGTAGTTCAATATCACTCAAGGCCTTGGCATTGTTAGCCATTGTACCAAGAGCTAATGCAATTCTACCAGCACCTCTTTGTCCTCCTGTCAATCCACCAATATTTCCAACTTGATAAGCTGCTCGTCTTTCTGCATCAGCATTTGCTCTAGCTATAGCATACGGATTGATTCTAAACGAATCCATTTGATTAAGTGCAGCTTGTTCGTAAGGATTACCAGCATATATATCAGATCCTTTTGGACGCTGATTCTTAGCCTGGAAATACTGTCCGAGAGATAATAGTGCTCCGGTACCAGTAGGTATGATGGTGTCTAATATTGTTGGACGACCGTAAGCATATCCAGGCAAACGATCTTTGCCACATCTGTATGACGGATAATAACTCATCATTTCTCTATCTTGTTTTTGCTCATCAGCTTTATTGTTTAAGAAATCAACAATGGGTTTCTTTAGCTTATTGATCTCTTGTTGATTCACCTTATCTGTATACTGGCCAATAGTGCCCCTTAGCTGATTTAGTTTATTATCAGTACGTATTTCGTACTTCTTATTTATTTTCTCAAGTGCCTGTATATATGGAGCAACTTCATCTTTATATTTATAACCAGTTCTCAGATTAACGTTGTCTCCAAATACAACAGATTGGTCTCTTAAATTAGCTAGCTGATCATCTTTATTAGGTGCTCCTTTACTCACATACGTACCTGTGGCGTTATCAACAGACTCTCCATCAAATATAGACTCTCCTCCGCTAACTCTAGCATTTGGCTTAGCACTGGTTAGCCCGATCGGACTCCAAACACGTTCAGTACTTAACCTACCGTTTAATCGCATACCTTTATCCTTACCTTTCTTAGCACCATATAACATCTGATTAGAAGCATCTCCATTTTCTTGTATATACTTATTTTGAAGATAATCTGACTAAGCAGATGCCTGTGCATAATTATTATTTCTATTAACTGTTTGCTGAGCGTCAAACAATCTTTTACGAGCCTGGGCCTTTCTCTTACCAGAGCCAAACAATCCTGTTACGAGTCCTACAGCAGCTCCAATACCACCACCAACTAATGTACCTAGTCCTGGTATAACACTTCCTAAAGCAACACCGGAAGCAGCACCAGAACCCATTGCTCCAAGTGTATTCATCATATTCTGAGAAGAAACCTTTCTCATTTGATCGGCATAATCAATGTCATTCTACTTAGTATACCCATAATCTCCAGCATTTACGTAAGACGATCCATTTTGTTGCATTAGGGATTGTGTACTATCTGTTGAACCAAATGCGTTTATAGCAGATCCTACGAACTGAATTGCCGGCTGTACCACAGCCCCGTACTTGTCTATATTGGATGGAGCTTTATTAGATGATGTAGGAGCTTGTAGTTTAGGAAGAGTGTTAACTAACTTAGGCATAGCTCCTGACAAATCGACACGTCCATTTCCAGATGGAACAGTCATGCCAGTATATGTTGCGGGATATGGATTATTATAATAATAATCAGCAAAACTCCTAGTATTTGGGTAATTTGTTAATCCATCTATCATGACCAAGATATTCTATATTTAGTTATTATATATTGTATTGAAAAGTTATTATCACCATCCGTAGTCATTTCAACGGACATTGTTTTATCTCGCATTCTATCTCCATAATCAGCATTATCTGCTCTTGGAATTGCGTATCTATACGAATACTCTCTATTCGTTATATCATCTTTTGTTAATGTGCCAGTACCAACTTTTGTTTTGAATGTTATTTTCATATTATTACATTCATCATTCGTATTAGCACCAAATTCTGCATTATCAAATGTCTTTACATAACTGCTATTATCATTCACGATATACTTAAGAGAATGAACAAGGTTACCTCCATCTTCATTCCACTTATACATCGCATCGTCTGTAAAGTACAAATCATTCTAAAATGACAATGCTGCTTTCATAGGTATTGTGTATAAACCTGTGAACGATTGTGCTTGCTCACTATACACAACAGCACCAGTGTCTGTAACATTGAACAGTACCTCATTAAATTTCTTATCATACGTAACAACAGGCTTATAGTTGAGTGTGCTTGCATTCATGAGATTCTGTATTTGTTTTGCCTTAGACAATGATGTACTTCCATTTTGAGTATATGAGCACAATTCTCTTCTATCATTATCAAACCAATATACTGCACTATCTGACTGAGTATCTGTATATTGATTAGCTTTCATGCCATTCGTTGTTAATACATAATCGTATCTTTGCAATACACCACCAGTACCGAGCATTAACGGCATGTTACTATCATCAGTAATCTATACTCGTTCATTTACAGATAGTACACCAAATGCATTTTCTTGCCAGAACAATAATTGGTTATGAAAGCTTCTTAGTTGAGTAAGTTGTCCATATTTAGAATCAACATCTATATAATTAGATGCTTGGAACTTACTCCAACTATCTACACGCTCTCCATTCTACTTAGGCCCAGCATAAACAACTCTAGTATCAACAGTGTCAGAGACCTCTTCTATAGACTATGCTGCATACTGTTTGGCTGTTGACTCAACAGAATAAGCACTGTTATACTAATACATAGGAGTTGTTTGAGTATATTTATTCATCACGTTAGCAGGTTGTATTTGAGACAAAGTCGTCTTCCAATCTCCAAGATTCCTACTAAGCTCATGTCCATATGTATAAGCCAGATTGATATTTGTTTCTACAGGTATTGCGTAAACAACCATCATAGTCTTCATGGTAAGATATTTAGGGTTTGTTTGTTTATGCATACTTACATACTCAAACGGCTGTATATAACAATCTCCATCAAAGATCACATGTTTAGTGTTTGTATCATCTTTCTTGAAGTAATTGCCGTAACTACAGTATGTATTGAGAGATCTATCTACAGCAGAATAACCACCATAAGGAATAATGTTCTTTCTTAGATTACATAAGAACGTACCCATTAAGCTCTCAGGTTTAACGACCAACGGTACACCATTTAATGACTCATTAGATGAAAAGCCTGTGATAGTATATAGATCCTCAGAACCTGGCTCATTCGGTTCATTCGGATCAGGTCCTGGAACAGTAAATGGCCTGCTGTTTACAGCATTTGATGTTCCAAATGTATCGAACAAAATCTGTGTTTCAGGGTTTGGAACAGTCTTATCGTATGACACATTATCTAAATAATTATCGTACGGATCTATCTGCAACAACATGCATGATCCTCCAGGACCGTATAACTAACAATCTCGTATGAAATTATCACCATCTTTAGCTTCCAGGTTTTGAGAGAACCCACCACCAGATACATAATTGCAATAGTTCGTATCACCAATAGCGTCTATTTTGTCATTGAACGATTTGGTCCAGTTTGCAGTATCTTTGATTCGTGATGCATAATCATCCCAGCTAAACTCTTTTGGTATTACAGAGTCTTTTACAGAGAACTTAAGACTGTTGTTGATTCTTCTATATACAGGTATGTACCCAATAGCTTTATCGTCTTTAATATATCCAGCTTGTCCAATATGATTTGCATTATGTACACGTGACCAAACATTAGAACTTTGTTCATATAGTTTTACGTACATATATGTAGCATCTCGTACAGTTTGGAATCCTCCGTTGGTAACATTATATTCATCTCCGGTAGATGATACCCATGAGACGCCTCTACTAAGAGTACCGTCATTGTTTATATATATATTCCCGTGTGATGGAGTTACGCCTGTATATTGTCCATGTTTGCCCTCTGCATCTGTACTAATATCATCACGACCAGCTTCTTGTGCATTGATACCCTCTATAGATAGCTCAAATGTTGATCTAAACTTGTATAATGAGTTTACAATATCAATACCATCTTTTTTACCACAAAGTGTTGGGAATAACACATTAGACTTAGCATCATTTCTGCTTAGAGTCTTATATACAGGACTCTGTCCATCATCAGATTGTACGAATGTATCGTAGCCACAAGCAAACCTACCATTACCAGCAGATGGATATATACCACGATACTTCTTACCACCATACGCAAGGCTTGTTTTATATTGATTATACGTATTTCCAAGTGTTGTAGAACTTGCTCCGAATATATATTTTACAGGATTCAACGATAATGATATATTATTTTCAAAATCCTTTATAGATCCTTTCAAATAAGATATTTCAGGTGATATAAACTGATATATTGTATTGTTTTCAAAATTATCAGCTTCCCATCCAAAGCTATCCGCATCACTATGTACTCTAGCATAAGCATTATTACCAGTCCAATACCTATTCGTTGTTATAAATCCACTTGGCGTATATACTGTAGAACCAGCTGTAGTTGGTCTTGATGCAAGTCCTGGTGAATATTGTTCAGCAATAGGTCTTGATATAACTCCTTGAGATATTGTTGCTATGTCAGACTCTTTACGTTGACATCTGACAATCTCGTATCCAACACAATCTTCTGGCAGATTACGTACATCAAATTCAATACCTAAGGGCCTCACAATAAGATCTTCTGGATTATTTCCATTCTTACCACGAGCATAGAATGTTTCACAACCATCCCATGTTATATTAGGCGTACGTATATCAGCAATCCATTTGACGTTAGATGCAGATCCGTTCTTATGATATAACACAATACCATATCTATATAATTCATCTCGTCTTAATGATCTGAACAACATAGATGTTTTTGCATCAGAATATGACAAACTTGAACTAACGCTGACATATTCAGATGTATCGTATTGTGCATTTTCAGAGCTGTTATTATTGTGATATTTTAAATATTCACATACAACAGGTTTTGTAACATCAGTACCCTTACTGGTATTCTTATCGATACATATAGAACTAGTACCAATACCATCATTTCCCTGTTTAGGATCTGTTGATAGCACAGATGCATTTGCATCTCCAACTAATGATGCTGTCACAAACCTCCAAGATATATTAACACCAGTACCACCATAGTAATTATCTATGTCGTATCTACAATAAGAACCATCTCCGTCTATATAATTATAGCGATCATCAAGAGGTTCTGTTGACATATCATTGTACTTATTGAAACAGTCTCCAGTTGGTTTAACAGTGTCATATGTAGAACTTGTTACATTAACCTTGTTTGCACCAGATGCATCGTACAAATAAGCAATTCCACGAGGATTGAATGAGTATGCTCGTGTATCATAGTCTTCAAACAAATCATGTTGCTGCTCTTTAATGTTTCCAGCAAACAAATAATCGTTCTTAGATTCAATGATCTTCGGGATGATATGATTTCCAGATACACTGTTGTACTCCTCCAGTGTCAATGTACCAAGAGCTTTCTGACCAGAGTCTATGAACCTTACGCTATTACCAGTACGCTTACCATCGTATATGAGCTCTATTAACGGAAGTTGCCCTTGTACTTGATATGATATTCTGTATATAAGAATGTGATCAAATTTATCAGGGACAGTATTGTCTAAATTACATGTTATTGATACTCCACATCCTGTTGCGTAATCACTCTTAACACCATTCAACTAATTTCCAGATACTGGTTTTTCTGGGATCTGAAGTTGTCTTGTTGGTATAGACATCTCTGTTCCAGGGCCATATAATCCATACAATCTATATGAATACGATACACATCCTGATTTAAGAGATCCAGATATAAGCCCGTTGATAACAGGTTTATTTAACACAACAGATGAGTATATCGCAACTTCATCTATGTTAACAGGAGCTACTTCTTTTTTAGGAAGTAAGTCTATAATCATCAACGGATGAACTCCATCGGCAATATATAGCTTATACGTCTTATTTGTTTCGTATAACCCTAATACACTAGGTTTATCTGAGCCAATCTCTTCTTTACATAAGAAGACTGTTTTTAGCTAAATCGGTTTGCTGTTGTCAAATGTCTTAACACACCATTTTGACTCGTCATCGTTAGGCGTTTTCTATACAATGACACCTAAATTACGTACAACAGTTGTTGCAATAACGTTTGGCAATAAGTCTTTGAGTACAGGCTTAAATCCTTGTACAGCATGTAATTCTCCGCCACTAGACTGGGTGTCTGTTACAAACCTCAAGTTCTTAGCCATACGGTATCTATTCTTATCAATAAACATGTCTGAAGTATCAGTATCCATACCACCAGAAAACATGTTTACCTATTGAGTATTTGTATTAGTCATAATAGCTATCGTTATAAGTTAATTCTCTATCGCCAGTAGGTTTGAAGAAATAATCATCTGCATCAACATCTGGTATCAATCTAAGCCAATCATTTTTAATCGATCTGAGATCATCTTGTGTCGGCATCATGGCTTCAGCATAAGCTTGTTCTCTATAATAAGCCCACTGTTGTTGTATGTGAGTATAAGCTACTCTATTATCGTAAACACTACGACCTCCAAGTTTACCCTTCATAAACTTAGGAAATGCTAGCTTCATCATTATGTACCAATAAATAGCTTCTTGATAAGCTGCATTGTCTGGTATAAGAGGATATCCTCGTTCATCAGTTGCGATAGATTTGTACACAAGCTTAATGAAACCATCTCGTTTATTACTAACAATCCAACCCGGTTTAATAAAATACGTAGGTTCGCTCTGTATATTACGTGCTAACTGATGGAATGCTTTATGACCATTCATAGTCAACAACTGAGATTGAGATGTTATGAGCTTATGTGCAGGCTCCTGATGTTCAGGAGCAATTCGTATCTTATCAGGGATCGTCTTGTTTGCATTATCATGAGGAATGTACATATATTCAGGTTTATGTACACAACCATGTTTGAACTTATGTATATCCGAAGTATCCTTTCTAGCAGGTATCCACGGACCATTTGGAGTATTAGAATATGCTACAGTATCCAAATGAATAAGATCGTCGGGGATCGGTACTTGATAATCTATGAGTTTGAGTAACGGCTCGTCTACGCCAGACTCTTTTCTAATATACTACATCGGAGCACCAATCTTTTCAATAGCCTCAAAGATCCATTCTCGTATATCTGATATTCTATTACGAACCTCTGATGCGTCAGAATCAGCCATTATTTTAGCTATGACGGATTCACATTTTACATATTTGTATATCATTGATGTTTAAATAATCGTGTTTGTTAAATATTAGTTGAGCTAATTTACGCTTGTTAGCACGTACAAGACATAGTTGATACTTATATCTATCAGCGAATGTCATAGGAACTCTAGACCAGTGTAGTCGATATTTATACCCGTTACTATGCTCATTCAAATGATATATCACCTTACCATACTCTCTAGTCGACTTATAGTCTATACTTAGAGATTTGGAATTATAATTCTTAGGTTGATACTTACCAACTTGGATATAACCTAGTCCACAAGGCATTTTAAAGCCCTCTGAGCGATCTAAAACAGCTTCTGCTATAATCTAACTCATCTTATCTAAAATGCGCTTATAGAGGCTGTATTCGACCTTATATGGACTGTTAGCTTTATAATACTTGTACATACTATGGTACGTATGTGAATCAGTTTTATTTCTCATTATCTTGAGGTCCTGGCTTCTTTATACTACTCAACGTTGCATTATTACTATCATCACTAGGCATCTCAACCATTAAGCCGAGCTCATACTTCATGATATTCTGCTTAATTAATGGAACCATCCACGATGGTATTTTGACATCAGACTCATCCATATTATCAGAATCTTCATCATCATCAATGGTGTCAAAGATAGCTTCAACCCATATGTATTTAAGCTTACCTTTATCAGCAGTGCCTTCTATGTAAACATGACCGTCATCTTTATAATAACCAGTCATTTCTCCAAATGTGTATTTTCTAAAGTATTGATAGTGTCTACGAGTATGACTCATATATTGAATAATCTCTCCTTGTTGATCATATATCGCAAGAATACTATTCTCATCATTATCGTAGATATTCTCTAGAGCATCTTTAGTTCTTTTGAGAAATGTGGGTTTATCACTTAAAGATTGAACATCCTCTAACTCAAGAGGGCCTTTCTCTCGTATATACAGGCTGTCGATTAGCTTTACTACATCGTCATCGTCCAACAGACCAGCTTTCTATTTATCAAACCTATCTTTGATTATAGCAGCCTTATATGTACGAACCCATAATGCTATCTAAGCTCTTGATAAATCCTCACTCTCACTAATGTTATTATTCCTGACTAACAATAGGATGTCGTCAATAATCTCTTTAAGTGAAGTATATGTCATTTTACTAAGCGTTTACTATACGAACATCTTTATTGTTTATAAGATCATTCGTGTTTATTATCTTATACTTGTACTTAGTTACTTTCTTCCAATCAAGAGTAAATAATCTCTGGAAGAAGTTCTTTTTGTTCTTATATTCCCTACGTTTATATATGTACAAGTATTGTGTATTATCTAACTTAAGTCTCACCTATACCGTATCTCTACCTATAGTGTAGTGTACGGATGTTTGAGGATTGTATAGTATAGAGTCTGTATATACTGTATCTTTCAATATAGTCACCAGATCTCTAATAGTATCTCTCTTAACAACCCTCTCCACCCCCTTGTCGAGGGTAACGTCTATTTGCTCATGGTTGGTTGCACCAGTTATGATATTTTTAGACTTAATATTATTCTCTTTAGCTATACGATCCATTTCAACCAATAATGAATCTTTAGACTATCCGAGTTTCTTCATATCAAGTGTTAAGACATTGTTAGCCTATTGGGAATTACTAAGCATCCCCTAATAGGCTTCAATGTTATTCTAGGCCTCTAATAGCTCTTCTGAGAGCATTTTATTCTTATTATGAGTAATTATACCAAACGCTGTTAGAAATGCGATTAGAGAGCCTACAAGAGCGTTATAGACGATCTTTTTGTGACTCATCAGCCACTTCAGTATCGCTGTCCACATTCTTAAGATCATTTAATATAGTATATCGAATTCTTGCACCCATCTATTCGGTCTTATGTCGTACATATAAACCTACTCCGAATATACCTCCAGTTAAAGTGAAGCACTCTCCGATGAATCCTAAGATTTCTCCTCCTACTGTATTATTTCTAATAAATGACGCAAAAGCCATTGCTACACCAGATAAGAACGAAGCAACAGCTGTAGCGTACTGCGTCACATCTTTCCAATTGTTCATATCATTGTATGGTGAGATGCACCTTACCTTGTTTACAAGCGTTCCTTATGATAGGATACAACTTATTAACAGTGGCTCTTGAGTTTAATACCATACCTTTCTTTTTGTTTTCTCCGACTAATATACAACCTTCAGTGTCCTTAGACGTGTTACCAGAGTGTATTAGAATACCCTCAAATGAAGGTACGTTCAACAATCTTGGAGTGAATCGTTTGTATTTAGGAGAATATGCCCAAACAACTTCATAAGTACCATACGGAATAGCTGTTTGTCCTTTAATCTTAACCTCACCGTTATCGAAAACACCATTCTTATTTGAATCACGGTTGGTGTCTTCTAATGTATCACACATATATTTACCGTTAATATACATATGACCGATTGTGTACGTGGGTTTTAGTGCAACTCTTTTTATTAAAATGTTTAAATTACTCTCCTTCATACCAACCAAGTTCATCACTAAGATCTACATTAACAATAGTGTTATCAGACCTAGACAACTCAATGTTATTATTCTGCTTGTTGTATACACCAGACTGTATATACTTGTCATTAGTCGTAACATTGGTAGACGGTAGCAGTTGAATATCAAATGTTTTTTCGATATTGTCTTTATTTTCATCAACAATATTAGAAACAATCTTTACTCGTAATATAGCAGGTGTCGTGTTAGCACCATTGTTTGATATAACGATCTGATTCGATACATCTCCAACTTCGTTGATTGTAACATAATTACCATAATTAGGATCACAGGTCTCACCATACTGTGTTTTAAAATAAACACCATCTACAACAAACTGTGCAGCATTGTGTATTTTGCCACCAATCTTATAATTAGATACAATATCAGCGTTTTCTAGAAGTACAGACGGATTTATTATAGCAGACGTTCTTGCAGGAATTGATATCGAATTATTCGTTCCGAGTGTTACAGCTATTGCATAATTATGTACCTTTATCTTAATAGATGCCGATACAGAACTATTGTCATACGATGTTGCTGTTATAGTACCATACGTATCTCCAACAGCAGGATTGGGAAGCTGTGTTGCACGAACTATAAATCCTGCCGGACTAAGTGCAACGGTCTCAACACTATTACCACTAGTCGTACATGTAACTTGCTTATTGGTAGCATTGGACGGAGTAAATACAGTACTTATGTGTTGAGTTTCTCCAACAATCATTTCTGTTGGACCACTAAGCTCAAGGCCCTGAACATTAACTTCAGAAGCTGCTCCAATCTATATAGTTACATCGGAATTAGTACCAGTTGAATCGTCTACGAGTCTAAATATGTTATTATAATCCATTGTGATAGTTCTTAAATTGTCCAAACCATAACCGGGTTGATATATACGAGCTACTACTACGATCTTATATACGCCACAATACAGCTGGCTATTTGCAGGAAAGTATGCATCAACTTGGTCTTTATATTCTGTAGCTTGAACAGGAGCAATGAACTCCGTATCATTAGTACAGTTATTAACAGGATATATGTGGCTCCAATCAGGATGAAGTCCAAATCCATGATAAAAATAATGACAATGATGCTCTGGATATGCATAATATCTAGGAAGACCTGCAAGATTCAAATCGTAAGCAGAAGGCTCGAATGCTGGGTGATGTGGTTCGCATGGAAAACGGCTGATAAACTTAGTACAATTTGCTATCTTGTCAGCCTTCTCTTTTTCGCGAGATGTGTTTATTATATATACTTTAATAGACTTGATGTTGATTGTATCAATTCCTTTCATATTAAGCAGATTAATACGTAAACGTATGTCATTGCCTATACGAATTCTTTTGATATTATCAAGCTATGTATCTTGATTTAATATATTATTATTCATACGAACTGATATAAAAAAAGGTAGGGTAGAGAATACCTCTACTCTACCTTTGTTGTTACTATTAAGGTTTGGCGTCTGTTGGAGCCTTAGGAGTTACACCAAAGATATCTGCAAGATCTGCAACATCACCCTGTGCATATACGTTCAGCGTTTGCTGCGTATAACGAGTAATGTCGTCAGCTGCACGGTACGGAGTGCGGAACTCAATCGTGAGCATGTTGTACTTACCATCATTCTGTGCTTCGAGCTCGGGGCGAATGATCGGCCACGTGCAACAACCCTGGTTCAGAATACCCTGATAACCCATTGCCTTAGACTCTTCATCACGTACAAGCTTACCCATTGCAGGATACTGCTTACCCTCAGTCTTTGAGATAACAACACCCTTCGGGAAATTCTTATTCTTACTCTCCCAACCATCAGCAGCAGGATCCGTGTAATACGTATTTACAGTAAAACGAACCTTACCTGCCCAATTGATCGTGTTAGAAGCATTGTCATCATCGTAAGGAAGTGCTACGAGCGTAACAACACCATCTGCATCAGAAGCCTGTACACGAGCACGCTTCCATTGAGCATTGATCATGTTAGCAACGTTCTTAGCAATCGTCTAAGCAGTATCGTCAACCTCAGTCACGTACTCATAAGACTCAGTCCACTTACGATAACGAGTGGGCAGATCCTTAAACGTAAGACGAACGATCAAACGCTTACCGCCCTCTGCAAACTTAGCAAGAGTCGTAGCATCAATCTTTGAAAAGTCAATCGTAACCGTATCCTCAGTCTCAGCATCATCAGTGGGATAAACGCTAGCATTGACACTCTTAATAGCATCCATAGCAATTACGTTAGACCACTTTATGATCGGAAGGTACTTAATGTCCTTCGGGCCACGACGAACAGTGTTCTTGTTTGTAACAAGACCGATCTTAATACGATCAGCCTTCTTAGCATCAACTGCAGTTACAAACGTACCCTTGTCCATATCCATGATGACAAACTTGCCATAATCAGCAGATACAGCATTCATGCTGTCACAAGCAGCAGGAGCTGCAGTAGCAATATTATTGGCTTTGAGATTAGATACCAAAACCGTATTTACAAATGTAATCATATTATTTAATTTCTTCTACTCCCCCTAAATAATAATACTAGACCTAACTAGCTGGGGTTTCCACGTTAAAATTATTCTTGAGTATTCACTTCATTAGTTAATGTCTGATATCGCTGGTCTGATTTATTTTCTATATACATCTGAGCAGCAGTTTTAATGATCTCAGGCATTATGATCTCTGGAAACTCTGAATACTCACCAAGCGGTTTTTCCAAAGATATTTTATTAGGATTACGTAGATAGCCTAATCTATATTTCAATATTTTATACTTACCGTCAGTTAACAAATCACAACCCTATGATCCATCAACCATTGTACGTACTCTCAAAGGTCTTGCCTTATAATGGCGATAATGGAAATCTGTCAACGAATTTGTCACACGATACATGAAACTATCAGCTGTGCATTCAAACACAGAAGTCATTGTTTTATGATCTCCAGACAAATCTGAAATCATAACATCTTCGTTTAATGCGAACATGAAATCGTCAGGATATTGCACATGATAGGTTACATAATTAGGTCGTATACCATGAATATCTTGTTCAATAGGAAGCTCTTTATCAACCAACAAGTTAATCAGATCTTTCGATCTTTTCTCAGTCTGTTCGTAAGATGTAAGGTGTGGAAGGTTTCCATTGAATCTTGTTTTTACGAATTTAGAAACAGCTTGATTAAGCCAATACAAAGAATCATCTGTTGTTGGTTTATCCAAGCTATTATTTAGTTTATTGATTTCACGTTCAAAACCGATCAATATATCAATGTTTCTCATTCACTTCCTCCTTTCGTTCATCCTTCTTATCGTTATCCTGTTTTCTATTAGATCCAGGATATTTATATGTGAGATAGAGATTAACAGCACCTGAAACAAGATCTTCAAAACAATCTATAGGTAGTTCGCAAGCATCGTCATCGTCATCTATTCCGAACCTATTTGGCTGTTTAATATATGTAAGACTAACCTTTATAATATTGGTATATACGTCATGTATAAGCTGTAATACAGGTTTATCATCTGACGTTGATAAAACTACTATTGGGTTCCTAATAATCTTATTCATATCGTACGCAGATTCTATAATCTTATGTACGTTATTTTGATCAATTAATACGTTTGGAATACTGTAACCGCTCTTGCTATTATACGCAACATCAGCAGACGATGTAGATCTGACATACATATAATAATCATCAGGTAGATTATACATTATATACCTTCCATCATAAGTAGTATCTGTGATAGATGATTTTGTTAGAATCTTATTGGATAATAGCGGTTTTAACTGATCGGATATTCGTATTGACGTATTAGTACCTATAGGGATCTGATCTTCAGCTGTATATAACTACTTTACATAAAGTTGTTGATACTCATTGAGATAAGCATATATGTCATCAGTATCAAGCTTGTTAATCTAAATAAGCGTCGGATCCATTGTCTAGAGTCTACGTTCGAACTCTATTCCAAGCATTCTCGTTTGTTTCTTCGTCATGACTCTAGTGCTTTAGTGTTCAACTTTGTTTGTAATCTTGGAGATTCGACAGTCTCTAAAGACATTATAATAGCGAGACTTATTAACTCTTCAACCATAGTGTCATTCAATTCGAATTGAGTGTCATCAAATGTTTTTCCGTTTATATGATCTACAAATTTATCTGGCTATTTGATATACGTAAGTTGTAGATCACCAACATTTTTATGAGAATAATCATCATATAAAACAATTAGATTATCTCCTTCTATATAACAAACACTATTCTTTATCCACGGCCTATTTGTCGCAGTATGCATGAAATTCTTAGCAATCTCATGATTAACAAGATTTGTTGTTACAAGTTTTCCATCAATCAATACTAATGCTGTTAAGAAGTATAAGATGTCAGACAATTTATATGTCACAGCGTTATCTATTGGTAAAGTAGTATTACTCTTACTAATTTTCTTAGACGCTATGAGATTCCTAACATCCTCTATGGCTTTAATATCTCCTTCAAAAGGAACTCTTTGTTGATTTCCAGTTAACTTTTGAGCAATAAGTGCAAGATAAGCTTTATCTAATATAGTAGCAATCTCGTATGTTGTTAGCGACGGATATGACGAAGTAACATTCTCTTTGTCATATTCAATCATGTATTTTTTATGTATGTCCTTATACGTCATATTTGTCGTGTATTAAGATTACTTATTCTTAATCTCGTTTATAATAGAAAGCTTAAGGTCTTGGTTTTTCTTGTTATCAAGATATGCAACAGCGTCTGAAAGTGAGTCGGCAATCATCTCAGTACCATAATAATATTGCGTACGTTCCTTACGAAGCACACCCTTGGCCACAGCCTCTTCAATGATAAACTCGGTATCCTTCTTCTTATTATTAACCCACTTGGTCAAGTACTGATCACTCTTTTTATCAACAATATCGAACATTGTTGACTCTATAAGTTGATTAGACATATTGTCTGAACGAACACCAAATAATCGAAGACACTTACGCATGTCATCCATAGACATAGTGTCATACGCTTTAATAGCTTCTCTACGTACTTTATTGGCTTTATTCTTCTGTTCAGCCTCTGCCTCACTATTGATTAGCAAATAATCCTTACCAGCAGTCATCTTATCAAGAGACGTTGCAACACGCTTGTGATTACTTAGAAATTTAATTTGCATAGCCTGTGTTGGAAACTGATCATCGAGGAGTAGTCCTCTAGCACCAACCTTTACACAAAACGTTGTCCAATAATCACTTGTCTTAGACAACTTACCTTCAGGAAGACCCATAGCTTCCTCAAAATATTTTTCATCTTCAGGAGTCAATCCTGTATATATCGACCCAGATCTAGTGTAGTAAGGGGCAATGTAATCAAAACAATGCTTATACTTTAACAGTCCAGCCCAGGGATTTTTCTTTTTAATTTTTAATTCAACTACCATAATATTAAATTAGTGTTGTCACCTATAATAAATTATATATAAGAAACCGCGAGCATCTTATCTAGATGCGAGCGGTTTTTTATATATACATTTATTACGAGCTCCGAGGCTTGTTATTTCAACCGTTAGGTTGAAATCAAGCCGAGATCGAGGCTTGTTATTTCTTAGGCACCTTTCTTGATACCACCGTTATTCGTGTGCTCAGAATCCTCAGCATCGCAATACAGGATACCGCAAGACAGCGGGTTACGGAGCATAATACCCTCCTCACCGAGGAAGTGAACCTGATAACCATCGCGGCTGTTAGAACGAAGCGTGTTGATGCTGTTGGCATAACCACTCGGAATTACAGAACCACCGGTGCACCACTGTACGAACTCACGACCTTTGCGACAAACCTTAACGATGTTCGGCTGACCATCACGGTTGCCAAGATCAACAAACAGGAACGTATAAGACATCAGAGGTTTACCAGTTAGCGGGTGCAACTGACGGAACAGCTCCATGTTATCAAACATTGCACAACGCTTGAGCGTGAGCTCAATACCGTTGGTCATCTTGTAGGTTGTGAACTGACCACCAAGAACAAGATCCTGACCAGAACCAGTTACAAAGTGCGTATCAATCATGTTGAAAGAAGCAACCTTCTCCTTCAAAACACGATCGAACTCTCTAATACCCATCTCTCCAGTAAGAGCCATGAACTTGCGCTCCTGAGTACCAAGCATGTTGTAGCAAAGATCAAACAGATAATCCTCAAGCAGCTCAGCAGTAAGAGTCGTATAATAGCGTACATTAGCCGGGGCAACCTGCTCGAACAGACCAGCTGATACAGCAACAGGACGGCCATTAGAACCCTTGAGGTTATACGTACCGTCAGAGTTACGGTTAGACTTACCGAACAGGAGAGCCTTCTCCTCACGTCTCTTCCACTCACGAAGAGCGAGCCAGTACTGATAATCAGACCACAGATAAGATGTCTTACCAGTCTCAGGATCCTTCAATGCAATAGCCAATACCGTGCTATAAGCATCACCCGTGATGTCATAACCAAGACGAAGCGTCATAAGGTTATTACGCATCTTAAACGGGGTCTGATAGTTGATGATATCCTCCTCATCACTGTACTCCTCGTATGCAGAAGCCATACGGCTAACCTGACGACCAGGAAGCAAGTACTCACCAGGAATGTAAGAACCAGAGAAACCATCAACAACGTAGCACTCGTATACCCAAGCACTACCATCCTGATAAGGCTGACCGCTTACACGAACCTGGAAGTTATAGTTATCAAAAGAAAGAATAGCACCAGGACCAAAGAACTTCTCCTCAAGTGCGATATAAATCGGAGCACCGTTAAGACCAGCAGTTGCATCAGCAAAATTAGCTGAAGTAATCTCCTGACCGTTAGCCTTAGCCCAACGAATATTTACTGCGTGATCAGCGTCAATCATAACAGACCACTCGTACTCACGATTCTCAATGATCATTGTTTTACCAAGACCACCAGTAATCAAGTCGATTGCTGTAGAAACACCATCATCCTTGGTACCAAAGACAAGTGAAAGCAGACCCGATACCTCATGAGGCTTAGTCAGCAATGCGTTAGAAATCATATTCTCATCAACAAGATCGCTGAAACGACGTCCGCGATAAAGCTGAAGGTTGTTTAACAAACCGTTATTCATAAAATTTTATACAATAATCTTTCTCATCACAGGAACTTTGACGCAATATCCCATGCCTGAGGTTGTTTACCATCATCGATAGTTCTACTACTATGATTACGAGAACTATCTCTTAACATATTTCTAAGTTTCTGCGCTGCGGATGTTTGTCCATCCCGCTGTGCTTCATTGATGAGAGAATCACCTTTCATTGTAAAATAAGCTGATTCAATAAGGTTTTTAGACAAGTTTTTACTAAAGTCTTTTTGATATTGAGTTATTCCATTAGCATCTTGTCTAAAGATATAATCGAACAATGCTTTACGATCTTCTTTAGGAACTGCTACGCCTCTAATAGAACTTAAACTATCAATCTGAGTTCTAACGTCTGTGAAAAACTTCTGGGCATCCTGTTCCTGCTGTTGACGATAAGCTTCCTGTTCTTTCTGAAGCTGTTCAACCTGCTGTTTCTTAATCTCCTTAAGACGATCAACTGCATCCTCTGCTTCATCGTACAACATATCAGCATCTTCAAATCGTTCAATCCTCTTATTGATACGATCATCAGAATAACCATCGAGCCTAAGAAGCTCTCTGACCACTCTTTTTTGATTACTCTCATCATCCAAATCAATATCATCAAGATTCAACGAATCACGCTGTACTCCATAGAAATCCTCAAACTTACCACCATTCTTAACATAATCGTCAAGCTTAGCAATTCGTTCATCAGCATACTGAGGCTTACTATTCTCTTTTACAATATTACCAAGAGATGTCGTAAGATCATCAACTGTTAAAGGTTTTCTATCTCCATCAATATCGTTTGGATTATAACCAAGTGATTCAACAATGGCGTCAAATAGTGCTGTGACCTGTTCTGCTTCAGCAACATCTTCTGCTGAAGGCTCATTATCATTGTTATTAGTGTTGGGGTCACTTGCTGGAACATTGTTGTCACTAGGTATATTATCTTGCAATGATGTATCGTCTGACTTTCCATTCATACGATCCATCACATCCTGCGGAATATCTGAATTATCATCCGCGTTATTGCCATCCTAAGACTCAGGGTCTTGTGCATTCTTATTATCAGCATCCAGTACTCTAGTATCCATATTAGTACGCCCTGACGCAGTGTCAGGCTCACTGAAGATGCTCAACACATCATTCAATGCTGCTGTCTCTTTTGTTTGTTTTTCTGCCATAAATATATTTATGTTATTGATTTCAGTTCAATATAACTGTTTATAATAATCCATTCATTGGAACTTCTCCAGGAATCCATGGCTGATCGTTAACCAGTTTTGCATATAAATTCTCTATTGGAGGTAACGTAAACTATAATGTCTGTTGTGTAGGTTCCTGCTGTACAGGAACATCTTGAATATCAGATGTTGGTTGCCAAAGCTTTTGATTTTTCATATAATCAGGCATTAGGTTTATTACAGGTTTTAATACAGGCTATGTCTGCATAGGCATTGGTTTATTAGCCTTGTTTCTACTTGTAGCATAAGCTGCAGCAGCAGATCCAACGCTTGTAGAACTCTTTAAACCTGATGTATATTGTAACACAGGAGCTTCATAATAACCAAGACTCTTCAATGCTGCACCATATTCATCAATATTACGAGCTTTCAATGCTTTTGCATATTTACGATTCATCATAGGAAGCCAGTAATCAACAAATGCCTAATCGTTCTTATACGACTAATATTGTGTCTTTCCTGGTATACGAACACCACCATAGTTATTATATTTTCTCGCAACATTCGATGTTCCGTTTGCTGACTCAAATGCTAATTGACGCATAAGATAATCAAACGTTCTATCTGAGTAGATACCCATCTGATGCATCTTGTCATACACCAGAGGACCCATCCTGTCAACAAACTATTTGGATGTTGGATTTACCATCGATTTGCCTTTTCTATATTCTGGTAAGTAATTAATAATCATAGTCCTACAAATCTGCTTCAGCTTCTTCCTTCCACTTGTTAGCTAGATATTCTATCTTTGCAAGCTCTGAATCTAACTGACGATCAGACTGAGTCTTATTAGTCAACGGTTTTCCAACCATGTCCCAATAAGACTCACCTGTTTGTCGTTGTCTTTGTAGAAGTTCAGAAGGTTTTATATAATCCTTGTTCATCGTTCACCAGCTACTTTATTTTTCAATGCGGTCTTAGCCTTAAGCTCTTCTCTCTACATGGCAGCGTCGTCTTTCTACTTCTAAAGTTCACTTTCATGTTTCATCTGTTCTTTAGCAAGGCTGATCTTTTTATCTTCAATCTCCTTTTTCTGACGAGCTTCATAACGCTTAGTATACGCTTCTGAATCTATCTTACGTTGTTGTGTAGCATCTTTAGCAATCTCCATCGGATCTGGAATACCATTCATATTGATATCCTTATCCTCAGTACCTCTATATGTACTAATTTCAGCCACAGCAATCTTGGTTTGATTATCAGCATCGATCTTATACCTTTGAAGATCCATCTCGGCCTCCTTAAGCATAAGCTCTTGTTCTTTAGCCTCATTCTGCATCTACTGAAGTTGCATAGCTTGTTGTTGTTGAGCTTCTTGTTGTTGCTGCTAAAGTTGATCTTGACGATCTTGCATATCCTTAAGCTTCTGTTTGATAATGTTAAAGTTATCATTCGTAAGAACCTCTGCTGCTTCTAACAAGCTTGCTCCATTTTGCATTGCAGGTTGAATAAGCTGTTGAAGTTTTGCTATGTTCTCAGCATCCTTAGATGTGTCACTAACGAATACATCCATATCTTCATAATAGAATTGTTTTGTTATTGCTAAGAATGCTCTTTCTCCATTATCAAATACGTATTGAAGCTTCTTCTTACCAGACTCTTCCCAGACACCTTTTGCTGTATTAAGAAGCATTGTCAATACATGTTTCTTACATTGGTTGTGTACCCAGAACAAAGGTTCTGTAATATGAGATGATTGTAATACAGATCGTTCTACGTTTCCAACAAGTTCTGACGTGCTAATAGCTCCTTGACGCTGTTCTGTAATACCAGTGATTGTTCCAGCTAATTGTTCAATCTTATCCATAAGTTGAATATACTCCGCAATAACATTACTCATCGTAAGATCAAGTGATGTTATTTGATTAAACGTGGCTGGTTTACCACCCTCTCTGCCAGGAATACCCCATTGATTTTCGTATGGATTTATGAAATTCACACCAACACTTGATAAATAATGCATCCATCGATCTGGTGTAATATTCATAGACTTAGGTATCTGCGTAATATCCATATTGATAACTTTACCTTTATCCCTAGCTATTGCTAATTCAAGTCTATACCACAATACAATGTACATATACTGCAAAGGCTTGAGGATGCTTACAAGGGATCTTGGCTTACTGTTGGTGTTACTATATATAGCACCACAATAAGGTAACTTCTGACTATCTGGTTGGTCAATACTTATATGTTGATAAGCAACCGGCTGTATACCAAAATATAAATCTGATCCAGCTCTATATCCTTCCCATACTTCAACAATCCAATCTTCATCGATACCTATCTCTGTTCCAACAGGCTTATAGAATTCGTCTACGATTTCAATCTAAGCATCTCCGTTCTCATCTTGAAACGTAACATACTTAATCTTCTTAAACGATTTCCAACAACAATGCCATACATTAATGTTATGTCTTGTCTTCTGATCAAAAACAGGATTGTCGTATATATGCATTTGTATATGATTGAAATTATCAACAGGGTCTTTTTCTCCAAGATCATTTGATGGACGACCTGTTAACATTTCATTTAGTTTGTCTAAATCTTTCTCAGACAATTTATCATGATATCTGTCGTACACTTCAGCTACAGGGAGTCTCATTTTTCTACAACACCATGACGCATCTTCTATAAACTCAAGGTCTGGTGATTGATCGAATGAAAAATATACAGGATTCACACGCTCCATATAAGGATCTCCGTTTTGTACACCAACATAGTATACCTCTTGTCCCGCTATCAAACCGTCTTTCCAACCTTTGATAAACTCGTTATCTATACCACACTTCTCGCGTATATACATCAGAGAATGATAGGCTGTGTTTTCTATAACATCTTTGTAATCCCTACGCATATACTTTCCAATCTCTTCAGGCGGCATTATCTCGCCACTCTAAAGTTGTTGTTGGAACTATTGTTGCTCTTCAGGACTCATTCTGCCCATAATAGCACTCATCATATATTGGATCAGCATTTCTTTCTCCTAATCCATCAGGTCAGATGTTGCATCCTGTGATGTACGTACAACTCTGAAATTAAACGGCCTCTTTGTCTCTTCACCTATAAGGAGGTCTACCTTAGGCCTAATTATGTTGAAGTCTTGTGGTGTAGCAGGAAATCCATCTGATACTTTAAACGGGTTGGTTATACGTTTAAAGTCCTTTTCATCAAAGATACTATTATATAGATCGTAATATGTTTGAAGTTCGCTAAACCGAGTCTTCTACATTCCGCCAGATACAACATTACCTTCTCCGATAATGTAATTCACGCAGTCATGCTACCACTACTCATCTTTTTTCTTTAGAGGTAGTTTCTGTTGCGGAAAGTTCGCATTATATAAATTATCTTCTACTCTTATCATTGTTAAAACGTAAATGTCGGAATGTTATTGTCGTACTAATTATCGTACGAACTATCTTCGTCAAACCATTGGTTACTAAACAATGGCGTTTCAAAGAAATCTATTTGTTTATTCTACTCTTTTGCTGCTGCAATCTTTACTTGATATAATTCTTCTCTATATAGCATAACCATACATAATGCTATTACACGGTCTACATTTCGTACACCATCATCTAACAACAGTTCTTCTATCAATGGTTCGCTATATATACGTTCGAGATTTGGATGACCGGGTTCATATTCTTCAAGTAACCATTCTTTTATAAGGCCCTCTGCATATGATCTAATTTGTTTTGTCATATGACAACCTTTCTTACGTTGTACTTTAGAGTCTTTGAATATTTCACTTATAACCTTATCTGGCTAGTCTGCTAGCATGTAATCACAATGTTTATTCGTAAAATATGGATATATACCTTTACGTTCATTCTCGAACAATAATTTCGCATTATACATAGTTAACAATTTACGAACATTTTCATAATATTCTTCAGCTGTATCAGGTCTTCCACTATATTCAGCAACTATTACATCTGACCAAGCTTCTCCTGGCTAGAATCGTTTATATATAAACGTAGATCCTAATGAATTTGTAAGAGAACCATCTTGATCATAAGGGTCTTGACCAGCTATGTATAATCCGTAAGGAGGATCTTTAACAGGATATTCGTATATAACAACAGATCCTGTTGGCTATTCTCCTTTCTTTAGTGGATAGTGTGTTATATCACCACCTTTCTTTTCAATAGCTTTTACAGTACCATCCCCTTCCCAAACCAAGTCAACAACGTGTTTCATATTAGCTAGTTTTGTATTAGTCCTTAGTTTGTTAAGCTGCATTTGTAATTGCTTTTTTGGGAATATGTTTTTACCAACCTCAAGGATTGCTTCCTAAGGTGTATTGGGATGTTCTGCGATATATCTATCTGTTACAGTTTCATCAGGTTGACTATCTCTTACGATTCGTCTTTGTTCTAATATCACCTATACAGATGCAGATCTATTCGTATTACCATCAGAATCCATACATTCAGGATGTTCCTCTGATTGTAGATTAGACCATGCTGGGACAAAGAATCCGCACTTCTTATCAGCCATGCCTTCATCCCAAATATTATCGAAGTCTAAACAATTAAAGCCTTCTGGATGATAAAACATATCTGACAAACCCTCAAAGTTTGCACCCTCAGATCCACCAGTACCAAATGCAATCATCAATCCGAACGCAACACCGTCATCTGTTTCTACAGAAGGTCTTGCTATTTGCCAAGCTTGTTTGATGTCTGGAAATTTACCAGACTCCTCCCATAAGAACAATCTGCCACGAGTACCACGAATACGTTCTGGATCATTCTTAAGTGTTATACCTGTTACACTAGATAGGTAACCATCCTCAACCTCTTTACCTGTTATCTCATCTTTAACCTTAAATCCAGATGTACGTTCTAAAGAAGTTGCTCTTAATCTTCGTTTAGCCCATCCAGAGTGCTTATCTAAGAAGTCCATGATCTGCCAAGCTTTTGTTAACAAACCATCACCTGTTAGAAACTTCTGCTCTGATGCAACAGCAAAATTCTTTGATTTTGGAATAAGAAAATAGTTTCTACATAACATAGATGCGCCTTTGAATGAGTATCCACGAGCACGAGCTTTAAGTACAACCATGTGTTTACCTTCGTCTTCAGCCTATTCTATAGCATTATAATAGAACCAATCGTAATCCCAAAAATCAGGAAATCTGAATAAACGCTCTCGTCGAGTTCTCTTAGTTCCATTACGATCTGTGTATTCTGTTTCAACAAGTTTCATAATAGGACTGTAGTTGAGATAAAAGTAATGATACCCAGTTATCTAATCTCCATCAGGAGCTGTGTATCCATTTAAACATCGTTGTTGTTCTTGTTTCCAATAATTGAAGTAGTCTGTCGTACCTTCTGGGGCAAATGTATAACATCCGTTCTTTTCAAAGAATAGTGCAGCTTGTCTAAACTTATCCGAGTTAACTATTTTCTTATTAAAATCAATCATGTTTAAGCAATTTCAAAAGCGCTGAGTGTACCACCGCCTTTAATCCTACCAGTCTCCTATTGTTCAGCTTTAGTTTGTTTTTCAGCTATATCAAGAGACTTGACTATATTACCAACATCCTTGAGGATACGAGTAACTTTGATAGCTGTATCAATATCCATACCATCTTCGGAATAACTACTCAATGCTTCAATAAGTCCTTCTGCAGCAGATCTAGATGCTGTTAACAATCTTGTTCCAGGAGTTTCTTGAAACTCTGTGAATCGCTGCATTAAGTCTTTAACCGTATTGTCAGGAATATAATTAGCATCTCCAAATACATCATAAGCTATCTTAGATGCTCTATCTTTTTCTGGATATGCGTTATATGGACTATTCCATTTCTTATTCCATATGACGTATTCAATTGCTTTCAATGCATACGTCTTATCTTCAGCATTGTTGTAATAATCCTTAAACGGGGGTATTGCTAAATCCTCAGTACTTAGTTTTATTTTATTTCCTTGTATGTCAAACATATAATTTAATACCCATATCAGACAGATCTTTATCCGTTATAGCATCTACTCCAGATCCGATACCTTTGTGATACTCAATCCAACCATTTGTTGTAGCAATCCAAACAACATCATTTGTTGAACCAGAACCATCGGCTGTTGCTATAATGTATGCATCGCCATCATTGACATATTCATCAGTAGCAGCTAATACGTTTCCGTCTTTTACGACAGTGATGTGTGTAGAAGGTTTATCGACTAGATATATAACAGTTCCTGAAATCTGAGGAGGATTGCTAGCCATTAAATCATCTGCTGTTGCAAAATGGTTACCAGCACGACCCTTTATAGTGAGTGCAGAAGCGTTCTTGCCATCCTTGCCAGAGTATGCTACAGAATAAGATGTTGTATTCGTATCATCAGAATAATTCACAATCGTACGAGTCCACACATATCGATGTGTTGTTGTTATAGTAGGTATTTCTTTAGCCCATCCAGTTGCTGGGGCATTCTGACCATCTTCTGATACAGCGTAATCAATACTCGTACTAGTTATAGATATGCTCTCAGAAGGTTGTGATGCTTGTATATCAAGAGCTTTACTTGATATAATATTCTCATGCTTAATCCAACCTCTATCCTTATAATATACGTATACATCATGACCTACGGCATATGCGTCATATTCTTCAGGATCTTGAGGAAGATTGTCTACAGATCTAGTACCTTTTAGATTAAATGAGTTTACACCTACTATCGTACGTCTCTGAAGTCCGAACCATTCAATAGGAAAGTAACGATTGTAGAAACCTCCTCCAACAAGTACGTTATTAAATATCTGATGATCAGTTGGAGCGTCTATATACGCTCCATGACCAACAATACTACCGCCTATTAGAGAACCACCTTCAAACTTAAGGGTCACGTCCCTAGGTAAATTAAGACCATTATTTAGTACATAATCATATTTGATAACATACGTTGTATTTTGGTCTACAACAGATGATATAAAATCATCATCTTTCTTGAGAACAACATAGCCACGACCACGATCCGATGTACGATTCTTAACTGTGATTACATTGTTTTTCACAGTAAGGTTGTCCTCGTCAGCCGTTAGAGGCTGTCCGAATGTTTTGTTATGTGTGCGTATTGTACCATCATCTTCGATGAAAACTATTGATTCAGAAGAGATGTTTGACGCATCCTTAGCATAACCATTCTTTGTTTTATAATATAATAGTTTATTGTTTATCATGGCTGGTTATTGATTAATCTGAGAAACTCAACGTGTTTGTAATCGGATACAGTATTAGTACCAAAGTATCATGTGATAATGAAGATGTATTTGTTGTAGTGTATGCATCAAAGTAGAAAGTCGTACCACTAAAAAGTTGGCTTTGTGAAAGATTACATAAGATTATAGAATCTGTTTTGAGCATTGCTGGCTTTGCAATATTGAAAGGTTGATTAGCGTTTTTATTAATTACACCTCTCCAGTGATGATTCATACCGTTAGTCAAACTATACGGAGATGCAAAGCCAAGGTACATACCTGCACCTGATGTGAAGTCAAGAACCGAGAAGTTACCTTCAGTAGCTACAATACGAGCTGTTGGAGATGTCTGTTTGCGATAAGCATTAACTGTCCACGGCTCAACCCAATTACGATTCCATGTAATATTACTTGAGTTAGCAGCTTTTGACATACTTGTTACAACATTACCTGTACCTGATGAACTTATACTATTGACAAGGCCGAGCTCTGAAGCACTAGCATTCTTAATATTACCATGCGTACTTGCTGACGAAAGTACATATGCCAATCTTACTGTGCTAGATGTACTGCTAATAGCACTATGAGTAACAGCATCTGTTCTAGATACTGACTCAGCAGATACTGTATCAATATAATCCAACGCTGGCTGTATTGCATCCTCAAGATCCTTACCAAACCCATCAGAAATCGAATGATCTGAATAATCCTCATCGATCACAAACATCTTACCGTTCCATCTATATACCGCGTTTGGCAGACCATTAGAGCCCATAGTATAATAATACTTGCTGTAATAAGGACTAGCATTTGTATTCATATATACATTGGTTGGTATAGAAGTACCAGTCCATGTCATACAATATCTAGATCCAATCTTACCAACAATTCCAGATATCATACCAGACGGAGTTGAGATAGACGGTGCAATATATATAGCGGTTGGATTTCCAGAACCACCTATTGCAGCATTAACAGTACCGGTCAGAACACCATCTACTTTAACAGCACCCCATTGACCAAGTCCAAGTACGTTCAAACCCTTGTTTATAGTGTCAAGCTTGGCCTGAAGTCCAGTAACATTTGCAATAGAGTGAGTATGCTGTGACGGAGCATATATAGCTTTCTGAGCAATATACATATCAATATCATCAAACAGATCACGAAGACGCGTTGCAGGATAATCTGTTACGTCACACGGTATCATACCACTTCCATCGGGAATATATTTATATAGCTTATTTAAGCTCAGATCTTTATAGAATACACAACCCCAAGGCTCATTAATGCCAGGAACAACCCATACATGTTTATTTGGCCAGTTATTGCAATATACGTTGTCATTAACTTTCAATACAAATTGTCCACCAGTTGTGTTGTAATAAACAGTTGAAGGACTACCGTTTATTGTCGTACTGACTTGAGTAACAGTTATACCAGATACGTTTCCTGCATAACTTATAGTACCGAATGCCTGATCAACTTTTGCAAAACTATTGTTGATCCAAGATTGAACAATTACTAAACCTGATTGATCTAAAAATTTCATTATTTATATTAGTTAAAATAACACCATGTTTTACTATTACCAAACGGGTTATCCTTATCGTTCAACCAGTTGGTAGCAAGTTGATAAATCTTTTGATTGAACTCATCTTCCGATATGTTCGGAAACCACTCATGTATGAGATTATAGTTATCTGAATATATCATTTGTACAGTTACATAATAATCCCACTCATTATATTCAGGTATTACACCACGTATCTCTTTATACTTGTTTAGTACGAGATTCTTGTTCAAGAACGGTCCTGTGTATTTAGACCCGTCTTTTTCGTAATACATCTTAGATACTTGATCATCGGCAAACGGTTCGTTGTAATGTCCTCCGACAAACGTACAATATGTATCTTTAATCACTTTGCAATATTGGTCTTTATCTAAAACCTTCTGTAAATATTCAGATATGTTTGTGATCGCTTTATGAATTACTGATGTTTGTTTATCGTATCCATAATCTTTAAATATCTTATCAAGCGTTTCCATCATTAGGTTTATTAGAATCAATAATCATTTGTTTCAAACTCTCTATAGATTGTTTTAGCTCTTCGTATCGAGCATCGTTCTCCTGTTTTGCTTTTATAGCAGGATCAAACTCTTGAATAAGTGCATTACACTTTTCAACATTACTTCTATGTTGATCAATATTATCAAGTATGGTCTGTGATTGAGATTTAAGTAACTGGAGTTCTTTTATGACACACTCTTTATTAGGAGTTATCATAAGTTGACCGGTATACCCAACTTCATTGCTATCTTTAAACGTATACGTTTGGGTCTTACCGGCATCTAAAACTGCGACATCAACCACCATATCAAATTGGTTATTGTACTTATCCATATGAGGTGTTGAGACTGTTACAACTTGTACAGTGTGTACCTCAATATTGTTCCTGTCAAACATGTAGACAGAACATCCTTGTTTCAAATCTTTAAATAGCATATGTATGTTGTTAAAAAATAGATTGGGTACGAAATAACTCCGTACCCATCCAATATTAATGATTCAGAATATAACGAACAGTGTTCTCAGTAGGGTTGGTCTCATTACCAAGAGGAATCGGACCAACCGTGTAAGAAGTGCTACCAATCGTGATAGCAGCGGTATCGTTCGCAGCATTCGTCTTGCTCAGCGTAAGCCTATGAGCACCGATAAGTGCCGTAATATCACTAGCAGCAACAGCAGTCAGGTTAGTAGCGTGACCAGCAGCATCCGTAGCAAACTTATAGAAACCAGCTGCCTTAACAGCGGCACCAGTAGGACTAGAGTGACCGATCGTAACCTTCTTGCCTGCAGCAGCAGAACCCGATACAGAAATCAGACCAGCACCAGCAAGTTCTACAGTATCAGTCTTGCTAGTAGCAGCAAGTGTAGTAGAACCAACCTTAATGTTAGAATAAGCATCCTGGTTAGCCTCACCACCCGTTGCAACAATACCATCAACACGCTTAGTTAGTGCTTCGAGGTTAGTCTTATTGGTATTTGCAGTAGACTTCGTGGTATTGATCTCATCTCGTACCGTACTATTAAGAGTGATTGTAGGGACTTTTATGGAACCAACGTTTTCGGCGGTAATCACCAAAGACTTATCTTCGCCGGCCTTCAATAACGTATGAGTCGAACCAAGATTTTTGTGCATTTTAATGCCGTTACTATTCCAATCAACATCCTTTGCCACATCGAAGCTTACAAAACTATCGTTGATCTTTGTATTAAGCGCATCCGTAATACCAATCGTACGAGTACCATCAGTGTTGTTCGTGATAGAAATACCAGTACCAGCCTTATGCTCATTAACGAGATCAGCAACAGCGATATAAATCTTGTTAGCGGAGCTGTTAGCAAGAGTCAACTCAACATACGGAGTAGCATTCTTATCATTCGTTGCGGGAGTGAACACATTATCAGCGTAAGAACCCCAAACAACCTTACCAGACTCAACAACCATATCCTTCGGAATGTTGATGGCTTCACCAACATTAACACCATTCTTCTGGAGGTGATATACGGCTGCATAATCAGTAGATGTAGACTTGGTAAGCGTATAAGCGGGAACCGTTACAGCACCAACCTTAGTGTCAACATAACTCGTTGTAGCAAGACCATCAGCAGCATCAAGTGTGACATACTGAGTCTTAATCTTATGATTATCACTTCCAGTGATAATATCTGCGAGAATACCTTTCTTAAGATTCTTAACAGTGACAACAGTACCGGTCTCAATGCTTGAGTAACCGTCTGTAATACCACTATTTGCAAGAGTACCCTTTGTAGCAAACTTGGCCTTAGCAGACGTCCAAAGTTGCTGAAGGCCTAATAGATCTAAATATTGCATTTATTATTTTATTAAACTGTTGTAGTTGTTGTGACAGCAGAGCCCGGTTTAAGAACTGAGATTAGAGCATTGGTTTGATTTAGTCTACCAATCTCATCACGTAGTTGCTGAATCGTAGTCTGCTGTTCCAGATTCCAATGATTAGTCAGGGTATCAATGATCTTCTGTGTATTCTGTGTACTTGTTTCCTTAGCACCACATGCGTTTCGCTCAGCCTGGAAACCTACCTGTGCGAAACCGTTCTGAACAGCATTCTGAAGCGCCTGACTCTGCATCAGAATAGTATTTGTCTGTTGACAATTGTTCAGTTGATTCTGGTAACCCTGAGACAAAATGGATGTGTTGATATTGTTCATACCACCCTGCATCATCGTACTCATCTGGTTAACAGCTGACTGCACCTGATCGAATCCGACATTCAATGTCTGAGACAGTTGTGCAATAGCACCAGTGTTACCATTGACAGCCTGCATAGTGAGATCACTATTATGGTTGTCTTGAATCTGATTTTGTAAACTCTGGATTTGATCACCAATGCAATTATTTGCGTTATTGCCGAAGCCACCGAACTGACCGGCAAATATTAACCATATCAGATATGCAAATGGGTTATTCCACATCTGCTGATTACCACCATTAGCTAACATAGCTGTCAAGGCATCGTTGCGGTCATTATTACCAAGCATTGCGCCCATCATAGCACCATTGCTAAAGCTATTAGCCGTGTCACTCGTATAAATCTTGTTAATCTCTTCCATAATTTAAAAATTTGAGTGATTAAGTTAAAATTGATGCAATGTCTTTTGTGTCGATAGAATAATCGTCATTAGAGTCCATAACATCGTTCATCAAGATCTCCTTAGAAGATCCGTCAGTCATCTTCAGACGCAGCACGTTCTGTTTATCACTACCCTTATCGTAAGAACCAGATTCAATTGCAACACCACCCTCTGTTGCAATAGATGACATATCAGCAGATCCAATAACAATCCCATCTGGAGAGATTAGTTTTACAGATTTAGTTGCTGGATCATACTCAATCGTCATTTTGTTCACATATGCCTAGAGCATTTTCATATCTACACTAGAACCACCGCCTTTTCCGATAAGTTCCATTGTGGATTTTGCATCAAGGACATCTCCAAATTGAAACTGGGAGCTGTCAACAATTTTCAATTTATCAGGCTCTTGCATATGTAAAATACGAGGTGTGACAGGAGTACCTGCCGCATTCTGTATATTTGTACGTCTAAGCTTTGAATAAATCATATTTATATATACGTATATACGCAATTACTCCAACCGAAGTTGGAGTAACGCAAATTCGAAAAGTCATTATGAAGAAAAATGAAGGTGGAAGTTGGTGGATTCGAACCATCGACCTTCTGCTTGTAAGGCAGACGCTCTAAACCAACTGAGCTAAACTTCCAAACAACCTTGATGGCTGTTGTTATATATTATTCTGCAGAAGGACCTTGCATGTTAGAAGGACCTTGCATCGTGATAGGCCTATCCTGTTCTGAAACAACAGGCTCACTGTCGTTAGATGCATCAGCATCAGAATCTACAGCAGTCTGTGCATTATCAGAAGATCCGTAACCACCATCAGCTCGATCAGATTCTGAAAGACTATCAGACTCAACAAACTCTACATCAGGAACAGGCAAGATCACCAGCTGAGCAAATTTATCATCAACCTTGTATACGGCCGGAACAACATCTGTAGTTGCGATAAACTTTGCAATTATCTCACCACGATAGCCTGAATCAATCACACCACAACTATTCGTAAGACGTAATGACTTCTTTGCAATAGATGATCTTGGCATCAGCTGAGCAAAGTATCCTTCAGGAATCTCTAATGCAAGATCTGTATGATATACGATCACCAGCTGACCACACTCATTTAACTCTGTCGTTATATCCGTAGTAGTTAAATCAAAACCAGCATCTGTCTTATGTGCTTTTGAAGGCATTACAGCCTTATCTGAAAGTTTCTTAAATTTAATTTCCATCTTATTATATTTTAGTTGCCCCACCAGGAATCAAACCCGGACCGTGAGGGTTCATCCAACACCATGTCACCATGGCCGTTTCCGTTGTTGGCTGGACTTTGTCTTTACCATGCGTTTACGTTTAGGTATCCCGTGTAAAGTCTCTACACTCTGTATTAACATAGCTCGGCGTTATCTACTTGAGACGTTCACCGACTTAGCGGGATGTTCATCTACTCGTTTCCAAGTAGAGCTCCACCAAAGAGCCTCTCGTGCTATCACTACACCATAGGGCAGTGTTAACCTCTTTCTTAAGGAGGTTAATCGTTAAACAAATAATGAAATCACTCCTATTTGAAGTGCTTGTCCGATTAAGCCACCTATTTCTGTGGCAGCTATATCAAGCCAATCGAACTTACCTCCACATTGTTTATCTTTAAATTCCATCCCAAACGCGAGACCTGTACTGAATAATATCGTACCAACAAAAGCTGCAGGAATGGCGTACAACAAATGTTTTGGTCTATTAGATTCTTTTAGCCACATATTGTAGTTTTTTGCGCTGGGGGCAGGACTCGAACCTGCTTCCATAAGGATCCCATCTGGTATTATTCCAGACTTCACTTTGCTCTACCTCATAAGCTACTCCCGCATTGCAGTGTTGTGTGCCACTGCATGGTTTTTAGTAACCAACTATTTATTTCTTACGTGTGATCCAGTTCCAGAAACGCTTGAAGATATTAGGCTTCTTCTCAACCTTCTCTTCCTCTTCCTCTTCTCGCTTTATCACAAGGTCATCAGGATCTTCCTGATTATCATAAGCACTCTCAATCTTATCAATCAGTGCATCTATATAATCCATTAGAAAAGTGCATGACTTGACAATAGTTGAGTTCATCAGCTCTGTGACGTGCATAGCATAGTTGAACATCTCCTCTTTAGTAATAGGCTCTACACCACACTTAGCCTCTACAAAAGCTGCATATACATCACTGGGGCGCTCAATGTTTGTAAGATCTACGATCACATATTTCTTAACAGGCTTCGTCGACTTCATCGTTAATTGTTTTAAGTTCTTTTATTCGTTTATTATAGTTATCGAGGTTTTCTTTCCACTGGTCAGATGTTATCTTTATATACTTGTGCGGGAAATCTGTGTCCCAAAACGCAAGTATAATATCACCAGCTTTAACATCGAACTCTTCAACACTCCTGTCGCGATCTATGAACTTGAAATGCATATCTTCAGGAGCCATGTATACTCTGTTGCACGCATTCCTTTGTACATCAAGCGGTTCGATGTTAGCGGTTTCTGTATCGACAATAAGTACATCTGAATTATACGTCGCTGCAATCGTTTTCATGTTTAAATCTTGGTTTTAATTTAAATTTAAATAACTTAGCAAACAATATATCTTTTTTATCAGTTGGGTCTTTCATAATTGCTGCTGTACAATCAAATACCTGATGTATAACATCATTGACAATGTTTTTATCAATATTAAGTTCTTTAGATATTTGATTGCTCAAACTATTAACATCAATCATGAACCTTTCCGATAATGTCAAATTGTCGTACTAGATGAGAGTCTTTAACAAGATCAAAGTACTCAAAGTGTCTGGCTTTATAGAAAATCGTATCTCCAACATGTATCGGAGGAAGATCATAACTCTTCTCGTTCTCCATCCATTTAGTATATCTGTATGGAACCTTAAGTACAATACCTGTTAAATAGTCTGAATCAACCTCTTTAACTTCCTTCTTTACTTTATCATAATCAGTTGCCTCGATTCCGTTCTTATCAGCCTTAGGCTTATCTGTCGCAATCGGTGTACTGAATTCCTTCTTAACCTTTGTCGGTGCAAGCGGCTTTACTAAAAAGCTGTCGAAGAACTCATATTTGATCTTATCACTCACATCTATAGCCAAAGGCTTCTGATCAATTTTTTGATAGCCCATTACTTCTTAAGACCCTTTAAATAGTTAAGAACTTTGATGAGATTAAGCATCACTGTACGTTGTTCGACCTTCATACACTCAGGCATATCCTGTGTATCAACATTGTTCAGGTCGTATGTATACTTCTCGATCAATGAATCGATCTCATCAAACACATTTATAAACGACTCTGCTTTCTCAGTAACCTCCTTAAGCATACCCTCGTCAATAAGCTCTTTTGCATAATCGACAGAGATTGAGCACTTAGACGAATAAGTAGCCTTTACAGAAGAATCATCATCATCATTCTCCTTGTATGCAGAATTATACTCTGCAACATAAGACTTCTCATCATCAGAGAGAGTCATAACATCACCAAGTTCAAGTCCGAAGAACGGTTCAATCACTTCTAATTTCTTTGTCATAGCAATCTGTTGTTTTAAATTACTGGGGCAGTAACGTATGAAGTATGCATTTTGGTTGCAAAAATATTAAAAATTATTTTTTTTATAAAAATTTTCATATCTCATGAAACCAAAACGCTTAGTTAATACGTTACAGCTACGAGAGCTTCGGGGGAATATTATATTATATATAAACTATATTAGATAATATTAGCTAATATAAGCTAATATAGTATCATGAGTCTCGGTAGAGTAAGTAAGACTAATAGTATATATACATGAGTCTCATGATAATAAGTAAGACTATATAATATAACATGAGTCTCCTTAGGAAAGTAAGACTATATAATATTACTTCTTACGTCCCTACATAGACTCATGAGACTAATTAGATTATATTAGATAACATGAATAAATTTGAATTAAGTGCTATTTTGTATTATGCGGATTTCTTATCTATGTAGTAGAAATCAGTTCCTGTAACAGATACATGTAAATATTTCTATATACACAGGATTCCTATGAATATTTCGTATATAGCTGGTGTTGATCCGATGTACGATAAACACAATCCTTATGTTGTACAAGCAACAGAGACATATGGAATATTAAAAAAATAGTTCGGAGAAGATGGAATTTTATCTTTTTTAGACAATATTTGCAACCTAGGAGTCTCAGGATGCGTTACAGGAGAGTCTATGTTAAAACACATACATCGAGATAGTGATAGATACATACGAAGCAAAGCATATAGAAAATACAATGAGTTTAAATAGAATCAATCATATTACTATGTCACACAAGGAGAACACGGACCAGAAACAAAAGAGTGCACAAAATATGTAGCGCACGTCTAGGCTAAAATCAACAGCAACAGATCCTGAGTATGTGAAATCTGTTGATTGTATGATAGAGGCCTAGAAGAAGTTATTAAGAATATATAACAACGTTGATTATGAAGATGATTAAACCACATGTTGAATTACTTACTCAGCAGTACGACAAACTTGGAATATACGAAATGGTTGAGCTTGCTGGTAGAACTTCGTACAAATCAGAGAAGAATATGTCTTTTGATGAGAACGGACGTTCTACAACAGCTGAAGCATTCACCAACAAACTTATATCGTATAACCATGGTGCCGTATTAGAACATGCTACGATCTATTTGACGGTACCTAGAACTGAGAAGTTGTATAAGGGAATGGTTAAGATGTACAAAGATAATAAGTACTCTAGAGTTATCGAGTTTGATGGAAACGCGTACATCACAACAAACTATCGGGTAATCATTGAAAATGGTTGGACTTACGATCTTAAATACCTTACAGAGCCCCATAAACTCCATGTAAAACGTTATTCATTTAGGATTACGTGTAACAGGATTAATTCTCAATCATTCATGAGACATAGGGTGTTTTCGTTCCTACAAGAGAGTACAAGGTATGTTACATACAACGGAGACCTTGAATATATATATCCATCTGACTGGAATACGTATGATGCTGAGACAAAGAAGTTGTTTAAAGATCATATAGTAGCATCTGAATCCGTATACAAAGCTCTATTAGCCAAAGGTCTAAAAGCTGAACGAGCTAGAGATCTTCTCCCTTGTGGAATTAAGACTGAGTTTGTTATGACAGGATTCATAGACGATTGGGGTAAAATGTTAAAATTAAGATTGGCTAAAGGAGCTCATCCAGATGCTCAACTAATAGCACATCAAATATCAGATATACTAAACGATGTTATACAGGATTGATAGTTTTTATGCAGACAAGATAACGATGACACCAACAATTCCTATCAATGGTCTCACCGAGAATGGTCATGAAGATAACAAAACTCCTAGATTATGCTTCAGTGACTCGTTGATAGGATGTTTAGCTGCTCAAGGCACCTCTTGTTTTAACCATTCATACGTAGTATATGTGCCAGTTAATTAGAAGATAAAGGTTCATAAACCTACGAAAAAACAATGTTCAGATGCTCATATAACAGGCGAGGTTTGGTACACAGGCAAACCGATAGAGTTAGTGCCAATAGGTAAGTTATACACATCAGACAACCTGTTTGAGGTTGGCAAATATCCAGTTGCAGATAAAAATAAAAACAAAAAGAAAAGAATGATATCGTCATACGCATGCGAATACGCGTTTGTACCATTGAAAACATCTAAAAAATAAAAATCATGGATAATATAGAACATACAAATAACATTGATGTAAATACTTCGTTATCTAAACAGCTTATGTATATAGCATTTGCATCAATCATATCAGCTGATAATGATAAGCTTGATGAAGATACGAAACAAGCTATTATTGCTAAGTACGAGGCTGAAACAAAAGATGAGCCGTCTGTGTTGGATTGGGATAAGATATTAGATCCAGTTAAAGATGATGAGTTACGAAACAAATACATAGAACTGTTAAAAGCAACTGAGGTATGATAGGATCACATGATAGTTATACGTTCCATAAGGCTACTAAGGGTATATACAATAAGTCTTTAATACGTAGAACATGGAAAGCTCAGAATATGAGTTTGGACGAACAGTATGAACATGGAGTTCGTATGTTTGATGTACGTGTTTGTAGAGACGGATGGAAATGGAGAGTGTGTCATGGAGCGGCTGAGTTCAATGAAACATTTGCAACAATATCATCAATATGCCATTTCTTTGAGTTACGATATCCAGATGCTATCTATCGTATATGGCTCGAAAAAGGATCGAAAGATGTCGAGAGAAGGTTTATTGCAGAAAGCACAAGCCAACTCTGTTCATTATGTGATTTATACCCTAATCTATGGAGAGTTGGAATAAAATCGTATAAAGAATGGACAAAGGGCATTTGTAACAACAATGATAGTTTATACAACAGAGGTTATCTATTCGCTAAGGATGCTCCTTGGAGTGGTAATTGTCACGAGTTACATGGTACAATGTCTTTCAAGAACTACTTTAAAGGATCTCTTGAGTCTCAAGCTAAAAAGTATAACAGAAAGATTATGAGTACTGTTCCAAAAGATCAGATATACGGAAAAGAACATCTTTATCTGATTGATTTCGTAGATCAAATACGCGTTGAATAAACGCGTATTTAAGATCAATTGCAATGCAATTAAGATCAAATACATACTTAAACAAATTTATTCAGGGCCTACGTTAAGTAGGCTCTTTTTTATTATGCCTAAAATAAGACAAACAAATAGAATGATGAAGGTTGGTGATTAGTGGTTACCAGCTTTCTTAAACAGTATCAATGGAGCTCCAACATATACGTATGTGAATGATTAGGGTCAATGGGCTGATGCATCTGGTAATACGTATAGCGTTGTACAGCCATTAGATGAAGTAACTGTTAAATACGATCCTAAAACAAACGGATAGATCAATAAAGCCGCACCAGATTATTGGAGACAATATGGTCAGCGTAGAATGCAATAGACTGCTGGAAATGTTGACAAAGTTATAATGGGCACCGTCGGAGCTGCTACAGCACCACTATGGCTACCTTAGGTATATGGAGCAGGGTTGGCGCTTGGTGGTAATCCAGCTGTGCAATAGTTTGCAAGTTAGCTATTATACGGATTAGGTGCTGATGCAGCATTAAAAGCAACAACAGGTTATGATTATTCAGAAGCTGGTTAGAGGTTGTTTAGTCCTGTGCTCCAAAAAATCGGTTTGAGTCAGGGTATGTCTAACATTATAGGCCAACTTACAGGTGGTGTGATGAATCCTGGATATTACATACCTACAATGAAATTAAACACTTAGAAGATATCAGACCCTGTTGCAGACTATTTACGTAACCCGTTTTGGGAGTATAGCAAAAAGCTTAAGATCTTAAATAACGCATTTTATCCAACAATCGGTGCTCTGACCGGAGGTGTTGCTGGAAATTAGCTTTCTAAACAAGACGCACTTCCTGAATATATGAGGCCGTATGCTGAACCAGTTGGGATGTTATTGGGTGGTGGTATAGGTTCGTTGTTGAAGTATGCGGCTATACCCAATTCTTATGTTTCAGACATGCTACGATATCCCATAATTGCACCGTATGAAATGGCTAGAGGGAATTATGTGTTTGGATCAAAAGCTAAGGCTATGTTAAAACGTACGCAACAAGAATCTAAATACCTCAATACTGTATATGACGATCTTGTTGATAAATATATCAACAAAGACGTGTATCCTGGTTTTGGAGACATGAGACCTGGGTTTAAAATGGAGGTTGCCCCAAAGGGTAATTATGGCGCTTTTCATGATCCTAAATCGAATACAGTGACAACACCGATGTTTAATAGTAAATATACCAGAATAGCAATCCCGTTCGATATATATAGAAAGGGTGCGATTTCACATGAGGCCACACACGCATTACATAAAAGAGCAAATGAATATGATATGTACGGTCCTGGTGTAGACATCGGCGAGGGTATTGCATATAGTGACATGAAACCACTTAGCACACGCGGGTCGACATATTATGAAATGAATCCTGATTTACGTAACATTCCTGTATACAGAACACATTACGATAATGTTAAAAATATGAATGTTGACCCTGACTTCAAAACCTGGATGAGTTCTCCTGAAGAATGGCATGCTGAATACAACAATATTGTAAGCAAATTAACTAATGGGTCAATAGTCCCTGTTAATGGATTAACTCGTGGTCAAAGAGATGTTGTTGCTGATTATTTTGCAAATGGATTTGCGGTGAAAAAGACACAAGCCAATCAAGCTCTTGACATGATTGATGATTACCAACGTAATTTCTTACAAGGAGCTCGTGTTAATGCCACCCTCCCCTTCACAACCCGCTAAAACGATGAACTACGATAAATTACGTGATAAGTTTAAAAAGTTTCGTAAGTATATCGAGAAATTAAACCATGTGTACGGAAAAGATGTGAAACGCATTGGACTCGAATATGTAACAAGGCAGGGGTTAGAACGCATTGGAGATTTTATGATAAAACATACAACTGGTATGGATTCAGACCAAGCATCTTACAAACTATTATCTCCACTTGTGGAACCGTTAGATATCACAGATGGTTAGAAAGAAGGTTTATATAGAATTGGATCTCAGTATGTGAACCCTGGAAATTGGTTTAATCCGTCGAAACACTTAGTTAACGGATATATTATCGATGACATGTATAATTTTACACGGCTTCCATATGACTGGTTTACAAATCAGAAATAATAATAGTATTATTAGAATTAATAAGAAATCCAGCCTTCGGGTTGGATTTTTTTATTTTATTTTTGTTTAAAAATAATAAAATTTTTATTTCATATGTATTTAAACGAGAAAGTAAAATAAAATTTTTGTTTTATATACGTCTAAACGAGAAAGTCTCCCACAACACCTCCCCTACAGGTCGATGCATCCAAGGTACCCCCGGGGGTCGGACTTCGTCCTCTTTATCCGTCCTCGTACTTTTTTCCCGAGTAGTATTAACTTAAAAACTTACAACTATGATCATCGTACAGCTTTTCATCTTCGTCAACAATGAGTACACACGTGAAGACGGCACTACTTACATGCACGTCGACACTCGTCGTTCTGCACCTATGCCTATCGAGCATCTTTACGAAAAGTACGGCAGCTGGATGTCTACTCACAAGAACTGGCAAATTCGTCCTGTGGAGCAGCATTACGACTTCTAACAAGCAGGCTGCTTCTGCAGCCTTGCTTCTTCTTTTAACAGCTTGGTGGACACACCTTGCTGTTTTTAGACGGAGGATCGCTCTTCGAGCTCCTTATCCAATCTCGTTCTTGGTCGACCTTCGGTCTCCTTATCCAACCTCGTTCTTTTCTGTGGATTAGCCATAATTATATTTATATATAATATAGGCTCACGCGATATGCATGACGCGGAAGACCCTCGTAAGCATGAGGATCACGAAGGGTGTGTGTGTGACAGTTCACTTGCACACTCTGCTATTAATCTTCGACGAAATGGCGTCGAAGTCTATAAATTAATATATGGCCCTTCGGGGCCGTATTCGGATACTATGGTACTCTGTCAGATGATAGCGACAGTGCGCAGGTTCGATTCCTGCGGTATCCACAGCAAGAAGGGCAGCGAGGTCGCTGCTCAGCTAAATACACAAAATCATGAACGGAAAAATCACATCGGTGACTATCACCACGGTAACGAAGGAAGGCAAAGCCAAAGGTAACAAAGTAGTCCGCATCAAGCTAAAGGACGAACGTGATCCAATCTTTGGTCAAACCATCGAGATGGTTCTCGTACCGAATCGGTACGACAAGGACCTCGTCGACCTGTTCTGCCAGCACTACGCAGACAGTGTTCCTGCAGCTCCAGATGCCTGGGGTCGTCCTCAGTGGGCACCTGCTCAGCTGAAAGATGCATCCAAGCCATTCCCCGCTGACGTTCTTCCCAACGTCTTCGTCGAAGAGATTGAGATGCCGGACCAGTACATCGCTTGCGATGACAACGGTCAGCCTCGTGAGAACGCTGTTCCTCAATCCAGATTCACGGTCGTGACCTGGAAAGACATGGACCAGAACTATCGCAGAGGTTTCTCTCCCACCGAGCGCATAACGTCACTGTTGCACGCAGGTTTCTACAAGAAGTACGAATCTGACAGCATTGCACCGGCTGACAGCGACGATCTTCCTGCATAACCACAGCCACAATCGGTCGGTTAATTACAAACCATGACCAACCGTTCCTGTCAACCATTCACGCCTATCGAGGTCGGGCGTTCCAAATACGACCTCATTCATCTTCTTAAACACTCACGACAATGAAGAACTCCCTTGCTCTTACAACAATCATAGCTATTTGCCTATTCGTAGGCTTCGTAGCTGGCCATGCTATTGGCACAAGTGATGGAAACGCAGCCGCTTACTCCTACCAAAAGCGATGCGTAACCGCCGAAGACTCTCTCGCTATCTACCGAGAATTCGCTGACCGAGCACTCACACTGCTCGAAGCTCTCGGAATCGATGACGACTCAGTCGATCCCTTCTACGACGGCGACGACGCCAAGGCATACGCAGTCTCAAGCGCATACCGACGCTTCTGCGACGCCTACAACAAGCTTGCTGGCATCGACAGCTTGCAACAGCTGCCTCCTGCGCAAACGCGCACGGAAGCACGCTGATCACCTCGGACACGGGCGCATGCTCGTGCCGACGGGGCCTATTCGTATAATATTGCAGATAGTCAAAATTAAAAAAGAACAAAATGAATATGGAACCAAAACCGAAAAAAGATGATCATGATCGGTTAGATCCTGGTCATAAAATAGGATTCTTGATCCTATTATTCATATTCATGCTTTTCGTGACTCGTGCATGTGCTCAAACAGCACAATATGACACAGCTATCGTGAAGTATCAGAATATCGAACGAATTGTATCTCAAACATCAGACAAAGGTGCAATTCGTTACTACGCAGTTTACAACGATAAGCAAGAGAATATCTCAGAACTAATCCCTGTTTCTAAGACTGTTCTCTCGTACATCAACGCATGTAAACAGAATCAAATTGAACCATCATTAGCTATCCGTCTTAAGAACGGCATCATTGTTGGTTTGATACGATACAAAACCAAATACATTGTTAAAAGGAAACGATAATGATGTATACGCCAAGCAGTCCGGAGTTCTAAATAGGACTGCACAACATTTAAACACTCAAAACAATGAACAAAGCGGTTATAGTAATCGTAACAGCCATAATCAGCGTATTTATTGGCTGTTCTGCTGGACAGATGAACATGACTAGTGACATGAACCGGGAAGTTGCAGAGATGAGTCGTTACTACAAGAGTCAGTACAAAGATACTCTTGATGCGTACAAACAGTATGTGGCAGCAACGGAGAATCTGCTTAGCGAAACTCAGTTCTACGACAACTTCGATCCGTACTATAACGGACCTGATGAGATGAAACGTAGAAAAGGTATCGCATACAACAAATATTGCGAAGCTTTCAACAAGATATCGAAATCTTGTGGAATAACCCCAGTCATTTCATACTAACAAGTTTTAATCAATAAAACATGGAAATCGAAAGCAAAAAGAAGACGTATGACAAGCGTCGTAAGAGCAACAAGCGCAATCGTAAGGTTGCATGTCATCGTAACGGAAATCATGGTGTGATGAACAAACGTCAACTACGTGAGTTCTTTGGCCATAAGTTTGGTGCCACAGAGGTTAGTGGTTTCATTGCACCTTTGTTACGTTACGAAACTCCCTTCGGTGATGAGATAGATGTGTCATTCATCGCAGACAAGAATGACAACATCTGTGGTGTGAACGAAGGCTTCATCGTAGAAGCCGGTCTTGACAAAACTCCTTTTGATAAGGAGGATATCGTCATAGTGATGAACATCTACAGAGGACAGAATCTGTGCCTCGTAGCAGAATCAGGGAGGGTTGTGCGATGAACGAGACGCTTATCGATCTGAAGAAGATTGTCGATGTCACAAGAGACAAAGACATCAAAGATCCAGGTTTGCTGAGACCTGTGATCGGTGCAATCAACGATATACTCGTAAAAAACACGAATATCGAGATTAAGGATACAGACAATAAGCAAATTGTCATTGAAGTAAGTTATCACACGTGTCAGAAAATGCAGCATGTGATCAATGACAAGGAGATGTGCACTGTACTGGCTAAGTTATTGATCGATGTGTATGCGAAATTCAATCGCATAAGCAACATCATAAATGATTACAATAAAATCAAGTGTCATGAGTGATGAAAAAGATCAAGAACTGTATGAGAGTTCTATAAACTACGATGCGGAAACTGTTATTCATCAAGACAAGTTGTACTGTAAAATAGGACACGGTCTGAAGCTGATCAGCGACGCATACAGAAAAGAAAATCTTTGCTACTTCATGAGTATACTCATGAAACGTGAAGGTGCTCGTTTCTGGATAACAGATACCAAACTTCATCTTGAGATCCCATTGCCTGATAAAGAACTTTCAGTTGTGGAGATTAATGACATATCAAGTGATGTTGAACATTTAATGTTATCATTACAAGATATTGTGTGTAATTGCGTAAATGCAAGCCAAGACATGGACGCAATAATGAGTCAAATGCAATGAAAATAGCTAAGACGGATAAGCAGGGCAACCCAACATCAAAACTATTCTTACGAATAGGTGGTAGCTCTATCCTAATCGCAAGTAAACTAACAGTTGTACAAGCTGTGTTGTTGAAAAAGCAGATTGAGGAATATACGAAGAAAACAGGTTCAAAGATTAACGGACATCTATACACGGTCCAATAATATGCGAGTACATTATTTAAGCGTAAGTCTGACCACATGTGCAGCAGCAAACAAAGCCATTGCTGAGCACATTGGGTCTCAAGAAATTGAGATTCATGTGAATCCTGTGAAAAGTATGCGTGAGTGGTTACAAAAAGACTTCATAGAAGATAAAACCATGTTGTTGAAACTAATAGTTCCATACAACCATGGCAGGTCAGAACTTCTCGAAGTATATGCGTATAAAAAGGTCATTGTGGCTGGACAGCCCAAATACAGACTGTATGTGCGTAAAGTAACCAAAAATAGACTTAGAGAACTAACAAGTATGTTTGGAGATCTACGTCTTAAACCAACTCAGTTCCTAACTGATTAACATTATCCCCTATAGAGCTTTCCCACTCTATGGGGGATTTCGTTTAATGTAGCCATCGAAAGATGAGAGTCACAAGCCTCTATAAATACAGAGTGAACGAACATATATGTTTAATTTAATTCATTATCAAAATGAAACATTTCATCAAAACATCGCTCATTGTAGCGGTAGTGTGGGCTGTGGTCGTAAGTATGGCGTTGTCAACGTCATCATGCGAACATAAGCCCGACGTAACACCGGTTGATACCACAACAGTGGTTTCAAAGCCGGCTGAACAGTGGTCCAAAGTAACGGACTTCTTGAGTTGGGTCAATGACGAGGCCAACAACAATTACTGCGACAGTATCATCTTCAAGGTCATGTCGCCTGAAGACTTGTACAACGTTGCAACTGTTGTTTCGTCAAAGAACGAATCATTCACTAAAAAGGATATTGTACGAGAGTATCTCGATCGTGAGGATGTTTATTCAGCCTTACGAGGGAAACACACGGCAGATTCTATAGTATGTGATACAAAAGACACTATCATTGATGGTGTCAAAGTCCAACTTATAAACACTTCTCGCTATGAGTAAAAGAGTAGAGTTTTTCCGCAGACCGGCAAAGTATGTTGTCGTTGTGGAGTACAACGGCAAGATGCCGAGTATGGAAGATCAGAACAGGATTATCGAAGCATTCGTTAGTCTTTGTGCTGATGGGATCGTGAATTATCCGACTGTAGCCGTTCTCAACAAAGACGACATCACGAAGATTATTGCTAAGCACGTTGCTAATGACAATGGCCAAGATGGTCAGCCCGCAATGGTGGTATCACCTGAAGAGGCGGCCGCAAAGGTTATTGGCAATGTCTTTGAGGACAAACTCAAGACTGGCAATGCTGCGGTAATCACACTAGCACTTAACGCAGTACTCGTGAGACACTTGAATAGCGATACAGATGCGTCAAAGGCGCTTCGCAACGCGTTCATAGTGCTTAGCAGAGACAACGTGTTCATCAAGATACCTCTTGATATTCGTGAAAGGTACAACATCACGAAAGAGGTTATCAACATCATTCGTGATCTTGCACTTGTACACAAACTTCGTTAGTATGAGTAGATCGTACAAGGACTATCGTAAAGATAGTCAGCCTGTGAAAGCAAAACGTCATAAACAAATGACGCCGTACAACAGATCCTTCAGACATAGCACAGTGTTTGATGAAGATTTAGACAAATATGTGCATTAGTTAACTTTTAAACATTTATCAAAAATGGCAAACAAGAACAGTGTAAAGCCTGAAAAGGCAACAACCCCGGTAGTAATGACCAGCGACAACGTGATGGACGTGATCAACGCCAAGAACCTCGGTAGCTCTGAGATGGCTACGAAGATCCAGGAAGAGCTCAAGAACGAGCAGGACGAGCGCATCAAGCAGATGAAGAAGACGCGCTTCTCGCGTGCTTCATTCAAGGAGGCAAAGACTCTCATCGATGTTCGTCGTCGCAAGCGCGAGATGGAGATCACCAAGGAGGAGTTGGTCCGTCGTTCAGACTTCGTGAAGTTCCTGATGGGCTTTGAGGTTACACGTGAGTTCCTCGATCATCACAAGGTCAAGGGCGATGAGATGACTCTCAAGATGCCTGGCAAGGACAACAAGCTTGAGGACAAGAAGGTCAAGCTTGGTGACAAATTCGAGCCGTGTATCGACATCACCGACTACGATGTCTGGGAGAGCAAGATCAACGACGACATCTACGATCTCCGTAACAAGTGCGATGAGCAGTTCGACAAGGAGATGAATAAGGTGCGCCTCGCGTTTGGCGAGTACTACAAGTGGTAATCTATCATCAGATAGTATCTGTAAATAGAACTACAAAGTCCAACTCAAGAGCCTAAGAGCCATGAGCGCTTTTAAACATAACAAACCGGTGTATTCCTCAATATGATCGCAGATAGATCATAATTATTAAAGCCGTAAAGATATTTTTAAAAGCATAAGAATTGACTTATCACACAGAGCCATGAGCCAATGTGGGACGAAAACACTCTAACAGGGGTGGATAAACTACTGTCGTATCAAATGATCGAACATACAAGAACTATAAGTCTTTAAGACAACTTGGCGGAGCACGCTGTTGGCTTGAAGTGTGTTTTATCAAAAAGAATATAGTTAGCCCAAACAGAATCTTGAATCAGTTTTGGAATCTCTAACTATCGCAGTATTTCGTAGCGTGCTGCATCCATAGGGAGTTTGGCCATTCTCTATGGAACTATGTGTGGGGATGAGTTAATCATACAAGACGTGGGTTCGAATCCCACTAGGTCCACGAATTCCATATGTTTTTTAATTGATGTTTTTTAATTATTGTTTATTATCGTAGTTCACAGAGTAACGGTTCGTGAGAATAGTTACTCATTTTATGGGCCTAACTGGTTTTGATTGTATGAGGAAGTAAATCCGTTAACTGCGCATTAAACATCAACTGGCGATTATAATATCGTAGATTACACTCACGTAGCGTAAGTGCTAATCAGGTTCGACTACCAAAGTGTCATGGGCGAGTAATAGGACTGTATGGGGTTCGATCCCCCACGCCCAACTAAAACAGAATCAATATGAAACACTCATCAAAAGGTTTCCGAGGAATGATACGTGACAGATTACCTGTACATGTTGATATTGCTTTACAAATTTGTAAGTGCAAAAATAATTATATTGAGCACATATATAACAAGTTTGTAAAACATGTGCCTGTAGAACAAAGAAGTCTTGCTGTAAAGCAAGCTCTTGGTTTAAAACAGGCTGTGACTGCTGAAGACGTGAGAGTATGGTCATGGAAACATGCAAACATACTTAAACAACACGGATACAGTATTCACAACATACCGAAAAAAATGTTTTTCCATACGTTTTGGACAAGTATTAATTTTCCAGATTTAGATAAAGATGTCTTTGAAAGATTCAAAATAGCTGATAAATGGGTACAATATCTACAAAGAATGTATCCTGTTTTTCAAAACATATATGATATAAATCATAATGTGCTATACAGATCAGAAGAAGATACTATCGAAGAACTGAAATCAAAATACAAGTTAACTCAAGATGTAGTAAAAATAATTCTAAAGCACATAAAACATGGTACGTAATCAATTCCCATTGAGCGCAGGCACATATATGTGTCAACGCGACACGGACCTCATCATAATCGTGGTGAAAGGTCTGTTTCCTACGTTACAATTAGACGGAGGTTTTGACTTGGGGTATTTCCTCAAGAAGCGCAAATTAAGAGAAGCATCAAAAGAGATACTGGCTAATATTGAGCTGTTCCCTGAGATGTGGACCTTTACACCTATGCGTGGCATGAACTATTCTGTTTTTGCAAAGAACGAATTCCATACAACAGGAAAGCTCGAACTCCCAATGGATAGGGAGACCGATATCAAGGAACAATACTACTTGCTCACTCAGCAAGGAGTGTCTAGTACCAAGATTATTCGAGCTCTTGTACAAGAATTTAAGGTTTCGGTGGATACCATCTGTGATTTAATAAACGGATTTGATAGGCAAGCTCTATGTTAATAGATCATATCTTTACTATCAAGGATAAGAACAACTCATTACGAGATCGTTACGAACTACTCTTGTCGTATGTAAAGCAACATTCTCATTTAGTGACGATAAATCGATATGAGACGTTCGGACCGTATCCACCAACCTTTATTACTAATCATATGTTTACAGAGACGTGGGACTTCAACCAATGGTTACTCAGGAATATCCTGTGTGAGCTTGGAAGAGCCAGCTATCTCACAATAGGAGTATTACTTCGTATAGCAACATCTAAGCTGAACAAGCTGGATTTAACTAAAGAAGAAAAGCTCTTAATTCATACGAACATGACTAGAAACATATGGAATGAATTCTACAGAATAGAGAATGAAGAACTTCCATTCTAACCCTGAAGACAGGAGGGAGTAGGCAGATTGAGGCCCTCCTGTTTACAATGCACACAAAAGTGCAGATTGTGTATGAACTTACCAGACATTACTCCAGAAGAAATAACTCTGGTTAAGAACGCGAAAGAAGGAAAACCGCATTCCTTCAATGCTCTATTCAAGAGATATAAATACTTTGTAGATCATGTGCTTTACGAATATGTAAAAGACATGGACGAGGCACGTGATTTAACAAATGTTGTATTTCTTAAGGTCTACCAGAAACTCCCAAGCTTCACTGAATATAAATCGTTTGGTGGATGGTTGAGAGTTATCTCAAATCGAGTTGCTGTGGATTATTTACGATTACGTTCGAAACACCGATTTACAGAAGATGTTGAAAAGGACTGGGTTGTACCGAAACAGAAAGAAGTTAATGAAACCGATCTGATCAATCGGTTGATTTATCAGGAATCTGTGGACTACTTCAAAACCCTGCCACATCCTCAAGGTCGTATAAACGAACTATATTATTGTAATAGTTACACAGTCGATGAGATTTCAAAAGCCTTATTCGTGCCCTTAGGTACTGTAAAATCAGTCCTATTTAGGACGCGTAAGGAATTACGTAAACTTTTTAAACATTAACAAAATGAGTCTACTTATTTATTGCATCGTAGCTGTGCTTCTCGCTTTCGCCATTGGTCGATCAAAGCGTTCAGCAAAGCTTTTTTGGCTGCTCATTACCTGTTTCGGTATTGGTGCCATTGGTGCAGCTATCTTCTCTTCGTGTGAGAAGGTTAAAGGGACTGATGATGTTGAGAAGAAAGCTTTCACGTCGATGAACGCTGGGGTGCAGAAGTCAGCCATTGTTGCAGACATTGCCCCAGTGTACATTGCTCTTTTTGAGCAGCCTTCGATGAGTCAGAAGCAATCTTATCACTATGACATCATTCCAGTATCTCATGCTGCAAGTAGCTCTGACATTACTGTCAGGGGAAATTTCGTCAATCTCTTAAACCCAGGATTAGTGTTTAAGTACTTTGACACATCATGAACCTAGAGTCTTCCATGCGGATAGATGATAAGTTCATTCATTAAATTAAGTTTAACAGTTTAAATCATTATCAAAATGAGCAAGAAGAACAAGAAGAACAACAAAGTTGTGACACCTCCCGTAGTTAACACCAAGCCGGAGGAGAATGAGGTTAAGACGAGCCCTGAGGCTCAAGTTGAGAACAATGAACAGAAGGTTGAGCAGACGCCCACACCTGAGCCTGAGGTAAAGGTTCCTATGGCCCCACCTCAGCTCAATTTGCCGCTTATGCCGAGTACTGATGTGCAGGCAAACGGCCTCGATCCTAATCATCAGGTGGACCTGATCAGGATGACGCACGAGTACTTTAAGAACTCTCCTGATCTTATTCAGAAGTTCGACATTTCGCAGGGTGTTGTTGACAACATGAACCATATCAACATGATTGCCATTGCAGCAGCATGGGCCAATGAGATGACATTCTCTAAGACCCCGTTCGCAGGAAAGCTGCGTACCGCAGTGTTGCCTGAGATGGCAAGTGCTCTTAGGGAGCTCGGTATCAAGGCAAACAAGATTCTCGCCTTGCCGTCTTCATCTGACGGTACTACGACCGTCACGTCTAAGGACGTTCAGATTCCTAAGACCGTGAAGGACCAGATGAAGGCCGAGAACAAGCTCCAGCAGGAAGAGATTGAGCTCGACCCCACGAAGATTCACAACAAGACTGAGGTCTTTAAGACCGTCCAGTATCTTCTTACGAACAAGGGTGCTGTCTACAGCAACATCAAGGCCGCTGTGAACTTCTATCGTTCATGGCTCCTCATCCAAGCTAAGGATGATCAGGCTGAGAAGGACCGTATCAGTGCCCGTACTGTCAAGGATATTATCCTCGACATTGCAGAGTTCACTAACGCATGTCCTTTCGTTCTGAAGGGTGTTGGTGGTTATCTGCTGCGTCTTACGATGACTCACAAGAGTATTGTTCCCGCATTCTGTATTATGCGTAATACGGTGCGTGACAAGATGATCGGAAAGACGACATGTAACGAACAGGAGATTGCCGACATCTGCTATGCAGTTGTCAATTGGGCAGCTAATGCTCGTATCTCCGAGAAGAAGAAGGACATCGAGATCCTTAGCGCAGACAAGAAGCGCAACAAGGAGGCCATCGACAGTGTCAATGCTGACATCAAGGCCATTGAGGACATTATCTCAATGCTCGATAACCCGAACAGCGACTTTGCTGACAACGTTCTTGATAACCTCAAGAGCGATGATGCAACCGTTGTTAAGCACGCTCAAGAGGCGTTCGGAATCATCGCTAAGTGCTACTATCCAAGCACTGATCCCCGCAAGCGTTACACCAACCTTGCGGATAACGTAAAGCAACTTGCCGGAATCATCACGAATCTCTTCCGAGATCCGATGAGTCCGCTTAGCAACTTCAACATCGCGAACCTCGACCATGAGCTCATTGAGGCTCCGAAGGAGGAGGAGAAGCCTGCTGAGACTACTGAGAAGACTGACGAGTCTTCTGAGGAGTCTAAGGAGGCACCTGCGGCAAACGATCCTGAGAAGGCTGACGAGTCTTCACAGGATTCCAAAGAGTCTGACGAGACTGCTGAGGAGACGCCTGCAGAGGAACCATCTAAGGAAGAAAAAAAAATGACTCCGAAGATGTCGCGCAAGATGAAGAAGGCTGCGAAGAAGCTCGGTCTTTCGCGCAAAAAATAAGTACATGCGCAACGAAGATGGCAGCCGCTTTCAAAGAGTTGTTTTCGTAAAAAACAAAAAAGCTATCAAAGCTATGGGTAAGATATCAGTTTTGTCGTTCTGCATAATATTCTTATTCTTAGGAATAAAGGGTATGCGCAGCAACTTGACGATCAGTGGCCCAACTCAGACAGTGTCTGCAAGTCAGCCACGTGCACCTGGTTTTGACATAAACCATTTGCGCACCAACGCATTGACTCAACAGCGAGATACTGTACGTGATACAGTATACATTAAGTCAAAGCAAAGTTCAACACCAATGAGCGTGACGGTTGTGGCACCCAAACGCAAACAGATTAAGTATCGTACTCGCAACAAGTCTTATCTGTTCATAGCAACACCACGGGATCGTGCAAAGCTCTCCCTCGATTCAGTACTGGCGGACAGTACTATGCGCATATCAGAACTGACATGTGTAGGATCGAAAAACGTAAGAAGCTTAGCGAGGGATTGACATGGTCTCCCTCGGTCAGTACATTTTAGTTATGTCTCATTAGCATAGGTACTATATCGGTAAGACCACAGCTTGTCACTGAATCCGATGAATTTAGACACGGGCGAGGATAATCAACCGTTATAATCAACAACCAACGAACTTGATCCGAGAATATGTTAGCCCTCTCAAAGGGTGAGAAACTCAAAAGGTAGGATGAAATGCTATGAATGTGAAAAACTCATAGTAAGTAGGGTCAGCGTTGTATCAACCCTACTCTGTACATACATGAGAACCGTCTGGCGATGTGTGTATATGAAAAGACGCATAAGTCTCAAGAAGAGCAAAACGAACCGTATCGATAAGTACAACAATGATACTAAGTTGTGCATTAACGTACACGAGTTGACATACATACAATTCCAACCTGTATGTAAGTATCAATAGCTTAGTTTAGTGTCACACGCCTCCAAAGCGTGCATTGAGGAACGAAGAATTTCACGAAGACTATGAGAGTACTACTCATAGGGTGACCATTAGGATAGCCGTACGGAAGTCCCACTGGTTCGATTCCAGTGATCTCAGTTGAATGGGAGACCGGGGATGGGGTGCAATAGTACAGAGTGAGACCGCCAGGCTTTGGTCGTTTATGCGGTATATAAAAGTAAAATGACCAGACTCTCGATGCAGGAGAGTAGTAGGAGTGAAAGCCTTACCCGACACGAGACCGGGTTCATAAGTCTGATGTTAAGTTTACAACTAGCCCTTAGCAAGCAATGTTGTATTCAAGCGAAAGCGAATGGGGTGACGCCGGATAGTCAGCCTAAGTCACAGGGTAATGTGGCAAATAAAAAACAGAAGAACTGATCGATTCGAAAACCAACATGCCAAGTTGGAAGGACCTCCGTCAGTTGTTAATACGAATAAGTTTTAGTAGTGTTAAGTATATATGGTACTTTTTAAGACTATGATACGAATGGTTTGGAGCCAGTAAAAATGTAGAATAAACGCCTACAAGTCGTAGCAGAATGCTTTTAACTTATCATATCAGTCTCCTTGACACGAAATCAACCGACAGTCGTAGACGCATTTATAGAGTTAATTAACATGTTTAACAGTATGTCCTCCGGATGGAAGTAACGCTCACTATATCATACGTTGTAAGTATGTGAACGAGAATGGATAAGCTATCGTTGTAAGATAGACACTGCCTGTACCTCCCGGAAAGTTACTAATGGAATACACTATGTCGAATAGATAGGTAAAGCGCATACAGCAAATATGCGTGTATCGAGTCTATAGAACATATATCGTGAGTCTAGTAGGCAGCTTCGTAGCCCATGAGACGCAGTGCAAAAGCGTATGCAGGTTTGGTTCAGTAACGCGGCCATAATCACACTCCCCTGTCTCGGGATGTTGTGATAAGCAAGAAGTGGGTGATAATTAGTAATAGCGATAGGGTTGAAGTCCCAAGTAATATTTCATGAAAAAGAAGAACTGACAGCAAAGTCAGGGCAAAAAAGCCGTAGATACGCTTAGTATGTTCGATAATGAAACGCACTCCTCGCGTACTCTCTACTGGAAGAGAGCAGGGTAGGTTTTCGAGTAAGCGGATGATTTATGTCTTTACTATAATCATCTTGAGGAAACATAGGCTTTTGTTGCTTTTAGCCTTTTATACAAGCAACTCGGATGGAAACACAAAATATATCCGATCTTTCAATTTTCGTTGGTTAAGCCAGATTGAATCGAAATTTTGTCAACGTATTTATACTATGAGCATTAGTCGAGACGATTTGGTTGTTAGTAAAAATCAGAAATACAAAAACTATTGGAGGTCTAGAAGAGTCCCTGAACCAGACCTTCAAGAGTTATACGTATACACAGAAGTGTCAAGGATCATTCAAAGCTTTCCTGACGGTGACTATAGAGTAAGGGCTTAGCTAATCCTACCGTTGGATTCCCAAATACACTGATTGAGCTTCTTAAAGGAATATAAAGGTGTAGGCTATAGAAAATAAAAGCGGCACACCATGTGTGCATCCTTTGAACGTATGACTTAAAACAAATAAACCATTTCAGAGATAAATAACATTGTATAATTCGTATCGTTGGTCAATCACTGACGATCTCAAAGAGGATACGAACATGGAGAATAAAGTAAAAATTGACGCAGCAGTTCTGCGGGGTAATCGTATGGAGTTGAGTAACATTGGTGGAACGCTTGGTGGACGGTTCTTCCGCCTTAACAAGCACGCAATTGACGATGAGTATGGTAATCTCATCGCACAGATTCGTAACACGGGTAACAAGGAGTTGTGTCTCAACCGAGGCATCAACCGGTACGCAATTCAGGGATTCGATATTCATCGTATCGAGTTCAAGAACGCGGGTGACGGCACACCGTGCGTCTTTATCAACGAGGGTGACAAGAACTCTCGTGGTGAGGACATGAGTGCAGTATGCCCCGTGGGCAATCGTAACCGACCGTTCACGGAGGCTTCCGAGGAGAGTATTGGCGAGGCTATCGAGTCTCAGCGACGGGACCTCATCTTTGCTGATCCCGATGGTGTGGTGGATATCGTAAATCGCTACAACCAGAATGAGATGGCACGAATCGACAGTCTCATTCAGCAGCTCACCAAGGCTAAGAACAACATCGTTCAGACAATCGAGAACAACAACAAGCGTGCCATGGAGTACAAGAAGGAGTTACGGGACAGTAGCAAGACCGTGACATCCGCATCGATCGTTGGATCCATTAGCGTCGAGTAACTATGAGTGTGACATCCAATTGTATAACCGAAAACAGTAAGCTTCATATTCAGGAGATGCTTCTCACTCCTCAGATCAGTGAGACTGTGTATTCTGATGTAAAGAAGGGTAAGACCTATAAGCTTACACGGATCCGAAATGACGGATCAATTTATCTCGGTGAGACTTCTTATGAGTGGTGGAACAATCTGTTCAACCTTAGTAAGGAGATCTCATTTGAGACGTTCTGTATGCGAGTATACGAGGCTATTGCCCAGATGGCTGGTGCAGAGGGCTCCGATACCCAAAAGACAATCATGCGTGGTTTGAATAAAGACATTCTTACTGCGCTGATAGCTACGAAAGATGTGAATATCGTGGTGGATCGTTTGTTCGATACACTACGCTTCGCAATCGAATCTAGCCCCATGGCGTCTAAGGGGACTCCCTTACGGCGTGAGTCTGCTGAGGATATTCTTAGCAAACTAAAATTCACTGGAGGAGCCGATCTACCTGTATACGACTCCCGAGGCGACATTCTTGTGACACTTTACATGGAACCTACTGGATATAAGGTACGGCATGTGGACGATTAACTTGGGCTAACCAGATGCTACAGTCATCTGTAGTTGCAGATCAATGCGTATCTGTAACATACCTTTATGTGAGCTCGTAACATATCGTATCATTAAACCAATAGACTTCCTACATTATAAGCCAAAATGTTCTATGAACAACTTATGTTCCATATGCTGTAGTCATATGCCATCTTAAGATCAATGCGTATCTTAAGAGCAAAGTTTGTATGTTCAATGAACTAAGAGCTAACTCCAAACAACAACAATCACCCCTAAAGAACTGCGTTTGCGCTCCGTATGCTGTAGTCATACGCCTTTGTAAGATCAATGCGTATCTTACAAGTCAAGCTTATGCAGTTCACATTGTCCCGTGGTGTAAATGGAAACACAACAGATTTTGGTTCTGTCATTCATGGTTCGAACCCATGCGGGATAACAAGGTAACTTACGAGGCACTCGAATTCAACTATGTTTTACTTTAAAGATATCAAATATGAAGGAGAATAAGAAGTTGAATGCCAATAATATTATCAGCACTCGTAAGCGTCTCGATAGTGAGATTGCCACCTATTGGTCTTTTATCAAGGCTGAGAACACATTGCGTAATAATGCCTTGAAGTTTCGTACACACAATCTTCAGGAGCTGTATAATCAGATTACGCAGAAGATTGAGCACCGAATCCTGATTAAGGGTTTGCTCAATAATCTTAACAACGACAAGCTTAATTTTAGTAGTACTGAGTTTAAGAAGACACATTACTATAACATTTTCCGCCTTCAGGAGTGTCAGGAGCAGATTACGAAGCTTAATGAGATTCGTAAACGCTGTCTTGCACCTCAGTTGAAGGCTCAGAAGGGTAAGAAGGCACTCGGTTATAACGAGGTGTTTACCCATGAGAAGATTTCATCTATCATCAACAAGCTTGAGTTGATGGTGGCATCTTGCAAGAGTGCAATTGCCAAATATAATGACGAGACGCAGATTGAGATAATTGACAATAGTCTCGATGCCGTTCTTGCGGCATAAAACAAGATAGAGCTTAGTGTTTTGGACTGCCCAGAGGGGATTCTGATCGATGCAGAAAAAGCTCACAGAGAGCGTTTAATCAGCACGGCTTAACAACTAACCATGAGACGTGTTAGATGCGCTTAGAAGACCTGTATGAGGCCTTAAATCGAATGTATCACACACTAAAGACATTATCAAAATGAACACATATAATATCGACAAGCAGTTTAAGAAGTTTTGGAAGATTAGTCATGCAAAGAGCACATTGTTGTGGAAAATAATGTGTTTTTTGGAAACCAAAAGAGGTCAATCGTTCGTTAACAACTTGCACAAATTCTCTTTGAAAGAGCTTGGCATGATGTACGGCATGAACCTTATGACTATCAACAACAGTAGGGACGTATATACAATCATCGATAAGGCGATGAATCTGTGTAACATGAAGCCTACTCCAGGAGCCCCGTACAAGCCCTGGAAGGTACCTGAGAAGCCAAATTATCCCATGTACCTTACAAGTGGACGTCAGCCCTTTAAAACGATCCATACGGCCGTTTATAGGCGTTTTCCGCACACTAAGAAGGTTGAGGATTATGGTTGGGACATCAAGTATCGTGATATCTCTGACGTAGGATTGTTGGATAACAAGCGTATTTATTGGCGATATGAGTATTATCGTGATTATACAAAACTTCTTGAGAAACATAAGATGGAGCGTTGGGAGCGTAAGCACCCACGTCCTACGGATACGGTGCTGAAACAAGACCTCTTCCCTGAGATGCTAACAGCAGCATGGAAGAAGCGAGAGGGTGAAGCACGTAACTACATACGTAATCTTGTGAAAGAAAAGTATGACAAATCATCTGTACCGTGTATCGCACGAGTCAAGAACTATGATGGCACGTACAAGAATGAGATTGTGAGTTGGATTAGTGATCCGCATAACAATATTGGTCGTATAAACAATGACGACTACGCAAACAACTCGTTAGTTCGTATAGGAGCAAAGGATCTCCTGACATATTCCATGAACAAAAACGTTGTATGCGGGTACATACAGAATCGAACTCAGACGTTGGGTCGTACATTGACGATGGACATGATTCATCAGATTGCTGCCTAACGTGAGACCTATTTGGCACTATAACGGTGTTGAATAGGTCTTTTTGCGAATGTGGTGGAACGGTAGACACGTAACACTTAGGATGTTATGCTAAATAGCGTGCAGGTTCGAGTCCTGTCATTCGCACAATGCATATTGATTGATTTTAAGTTTTTAATTATTGGAATTTCTCATAAACAAGTCTGTGTCACAAGCGTGTGACAAAAATACTCAGGTGTGTGAACATATGAGTATCTTGACTCCGTAGCTCAGAGGTTAGAGCAGGGCATAGTTAATGTCAAGATCACAGGTTCGAGTCCTGTAGGAGTCGCTTTGGTTAATTGTCTTTTTAGTTAGCATTTTTACTTTAAATTAAGGTTCTGCAATGATTTGATGATACCACAAAAACATAGTTGCTGTGAAACAGCTATGTTTTAGCACCAACAGCGGTTGGTGTATTTGCCTCTTTAGCTCAATTGGTAGAGCACTTGATTTGTAATCATGAGGTTATCGGTTCGAGTCCGATAAGAGGCTCTATATGGCGTGATGGTGAAAATGGTAGACACGATGGATTTAAGATCCATTGGCCAGTAATGGTCGTGTGGGTTCGAACCCCACTCACGCTACGTGTTATTTTGTTTTTCCATTAGTTGTTAGAAAACTATGCATTTATTTCTCATACGGTCTGTGAAGATAGTATGAGACCCGGGCCTTTAGCTTAGTGGTTAAAGCAGCTGACTCATAATCAGAAGATCACAGGTTCAAGCCCTGTATGGCCCACACAACACGAACAGCTGAAATATGTGCTTTGAATATAAGCAGTAAGTCGTGGCAAGCTTACTTTAAAGTATTTAGCCTTCATGAACTGATAAATATGATTGTTCGTGACCAACACTGCCATAGACGTATGGATCGTAAAGCCAGAGCCCCTGATGATTCAAGCAATGGTGCAGAACGTAGGCTGCAGTTGGCAACTCACTATAGTTTATAGTTGCAGGGCAGAGTGGTCTCGGAGATTCGAGAAAGGGTTCGACTCCCAACTGCCCTCTATAACCAAACGAGTCTTAGAACCATGGTAATACACAACAAACCAGTTATCGTCTACGATATTGAGGTGTTTCCAAATGTGTTTCATTGCACTTGCAAAAACACTGAAACTGGAGAGTATAACAAGTTCGAGATTTCGCAACGTAGAATTGATATTGATAGTTTGGTTGAGTTCTTCAATAGAGATTATCTCTTTTGTGGATACAACAATAAACGCTACGATGATGTTGTAATCAACTATATTATCATGTATCGAGAAGCATTATCCAAATCCCCTATATGGAGATGTACGGATAGTATCTACAAGCTGTCTCAAACAGTCGTATTGTCCAAAGACGGAGATACTAAAGTATTTAGACGATGGATGTTCGCAAATTATTTCGAATCTATGGATTTACTAACTATGCTATTTAGTAGTAAGTTACGTGTAGGTTTGAAAGAAATGCAAATAACGATGTTCTATCATAATGTCCAAGAGTACGATGGAGATTTCAATGAATTTCTTCCACTTAACCAGATTGACAAAATGATAGAGTATAACATCAACGACGTAGATTCAACTGAACAGTTGCTAAATACGTTACAAAAGAAAGGAGAGATCGATGTACGGTTATTCATGGAAGATGAGTATAATATCAACGCATTATCCATGGACAGCGTCAAATTCGGAGAAACGATGCTTCTTAAGGAGTATTGTAAACGTACACACCAAAGGGAGAGTATAGTCAGTGAACAAAGATCTCCAATGGATTACGTACCTCTGAAAGACGTTATCTTACCGTTCATTACATATAAAAATCCGATATTACAAGGTGTTTTGGAAGATATGAAACGACAAGTCGTTCCTACCAGAAAAGAGCTTATTCCAAAAGGCCAAAAAGCATACGAGAAGTGTTTTGTTATCTCGAAAACGCGCTACTCTGTGGGAGTTGGAGGAATTCATTCCTTAAACAAACCAGAGATCTTCGTTCCAAGTGAGGGTGAGTACATAGGGCATGCAGATGTCACCTCAATGTACCCATCTTTTATTGTACAATACGAGTGGGTACCCCGTCACTTAGGAAAAGAATTTTGGGAGCTGTATAAGCATGTATATCATGAACGTATAGCTGCCAAACGTAGTGGAGAATCAGTCAAGTCGACAGCTCTAAAGCTTGTACTGAACTCAGTAACAGGGAAAATGCAGCAAGAAACCTCATGGATGTATGATCCATTTTCAGTGTTTAAGATTCGTATCAATGGACAGTTGGTACTTCTTATGCTTGTAGATAGATTACTCCAGTTGGGCTGTAGGATTGTACAGGTCAATACAGATGGTGTCATGTATGTTGCTAAGGAAGCAGATAGGAGTGGTGTCCAATCAGCAATCCATGAAGTAGAGCAACTTACACGTTTAGGTTTCGAAACTGATGACTACGAAGCGTTTTATCAGTACGCTGTTAACGATTATTTCGGTGTCGTTAAAGGATATTCTCAATCCAAGAATCCAAAATTGATAGAGAAAAAAGGAATGTTTATCACAGATGCCAAACTAGGTAAAGGTCTCGCACCATTGATCATACCTAAAGCTGTGATTAACTATTTCCTTACAAAACAAGATGTGTCAGAGTTTATCAAAAGTGCTAATAACATTGATGATTTTTTAATGACACAACGCGTTGATAAGAAGTTCAAGGTTGAATACGCAGATAAGTATATTCAGCGAATCAACCGCTTCTATGCATCAACAAATGGACACTACTTGTTTAAGGTCAAATATGAGGATGATGGTCCTCATTATTCGAACATGCTAACAAAATCCGGCATAACGATCTTGAATAAGTTAGATTCCAAACCAATTGAAGACAGAAAGATCAACTACAGCTATTATATATCAGAAGCTCGTAAGATTATAAATGATCTGAAATGTCGACAGTTAGAACTCTTTTAGTAACCAACTTGTTAACCTTTGAGTATAAGAGATGATTATTGAATTAGATACAAAACTTGCGGATTTACCGCAACAACTCAATATGAACCAGTTGGTGTTCCTAAGTATGGTATTAGACGACAATCACAAAAATAATCAAGACGTCCAAAAAATTGTCAGCCTAATTACGGACGATGAAATATCATACTTAGTTTCTCAGGGACTTATAACCTCGATAGAGAGAGGCAATTCAATTACGTATCAAGCAACTGATCAGCTTAAAAACCATTTAAAACCTGAAAAGGATTGGTTTGATCAGTTTTACGATATGTACCCCGTCTATATTATGCGACCAGATGGCGTAAAAACCTATCTTAGAGCAAACGTGAACAAATGTAGACGCATGTTTAATTCAAATGTTGGAAAAAGCTCAGCAATGGCCCAACATCTCATTGACTGTCTTAAGTTCGAACTCGATAAAAAGAGTAGAACAGGAAAGTTGATGTACATGAAGACAATGTGGCGATGGTTAGTTGACCATCAGTGGGAAGAATCTGAGGAAGAAATGCAAGACCAAGTAAACGAAACAAAACAACAAAGTTATGGAACAGAACTCATCTAATCTTAAGATACGACCAATGTCTATAGTAGCTCAAGAAGCTATTGACTATATACGTGGTAGGAAGGAACACAGTGTTGTGTCTCTAAGAACAAGATGGAACAAGCTCAACTCTCAGTGTATGGGAGGTATAGAGCCAAACACTGTTTATACGTTTACTGGAATTTCAGGAACAGGTAAGAGCTCTCTTGCAAATCTTATCGCAACGGACATTATTGATCTTAATCCGAGTGAAGACATTGTGATTCTTAATTTTTCGTTAGAAATGGTTGGCTTTAGGCAGGTCGGAAGGACGCTCTCAAACAAGCTTAAGAGAACGACTTCTGACCTGTATAGTTCTGAAAAGGACCTGGACGACAAAACCTTCGCTAGTGTCGTATCAGTAGCTTCCAAGCTAAAGAAGTATCCAATCTACTTTGTAGACAATCCTGGTACTTCTACGCAAGTTAAGAACACAATTATGGCATTCTATGAAAAGTACGTAAAAGATACTAGAAAACATTTCATTATAATGTACGATCACGCACTTCTAACAACACGTGATGGTTCAGTATTGGAGACAATAAGCAACCTACTTCAAGTCTTCATACAAGCTAAGAAGTTACCTCTTACGAGTGTTATACTTCTTACGCAAATGAATAGAAACATAGAACAGCCAGAAAGGATTAACAACCCATCGGGACATTTCCCAATGAGAAGTGATTTATCATCATCAGATGCTGTATTCCAAGGCAGTGATTATGTCTTGGCAATGCATCGACCGGAATTGTTGGGAATAAGGGAGTACGGACCCATGAAGTTACCAACAGAGAATAAGGTTTACATGCATATCTTAAAAAACAGAGATGCAGGTAAGCCGTGCATCATCGAATTCGAGAACGATCTTAAGTTCAACAATCTGATTGAGTGCTAAGCATCTGAGAAGACGTTTAACACATTTTATAGGCTGAATATTATGATTAAGAATACTTTTATCGTTGACAAGACTAGCACCAATAACAATTACAATACGTATGACAACTATTCTGAGGATCTCACTTCTCTTATTTTGTCTTCTGTGATTGCAAAGAACTCTTCTATGCAGCAGCAGAAGCCCAAGAAGAAGAGTTTGTTTAGTTTTGTGTTCAACAATAAGCCTGCGAAGACAACAAAGCCGACCAAGGAGATTGGCTTGTTGGAGGCAATCAACTATCTTGCAAACGACTATCACCCCAACAACTATTGCGGTGATTATACGAAGATTAAGCTTTCTGACGGTACGATTATTCGTATCTTCGGCGACGATGAGGTTCAGATAAACGATACTCTTTTGAGTCTCGATGATTCTGCAGCCATTCTCAAGTTGCTGAAGCCGTCAACACAGAAGTTGATAATTGATTTCGTGATCAATTTCAAGTTCTAATATATAAAAATAGACTCAAGAAGCATGATAACACTACCTACAAGTAAGGTTCCAGCAACATCCACGAATCCCAAATTTTTGATTCTCTATGGGCGCCCCAAATGCGGAAAAACGTCCGCTCTTGCCCAATTAGATGACAATCTAATAATCGATCTGGAGGGAGGAAGTACGTTCATTGATGCTATGGCTGTACAGGCCAGAAGTGTTAATGATCTTGGAGAGATTGCTCAAGCCATTAGAGCTAAGAACACTGAAGTGGGGCATAATTTCTACAGGCATATCACTATTGATAATGCCACTCGTTTAGAAGAAATCTGCCTAGGTTACGCCGCTACATTATACAAGAAAACTCCACTTGGTAAGAAGTGGGAAGGAACAGACGTCAAAACTCTTCCGAACGGATCCGGGTATTTATATATTCGCCAAGCCGTCCGCAAAGTTATTGACATGTTCCGTGAATTGTGTGATGAATTCATTCTAGTAGGTCATGTAAAAGACATACAGATTGAACAAAATGGTGAAGAACTTAGCCAGATGGCCCTCGATTTAGTGGGAAAACTTGGAACTATCATCTGTGGTGAATCTGATGCTGTTGGACTCGTATATCGTAAAGGTAACGAAACACATGTCAGTTTTGTTGGAGGTGATGGTACAACAAAGGAAGCACGAGCTCCCCATTTGCGCGGAAAAGACATTATTATTGCAACAGGTAATGATGATGGTACGATAACCACGTATTGGGATAAAGTGTATAAAAACGATTAAGAACTATAAAGTCAAGAAATTATGTTTAATACGAAGAGCGCAGTTATTACGAATACAGAGAGTAATGGTAACTATATGCCTGCTGGCATCAATGAGAATGTGCATTTGAAGGAGGTTAACGTAAATGTATCTCCTACAGGCCTAGACTTCCTGGAGATTATCTTTGAGAACAAAGATGGTCAGACAGTTAGTATGAGTGAGTGGCAGAACAAGAAGGGTTTGTATACAAAGACCGATGAGGATCTTCAGCGTGCTGATGATCGTCAGTTTGGTCGTTTGATTCAGATTATCAATTGTTTCTATCCGACAATCGAAGATGTTGAGCTTAACTCATTCAAGGAGATGATCACTTGGGTTAAGAATAAACTTGATCCCATGATCGCTACGCAAAAGGAGCTTCGTCTCAAGGCCGTGTTCGATAAGAACAACTATGTAACAGTCTCAAAGAACGGTATCTTTGTAGAGCCAATGACTGTGGACAAGAAAGATTCCCAGATAAAGAAGTTTAGTCGTGACAACTTTGAACGTACAATTGTTGCTGACAAGGAGACTTCTAACGACCCGCTTACTGGTAAGAGTACTCCGGATACTGGGAAAGGTGCTGACAACCTTCCATTCTAAAATGGTCAGTGGTGGAATGAATCCTAAACCCTAAGCTTACCGGATTGTGCTTTAAACAATCCGACAACTCGTGAACGGTTTTCCTTAGTTTGTGTGTTTAATAAGGAAGAGAGGTTCGATTCCTCTCCACGAGACTAACATAGAACTTATAAGTCAAATGTATAGCACAAGAACAGCTAAAACAATGAGTTTAAAAGACTTGTTGGATAAGTTGGATGATTATGCTATTTTCTCGTATTATCTTGGTGATTTTAAGATCAACAAGTTAATGAATAGTCCACTTCGATCTGATGACAAGAACCCATCGTTTGCTATATTTAGAAGCAGAACTGGAGGGTTGTTGTATAAAGATCACGGTACTGGTGATGGTGGTAACGCTATTGATTTTATCAAGCGATATCGAAACATCAACACAAGGCCAGAGCTTGAAAAAGAACTACTTCGTATAATAAGAAGGGTGAATCCTTCTCAATCCTATCATATCTCCACATACGATTACTCTACGTACCATGATATGGATTTCGGAATAGTTCGACAACCGTTTACTAGCGTAGATAGAGATTACTGGAAACAGTTTTCGATATCTATGTCTACGTTAAACTTGTATCAAGTGTTTAGCATTAAATATTTTCTTTGTAATAGAATCGTCCGCGGAATCTACAAAGAATGTAATCCTATATATGCGTATAAGGTTGGTAACAAATTTAAAATATATCGACCTTTAGCCTCTAAGTATACTAAATGGCGTTCTAATCTGACAAATGAGGACGTACAGGGATTATCTGAATTGCCCAAGGAGGGTGGGAGTATTCTCATTATCACAAAGTCTCTTAAAGATGTGATGGTACTACATGAGATGGGATTTGATGCTATTGCTGCAGCAAGTGAGACAACATTCATACCTGAAGATATACTGGCTACTTTGAGTACCAAGTGGTCTAAAATACTGATACTGTACGATCGAGATGCAACAGGAATGTTAAATGCTCGTAAGTTAAGTAAGAAGTATGGATATGATGCATTTTTCATCCATAAGAGCTTTAAAGCCAAAGATATATCAGATGCCGTTAGAGACAACGGCTTTGATAAAGTAAAACAATGGTTGACCAAAACGTTAAGTAGATATGAAGATACTATGATACAAAATGTCGAAAGTTAAGGCTAACAAAGCGATTCCTAAAGGAACTAGGTTAAAACATGTAATTCAAGATGGCTATGAATTTAAAAGTCCATTAGAGGCTTATACTTGGAACGAATTCAAAAAACATAATATTCCAGTACAATATGAGCCTCAACATTTTGAACTACAACCAAAGTTCGAATACCTCGGGAAACGCTATCGCAATATAAAGTATACTCCAGACTTTATTGGAGATGGGTTTGTGTGCGAATGTAAAGGGAGGGTGCAACGAGACTTCCCCCTTCGTTGGAAGATGTTTTTATACAACTTTAAGCTGAAAGGCTTAGAACGAAAGGCGTACATCGTACATAATCACAAAGAGGTAGATTCAATGATTCAAGAGATTAAATCCAGAAACAATGAAAGAATTTGCTAAAATGGGTGATCGAATTATTCCGTCACCTCAGGGTATTGATTATGAGCTTAATTGTGATCATGTGTATGAGATGCAATATGATCCATATAGTGGTGAAATATATCTTGTAGAGCGAGATCCTATTAAGGATCAAGTGCTATATTTTACACAAGATGACAAGAAGTTTATTAATTGTGTCCTAAACCATGCATCTCGAAGTGAGAAGACTACTGGTGTACTGCTGTGTGGTCTAAAGGGTTCAGGTAAGACTGCTATGGCTAAACATATAGCTAAGAAGTCAGGAATGCCTGTGCTGATTGGAAATCCCCGTATCAATATAAATCGTCTGAAAGAGTTTTGTACAAAGATTCATCAAGCTATTTGTATAATATTTGATGAATTTGAGAAGGAGTGGGATTCTTCTGAGGTACTAACTCTTTTAGATGGAGTTCAGGACGGTTGTAAGCGATTAGTGCTTATGACTTGTAATGATAAGAAGGGTTTGTCTGATTATTTATTTGATCGCTGTTCTCGTATACGTTATCAACGAGAATTCTATGGTGTTGGCGAAGATATAGTCAATAAGCTGGTCACTAGTGTTTGTGGAAAAGAGGATAAAGAATTAGCTAATTTTATATTCAGCAAGTTCAAAGTGTTGTCTTACGACAATATAATGTCTTTCTTGGATGAGTTAAATCATTCCAATGATTCGAAAGAAGATATTCTCAAATTCATGAACATAGCACTCAAAAATGAGTAATAAAGAGTCGGATGAACTGAAAAAGCAATTCGAGATTGCATTTAAAAACCATGATCCTAAACTTGCGTTAGAAATTATACGTAGGCATAAGGGTTTGAGACATCGATCCAATGGAAAAGGATAAAAACCCGTATTATGAGGATATGACTCGAATAAGCAATAGCAACATAGGCTGGTTCCTAAAGAAGGGACCGGCCTATTTGCGTAATATGCTTGATGGGAAAGAAGAAGGTTTAAGCTCACCACAATTAGCTAAGGGTACAATGATACACGAATACCTTCTTCAACCTGAAGAGTTTCAAAAAGACTACGTTGTATGGAATGCTCCACAACCGAAATCCTCACAAGAAACAAAGTTCTGTGAAGAGCTGGCTACAACCACTGAAATAGAGCCTGATAAAGCCGTTCTAAGCGCATATAAAGCCGCATACAGGACAACTGGCCAGAGTGAGAGTAAAATGCTCTCAGAAGGCCTGAAAAAGGCCTCTACGCTTAATTTGTATATCCAGAGCATCAAGGAGAACGATAAGCGTATTAAGATAAGCCCATATACGATGAATAAGCTCATGGAACTGTCTGAAGTATGTAACAAACACAAGAAAGCAAAAGAACTTCTTGAGAATGTAACTAATTCGGATATAAAAACATATCATGAGTTTCACATCAACTGGTGCGCGTATGGTGTTGAGTGTAAATCACTGTTAGATTGTGTCAAATTTGACATCGATCATAAAACAATAACATTGATGGACATTAAGACAACATCACATCTATACTCGTTTGAAGATAGCATGAAGGAGTTTGACTATTTGAGACAATTATGTTTCTATACGATGGCTCTTAGCTGGTATATTGAGAATGAATTATATGACGATCCTTGTGACTGGGCTTTCAAGTGGTATATTGTAGGAATTTCTAACGATTGGTCTAATCAGGTGAGAGTGTTTGAATTCACATCTGATCAGGTCTGTAGTAGGGAAAATACTATAATTAACGCTCTTCAAGAAATCAAATGGCATCAAGAGACAAATCAGTGGGATTATTATAGATCTTACTATGAGTCTGATGGTGCTGAAAAACTGAACCTATGAGTCAATTAACGAAAGCTTGTATTGCTCTCACAGATGGATTACTATACGAAGATATAAATGATGAATCTGGATTTAAAGATGCGGCGTTGAATGACGCAGACCGTCCTTATCTAGATAATCATTTATTCTTGATGTACGATGCAACATCTATTTCAGATACGCTTCGTAAGAAGCTTGATAATCTTAAGTGGGTGTTTGATCAAACATTAAGAAACAATGATGGTAATACGTATATCGTATATACAATATCGTTGAACAAAAGCCAAAAGAATTTATTGCGTATGCCATATGCTGATGGTTCTAATGGTGCAAAAATCGTAAGTTTCTATTATGGTCGTGATACAAAACTTGTGAATCATGTGATGAATCATGAGTATTTGAGTGACGATGGCGAATCAATTCCGTTGGAAACAAATGTTTCTGATGGAAATGATTTCGCAAGAGAGATACAGGAAAAATAAAAGAGGCGTATGCTACTTGGATAACACCAGGTAACATGCGCCTCTTGCATTTTGGGGTATTAATATAATAACACGGAAGATAGGTTCGCCGAGTTATCATATTTATGTATGTATATTATTCGTAATATTCATCAGAAGGACCGTATAAATCATCTTGCAGTTGATCTTCATAATCACTTTGGCTTTGTACAAAGAATCTATTAAGACCTTGTTGAGAATAGAAGTTGAATGATGATTTACGTCCTGCAACATGCCATGCTTTTACAATATTATTAAGACCTGTTGCAGATATCACATTACAAATGTCCTTAGTACCACGAGTCATGCCTCTATATCCACCAGTGGTTATAGGATCACGAAGCTTACCGTTGAACGAGTCTGGTATAATATTATATAATCCTTCAAGCTGATCTATATACGAAGTTACAGGAGTAGGAGATTTGATAATATCTATAATAGTTCCATACCAGTACGGTGTAGTACGCTCAAATGTCAACTTTGTTAACAATGCTGCAGTATCCCACAAAACCAACTTCTAAAAATCTTTACTGTAACTTTCAACATCATCACGGAAATCGATTAAATTTCTGTCTTCATCCTCTGGATCAAATACGTTGATTGTCCAGTTAGGATCTTTATCATCGTCATCCCAACTTGGGAACAATGCGTATAATAACTTAGTAAATAGGTTCGTGCCAATAGCCAATCCTAGAATTATAGCAATTTCAGCAACCTATTTACGTACAGCATATCGTTGATTATCGGTGAGATCTGTATGAAAGCCCTTACCTTTTACAAGATTCTTTAAAGATGATATATATTTACCAACAGCACGTATTCCATCTTGATACAAAGATCCTTCGAGAACACCAGTGGATAAGTTTTCGAAACCACCATCATCATGTTTTACAGCGTATCCGTAATTAGTACCACCTTCTTCGTTCTATGCAGCATAATCATTGATTTTATTAAAACGAGCCCAATACGTATCCATCAAGAAGCCACGCATCATGGTGAAATATGAACCCCATATATTCTAAGCCATTTTAGCCTTTTCTATATCTGGTAACATACCATTATACGATGCAGTTCTTGTTTTAAGCTTCTTCATTACAGTATTCTATAAATCTTCTGTAACATATTGTTTATACTTTTCTTTGACTACGGCAACACCATCTTCCTACGTATATGCGTTGAACAAGTTGTCTTTAGATGCATTTTTCCAAACTTTAAGAGCTTCTTCTCTTGAATAGCCATGTCTTTCGTATATACGTATAGCATCATCGCTATTCATAAATCTCTTACGTCCGTTTAAATCATCCATAAGATGATAGTTTTTGTAAAATGCCTCAAGAATAACACTGTTTATCATATAATCAGCTATAGAATAACCAGCCATTATACCTAGACCTTTACGCATACGTGTAAGTCTACTCTTATGAGTATTCGAGAATATTTCAGAATTCTCACGGGATAATTGATTTAGCTGCATCAACGCACCAAGTTTGTTGTTAGTATTCGGGTTACCAAAATGACGAACATTGTTGATCATATCTTTATGAGCGTTGAATATAGCCCAGAATAGATCACGTTTAGTCATATATCTACCTCCAATAGCATCAGTCATTGCAGACAACATTGCGTCAACATAACCAACATTCCGAACTAGAAAGTTTACACCAAGCATTGCTTTCTATGCCATCTTTCTAACAAGCTTAGCATTCTATATAATAGCAGCCTATGTATCAGATCTTTTTGTTATATAGTTAGTTGTTGATGTCTCATGACCATACATATGTATATCGTACAACTATTGAAGCTTTTTAGCTTGGTTTCCATTATCAGTACGAGCTAATGGGTTTTCACCAGTAGGTGCTTGCAATAATGCATTTCTAACAAGTTCTAATGGAGCTATAACATCACTCTTAAGAGCATAGTTTTCAGCCATATTATAGAACGCTATAGTTGATCCTATAAGATCTGTTGTTAACAATCTCTAATCTTTTAAACGTTGAACCCATCGTATTGGAATATTTTGAACAACCTCTCCATTAGGACGTCTTGGAAGATCAAAGTTTGTTTCAACATCATCTGTTTGCTCACCATACTTACCAGTAAATGTTTTCTGTATATGATACTTAAGCATTGTACCAATCTCACTCTTAGCATTACGCATAATAAGATCGTATGTTGATCCAGTCATCTAACAAACTTCATCTTCCTTGTATATAGATATATTTGGAATCATAGATCGTGCTTCAGTCATCATATCCTTCATAGCTTTTAAGAGTTGAAGTTTATTCGGATCAGCTATTAGATCAAAGTATTTCTAATTACGATATAAAGATTCTTTAGGTTGTGTTGAATACTTATTTTTAACATCATAATGTATGTTTACGAAGTCAGATGTCATATCTAATTCTGAAAAGTTCTGACTAGGTAGATCGTCTTTTAAAATAAGAGGTTCTCCATGAAAATATAAAGGTTCACCAGTTTTAGGATCATGTAGCTATCCAGAAGGAGCATCTAATATAGTAAACAAGCTAAGTTTACCTCTACTAAGTGATCCAGGTAGCTTTATCGTAAACAAATCTTCGAACTACTTACGTATAGCAGATGAATTAGCCTTATTTGCCTTTAATACAACATCCCATTCGCCTATGAGATAATTCCAGAACGTACTATCGGTATTGTTATTACGTACATTCTTATTCATCAAGAACGTAGCCATTATCTTTGATGCAAGCTGTGCATCAGGACCTTTTTGAGCAGTACCTTTAAGATTAGCTTTTTCCTAAGCTATTTGAGTTTCAATACGATTCAGCTCTTTATATATACTACGTGTAGTCTAATCAATACCTGTTCCAAGTTGTACAAGATTTGGTTGTATAATACCTTCTTGATAATTCTTAAGTTTACTAATAATCTCACGTTGACGTTTTTGCAACCTTGTCAATTCAGGACTTTGCAAGTGCCCAAGTTCATTCAGTAACTCATAGAATTGAGGGGTGAATGAAGTAACAGTGTTTTCTTTATCAAACTCAAGTAATTTATTGGCAGGTACTTCAGAACGCTTCTTGTTATATAATTCCTTATTCTTAGAATATCTAACGTGTTTCGTAAGAAAGTCATTCCAAGCAGATATCTCATCAGCCATGTGTAATGCATTACCAGTCTTTTCTTTCAATGAAAGTATACCGTTATCTGTTGAGAAATAGTAATGACTACCAAGTTCTCGTTTCTAAATCATAAGAGATTCATATAAAAACTTATCTTGAGAACTTAATTTTGACTTGTCAAACCATCCGTCTTCATCTATAGCATCTGGCATACTTCTAAGAAGCTGAATCTAACGCTGGATACGGTTCATAGCACGTTGAGTATCTTGACTTAGATACCTACGTCTATTCTTATAATAGTCAAGTGTATATCTACGCTCCGCATGCTGAGATAGCCATTCATCGAGTTCGTCGTAATATTGGTTATACACAGAATCATTTGCAGTAGTATCGTCATCATGAAATACGGGTTTACCATCATCAAAAGTGATGGCTGCACTACCATATTTTTCAGTATTACTATACTCATCATTAAGCTTTTCTATGATCTTATCACGTTTTTTAAAGAATGAACCTAAATTTATTGCTCTTATGAAGTAACCAGTAGGAATTCCATCTTCATCAATCTCTAAGAATTGTTTCTGCCAGTTTATAGGACTTATTTGAGAGTATTTTGGTCTAAGCTCGTTATACAAATTTATCAAAGCCATTCCTTTCGACAATGTCTTACGATCACGAACACCTTCTATATTTTGTATAATATCAGTTATAACTCGTACAATGTTACTATTAGATTTTGTAGCAAAACCGACCATTATTTCACCAGCGGAAAGACCTCCGTTTTCAAAACCTCCATCTAAGAACTGATCAGCTCTACGTTTAAAAGCATCAACATCTTGAATCTTACCTTGTCTATCAAGATCATCAATAGCACGATGTAAGAACCAACGAGCATATGGAATACTAATTTCTTTATTATACTTACGTTGAATAGCTGTTATGCTCTACATTGTTTGCTTAAGATGATTCTTTATGTTGATAGCTGAGTCATCATAGTGTTTACTATCTGGATTTGTTATAATATCATTATAAGCACCAATAGCAGAATGTTTATCGAACACGGAATCATAAAGCATTGTTAACAAAGAGACATAGTGTCCGATCAGATCCCTACTAATAGCCAAAATCTATTCAGGATTCCAAGAACTAATATCTCTAGATGTCAACTAATCCATATAATTCAACGTTTGTCTGAAGTCATTTTCAGCATCAACTAAACATTCTATAACAGTATTATACGTATCTACAATATTCTCACCATTCAACTCTTCAAACTGCTCTATTTGATTACGTATCTCAACCATCTTACGTTCATTACGAACACGTTTTGCTCGTAAAGCAGATAATCTAGTTTTACCATGTTTTATAACCTCTGGGAGGATTTGCTTATCTTGTTCGGATAATAATAGAGATGATGTAAAATCACCATTAGCTCTATCGTATATTGGAGTTATAGAAGAATCCTCCTTCAACTCTTGATCGTATAATTGAGCAGCTTTGATAGTTTTAAATATCTCATCACGCTGTTGTTGGCTAACGTTTTTAGGATCAAATACTTTAGATACGATCTTTTTAAGATTATTCCAAAAGTCTTTGATATAATCACGTAAACTTTTATTCTAGATACGATCTTTAAGAGACTCTTCTGTTATAAGATTAACAAGTTCTGTCTCAAGTTGATCTGGTTTCTTAGTTCCATCATCTAGTAGTTGCAAACCTTGTTGTATCAATGGAGTTTGCCAGAACATTCTAACATATGTCAACGCTAATTGTTTGTCAAGAGTTTGTATGTCACCATCAACAAAAGCATTTCTTATGATTTCAGTAACATTAGACATATGCTCCGGAGTTAAATCAGAGTATCTATCAACATTCTAATTACGATATGCTGAGAACGTTGATCGATCTAATGCATTGACAACATACTCTACAACACCATTCATTAAAGAGTGCCCTGTTGATTCATAGTATGTACCGTTAAAGATTAAACTGTGTAATTGTGCTAATGTTTTTTGATACGTAGATATCTATTTAGATAATTGATTTTGATCATATTGTACGGTTATACGATTAATCTAATCTGGAGTATAAGCAACACCTGTATTGTTTTTATGTTGAGCTTTAACATTATCTAAATATTCACGCTTCTTTGACTAGATATCATCATACATCTCTTGAACTTGTTCTGATATAGATTGTACTGATTTTCGATAACTAGATTTAACAGATTCGCTATTAAGATCAAATTCACTAACGGTTGTATTAGCTAAACCTTCATTGAGAATGTATTCTAATGCAGGCTTTATTTGTTCGTAAGCATTTTTAGAATTACCTGTAAATATACGTACAATGAAATCTACGATCTTTTCAAACACAGACATGTTTTTAACCTTTGGTGCAGATACAGTCTTTAACCACTCTCTATATTCAGCGTTTGAGAAGAACTCTGCAATCATCTCTTCAGCGTTTTCATTACCAATCCACTATTTATTACCTATATCTCGTAAGTAACTGGTGTATTTGTCGAATAACTGACTGTACTGAGGGTTGTTTCTCAAATACTATACGGTTACAACATGGATTGCTTCGTGTATAATAGTTTGTATAAAATCAGATTCGTCATTATTCTCAGCATATGCAATATAAACTGTAGATGATGCAAGATCATACTCGTTAAAATGGGTAACACCATATGCCATATAAAATACGTGCATTTTGAGCTTTACAACAGTATCACCTTTCATCTTATCCAACAATACATCAATAATTTCATCGTAAGCATTAGTACGTTGTTTTATATCGGCAAGAATTTCTTTAAGAGAACGACAGTTTTTGTTTCCAAAATTAAGTAGAGTTGTTTTAAGGTGTGGTGCTTTAAAATCAGAGATATAATCGTCTTCAATTTTTATATCAGGGTTTTTAGCATTGTTACGGTTACGTGGAGTTGTACGGTCAACAGCCGTTATATACTCAATAAGATGTTGTTTGAACTTAGCGTTCTTTAATCCTGCGACAACAGCTTCAAGCTTGTATATATGGTTGAGATTACCCATGCGAACATTATTATACTATGTAACAGCAATCTATATTGCTTTAGATATCTAAGAAAACTACTTTGCATAATAACTATACCTCTGTTTAGACCAACCTTTCTTGTAAATAATTGGAAATAATCGTTGAGCTAACTGTGCTTGATAATGACCAATGAATGCCGCATCTGCCTAAACATCTCCTGTTATTCTACCACTCTTAAGTGCTCCAAATAGTTGTGCTGTTATTTGACGAGCATCATAATGTGTTGATAATTCAAGTTGTTTTTCTTTAGCTGCAGCTATGACTTTAGGCATAACAGACTGCTTAAGCTCGTTGTTGATATAGAATTCCACTCTATCTAAGAACGAATCACGATCTTTTTCTTTATAATAGAACTTAACTATATCTTCAACGATCTCTTTAGGCAAAGCTTTACGTAGTTGATAGTATATATTATCTCCACCAAAACGTGTTGTGTTTACCTTCTTAGGTATTTGTTTGAGCTGTCTGTGTGTACTGGCAATAGCGTTTATTAGCTTAGAGTTTGTATTTCTACGAGCGTATATGTTGTTGTTAGTTTTTGAAAACGTTCCGATATTATCGCTTGCTGATTTTACGGGATTGTCATTAGGAGCTAGTAATCTACCTTTAGAATCTCTTGTAGCATTCTCAAGTATCTACAACTCTTCTAACGATGCTTTGTTTAAATCAACTACAGGATCTTGTTTACCGACAAGAATATCGTAAATAGAACTAAAATTCTCATCTAATACTTCTGTCAATGGTTCTCCATTAGCATCGGTAAATAATTCTTTAGCTTCATCACCTAGCTTTGTAAACCAAGAATTGAACGACTTCTTGTATATTTCAGCCTTTTCACGTATGGCTGCTGTACGATCATTTTTATTTTTAGATAGTAATGATTGAAACAAGATAGAAGGAGCTCCATTAGGAGCTCGATCTATCATGTTCCCATTATTTAGAGCCCATGCTGCATAAGCAGCTTTCTCTCCTAATACGGATACGAGCTCATTAAATTCCTGTTTTACTTCAGGATTTGCTAAATTGGGACATGCAATTATCATAATTATTTACCTTTACAATGATATATGAATTTATCATCAATATCTGTATCATCAAATTTCTCAGTATCTTTACGAGTAGTTGTGAGAGGAATGTTTTTCAAAGATCCATCTTTATTATATAAAAGTGCTGCGGCGTTACTATTGTGATGCGCATAGCAGTATGTGCAGCTTGAAGCACAACGTCTATCGTACGCAAGAATGTCAGTCTTACCACCATAACATGAACAAAGAGGTCTTGATTTAATATTGTTATTATCGGTACCTTTATCTTCAATATGCGTACCAAGCATTTCATTTATAGCACGAACACTAAGACAGCCTTCGAGAGAGATACCAGGAAGAACAGCTGGTTCAGCACAAGTACCTAAACGTACGCCATACTTATCTCCATATTCTTTAACTATTTTTGCAACGTTGGTTATTACCTCTTTTCGAGCGTGTCTTTCATACATCGGTTGTAAGAATACACCAGCAGCTACTCTGTTTGCTACCTAGTCGTGTATAATTTGATCTGCAGTTAAAGCATTCCACCCAGTGTTACTCTTAATGGCATCATCGGTCATTTCAGACGTAGTTATAGTCTTCGTCAAAACTTTACCACTTTTGCCACGAACATACATCTTCGTCTCAGCTCCATAACTCACAGTAACAACAATGGTGTTGCCAACTTGCCTACCTCTAGCACTATTGAGCGGAGAATTTTTATCACTAGGATCATAAAACGATCTTCCGTCTCTAGATATTAATGTCATAAGCTATTTACCATCATAACCCTTCATCGGTATGTAATATTTAGAATAATCAAAACCAGCAGCTTCTGTAAACTGAGCTGTTGTTGAGTAAAAGTCCATAACACTAAATCTTATATTCTTAATACCCATAGAAGATGCTCGTTTTATAATATTTTCAATAACATGTCTAGGTGTTACACCAGGTATAATAGGATCAATACGAACTGTTACCATAGATGGATCGAGACCCTGTTTTATGTAATCGCCAATACGATCAAGTAGTTCGTTGTACGGCATAACACCAGGTTCATACTTAGTACCACCCATACCTGTTATACTGAAATGTATTATCTTAGGTATTTTTATAGAAAGAATGGTTCTCAAAGGAATACCATCATGCTTTGTTATAATATATAAAGCATCGATGTCTTTGGCCGTGATAGGATCACCGAACCTTCGTTTCACAGATGTTTTACCGTCGAAGAAGTCTTTTATATTCTTAGCAAAGAATGCCGGATCAGTATGTTCAGATGCAACAGCTATACGAGGAGCTTTATCATTACCAGTAAATGGTCTAAGCTTCAATATCTCTTCATTAGATAAAATTGTCTTATCAGACTCTAATGTTTCGATATTCTCTTTGTACGTATTACCTACATTATCTACAGTATTAGGTGTGATCTGAGCAGGAGGTGTTACAGAACCATCTTTATAACCATTTATACGGTCATTAAGCTGTTTTAGATCAACATCAAGAGTACCAGGCTTATCACGTAAGATAACAGCTGAGTTACGAGCTCTTGTTATAGCTGTATAGATACTACGAGCTTTACTGATGTCTGACATAAATCCATTACTGTTGATGTCTGCAGAATCTACAATAGATACATCGTATGTAGAACCTTGTGATTTATGGCTTGTTATAGCATAACCATATTCAACATGAGCCCATTCTGTTCCATAGCTCCAATACATATCTAACGCCCTCTTATATTTACCACGATCTGTATTTTTATATTTCTGAGCCTCATTCCACAATAGACGTTTATTATTATTAAACTCAGCTATATTCTTCTGAGTAGGTATTATCAAAGGCACTGTGATTATTTTACCACGAGCGTCTTTTATAGTAGCGTCCATGAGTTGAACACGGTATACAGTGCGAATAGGACCGGTACTAATAACAGATATATCTTCACTGTTAAACAATAATGGTTTTGCATCATCAGAAGCTGGATCATTATATGTATCAGTCATCATTAAGATATCTCCAGGTAACGGGTTTGGACTATATTCATCACCATACACCTTACGACGAATAATTTGATTCCATTGTTTAACAGTATTGTTATGATATGCTACAACCTTGATCAATGATGGGTTGTTTGTCTCAACAGCTTGTTTAAATAACGGCACTATCTTATCAGCCTGTTGTTCGTTTATAAACTCAATAGATCCTTGAGCGTTTTCAACACGAGACATATCTTCGTCATTAACACGCTTATCTGTCTAACCTTCTGTTGTATTATAGTTCCAGAACGTATCTGCATAATCCAATATCGGACTACCTTCTCCTTGTCGTACTCTTTCAGTAAGACCTGCTGAATACTCATCTTTTTGAGTCTTAAATACCGGAGATAACGAATCAGTTCCATACTTAACAAGCTCTCTTGTTCGTATTGGAGGAAGCTGTCCAGGATCACCTAAGAATATAACTTTAGACTTAGCACGTATTGCAGCATCCATCAAACATTCTATATTCTGTTCATTCAACATAGATGCTTCATCTACAAACAATATGCTATCAGGTTTAATCTTGGCTTTACCACCTTTAACTTGCTTGAATTCTCCAGTCTCTTGATCTAATTTCATACCAAGCAACGATGCTACGGTTGAAGCAGAAACAAATTTTGAAGATTTTTTAGTCTTACCATATATAACTTGTACTGCTTTATGAGCTAATGCAGATACAACAAATCTCTGATAAGGATTATCTTTAGCAATTTCTCTAATAACCTCTTGTATCAACGTAGTCTTACCTGTACCAGCTTTACCTGTTAGAGTGAAATACTCTCCTTTCGAAGCATCTGCTGTCTTTATAAAGTTCAATATAGCTTTCTTAGCAGTTTCTTGACCAGCTGTTAACTTAATCTGTTGTACAGGTTTACTATCTTCATCAGTCTTTGTTTCATTAATCTTTGGTTTAGAATCTTCAACAGTTTGTTGTGGTCTAGCATTAGCTGAAAATACATTCTAGATCGCACGCTTGCCGGCATCAGTTATTTGACGAGTTCCGATTAACGCAGCATGTCTAGTTAGATTAGGTTGCTCACAATTAATGAATCTCTCACCATCATACGTTTTCCAATGATTATCATCCTAATCAAATAGATATACTGGGATTCCTCTAATAATACCTCGTTCAGTAGCATATGCAGTACCTCCGTCAACATGTCCGTTTTTACCAAGGCGACCTATTGCTAATATAGAATCTGCCGAATTAGCCTACAACATATCACGTCTAACAAGTTTGCCAGAATAACTATCTGCGCTTAATTGTTTACGTGAAAGTCGTTCTACAACTTCTTTGTATTGCTTTTCTATCGATTCTTTATCATCACGGCTTAATTTATCATAGTCGTCAACGGTATAATGAATCATATCAAAGCCATACTTCTAAGCAATATTTCCCCATTCAGTATCAGAACCAGCCGCTCCTCCAGAATAAAACATCTCTGTTTCAGGAGTAACTGTTGTCTTATTAGTACCAGATTTCTTATTTGCGTCAACAGATGTGCTAGTTTGGGATTGATTAGAAGCATTCTGAGATTTACGTAACTCGTCATCATCAAACTGAACAGCTTGAGTCTGTGCAATGTCCATATTAGCACTATATGATCTACGACTGATGATCATCTTTTCAGCCATATCCAACTTAGCAAATCGTCTAAGGTCCTATAATATATTAGAATCTCTTAGATCGCTCTTAGGCATACCTCTCAACTGATCTTGGAAGTTTTGGGCTGTATATAATAACTCAAATAATTCAGGTATCGTACTACCTTCAGCTTTGTCTTGTCTGTCTGAACGACCATATTCTGTAACCATATACGTACCACCAGAAGACTTTATAGTAATACCCTTTGGCTCAACTTTAACGTATATAGGATACCTTATTCCATCAGCAGTTTGAGCAACAGAATGGAACTTGTATATAGAATACTGTCTTTGTGAATTACGATGTTTATAATCACGTGTTATCTTAATATATTGAGGAGCATTTGTAGGATCTATTACAACATTTACCTTAGGCATATGGTTCTTATCTGCAGGTTTTTCAATGTTCATACCCTGAATTACTACAGGATAACCATATGTATTACGTCCGTCAGTATATATAGGTGTCAGCTTTTGCTATTCAGCCTTATCATCTATACGATATCTTGGTACAAATTGATCATCTTGCCAGTTATTCAATATAACATCATCAAGATCGATCTTAGTTTCACCATAACCATTTAACTCGTCAAGTTTATTACGAATAAATTCAGCATATGATGTCACACCTTCAGGATTAAACTCACCATTTCTCCACGAATCTGGTACATACTGGAATAGTTTGGTAGATCCTTTAGTATCACCAGATGTTATAAATGCGTATACAACGAGGTCATTTGCTAATTTACGAACGGCATTCTACAATCTTTCATTATCATTAGTATATCTCAACAATGAATCCCATGCTCTAATATACTGATCAGCCTTATCTCCATTGTCTTCAAAGAATGTTTCAGTCTTAATAAACTTAAGATCGTCATATGTATCAGATGCTTCTCCAGCAATACGTTTATGAGACGGAGTATACTTCTATGTTGCAGCTAATATTATATCGCGTAATAATATATTACTTTTAAGATCTGCAAGAGCACTGTTGTTCTCAATAAGAGTTTTAAGAGTTCCTATTCGGTCATATATTGTATTATTACCTTGAGTAAATTGTACATCTATATTAGCGTCAACAGTAAGAGATGATCTTTTACCTTTACTATTGAACTATATCTCCTTCTGAAGATATACTTTATTACCACTAATAGCAACGATAACATTCGGATATGCTTTCATTTGAGAGCCACTCTTGGTTTTCCATGAAATATTTATCGGTTTACCAATATACGTTCTCAATGGATAAATCATATCTTCATCAACCTCTATATAAGAGGCCTTTTTATCATAATGATATCTTACGTTATGCTGCTCCGAACTGCCATTAACAAGATCTCTTACGTATGTAGAATCACCAAATAGCTTATTGACATAATAATTAAAGTATTCTGATTTAATCGATGCACTAATAGCTTTTGTAGCTGCTTCGACAAAATTAACAGTTTCGTAACGATGTTCATTACCAACAAGCTTGCTTAAATTTTCAATAGCTTTGATAAACTAATGTGAACCACTGAAGAACTGACCTGCAATAACCTATTTCGTAGTATTAATAGCATTTTCGGTCTTAATGCCAACATAACTTTTATCTCTAAGTTTTACAATAGATGCTCTGTTAAACAATGCACCAGTTTCGCCATTGTTAAACAAATCGTTGTATCCTTCATACCAAACAAGTTGTTCTGCTATACTCTTACCCTGTTTCTTAGTATCAATCTTACAATACTTTACTAGATTTGACAATGCGTTTGCGTACTTATCAAACTGTTTGTATGCGAGATAAACAGCTGCTTGGAACTATATATCGCCAATTTTGCCAAGAGGTGTTTTAGCCTAAGCTAGCATATTTTCACGAGTCAATATCTTTTTCAAGGTTTTGTTAAGACCTTCTTTAAGCTGGGCCATTTCAGGATCGTCACTTTCAATAATATCCATCCATTCCAATACAGTAGAACCGTCTATCTCAACAGTTTCAAGATGATATTTACTATCTTCTCCAAACACAACATCGTCTATAGCTTGTTGTTGACGTCTGAACTTCGATGTTCCGTCTGACATATATTCAGAACTAGCGTTCATATACGCATCAGCCATTGCCGTCATAATAGGTTGTAGTAAAAAGAATATTGTATTCTTGCCCCAACCAGTACGTAGTAACAAGTTTGTTAAATTGTATGTGAACGGGTTTACATTACAACGAGGAACCCACGAATCTTTAGCAATATCCACGTGTCCGTTAATAAATGCAGACAACCAACCCATTATAGAATTACCATCTATATCTGTCATATTATCAAGATTATTCAAACCAAACTATGTCATGATTGAACTCTTAGTTGGTTTAAAACTAACATGATACAGCCATGTTAATATGTGATTATTATTGTTCAATGCAAACGGACCAATACCAATTTTACCAGTTATATAACTATTCTTAACACTAGTCTGTGTAGTAATATCATAGAATTGATATGGTTGTTCGGTCTATGCAGTATCTGTTGTATCAATCTCATCTAAGGCATCAAGCGCTAACTATGTATCATTGTCAATAGAACGGTGTAATGATATAAATGATCTTGGTTTTGAGTTCTTATCTGCTCTATCCGTCAACAGTGCTAAATATGCATCTACAATCTTATTCTGATAATATTTCTCAGTTCCTTCATCATATACATCAGAGACATCACCGTTTTTTGTATTATAGTAATTGAGAGTTGTTAGATATAGCTTATCAATATCGAAGTCGGATCCTGTAATTCTAGTAAACTCTGCAGGTAATATCACAGTGTCATTTGTGACAAATGTGACATCAACACATCTAAGTGCATGAATTGATGACTGCGCCTGTGTTGGAATACGATAAGCTAAGATGTTAGCTTTAGCTTTAGGACCAATCAGACCCTGGTCTATTAAGTATTGACGAACTTCTTCAGCACTACGTGTATGACGTTCTATTTTATTTTTCTTGTAAATAACCTCAGTACCATCCGGAAGGTCGTTGATATCATCAACCCATGTTTCTACAAACTTACCTTCGTTAAACATGTCTGCTGATTTAACTTTATACAAAGTCTTACCTTTATGTATTCTAGTTACTGGTATATGATTTCCAAACTCATTAAGTATGTAGTCACCGCCTGTTGTGTAATGGAATAAATCACCAAGAATCTTTGTAAAGAAATCTATAGATAGTACACAATCCATAGATCCTTCTTCATTAACCATCTGAAGACGTTTACCACCATTTATAGATGGTGCGATATCATCATCACCTACAATGTTACCTTTACGACTATCATATAGCGTAGAACCTTCCATACTCCACACAGAGCGTTGTATGAATGCAGCACCTGGTGTTTTAGTATCAATAACAGACTTGTTTATACTAGAAATAATCTTAGATTCTAAGAAGTTAGATGATTGTACAGCATCCAAAGGCATGTTAAACCTATAACGTATTTTACCCTCACCGTCTTTATAAGGAACAGGTTGTAGTGCCTAAGCTAAATTCAAACTTATTTTATCAGAACCAATGATTTGTTTTAATGCTTTCGAATACTTAACTGGATCTACAACAGGCTTATCTACAACATTTCCGTTCTCATCAACAAACTATCCTTTATCATTTGTTAAGAAGTATTGGCTTCGTAACTAATCTCTTCCGATGTTACTAAGAGCAATCATAGATTGCATAATATCATCATGTATCTACTAGCCAGATCTAACCTCACCACTTCTTGTTAAATATTGTGCGTGGAGATTTAGATTGGTCAATGAGATCTTAGTAGCCTGACTACCTATATTCATATACTTTTGCTCATTCGGATCAGTATTTAACTGTTTACGAAGATATTCGAATGATACAGAATATGGATTAACTTTAAATGATTCTGAAAATATAGGTTTCAATGAACCATCTTCTTTGTAATTAGCTTTGTTGTTCTCATCACTATCTTGACGATAATCATCCCATTTAGGATTAGATACAGCACCTTGACTTCCAACCTTGACAGCAGAACTAATTAATACCATGTCGACATTGTTAGTCTTCATCATATTATAAATGTTTGCTGACTTGCCAGTAGCATTCATTGGAAATATTGGAAACAACGCATATTTATGATAGTAGTCGGTAATGTTGCCGATAGCGTCAACTCTACGACCCTTTGCTGTATATTTCTATGTGCCAATAACTGTTGTTATCACCTTGGTATACGCATCTGCAAGTTTATACATATCCTTAACAGATTTAGATCGTAATATGTTAAATGCCTCTGCTACCTCTGAAGAATACGAACCTGCCATTCTGAGAAGCATCTCACACATGTCGTCAGTAATATATGCAGCACCATCGTTTACATCAATACCGCCTGCATAACTATCATATGCAGCTTTCGATTTCTTTTCTACAATATTAAATATGCCTAACGACTAAAGTTCTTGCTTAACGTCGTAATCACTCATCGTAGCGAGTTTATTTTCAACATCCTATGCAATACGCTCACGCTCATATAACTGCTCATCTTCGTCAGGGCGTTCGTCACGTTTCATCTTAAGTATACGTTCTTCATACTCAGACTTCTGCTGTTTTAGATAATGTTCACGTAACGCTTGTACACGAGCAGACGTGGTCATTAGTGTTTTAATTTCCTCTATCTGAGGAGATGCTATCTCTTCGTCTTTGATCTCACAACAACGATATTCACCTGTGAACTAGCCATCTTTATCAAGCCAATGTTCTGGTATGTTTGTAAGTTCTGTGAAGTTATTTATACCAGTAGATCCATCACCACCATTACGTTTAATCTGTTCAACAAGACGGTTTGTCAAATCACCTGTTTTCTTATCATACTTCCATTTGAAATAACCTGGGTTAGACGCATAAAGACGTTCATGCTCTTCTACAGACATTATGTGCTTAACAACCATGTCGTTTGCAAACAAAACTATTGCGCTACTTATTGCAGTACGCATAGTATTCTGATCTATTGCATTTCCAGTAGCATCGAGTCTGTTTTGACTTCTGAGTAGAGATTTTGCTATGAATTCTATAGCATCTGCTGGTAAACCTTTATTGACCCAATATTTATTTCCATCATCTACAACTAGCTCAATAAGCCCTTTCTGCTTCAGATTCATCATCATAGTAGTCAAACGCTTTTGCAAAACCATCTCAAGCAATGTTCTACGATAGTCATTAGCTTCACGCTCTGTCATAGGTCTATCACCGATCATCGGCGTAAAGAAGTTTTTATCAGCTTTTTCTAGAGCTTGTTTTGGTGTAAGCTTTGCGTTATTAAACGATACGTATGACCCAACGCCGTCTTTAGTTACAGGCCATACACCAAGCAATGACGAGAATTTAGCACCATTTTCTGAAGTATAGAAGTTTTTAACAGCATTCTTCTTCTCTTCTTCAGTCATCTCAGACATAGCGTTTATCGTCTTGATAATACTTTCACGTTCAGCGTATGCATATGATAAGAATTGATCTATAACGTCTTGTCTTTGTCTTACTACAGGCGTATCAAAACCAGCAATATCGTATGAATAACTACCGTCTCTTACCTGACCCCCTAACGCATTACCATCTACAACAATCTTTCCAGAATTATCATACATATGAGAATAATCAATACCAGGTATACGAATTCCTTTTAGATGAACACCATAATATGATTTTTTATCAGACATCGTTGGTCCTGTAAGTGTATTATCCATCAAGAATCTTATCTTACACAATATGTCTTCATCGTTGGTTATCTGGAAATAATCAGCACCGTAATCACCTTTATTGTCTGTACGGAATCCATCAAATAATTGAAGCTCGACTTGTGCCTAAACATTATTTAACAAACCGTTTAATACAAAAGATCCTGCCCAAATAGACTGACCTGTATTTGGATCTATACGTGTTGAATAAACATATGGATCTGTACCAGACGATATGAGTTGGAATTGAGGACCTCTTTTATTGAAGTCACGAGTACTATCTGTTAAGAAGTTGTTTTGAGATATTAAATACTTAAGGTTATCACCAGAACCCTTTACAGATAACTAAGTCGTTGCTTGCTTATATCTATACTGCCAGTTGGCCAAATTACTAGTGAATGCAAACTTTGTATAGATCAAGTCAAGTGCAACTGGCAAAGACCCAACATAGAACTTGTTGTCATCTGTAACATTCAGCTGGTTATTTACAACAATGTTATTTAAGAATTGTATGAACGTTGTCATAGAATCCTCAACATTTGTTGATGTTAGCATCTTCAACAATGCTTCAGCACCAGCAGAACCGTATTTTTCAACAAGCATATAGTTAAATGCATTGAGTTCTATGTTAATACCCATAGAATTCAACTGTTGCACGATATATTCTTTACATAACTGCATTGAAACATCGTCTATATCTTGTATCTTAAATATCTTATCTCCAACTGGTAATCCCAAATATTGTTTCAGTCCAAGTTTTCCAAGTATAGCGTTTTGTATAAAATCCTTTAAGGATAAACGTTTGTTATCATATGTACCAGTTAAGAACTTGGCAAAGTTTGAGAACACACTAGCTGCATCAACATCCTTATCGTTTATAGCACGCTTTCCGACTTTAGTTATCTTAACAAGATTCGTACCACCATTAGCAAAATTAGATGACCAAGAGATAGCTGTGTTTCTAGCTTGATATTCTACACCAGTAGGCATAACCCTAGTCTTGTACTTTCCGAATGTTGTATCAACACCTTCTTCAGCACTAGAGCTAATCATGGTAACCATGTTGTACTTATTAGAACGAGCTTGTGCCATTATCTGAACTAATAGGTTTTCAGCATCAATGTCATATTTGACAGAATCTCCATCATATGACATGCGCTTATCCATAACAGCCTTTATGTTCTCAGCAATCGTCTCATAGAACGGTTCTATCTGAGCCTTCTTGTTGAGAGTATCAATTAGTTCATCAAGTGTATTTACGTTATGTACAGTGTTTATAAACTTGTTATAAGCATCTCGTACTGGTATAAACTCAGGCAAACCGTACTCGTTAAAGACTTGTTCTTTAGTACGAACAAGCTTGACCTTACCATTTTGTATACTAGGCGTATATGACCATTTCTGATTTGGTATTGTTGCAAAGAAGAATCTGACCTACTGAGAAGTTTTCTCAAACGGATCAAACTCAACAGCATCTTTTATATGGCCTTCTATAGATTGATTTATAACATCAGTCTCACCTGCTTCAGCCTTCTCATCAGCATTTTCCGATTCAACCTGTTCAAAGTTTGTACTAATAGACTTTATAGAATTAGCAAGATCTAATTTAAATTGTATGTCGTCAAGATTAGCTATGAACTCAAACAACGCCTTTTGGCCTTCACTTCTTTGGTCATCAGACAGGTTGATTCCGAGTATATCATTGCCTGCATCAGCAAGACGTTTTGCACCTTTTAGAATAGTCTCTTCGTTCAAAGCATTATTCAAATCGGATATATTAGAACCATTAACGGATATGTCAGACCCTGCAAATACAAAGAATTTTGCACTTTCAACAATGTGGTAATACATCTCATCACCAACGATGTGTTTGAAATCTTTACCATGTTGTTTGTACATTAGGTTATTTTTAAAGTTTGTAACAAATCGTTTTATAGCACTACTATTAGCCTTACGAGATGCATACTTACCTCTACGTATATCAGAGAATAGCTTCAATATCGCACGATCATTACGATATCTGTTAGTGAAACGTAATGCAAAGTCACGCATTCTATTCCAAGCTTTAGCAAATATATTGTAAGAATCAACGTGGAATCGTCCAACTTGATAATCCCAATACCAATCAGCCATTAATTCTGCAACCTTACGATGATTCGTATAATCAGGATCGTTTTGCAAATCTATGTCATTGTCAGCAGCAACCTTTTCGTATATAGAATCACGTAAATGCTCTGGTATAATAAGCTCGAATATTCTATGGAACGCTTCATGATATTCAACACCGTTTTCAGCAAGTGATGATAACCTTATCGAGTCTTTTCTACATACACCCAATACAGCAGATCCATCATCAAATTGTTTAATGACACCATCAACAAATCCAAACGTTCTATCATCAGAAACAAACTCTTTTCCAAGAATATGTTCAGCGTGTCTACGAGCTTTCTTCTTATTGATAGCTTTACCTCTAACAACTCGCCCAATGTGGAACAGCTAATCATCTGGCACCAATTCATTATCCAAAGCTCGTTGATCAGCAGATTGGTTGTCTATATTAGCAAGTGTGGCTTTAATGGCATCTTGCGTATCAAGAAGTGACGATAAAGCACCTAATGCAGAATCAGATTTCTAACCACCGCTTGTTGGACTAGGTTTAGGTGGCTTTTTCTTCGAATCGGGATTTGTTTTCGATTCAGGCTTAGTTTCAGTCTCAGGCTTTTGTTTTGACTCTGTAGCATCATCAATAATAGCTCCGTTACTAAACAATTTTTTCGAATATCCTTTAGTATCCATTGTAACGGCATTGATATGAACGTGAGGTGCACCAATACCAACAGCATTTGTTTGTAATATACCAGTACGTAAATACCAACCAGCACCACTTAATCCGTTATACACATCACCGTTATCAGCCTTGTGATCTTGGAAATCACTCCTATCAAATGATATTGACGTATTACCAAGACTACCTCTAACCATAAATGTTTTTTCTGAAGGATTGTCGTTGAACCATTCTCGTATAGCTTTCAACGGCAAGTTTGAATCAGTATCAGTACCAAATCTAGATTGCATCACATCAGAGTTAACTTCTATAGACAACTTTTTGATTTCGTTTTTTAACTCTTCAACATGGCTTTCATTCGACATGTTATAGCTTTTCAATGTTCCAGTACCATCTTTGGCATTTTTCCATTCTTTGGCAGTTATATAATAAACCGTATTAGTAGCACGATCTACAAACAGTTTCTTTTGAGGTGATAGATATGCAGCATCTGTTATGATAGGTAAGATAAGATTGCTTATAGAACCTATAGTTGCTCCATGCAATCCATTATGTGCTTGACCAAGTAATGATGGCTCTTTAAGAACGTCCATTATGAAATTAACATCTCCGTCAGACAGAGCTCTTTTCCTAAGTACAATAGGTAGACGTTTAAAACCATTAGGAGCCTCAGCTCTTGGTATACGCTTAGAATATACTATAACACCATTAGGAATATCTTTAGGCACAACGTCTAATTGCTGTCTAGTATTGCTATCACCATATGTGTAAACAGCACCATCTTTTACAAATCCTATGTCGTTTAGCATCACACGTGTATCACCAGGAACTTGACGTTCAGCACTAAATTGATACAGATCATCAGTAATAATACCTAACTTAGGATTTACAACTGGATGATTTTCCTATGATACAACGCCGTTCTTCTCTTCGTACATCAATCTACCATCTGTACGATACCATTCTGTTACACGAAGAACAGCTCTCTTGCCAGGATGAGCTTTATTGTATTCAGCAAGCTGTGCAGCTAGATTATACAATGCTCTGAAATTTTCTGTAACAGCATGCCCTGGTAAGTTGTTACCAGCGTTTAAGAATAAATAATCACGCTTACCATTTGGCAAAGTTTTACCAAAGTTATATTCTTTACCTGTTTTTCTATCTTTATATGTAATCTTGATCTATATCTTATCAAGATTTTTACCAGTATTAGATATTGTAGCAATAGTCGTTTCAGGTAATCCAAAATCAGCAGCGTTTATTATAGCTGCAAACACTGTATCCTTTTCAGCACGATCACTTTGAATCTATGGATACGGATTTTCAAAACTAACTGAGAATTTATAAACATATCCATTCTAAAGCGTTACCAAACCTGTTGTAGGTTCTGGAGTAGGTTGTGTAGGTTGCTCATTGGCTTTACCTTCTTCATTAGCCAACGCTTGTTCGATACAATGACGTATCTGTTGCGTAACGTCCCACAACCTTTTAGTTCTCGCATCTACTAAATGAACTTCATCAAAAGTATATTGTGCAGGTTTCTAGTATTCACCAAAAGATATGTTAAGTTCAAATTGTTTTGGTAATTGTCCGATCTAATCTTCAAATTCAGAAACAGCTTTGCGATAATCTTCTAATGCCGTGTTATACGCATCCAAAGTATTTTGAACAAATCGTTCAGAGAATCTAGATGTCATGTATAACCCATCTGCCGTATTAAAATCTTCAGTTGTAGAATACTCTACGCCGTTGAACATCGCTTCTATAAAATCAGAATATACAATAGGGATGCGTGGTTCAAGTACAACGTTTAATATCAATCCTGTGTTGTAATCGTAATCTACAACATACGGCATTAATTCAGCAGTTGTATCCAATCCTAACGATGCTTTCATCAACATTCTATATGCTGTCTGTTGATTAGAGTATTGTGTTTGTGTACTAAATCTTTGGCCCCATGTATCAGCAGCCCAGACATCCACATATTTATTAGAGTAATTCTCACCGTCATAGAATGAATTCTTCGATGTCTTAATGTCGATCATGTGAATACCACCATCTTGATCAATGGCAATAAGGTCAGGTTCTCCAGCAACACGACCAACACCTTTAAACTCTCCATACAATGTGAGCTTTTCAGATTGTACAACCCAACCTAATTCATGGAAAGATTTAAGCTGTCTCAATACATCTAGTACAAGATTCTTTACAACAGTTCTGTTTTTATTAAACCATTCGTCATATGTACGATTAGACCCATACTCACCTGATTCAGGAGTTGATGATGCTTTGAAGCTATCATGAGATCTTGTATTAAGTATTTCATCAATAAGTTGTTCTTCAGTACCAACAATTTTTTCATAACCTTGATCTAACACACGTTGTACAACATAATTAACAACACCTTCTACTACATTGCCGATATGTACAGCCGTACCTGGTTCTGTTGATGCTATGATACGTGCAACATCACTAACTATACCAAAATACTCATCATAACTAAACGGTCCTGCTTCTTTCATATACTTTAAGTATACGTTTAGATCATGAACCGCTTGTGCGGAAAGAGGATGTCTTTCAAGATCAGGTTGTTTTTCGAAATCAACCTTTGTTACATGACTATTACCCCAACGGTCACGTTCAAGCTTTACATACGCACCATTTTTTATAGTATCTTCTATTATATTTATTACTTCCTATACAACCTCTTCATCAGACATCGGTTCGTTGTGGATCTACTCAAAAGTATTGATCATATGATCAATTGACTCCTTCAAATTCAATGTTTGTGCAGGAATAGTGGCGTGAACACGTCTGAATCGTTGTATTTTACCATCGACTTTTATGAAATAAGCTTGTCCTGTTAATTCATAACCATCTACACCAACTTTTAACTTATCTTCAGCACGCTTTTTAGCAAGCATCTAAACGGTCGATTGTTGAGGAGAAAGTGTAGTCTTATCCGTGGTTACAGGTTTATCAGTTGGTTGTGCAGATGTAGGCTGAGTAGGCTGTGTAGGCTGTTCTGGTTTAGAAGGCTCTGTAGGTTTAGTAGGTTGTGCTGGTTGAGCAGGTTTAGGCTTAGTTGCAGGTTTCTGATCAAATTCAACAGTATAGTTTACACCA
>OFMT01000060.1_pt1 | contig 109879 bp, 114 predicted proteins | sample 1541891 | NCBI WGS metagenome assembly OFMT01 (sample SAMN04209230, study PRJEB22552) | human gut metagenome | biome: gut; material: feces | host: Homo sapiens | place: USA: Oklahoma | reverse complement strand
CGTTATCGGTCTTGAATGCAACGGTGATACCTTCGGTATCCGGTACATTGTACAGATTCAGCGGAATTTCTGCATATTCCTGACCCGGATTTGCAAAAATCTTTTCGCCCTTGTTGATTGCCATTGTCGGATCATTGCCAACAACCAGTCCACTATTGGTTGTAGTTGTGGTCGGTGCTTCGCTGGATGTTACAGGAGCAGTTGTTGCAGCATCAGAAGTTGTTGTTACTGGTACAGTTGTTTCAGAAACGGTTGTCGTTGTTTCTGATGCAGAAGTAGTTGTTGTAGCGGTTGTAGTTGCAGTTGTTTCCTTTGCATCGCCAACCTTAATGGTCAGGAAGTTGGACTTGTCTTCCAAGCCAGCCGGATACAGGGTTTCAATCACAGACTTCCCGTTTTCCTTGTAAGCACGAACCATACGGTTCATCTTCAGGATGATAGACTCACCATTTTCTACATAAGAAGAACCAGATTCGGTATCAAAGTTTACATAGTAGTAACCATCCGGTGTATCCTTTGACATGGTAACATCAAATGTCATCATCGGATAAGCATCTGATCTGCCATCCAGCCAACTGGTAGAATCTTCACCACCATACTGCATTCTAACCATGTCGTTATCGCCATCAATGACTTCTCCTTCTGGCGTAGACGGATTATAGTTATGAATTACACCATGGTATGCAAACATCGGATATGGTCCTGGCTTTGTGCCCATCTGCGGTACTTCAAAGTCATAAGTTGCTGTATTGGTTTCTTCATCTACTTTCAGATCCAAAACAAATTCCTTTGTAACCTGAGAGCTTTCTACCGGAATAATCTTACTGTTATCATCATTCGGATCTTCTCTCTGACCTTCTGTGAAGTATGTGCAGGTGAACTTGATCTTGTTCGGGCCAGCGGAATAAACCGGACCACCTGTGCACGGTTCTACTGCGGTTTCGTTTGTTACAACTCTCCACAGCTTTTTAAAGTAACCAATACCCTTTTTCGGATTCTTCGTAAGCTTTGCCAATGCAAACGGTCTTAAAGTTGCATTAAAAGTCGTACCATCAGACAATTCATAAGAATCCATTGGAATTACTTTTTCATAGTCATCCTGGGCAAAACGCATATACTTGTAGTTGGAAGCCTGCCACTTGATACTTGCTGTTGAAAGAAAATCATCATCGGTCATCTGTCCATCTGCATTGATGTAAACAGCAGCCTTAAAAGTATAGTCTCCCTTTGCAAGGTCATCTCTGGAGATTTCTACAACACTCTGTGTTGGATTGCTTGCACTTGCCGGTGCATTCAGATTATCCGGTGCCTTGCGGATCTGGTAAGTTGCATTCGACAAGCAGCCGTGGCTACCTTCGTCTGTTGTCTGAACTGCAAGTGCCGGAAGAGCAGCCATTGGCAGTGCAGAAACAGTCATTGCAACCGCAGCAACTAGAGAAGCAATTCTCGTTCGTTTCTTCATGTTTCTTTTTCCTTTCTTTGCATAATGCAATTAAAATGTACTATCATTCGGCAAGAGAAGAAGCATCTCTTCCGAAGTTAGAACCAAATTAAAAAAAGTGGGGAATGATTAAGCTTCTGGAATAATCGGCAGATTCTGATAACCTTCCATGTTCAGAACGAATTTCATCAGATAAGTGGTGTCATTTTCGTCAACATTTTCATCCAAATAAACATTCATGTTCTTTACAGCCTGTTCGCTTGCGGTAATCAGCTTTGCCAGATATTTATTCAGTACAATCGCATCTGTCAGGTCAACCTTGCCATCCAAATTTGCATCGCCGTAGTTTACATCGTCTTCTGTTCCTGTTGTTGTATCTCCAGTTACAGTTGTATCCTTGGTTACCGTTGTGGTGGATTCAGAATCCGTTGTGGTTGTCACAGCGGTTGTTGTTTCGCTGTCGCCAACAACTGTTACAGAACCATCGCTGACAACGGTATCATAGTTGGAAACAGTTCCATCTTCCGCAATGCTTGCAAATACGATCTGATCATTCTTTGTGCCAGAGCCCGGAGTGGTTTCCCGGTCGATTGGCTGGATCTTAAAGTCAGAAACATCGCCAGCCTTTGCACTTTCGTTAACCGTACCAGTAATGGTCAGGAACACACCGTCCTGCTTTACCATATAAGCACTGTCGGTCAAACCAGTAGAATAGATGACATCAATGACACCAGCGGCTGAAAAATTGCTGTCAAAGCTCGGTGCTTCGCCAGCAAATGCAGATTCCTGATCATCCGCACCAGTCTGTGCAATTGTGCCAGCAGTAACGCCTGTAACCGTTACAATGCTGCTGTCATAAGCGAGTGAAAATTCGCAGCCGCCAACCCCAGTAGACGGAACATCCTTGAGGGAAACAGCCAGCGTAAATTCAGCTCCTGCCTTTGCAGAAACCTTTTCCGCAGAAATGCCGATTTCTCCTGCTGCAAATACCGGATTGAATGCCAATGCAGACGCAGCCATTGCCATTGCCAGAATACCTGCCATTGTTCTTTTTGTTTTCATTGTTTTCCTCCTTCTTTCTCGTATGCGAGTCCTTGCGATGGCCGCATACCTTTCCCGATGAAATAAAGTTCAATACATTCTTGTATTTTTCAGAGCACATGAAAAGCCCCTAATGGAATTAGTACTATTATAGAATATTCCCACAGAAATGTCAATACATATTCAAAGTTTTTGTACAAATTCCAACAAGAACCGTTGGCGAAATTGTACAAATTACCAAAGAACAAGGGCATCCTGCACGAATTTCGAGATTCATACGAAATTCCTCAAAAACAAGAACGTCTGCGAAACGATTTTATGCCATGATTCCAGCACTTCCCCAAGTTGTACCACTGCATATTCTGCAAGCCGTTCCGCCGTTTCACCGGCAGTTTTTTTCATTGACGTTATCGCCCTCCCCATTTCCAAAACAAATCACGCAGAAAGACAGCCTGCGTCCTCATGTTCAAGCAGTTTCTCCGCCGCAACATAAGAAATGTGTCTGCAACGCACATATTTATTATACCGTAATGTGGGGCAAATGTAAAGAGAAAACTTGAATTTTTAGTAAAAATACATAAATGTTTTCATGTTTTCTGGTCGTTTTGACCAAAAATAAGTTCTAAAAAACGAAAAAGGCATAGCAGAAACGAATCTGCCATGCCTCTTGCAGCAGCGGAATATCCGCTGAATAGATTTAATTGGTTTTATACCAGCTGAATCAGAGCCATTTCAGCCGCATCCCCACGACGTGGGCCGGTCTTAATGATTCTGGTATAGCCGCCCTGCCGATCTGCATAGTTCGGTGCGATTTCATCGAACAGCTTCTTGGCAACGCTTTCCTTTGTGACATATGCCATAACCTGACGCTTCGAATGTAAGTCGTTGGTCTTTGCGATGGTGATCATCTTTTCTGCAACCGCACGTACTTCCTTTGCACGTGTAACGGTGGTTTCAATCTGTCCGTTTTCCAACAGGAAAGTAACCATTGCACGCAGCATAGCCTTTCTGTGGTCGGTTGTTCTGCCCAGTTTTCTGCTACCCGGCATCGTGTTTCACTCCTTTATCGTTGCATGATAAGCACGCTATCATGTTCCTTGTTCTTCGTTTCAGTCTTCGTCAGAAGACAGGTCAAACCCCAGTGACTGCAGTTTTTCCCGCACTTCGTCAAATGATTTCTTGCCGAGATTCCGAACCTTCATCATTTCTTCCTCGGACTTATTGATCAGATCGTCTACCGTATTGATGCCCGCACGCTTCAAGCAGTTGAAGGACCGCACTGATAAGTCAAGTTCCTCAATGGTCATCTCCAGGATCTTTTCCTTACCTTTCTCGTTCTTTTCCACAAGAACTTCCGTTATGCTCGATTCATCGGAGAGATCGACAAACAGTTTCAGATGCTCGTTGAGGAGATTGGCTGCCTGTGATATTGCTTCCTTTGCAGAGATCGTACCGTCTGTCCAAACCTCCAGGGTCAGCTTATCATAATCGGTAACCTGTCCAAGCCGTGTGTCCTCGACCTGATAATTTACCTTTAATACAGGAGTATAAATACTGTCAACTGCGATCACATCAATGGGCGAATTTATCATTTGCTTATTGCGTTCCGCAGACACATAGCCTCTGCCCCGGTCGATGACGATTTCCATATAAAGCTTTGCATCTTTTCCCAGGGTTGCAATGTGCATGCCTGGGTCGAGGATGTTGACTTCGGAATCGGTTTTGATATCGCCGGCAGTAACTTCGCATTCGCCTTCTGCTTCAATATAGATTGTCTTCGGCCCGTCTCCGTACAGCTTTGCCGTAAGACCCTTAAGACTCAGAATGATTTCTGTTACGTCCTCTTTTACGCCAGGGATCGTAGACAGTTCATGGTGTACGCCGTCAATTTTTACGGAGTTGACTGCGACACCGGGCAGCGAGGAGAGCAGCACACGCCGCAGGCTATTACCAAGTGTGGTTCCGTAGCCACGTTCCAGTGGTGCTAAAACGAACTTACCGTACTTTCCGTCACTCCGCAGTTCGACTGTCTCAAGTTCCGGCTTTTCAATTTTCTCCAGCATAAAAGCACCCTCCTATTACGCATTCGCTTAGTCTTTTGTTTCTTCGTCTTATGCGGATAATCGGCATTACTTGGAGTACAATTCGACAATCAGATGTGCTGCTACTTCGTAATCCAGATCTTCCGGTACCGGCATCCGGGTAACAGTTGCACTGAAAGCTTCCTTATTTACATCCAGCCACAGCGGAACCGTACGGTCAGCAGTCTGTTCTACAACGTCCTTGAACTTCTGGCTGCTCTTGCTGGTATCGTGCAGAGCGATTACATCGCCGACCTTCACACGATAAGACGGAATATCCACTCTTACGCCGTTTACTGTAAAATGCTTATGCGTAACAAGCTGTCTTGCTTCTCTTCTGGTCAGAGCCAGACCCATACGGAAAACAACAGAATCCAGTCTGCTTTCCAGACAGGTAACCAGGTTGTCACCAGCCTTACCTTCCATCTTGGTAGCGATTTCAAAGTAGTGATAGAACTGCTTTTCGCCAACGCCATAGATGAACTTCAGCTTCTGCTTTTCCTTCAGCTGCATGCCGTATTCCGACAGCTTCTTGCGGTTGTTGGCACCCGGATTCCGGTTGGATTCCTTGGAGATGCCCATTACCATCGGGCTGATGCCCAAATATCTGCACCGTTTCAGGATTGGTTCTCTGCTTACTGCCATTTCTTTACACCTCCTGTATGATTAGACACGACGTCTCTTCGGCGGACGGCAACCGTTATGCGGAATCGGTGTAACGTCCTTGATCATCTTGACTTCCAGACCAACCGTCTGCAAAGCACGGATGGCTGCTTCTCTGCCGGCACCCGGTCCCTTTACATAAACTTCTACGCTCTTGAGTCCGTGTTCCATAGCAGCCTTTGCAGCGGTTTCTGCTGCGGTCTGTGCTGCGAACGGAGTAGACTTTCTGGAGCCTCTGAAGCCGAGTCCGCCAGAGCTTGCCCAGCTGATTGCATTACCCTGTGTATCGGTAATGGTAACGATGGTGTTGTTGAATGTAGACTGGATGTGTACTGCGCCGTTTTCGATGTTCTTCCGTTCTCTCCGGCGTCTGATCACAACCTTCTTTCCCTTCTGCTGTGCCAAAACGACCCCTCCTTACTTCTTCTTATTTGCGATGGTCTTTACCGGACCCTTGCGTGTTCTTGCATTGGTCTTTGTCCGCTGACCACGAACCGGCAGACCCTTCCGATGACGAACGCCTCTGTAGCAACCGATTTCAACCAGACGCTTGATATCCATTGCGACATTTCTTCTCAGGTCGCCCTCAACGATGCAGTGCTTGTCGATATCGTCACGCAGCTTTGCAACGTCTTCTTCAGACAGATCCTTTACCCGAACATCCGGATTGACACCGGTACGAGCGAGGATTTCGTCTGCTGTGCTGCGACCGATTCCATAGATATAAGTCAAGCCAATCTGTACCCGCTTATTCTTCGGAAGGTCAATACCTGCTATTCTTGCCATTCTAATCGCACCTCCATTTAAAAGTTCAAAGCATTAGCCCTGACGCTGCTTATGCTTCGGATTTTCACAGATGATCATTACTTTGCCCTTACGCTTAATCACTTTGCATTTTTCGCAAATCGGCTTTACGGAAGGTCTTACTTTCATTGGTTTTACCTCCTTATCAGATAAACCGTTTCCTTTGCTTCTGCCGGCTTACTTTGCTCTCCAAGTAATCCGACCCTTTGTCAAATCATAGGGTGACATTTCTACCGTTACCTTATCGCCCGGCACAATTCGGATATAATTCATCCGCAGTCTTCCGGACACATGCGCCAGAATCACGTGCTTGTTCTGTAACTCCACCTTGAACATGGCGTTCGGAAGGGATTCCAGAACAACGCCTTCCACTTCAATCATATCTTCTTTTGACACGTTGATACCCTCCCTGATTGGGTTCTATTGTGCGGCTGCAAATTCGTTCAGCCATGTACGAAACCGTTTATCCGTCCATGATGTCAGAGCAATCACAGTAGCGGTTTGCTGTACATGTTTTTTGTTCTTCCGTTTCGGATTTGCAAGGGTTCTGCGTTTGCCGTTTGCCAGCCAGACGAAGTGTTCATCGGCTGCGACAACCACAAAATACATCCCTGCATCCCGACCGGCAGTTGCAAGCACGATGCTGCCCTGCTGCCATTCCATACAGTTTCCTCCGTTATGGCCGTGTCAAGATGACTGGGCCATCCTTTGTGACTGCAATCTCATGTTCGAAATGGGCGGAAAGACTGCCGTTAGCGGTCACAACCGTCCAGCCATCCTTCAGAACCCGAACGGCATCGCCTTTCTGATTGATCATGGGTTCAATGCAGAATGTCATACCCGGCATCAGACGCACACCATGTCCCGGCTTTCCGTAATTCGGAACTTCCGGATCTTCGTGCATTTCCCGTCCGATTCCGTGGCCGCAATATTCCCGAACAATGCCATAGCCCCGTTCGGAACAATATGCTTCCACTGCATGACAAACGTCACCAAGTCTTGCACCGACCTGTGCCGCTGCAATGGCTTCAAACAGACTTGCCTTTGTTACCGCCAGCAAATCCAGTGCTTCCTGCGAAACATCTCCAACCGGAAACGTAGCGGCATTATCTCCAACGAAACCGTTCAGGGTTGCCCCCACGTCCACGCTGACGATGTCGCCGGCTTTGATCACACGATGCCGACTTGGAATGCCGTGAATGATTTCTTCATTGATGGAGATACACGCACTTGCGGGAAACCCGCCGTATCCGAGAAACGTCGGGGTCGCACCGCTGTGAACAATGAAATCATGCAGAATCTTATCCAACTGGTGAGTTGTCATCCCCGGATGGATGGATTTTCCTGCAAGTTCCAGTGCCTGTGCGGCAACACGTCCCGCTTCTCTCAGTTTTTCCAGATCGCTTCTGGATTTAATTGTAATCATTGATTACGCACCTACTGCTGCTAATGTCAGCTTCGTTGTATCCGACAACTCTTCCTGTCCAACAACCGTATCCAGCTTCCCCTGCTTTGCATAGTAATCCTTCAGCGGTTCAGTCTGAGCGTGGTAAACAGCGAGCCGATCGAGAACGGTTTCCGGCTTGTCATCCTTTCGGATTACAGTTGCCGCACCGCACTTGTCGCAAACACCCTCTACCTTTGTCGGCTTATACTTAATGTGATAAGATGCACCGCATCCTTCGCAGACTCTTCTGCCGGAAACCCGTTCTTTAATGGTTTCGTCCGGTACATAGATTTCCAGCACCTTGTCGATGGTAACGCCCATCTTGTCAAGTGCTTCCGCCTGCGGGACGGTTCTCGGAAAGCCGTCCAAAATAAATCCGTTCTTGCAGTCTGGCTGTGCGATGCGATCTTTCAGGATTCCGATAACGATTTCATCGGAAACCAGTGCACCGCTGTCCATAGCTGCTTTTGCTTTCAGCCCGTATTCGGTACCATTCTTCACCGCTTCCCGCAGCATGTTGCCAGTGGAAATCTGCGGAATGGACAATGCTTCTGAAATGACCTCTGCCTGAGTGCCTTTTCCAGCACCCGGAGCTCCTAAAAGAATCAAATTCATGGGGATATCCTCCTTATTCCAGGAAACCCTTATGATGACGCATCATCATTTCGGATTCCAATGTACGAACTGTTTCCAAAGCCACGCTGACAACGATCAGAATGGTAGTACCGCCCATTGCCAAAGAACTGAGGTTCGGGTCTGCCTTGTTCATCGCAATCGGGAAGATTGCAATAATGCCGAGGAAGAATGCACCAACCAAAGTGATCTTGGAAAGGACACGCTGAATGTAATCGGATGTTGGCTTGCCCGGGCGAATGCCTGGGATACCGCCGTTGCTCTGCCGCAGATTGTTTGCAATTTCGATTGGATTGTACTGCATGGATACATAGAAGTAGTTAAATGCAATAATCAGAACGAAATAAATCACTGCATAACCCCAGCTGTTGGTATGGAAGAAGGTCAGGAATCCATTATAGAACTTCTGCCAGCCGCCAACCGGATCATCGTACATCGGCTTGAACAGCTCGATGGTACTCGGCAAAGACATGAAGGACATTGCAAAGATAATCGGCATAACGCCGCTCATGCAAACCTTCACTGGAATGTGGGTGGACTGACCGCCATACTGCTTTCTGCCAACCACACGTTTTGCATACTGAATCGGAATCCGGCGTTCGGAGTTGTTCATGAATACAATGAAGGTAATCATTGCAATGAAGATGACCAGAACTGCCAGAGATTCAAAGAAATACCGCTGCGGGTCATTCTTGGTGAGTTCCACCAGTGTACCCATCATGGTAGGGAAGCGTGCGAGGATACCAGCAAACAACAACATCGAAATGCCGTTGCCGATGCCGTTATCATTGATCCGGTTGCCCATCCAAACAACGATACAAGTACCGGCGATGAAGCAAAGCACAATGATAATGCCTACGAACACGTTTGCAGCTGTAGAGTCATACGTCTTTACAGCATTCATACTGTTTTTCAAGGTCAAATAATATGCAACGGACATGAACACTGCCAAAGCCAAAGCCACAGCAGCAGTAATCTTATTCAAGACTTTCTGTCCTTCTTCGCCCTCATCCCGCAATCGCTCTAACGGCGGTAATGCGTAAGTCAGGAGCTGCATAATAATGGACGCATTGATATAAGGGGTAATGGACAGCGAAAAGATGGTCGCCTGCGAAAGTGCACCACCTGTTAAGATGTCCAGATATTCGAGAAAGTTCCCGTTGGTTGCCTTCTGGGACATCCAATCGGAAACGATGGATGTATCCAGAAACGGAACAACGACGGAACAGCCCAAACGGAAAATAATGATCATGAATAATGTGTACAAAAGCTTCTTGCGAATGTCCTTGATACTCCAAGCATCTCTCAGCGTTTTAAACACATTACATCACCTCAGCTTTTCCGCCAGCCTTTTCAATTTTTTCAACTGCACTCTTAGAGAACTTTGCAGCCTTTACGGTCAGCTTCGTTGTCAACTCGCCGTTGCCGAGCACCTTAACGCCTGCATAAACCTTCTTTACCAGACCGGTTGCCTTCAGCAGTTCAGCGTCTACAACGGTTCCTTCTGCAAACTGATTCAGATCAGCAACATTTACGATTGCATAATCTGTACCGAAGATGTTCTTAAAGCCTCTCTTCGGGATTCTTCTTGCGATTGGCATCTGACCGCCTTCAAAGCCGATCCGAACGCCGCCGCCGCTTCTTGCATTCTGACCCTTGTGACCCTTGCCAGCGGTTTTACCGTTACCGGAACCGTGACCACGGCCAACTCTCTTAACGTCCTTTACAGAACCTGCTGCTGGTGATAATTCGTGAAGTTTCATTCTACTGCACCTCCTTGTTTATGCTTCCTGCACCTCAACGAGGTGTGAGATCTTCTGAATCTTACCGAGGGTTGCCGCATTTTCCGGCTGTACGGTAACGTCGCCGATCTTCTTCAGACCCAGCGAATTTGCGGTTGCAACCTGATCCTTTTTTCTACCGGACAGGCTCTTTACCAGCTTGATTTGCTTTGCCATGATGCACCCTCCTTAACCTAAAATTTCCTTAACCGACTTGCCTCTCATTTCAGCAACCTCTGCTGCGGTTGCACAAGATGCCAGACCGTTGATGGTTGCCCGAACGACATTGCACGGATTGTTGGAACGCAGGGACTTGGTACGAATGTCCTTGATACCTGCTACTTCGATAACGGCACGAACCGGGCCACCAGCGATTACACCAGTACCAGGTGCAGCCGGCTTCATCAGCACGCTGCCGGCACCAAACTTGCCAACGATTTCGTGCGGAATGGTTGTACCCTTCAGCGGAATCTTGATGAGGTTCTTCTTTGCGTCCTCAATGCCCTTACGGATTGCATCCGGAACTTCACCGGACTTGCCCAGACCGAAACCGATGGTACCGTTTCCGTCGCCGACTACAACGAGTGCAGCGAACTTCATGATACGGCCGCCCTTAACGGTCTTAGATACACGATTGATCGAAACGACCTTTTCGGTCAGTTCCAAGCTGTTCGGATCAATTTTTGCCAAAGTAATCCCTCCTTAGAATTTCAGTCCGCCCTCACGAGCACCTTCTGCCAGTTCCTTCACTCTGCCGTGATAGAGGTAACCGCCTCTGTCGAAAACGACTTCTGTGATGTTTTTAGCGAGTGCACGTTCTGCGATTTTCGTGCCAACCTTGCGAGCAGCTTCGGTGTTGCCGCCAACGCCTTCGAAATCCTTATCCATGCTGGATGCGGAAGCCAAAGTTACGCCGTTTACGTCATCAATCAGCTGTGCATAGATGTGCTTTGTGGAACGATATACATTCAGGCGAGGACGTTCAGGAGTACCGGAAATCTTCGCACGAACTCTTGCGTGTCTTTTTGCTCTGGCTTTATTGCTGTCTGCCTTTTTAATCATAGCAATTTAACTCCTTTCAATTACTTTTTGCCCTTGCCGGCTTTACCTTCCTTGCGGATGATATGTTCATTTTCATAGCGAATGCCCTTGCCCTTATACGGTTCCGGCGGACGCTTTTCACGGATTTCTGCTGCATACTGTCCAACAGCCTGCTTGTCGATACCGCTTACTACGATGGTGTTCGGCTGCGGAACGTCCAGCTTGATGTCGTCTGTTTCCGGAACATTGACCGGATGAGAGAAACCAACGCTCAGAACAACTTCCTTGCCCTTCTTTGCAGCACGGTAGCCGACACCTTCGATAATCAGGGTCTTGCTGTAACCATTGGTTACACCTTCTATCATGTTTGCGATCAGCGTTCTGGTCAGACCGTGCAGGGATCTGTGTTCCTTATCGTCGGTCGGACGGGTTACGGTGATCACACCGTCTTCAACTGCAATGCCCAGTTCCGGGGAAAACTGCTTTGCAATTTCGCCCTTCGGTCCCTTTACGGTAACGTGATTGTTTTCGCATGTTACGGTTACGCCGGCTGGGACACTGATCGGCTTTTTACCTATTCTTGACATTCTCTGTGTCCTCCTTACCAAACATAAGCTAAAACTTCGCCGCCAACATTCAGTTCACGAGCCTTCTTATCTGTCATGATACCCTTAGAAGTAGAAACGATCGCAATACCCAGACCCTTTCTTACCTTCGGCATATCTGCACAGCTGGAATAGATCCGCAGACCCGGCTTGGAAACTCTGCGAAGACCGGTGATAACCGGAGCCTTGCTGTCTGTATATTTCAATGTAATTCTGATAATGCCCTGCTTGCCGTCTTCCACTACCTGAAAGCTCTTAATATAGCCTTCGTCGAGAAGGATCTGCGTGATTGCCTTCTTGACATTGGAAGCCGGAACGTCAACGGTGGCGTGTTTTGCGGAGCTCGCATTCCGAATTCTTGTCAGAATGTCTGCTATTGTATCAGTAATCTGCATACCAATGACCTCCTTTTCGTAATGCTTCTTTTTTACCAGCTTGCTTTCTTAACGCCCGGAATCTTACCCTCATGTGCTAAGTTTCTGAAGCAAACACGGCAAATGCCGTACTTTCTCAGATACGCATGCGGTCTGCCGCAGAGCTTGCAGCGGGTGTAAGCTCTTGTGGAGAATTTGGGAGTCTTCTGCTGCTTTAATTTCATTGCCTTCTTTGCCATGATCGTTCCTCCCTGCTTACTTAATGAACGGAGCACCGAGCAGTGTCAGCAGCTCCTTCGCTTCTTCATCGGTCTGGGCAGTGGTAATGAAGTTGATATCCATACCTCTAACCTTGTCAATCTTATCGTATTCGATTTCCGGGAAAATCAGCTGTTCCTTGATACCGGTGGAGTAGTTACCCTTACCGTCGAAGGAGTTGCCGTTGATTCCTCTGAAGTCACGAACACGCGGGAAGCTTACATTAAACAGCTTGTAAACGAATTCATACATCTTTTCGCCACGCAGGGTTACTTTCACACCGATCGGCATGCCTTCCCGCAGCTTAAAGTTTGCAACAGACTTCTTTGCTCTGCAAACAACCGGCTTCTGACCGGTGATGAGAGACAGGTCGTTCATAATTGCATCGATTACCTTTGCGTTATCCTTTGCTTCGCCAGCTGCCACATTGACAACTACCTTATCCAGCTTCGGGATCTGCATTACGTTCTGGTAACCGAACTTCTTCATCATTGCAGGAGCAACGGTGCTGTTATAATAATCTTTCAATGTAGACATATCGTTTCTCCTTTACTCAAAAGATTTTCCGCACTTCTTGCAGACACGCAGCTTCTTGCCGTCTTCTACGACATGACCGATTCTGGTCGGCTTGCCGCACTTCGGGCAAACGAGCTGAACCTTGCTTGCATACAGTGCACCTTCGGTTTCCACGATGCCGCCGCTCTGACCCATTCTGGTCGGCTTGACGTGCTTTGTGATCTTGTTAAAGCCTTCTACGATAACCTTGCCTTCCTTCGGGCTGACAGCAACAACCTTGCCTTCGAGTCTGCCCTTGGACTTATCGGTTACGTCCTTGTACTGGTAAATATCCTTACCGGTCAGCAGTACGACGGTGTCACCTGTTTTTACATGTACCTTACTCATTATGACACCTCCGAATTAAAGTACTTCCGGTGCCAAGCTCAGGATCTTCATATAATCCTTATCACGCAGCTCTCTGGCAACCGGCCCAAAGATACGAGTGCCCTTCGGGTTCTTGTCTTCCTTGATAATAACCGCAGCATTTTCATCGAAACGGATGTAAGTACCGTCTTCTCTCCGCAGGCCCTTTGCAGAGCGTACGATAACAGCCTTTACTACATCGCCCTTCTTTACAACGCCGCCGGGTGTTGCTTTCTTAACAGAAGCGACTACGACATCACCAATGTTGGCATACCGTCTCCGGGTACCGCCCAGCACTCTGATGCACATCAGTTCTTTCGCACCGGTGTTGTCTGCAACCTTCAAATACGTTTGCATCTGAATCACAGCGAGTTCCTCCTTTCGGAAACGTCCCTCTCAGAACGAACCGTTTTTTCTTCGTTCGTCAATTACTTAGCCTTTTCGATGATTTCCACAACACGCCATCTCTTATCCTTAGAGAGCGGACGAGTTTCCATCACTTCTACGCGATCGCCAACCTTGCAAGCATTGTTTTCATCATGTGCCTTCAGGCGAACGGTTCTCTTCACAATTTTCTTGTAAAGCGGGTGTTTTACATTGTCGACGATTGCTACAACGACTGTCTTATCCATCTTGTCGCTAACGACTCTGCCGACTCTGGTTTTTCTCAAATTTCTTTCAGCCACTGTAAAGCCCTCCTCTTAGTGCTGTGCAGACTGAAGTTCCGCAGCACGGAGTGCAGTCTTAACACGGGCAATATCCTTCTTTACTGCCTTGATACGAGCTGTATTCTCAAGCTGGTTTGCAGCAAGCTGAAAGCGAAGGTTAAACAGTTCTTCTTTCAGATCCACCAGCTTTTCGTTCAGTTCATCCACCGGCATAGCTCTTACTTCTGATGCTTTCATTCTTGCTCGCCTCCTTCAGCCTTTACAAACTTACACTTAATCGGCAGCTTATGCATCGCAAGACGCATTGCTTCTCTTGCAGTTTCTTCCGGAACGCCAGCGATTTCAAACATCACTCTGCCCGGCTTTACAACTGCTACCCAATATTCCGGAGCACCTTTACCGGAACCCATTCTGGTACCAGCTGGCTTCTTTGTAACCGGCTTATCCGGGAAAATCTTGATCCAAACCTGACCGCCACGCTTGATGTAACGAGTCATTGCGATACGGGCAGATTCGATCTGGTTGGAGGTGATCCATGCCGGCTCGAGAGCCTGCAAACCGTATTCACCATTGCTAACAGTAGAACCTCTGTAAGCCTTACCTGTCATCCGTCCTCTGTGTACACGACGGTATTTTACTCTCTTCGGAAGCAGCATTACTGTTTACCTCCTTCTCTTTTTTCGCCACGACGGAAACCACCGTTTCTACGGTCGCCGTTGTTGCGGTTATCCCGACGTCTTCTGTCATCTCTGCGATCACCGTTGCGGTTATCACGAGATTTTCTTTCAACCTTTTCTCTCTGTTCAGCAGCTCTTGCAGCATCGCCCTTCAGAACTTCGCCCTTATAGATCCAAACCTTTACGCCCAGACGACCATAAGTGGTGTGTGCTTCAGCAGTACCATAGTCGATGTCTGCACGGATGGTCTGCAGCGGAATGGTTCCTTCGTGATAGCTTTCAGAACGAGCGATTTCAGCACCGCCCAGACGGCCGGAAACCTTAGTCTTGATACCCTTTGCACCCAGACGCATTGCACGGCCGATTGCCTGCTTCATAGCCCGGCGGAAGGAAATTCTGTTTTCCAGATCCAAAGCGATCTTTTCTGCAACAAGCTGTGCATCCATATCTGGCTGCTTTACTTCAACGATGTTGACGTAAACCTGCTTGCCCATCATCTTTTCCAACTGTGTGCGGAGCTTTTCGATTTCTGCACCGCCACGGCCGATTACAATACCCGGCTTTGCACAGTGGATGTGGATTCTTACCTTATCTGCAAACCGCTCGATTTCGATCTTCGGAACACCTGCTGCATACAGGTTCTTCTTGATGAACTTCCGAACGTTGAAATCTTCTACCAGCGTATCGCCGAAGTCAGCCTTGTTTGCAAACCAACGAGAATCCCAATCTTTAATAACACCAACACGAAGCCCGTGCGGATTAACCTTCTGGCCCATATTTTAACCTCCTTGGGATTATTCTTCTTCTTTCAGAACAACGGTGATATGCGACGTTCTCTTATAGATCCGAAATGCTCTGCCCTGTGCTCTCGGCTGAATCCGCTTCATAATCGGACCCGGAGTGACATAGCATTCTGCAACATAGAGGGCATCCCCGTTCATGCTGAAGTTGTTTTCTGCATTTGCAATTGCGGACTTCAAAAGTTTTTCCAGCAATGGGCTTGCTGCTTTTGGTGTGAGGTCCAAAGTTGCCAGTGCAACATCCACCGGCTTATTTCTGATCAGATCCAAAACGATCTGTACTTTTCTTGGAGAAATGCGGGCATTTCTCAAATATGCTTTAGCTTCCATTTGAACGCCTCCTTCCAAAATTACTTCTTGCCGTTATTTGAAGTCTTAGAACCGGCATGACCCTTAAAGGTTCTGGTCGGTGCAAACTCGCCGAGCTTGTGACCTACCATATCTTCTGTTACATAAACCGGAACGTGCTTGCGACCATCGTGCACAGCAAAGGTGTGTCCGACAAAGTCAGGGAAAATTGTGGAAGAACGGCTCCAAGTCTTGAGGACTTTCTTTTCACCGGCCTCGTTCATTGCCTGTACTCTCTTCAGCAGGACTTCCTGGACAAAAGGTCCCTTTTTAATACTTCTGCTCATGAAATGCTCCTCCTTTCCCCTTACTTACCGTTACGGCGTTTTACGATATATTTATCAGAAGCCTTGTGCTTCTTTCTGGTCTTATAACCCAGAGCCGGCTTACCCCACGGAGTAACAGGTCCCGGACGACCAACTGGCGACTTACCTTCACCACCGCCGTGTGGGTGGTCATTCGGGTTCATAACAGAACCTCTAACGGTCGGTCTCCAGCCCTTGTTCCGCATACGGCCAGCCTTACCATAGTTTACATTTTCGTGATCCACGTTCGAAACCTGACCGATGGAAGCACGGCACAGAATGGAAACCTTCCGCATTTCGCCGGAAGGCAAACGAATCAGTGCAAAAGCACCTTCCTTACCCATCAGCTGAGCGGTGTTACCAGCACTTCTTACGAGCTGTGCACCCTTGCCCGGATACAGTTCAATTGCGTGGATGAAAGTACCAACCGGAATATCAGCCAGTGTCAAAGCACAACCCGGCTTGATATCAGCATCAGAACCAGAACGAACCACGTCGCCAACCTTCAGACCTTCCGGAGCGAGGATGTAACGCTTTTCGCCGTCTTCATACTGAACCAGTGCGATAAATGCACTTCTGTTCGGATCGTATTCCAGAGTCAGAACATTTGCATTCATGCCGTCCTTTGTTCTCTTGAAATCGATCACACGATACTTTCTTCTATTTCCGCCGCCTCTGTGACGAACGGTGATTCTACCATAGCTGTTACGACCCGCATTCTTCTTCAGCGGTTCCAGCAAGCTCTTTTCCGGTGCAACCTTGGACAGACCAGAATAGTCGGTCACAGTCATCCCTCTGCGGGACGGGGTTGTCGGCTTGTAGCTCTTAATAGCCATTTATTTCACTCCTCAAATGCTTCATTTGCGGGAGCACGACTCCCATACGTTCTCAGATGATTCTGAGATTAGAACATGCCATCAAAGAATTCGATGGATGTCTTCAGCTTCTTGCCATCCTTGCCGGTCTTTGTGGTTTCCGGATTGATGGTGATGATTGCCTTCTTGAAATCTGCTTTCTTGCCAGTAAAGCGGCCAACCCGCTTGGTCTTACCTGTGCAGTTTACGGTATTTACCTTTACAACCTCTACATGGAAGAGGGCTTCGGCAGCCTGTGCAATTTCAATCTTGTTTGCATCCTTGGCAACCTTAAACGTGTACTTGCTCTGCTGCATGTTGTCCACGCTCTGCTCGGTGATCATCGGCTTCAGAATAATATCCTGCGGTGCTTTCACTTTGCATACACCTCCTCAATTTTTGCAACGGCATCCTTAGAAACGATAAACTTATCGTGATGCAGAATGTCATATACGTTCAATGTGTTGCAAGCAGCGGTCTTTACGCCTGGGATGTTTGCTGCACTCTTTACCAGCTTTTCATCCTTGTCAACGGTTACGAGCATAGCCTTGCCGTCTACGTTCAGAGCCTTCAGCATTGCAACAACGGTCTTGGTCTTGTAGCTGTCTGTTGTCAGGCTGTCTACAACGATCAGGTTGCTGTCCAGAACCTTTGTAGAAAGTGCGGACTTCATTGCGAGTTTCCGCAGCTTCTTGTTCAGAGCATACCGATAATCTCTCGGCTTCGGACCCAGAGCAATACCACCGTGTGTCCACTGCGGAGCACGGATAGAACCCTGTCTTGCATGTCCAGTACCCTTCTGTCTCCATGGCTTTCTACCGCCGCCACGAACTTCCGAACGGGTCAGAGTAGACTGTGTGCCCTGCCGCTGATTGGCAAGATAATTCACAACCATAGCGTGCATTGCGGATTCATTCGGCGTAATTCCGAATACAGCATCTGCAAGTTCGATTTCCGAAACCTGCTGGCCTGTCATATCAAAAACTGAAACTTTTGCCATTTATGTTGCCTCCTTCCTTTACGCCTTTACGCTGTCAACGATGGCAACGATGCCGCCCTTCGGGCCCGGGATCGCACCCTTGACTGCGATGAGATTATTTTCAACGTCAATCTTAACGATTTCCAGATTCTGCACGGTAACTGCTTCTGCACCCATGTGACCTGGCATTCCCTTGCCCTTAAAGATCCGGGACGGGGAAGAACAAGCGCCCATAGAACCAGCCTGTCTGTGAACCGGGCCAGTACCGTGTGTTTCCTTCAGTCTGTGCTGGTTATGCCGCTTGATCGCACCTGCAAAACCTTTACCCTTGCTGGTACCGCTGACATCCACGCTGTCACCGACTGCAAATGTATCAGCCTTAACAACATCGCCCACGTTCAGAGCGTCGCTGTTGTCCAGACGGAATTCCTTCAGTGTCTTCTTCGGTGCAACATCAGCCTTTGCAAAGTGACCTTTTTCCGGCTTGTTGAGTCTCTGCGGCTTTACATCGCCGTAACCCATCTGTACTGCTGCATATCCGTCGTTTTCCACAGTCTTCTTCTGCACGATGGTGCAAGGACCAGCTTCTACAACGGTAACCGGAATGACTTTGCCATTTTCATCGAAAATCTGGGTCATACCGATCTTCTTACCGATAATTGCCTTCTGCATATTCGTTTTCCTCCTGTTGGTTATTGGTTGATCTGCATCAACTTGACCGGATAACGGGAAGTACCGTTATCTGTTCGGAATCTCTTACTTGAGTTCCATTACGATGTCAACGCCTGCCGGAATTTCCAGCTTCTGAAGAGCTTCTGTGGTCTTCTGAGTCGGGCGGATAACATCGATCAGCCGCTTGTGTGTCCGCATTTCGAACTGTTCACGGCTATCCTTGTACTTATGAGTTGCACGCAGGATTGTGATGATCTCCTTGTCTGTCGGGAGCGGAATCGGTCCGGATACGTTGGAACCGCTTCTCTTTGCAGCTTCTACAATCTTTGCAGCAGCAGCATCTACTGTTGCGTGCTCATAGCCCTTAATCTTGATTCTGATCTTTTCATTGACTGCCATTTTTCTCTCGCCTCCTTGTTGGTATTGGGGGCAGCAGGATTATTTGCCACGCTGCCGGGTGTTTCCGCGCGGCAGCATATAAAAAACTCGGAATTCCGTACAAAACCGGTATTCCGAGCTCATTTAGGCACAAATCTGTCCGCCGTACAGTATGCACCACTGTACAGACAAAATTACCCACAGACTGTGTTATATCCTGATTCGCCCGGTTTTAAATCGGACATACTCCATGAAAATTACCCGACATACCGCCGGCAACCTTTCACTTCATCGCATATCTATTGCAATCACGCAAGGAGTATTATAACACACTTGCAGGCAAATTGCAAGAGAAAATGCCCGATTTTTGCAATTTATTTTGTAAACTTTTTATGTACGGGAAGAAGATGCCGATTCCACCGGTTCTGGCTCGGTTTCAGGCAGGATTTCATCCAGTTTTAAGACATCTGTATAAACGGATTTCATGATTTCATCGGTTTTTGCCTGATAGAAGGCTTCTACTGCCTGCTGATTATATGTCCCCATCCGTTTCCGGAGGTTGCGGTTTTCGGAGAGCGTTTCAATCGCATGGGCAAATTCCTCTACATTCGATACTGGGCAGGCAAATCCCGTTTCACCGCTGAGGGAATAGTCCCGAATGCCATGAATATTAGAAGTGACCAGCGGCAGTCCAGCTTCCATTGCCTCCAGTGCTGCCATGCCCAAGCCTTCCCGTTTGGATGGGAAACAGAAAATATCCGAAGCGTGCAGCAAATCGCAGACATCCTGTCGGTATCCCAAAATCCGCACCCGATTAGAGAGGTGTAAACTCTGGGCAAGCTCCTGCAAAAATTCTGCTTCCTTGCCCTTTCCACATAATATATAGTATAGTGGCAGCTGTGGCAGGCGTGCCATTGCTTGAATAACCACCCGATGGTTCTTGTTGCGGTTCAGTTCTCCGACCGAAATCAGCAAGATGGCATCCAGCGGCAAATCCAACGCTTCCCGCACTTCTTCCCGGGAACGGCTGGCAAACCGATACTTTCCCGGCTTCAAGCCCACGCCCGGAATCCGGACAACCTGTTTCGCATGCATTTTCCGCACAGCACGGTCATAGTCTTCACTGTTGATGGTGATTAACACATCTGTCTTTCTGGCATAATACTTTTCCACAGGGTAAAACAGCAACCAATTCCACAATGGTGCTCCCTGAAAGAAGTGAAAGCCATGTGCGGTATAAATCACCGGGATCTGAAAGGCAGCAGCTGCCTGTCGTCCATAGATACCGCCAACTGGCGTATGGCAGTGAATGCAATCAAATGCATCCGCACGGAGAACGGCTTTTAGTTGCTGATAAGCACGATGATTTTGGAGCAGATGAAACGGACTGCGGGCAAAGTCAATTTGATGGCACGTCACACCCAATGCAGCCAATTCATTTTGAAATACTGCAATTCGCTGCGGAGAAGTATTATTGCCCTGTACAAAATTACAAGCCACATGCACATCACAATGCAGATTTCGCAGCATCCGGATATTTGCCATATTAAACTGATCCTGCAAAGAAGCAACGGTCGAAAGCATCAAAACCCGTTTCATGGCAGATTTCCTCCTTTTTTCACATATCATTTCATGCCCCTCATTATAGCATATTTTTCAACAAGAATCAACTGCCGACAAGAAAAAAATCGCTGCTTTCAACTGCTTTTCCAAATGCATGGATAATTTCCGCCGCTTGGTATACACTAACAGCAGGATTTTCATACTAGTTTTTCCAATCACATTTCCCAGATTTCAATCATAAAGGAGCATCCAAACATGGGAACAATTTTCATCCGTGCATTGATTTTATATTTTGTTGTTATTTTTTCTGTTCGCCTGATGGGAAAACGGCAGCTCGGCGAACTGCAACCCTCGGAACTGGTCATCACCATCCTAATTTCCAACATTGCGACGCTGCCACTGGAGGACACTGCCATTCCCCTGCTGCCCGGTATTCTGCCCATTCTGTCGATGGTTTGCTTTGAAGTCATCATTTCGTGGTTTTCCCTCAAGAGTCGCCGTCTGCGGCGTGTAATTTGCGGCAGCCCGAAAATTATCATCCGAAATGGACAAATCGAACAGGACACCATGCGAGAGCTGCGGCTTTCCATTGATGACCTCATGACTGCCCTGCGTGGCAATCAAGTATTCTCCATCGAAGAAGTGCAATTTGCCATTGTCGAAACAACGGGGAGCGTTTCTGTCTACCTGAAAAAAGAACATCAACCATTCACGCTGCAAGATGCCGACTTGCATCCCAAAACCATTGATCCCCCTGTTACGCTGATTGCAGACGGAACACTTAGCCGAAATGCCCTGCACAGCCTGCAAAAAGAACACAGTTGGGTTGCTGCGGAACTGCAACGGCGAAAACTACAGGAAAAAGATGTCTTTCTGTTGACCGCTGACCGCAACGGCATTTGTACTTGCATTCCAAAACAGTTTCACGAGAAAGGAGGGGCAGCTTCATGACCCGTTTCCGCATCAGTCTTGCCATTCTGCTTGTATTGTTGGGAATCAGCATGGGTTCAATGGCTGCCGTCCGGTATTCTGGAAATGCCGTTTTAGAGGCAGTCCAGCAGGTTTCTGAAACGGCATCTCCGACCGCTGCCCAATGCGAAGCGGTCGAAACTGCATGGGAAAAGGCAGAACCGTGGCTGCTGCTCTCTGTTCGGCGAGATAAACTCATGGACACCTCCAACTCGGTCTATCGGCTGAAGCCACTGCTGGAATCGGACTGCGACGAATTTACCGCAGAGCTAAAAGACTTACAGAGCAACCTACAATTTCTCATTCAAGAGGACGGCTTTTCGTTCCTGATGCTGTTTTAACAAAAAAAGCAATCTCCGCTCCTGTTTCAACAGGATGCAGCGATTGCTTTTTCCACAAGTTTTAAACCGATGCAGACCAGATTGCCTCAATTGCAACTGCAAGATTCAATAGAATAATCACCAACAGCCACGGTGCTGTACACAAAATCCGTCCGCCCCGCAGGCTCTGTGCAGGAGTATTTTTCGGGAAAATATGCTTTCGCAGGTGCAGCACCAGCAAAATTGCTCCGATGACTGCCAGCAGCGTATATAATATATTTCCATAGACAGCGAACATCGAAGCAGCTTCTGGGTCAGTAATCCGTTCATAGCCCATACCGAAAATCGTTGCAGCGGAATTGACGGTCACATGCACGAAAATCGAAGGCAAAATAGAATTATGCCGAACGGCAAGTGCCCCAAGAAAAACCCCAAGCGGAAATGCGAGCAGGAATTGGGAAATATTCTGATGCCCCAAACCGAACAGAAATGCACTCAGCAAAATTCCTGTCCGCTGACTTACACGGGAGAGATTCTTCAAGACAAATCCCCGATAGAGAAATTCTTCTGTAATCGGTGCGATCAAGCAGCCATATAAAATCTCTGCAACAACTGCCGTTCCTGTTCCGTAATAGTCAATATCCGGCGAGTAAGCGGTAATTCCGCCCTGTCCCAGCAAGTCTGTGATCCAGGTTGACACATTGCCAGATGCTGACTGAATAAAAATCCCGATAAAAAGATACGGAAGGATCTCCGAAAATCGAAAGGTATTCGTATGAAACAGGTTGCGGATGGGAATTTTTGTCACTCGGCAGCCGATTGCAGCCACGCTGGTATTTGCCATTAAAAATAAAAGTCCGTTCACTGCCATTAAGATGGAAGATTGCTGGATATAAGTATTGGCATCCACACCATTTTTCACAAAGCCCATGATGCCCTGCAACACTGCCATGACAACCAACGCAAGAATCTGCACCAAGAAAAAATGGGCAGTCAATCCGAATCCAGCAGCATTGAAATAATGCCGGATGCGTTTTCGTTCCTGTTTGGTTGGTTTCAGGGGAACTTGATAGCCGGGCAATCCAATCTGAGGCAAGATGGTGCGATAATGCGATGCATAAGCACGGTGCTGGGTTGGATTGGAAAACGGGTCGTATGGGTCGGGTCGAAGAGTGGGATTCAAGAAAACGCCTCCTATTCAGCAGGTTTCACGCTGCGGTTTGATATTGATTCTATTGTATCATACTTTTTGAAAAAGGTAAATGCCAAACGAAACATTTTTACAGGTTACTGGAACAAAACAATCCCATCGCCGTGCCGTTTTCCGCACAACGTGGGATTGCCTGTTGTTTCTACAGCCTGCTCATTCGAATTCCCGAATTGCAACCTTCGCTTTTGTGACGATGTTTTTATCATTCTCATACGTCAGGATATTGGAAGCATGTCCAATATCGACCCAGCGAATTTCTGAAATTTCTTCCGCCTGCGGGAAAAAATCATAATTTTTTGCACGGGCAATAAAATAAACAACGGTTTTTTGGGTATCTCGCTTCGGGAAATAAGAAACCGTTTCCCGAAAGGTCGGGTCAATCAGGACATCAATGGCAGTTTCTTCTTTGATTTCCCGTTTTGCCGTTTCGACTTCGGTTTCTGTGCCTTCTACATGTCCCTTTGGAAACGACCAATGCCCGCTGTTTACATGTTTAATCAGCAGAATTTCAATATTCCCGTGGGATTTCCGATAGACAATTGCTCCACAGGATTTTTCATGCATCATAAAAGCGACTCCTTTCTGAAATGATACGGTTCTCTTTTAGTATAGCATAATTTTGAACATTTGTCTATAGGCGATTTTGGATTCTCTGCAAATCTGACTTCTTTGGAAATTCTGCGGCTTGCTGTCTGCGGTAATTTTACAGCAGACTCGCCATATCTTCCGGCAATGCTGCCCCAACGGTCACTGTTCCCGTCTTCTGTACCAGCGGCAGAATCAACCGTCCGCAATGCAATGCCTGTCGGTCAATTGCATCTGTTCTGCCGCCATAGAGCGTATCTCCTGCCAATGGATGCCCAATGTGTGCCATATGTACCCGAATCTGATGGGTTCGCCCTGTTTCCAGCCGTAATTGCAGCAATGTATATTTGTCATTGTGCTGCAATGCCCGATAATGCGTCACGGCTGGCTTTCCATCTGCTCGCACACAGCGAATGATAATCGACTCCTGTTCCCGTGCAATCGGAGCAGAAACCGTTCCCGAACCCGTCAGCACCCCTTCCACCACCGCATAATATCGCTTTTGCAGGTGATATTGCAGCTGATTCGCTGCATAGGCACTCTTTGCAAATACACACAAACCACTTGTATTGCGGTCTAAGCGATTCACGGGGCGGCAGGCAAGCCCCGGATAGGCTGCACAAAAGCAATTTCCAAGCGTATCTGTATAATGATTTTGGGAGGGATGCACCGGCAAATCCGGTGGCTTATGATAAACCACAAAATCTGCCGTTTCAAAGCAAATCGGCACAGAACGAACCGCATTTGCCACCACAGACGGCACTTCCGGCAGCCGCAGTTCAATCACATCCCCGAACCGCACCAGGTCAATGCTTCGGACGGGTGTTCCGTTGCACCAAAGCCCGTTCGTACGCTTTAACTTGGTCAGCAGTCGCCGGGACACGTTTTTTTCGGTTCTGAGAAACTGTTCGAGGGTACAGGGCTGTTCCTGCTCCATTCGCCATATGAGTGTTTGCGACACGGGACATTCCTCCTTTTCGTTTTCGTTGAGCAGCCTGTGTTTCTACCCAGCAGACACCGACATAAACAGTCTGCATCATTGCGAGCCTGCTCCAAAGATGCGGCAGCAGCCAGAACGGTAGACTTCGCAGCATCAGCCGATACCATTCTTTCCGCCTGCCCTCCATCAGCGTCAGAGCATCACGCACCAAATTCCAGCAGCGATTTTCCGGAAACAGCACTTGCAGGACGGGTGCAGCCAGACAAACTGGCAACAGCCACAGCCAGCCAGCCAAAAATAGCACTGCCAATGTAAGAAACTGCATCCCTGTCCACAGCCACCACACGCCATCCGAAACCGTTGTTCCCTGCTCTAAGCACCAACGCAAACTCCACAGGCACAGTGGCAACGGCAGCAAGACCAACAGCCGCAGTCCTCGCAGACACAATGCCATGCGATACACTGCCCCCTTTTTCGGAGCAGGCTGTTTCGTCAGGCTGGCAGCAGCGGCACACGTATACAGACAGCGATACAGCAAGGGCGTCAACCAGAGAAACCCGCCCACTGCAAACAGCAGCCGCAATCCATACCAAGTAGCCTCTAGAGCTGGCAACAGTTCCAGAAATGTAAAGCTAATCTGTACCGCATAGCAAAACGCAATGCGGCAGAGCATCCACAAGATACAACCGCCCAACCAGCTCCAGAAAAAATAGGAAACGGGCTGTTCTGTCTGTCGCATAACTGTTTTTGAAAATTCTGATAAAGTGTGCAGCTTCATTGCATTTGCTCCTTTTCTCCGTGCTATCTATTCCAATGATTACAGATAGTATCACCCAGAAAAAAGCAGTTATACTTCTTTTTTAATTGCTGGAATACGGTGTCATGCCCAGAATTTCAAACGCACCGGAACGCTGCCAGAGCGAAGCGGTCACCAGAATATCATACCCCTCTCCCGGAGCAGGTCGCAGTTCTTTCGGGTCAATTTTCGGCAATCCAAACCCTGCAATCAAATTGGTGATAATACCAGCGTGTGTGACAACGGCAGTGTGCAAAATATCATTCTGCATCATGTCTAAAATAATAGTTCGCAGTGCCTTGAACAATCGCAGTTGCACTTCCTGCAAACTCTCACCCTTTGGCGGACGGCTGTCTGCTCCGCCCTTGAGCCATTCCAAAAACTCCGGCTTCTTGACCAGTTCATCCGCAGATTTTCCCTCAAAGTCCCCAAAATCCATTTCAATCAGATTTTCTACAATTTGTACCGAAGAATCCGGAAATAAAATCTCTGCCGTTTCCGTACATCGCTGCAACGGACTGCTATAAACTTTTCCAACATGCGGATATTCAAATTCATCTAATTTGTTATACAGTTCGCTGATGCCCTTTTGCGACAGCGGATAATCCGTCCGCCCGATATAAATGCCCTTGTCATTGGCTTCTGTTCTGCCGTGACGAATCAAACTGATTCGATATCCTTTCATATCTTTTGCCCTCTTTCCTAAATTTTTTCTGTTGCTGTCATGATTTTCTGCACTTTCGACGGATTTCGGAAAAATAGACCCAAATCTATTTACAATCGCCGTTCTTTCTATTATAATAGAAACGTACGCCTTTTCATCGAAAGTGCGTCTGCACGCCGAAGCAAATCTGCTCCGGTGCATTCGACAGTATGTCTATCATACCATGTTTTCCATAAAAAAAAAAGAGGTTTCTGTTTCTACAGAAAATTTTTTTGCACCTATTTTTCGATTGTCCCAGAAATATATGTGCAGTTTTTATGAGAATTCAGGAAAAGCGACTGCCGAATTTATGTAAATCTGTGAGAACTTCCTGCAAAGCAGAAATCCGTTGGAACTTGGCTTGCTATCGGCAGAAACAGCAGGCAGCCAACCCTGTCCGCAGGAACAAACACCATTTTTCCGCAGAAGATTTCGCTGGTCGAAATGTTCTGTCCAGAAGGAGGCTATTTTATGAGAAAAAAACTCAGCGGCGTAAAACTGGCACATCACAAAAACACCGCAAATACTGCCAGCCAGCCCCTGCCGCTGCCGAAACGGGTTCGGATTCCGATGAGTATGCACATCGGTGCACCCTGTTCCCCGCTGGTCAAAGTGCGGGACAGTATCTGTGTCGGGCAGAAAATCGGTGACACCGATGCCTTTATGGCTGCTCCAATTCACAGTGGTGTGTCCGGAACGGTCAAGGCGGTTTCGGATTTCCGAATGAGCAACGGCAGAACCTGCAAATGCGTGGAAATTGAAACGGACGGACTGCAAACGGTTGCGGATACTGTACAGCCGCCAGTCATTTCCAGCAAAGAAGATTTCCTGCATGCCATTCGGGAAAGCGGTCTGGTCGGCATGGGTGGGGCAAGTTTTCCGACCCATGTCAAGTTAGCACCAAAGCAGACCGTTGATACACTCTGTATCAATGCCGCAGAATGTGAACCTTACATCACATCCGACAATCGACAGATGGTGGAACATCCGGAAGAAGTCATTGATGGCATTCAACAGGTGCTGCACTGGCTGAACATTCCACACTGCATCATCGGTGTAGAATCCAACAAGCCGGAAGCCATTCAGATTTTAACCGAAAAAGCTGCCAGCGACAACCGCATTCAAGTGGTAACGCTGCCGTCTACCTATCCACAGGGTGCAGAAAAGGTTCTGATTTACCACACCCTCGGCAGAATTGTTGCAGAAGGCGAACTGCCAGCAGACCAAGGTGTTATTGTCATGAATGTTTCCTCTGTTGCCTTTGTCAGCCGTTACCTGAAAACCGGCATGCCGATGGTACAGCGAATGGTAACCGTAGATGGCGACTGCATCGGCAACCCTTGCAACGTCATTGTGCCGATGGGAACGCCTGTGGAAGATGTCCTGACTTTTGCGAAGTGCGATTTGGAACGGGCAAAGAAACTGCTCTATGGCGGGCCAATGATGGGCATGGCAATTGCCGACCTGCAAGACCCGATTTTAAAGGCAAATAATGCAATCGTTGCATTCTCTAAACTGGAGGAAACCGCACCATCCGCCTGCATTCACTGCGGACGCTGTATCCATGCCTGTCCGCTGCGGCTGATGCCGCCGCAAATTGCAAAGGCATACCGACAGAAAGATGTTGCAGCCCTGCAAGCACTCCATGTAACGCTGTGCATGAACTGCGGCTGCTGCACATACGCCTGTCCGGCAAAACGTCCTGTCGCTGAAACCAACCAGTTCGCCAAAGCAATGGCAATGGCAGCGATGAAAAAGTGAGAAAGGAGTGTCTGTTTTGCAATTATTGACCGTTTCCCCCTCTCCGCACGTTCGGAGTGGTATGACTACACAAAAAATTATGGGGCTGGTACTACTTGCCCTGCTTCCGGCAGCGGTTTGCGGTGTCATCTTCTTCGGTATCCGGGCACTGCTGCTCATGCTGTTCTGTATTCTGATTTCGATGGCGACAGAAGCCATCTGCCAGAAGCTCATGAAAAAGCCTGTAACCATTTCTGATGGCAGTGCTGCTCTGACAGGGCTGCTGCTCGCTCTGAATCTTCCGGCAACCTTACCGCTCTGGAAGGCAGCCGTTGGCTGTATCTTCGCCATTGCAGTTGTAAAACAGCTGTTTGGTGGTCTGGGCTGCAATTTTGCCAATCCTGCCATCACCGGACGGGTGTTCCTGCTGTTATCCTTTGCCGGCGATATGACAACTTGGGTCAAGCCGTTCTATTATCACGGCCTTTCCATTGGAAATCAGCTGAGTTCTTCCGCTGGTTCGCTGGATTTGGATGCTGTTACCTCTGCAACGCCACTCGTAACGGGAACAGAATCCCTGTCGAATCTGTTCCTCGGCAATGTTGGCGGTTGTATCGGGGAAACCTCCGCACTGGCACTGCTCCTCGGCGGACTGTTCCTGATTTTCACCCGTGTCATCTCCCCATCTACCCCGATTGCTTACTTAGGCTCTCTGGGAATCCTGACTTTCTTCCATGCCATTGCAACTGGCGGTTCTCTGACAGAAGTTCCGTATGCTCTGCTGAGCGGCGGCGTTATGATTGGAGCGTTTTTCATGGCAACCGACTATGTTACCACCCCGATTACCACAAAGGGCAAGTGGATTTTCGGCATCGGCTGCGGCATTCTGACATTTGTCATCCGAGAATTTGCAAGTATGCCGGAAGGCTGCTCGTTCTCCATCCTGCTGATGAACCTGCTCACACCATACATTGACAAGTTCACCATGACCAAACCGCTGGGTGCAAAGCCGATCAAACAGAAGGAGGAAGCATAAAGATGGCATCGAAAAACAATCTCATCAAGCCGCCAGTTGTGTTGGCGGTCGTCTGTGCCTGCTGCTGCGGTCTGCTCGCCGTTGCCAACAGCGTCACAAAAGATAAAATTGCAGCCGCAGAAGCTGCCTCTATTCAGGAAAGCTTACAGCAGCTGCCGAACGCTGGAAATTTCACCGAAGTTTCCGATTTTCAGCCAGCAAACAATGAAAAAGCAACTGCAACCGCTGTCTATGTCGATGAAAACCAGCAGACTGCTGTTCTGGTGACTGCAAACGGCTATAACAAGGGCGGCTTACAGGTTGTCATTGGACTGGACGCAGAGGGCACTGTTACAGGTATCACCTTTGTATCTGTCACCGAAACGCCGGGACTTGGAACGAAAGTTCAGAGCAATCCGGAATTGCTGACCGACCATCTGGTCGGGCTGTCCGATGCAGCCGCTGTCGAACAGGTGGACGGCATCACAGGTGCAACCTATTCTTCCAACGGCATGAAAGCCGCTGTCACCTGTGCCATGGATACCTTCGCACAGAGTAAGGAGGCCATTTTATCATGAATTACGGAAAAGAATTTACAAAAGGACTGATTCGGGAAAATCCAACCTTAGTTTCTCTGCTCGGAATGTGTCCGACTTTGGCAGTTACCACCGGAGCATTTAACGGCATCGGTATGGGACTTTCTACCGCTTTCGTTTTGATTTTCTCCAACTTGGTTATCAGCCTGCTGCGGAAAGTCATTCCGGAACAGGTCAAGCTGCCTTGCTATATCGTCATCATTGCAACATTCGTCACCCTGATTCAATTCTTGCTGCACGGTTTTGTTCCGGCACTGTACACGAATTTGGGTGCATTTCTGGAACTGATTACCGTAAACTGTATTATTTTAGGACGGGCGGAAATGTTCGCCAGCAAGAACACCCCGCTGCCGTCTATCTTAGATGGTGCAGGCATGGGATTGGGCTTTACACTTGCCCTGTTCCTGATGGGTTCGATTCGAGAAATCTTCGGTTCTGGCAGCTGGTTCGGGCTGTCCATTCCGTTCATGCAGGGACACACCATGTCACTGTTCGTCATGCCGGCAGGCGGTTTCTTTGTCCTGGGCATTATCATTGCTGTTGTCTGCCGTCTTTCCAAGAAAAAGCCACCGAAAAAAATCGGATGCAGTGCCTGCCCGAATGCGGCTGCCTGCCGGGCTGCAAATTGTGAGGAGGTTGAAGCATGAGTACGGTTATTACCATCATCATTGCTGCCGTTTTAACGAACAACTTTGTTCTTTCCAAGTTTTACGGCTGCTGTCCGTTTCTGGGCGTTTCTAAAAAGTTAGATTCCAGTATTGGCATGGGGGCTGCGGTTGTATTCGTCATGGTCTGTGCGGCTCTGGTCACCTATCCGATTTATTATTTCCTGTTAGAGCCAAACGACCTGACCTATCTGCGTACAGTTGCCTTTATTCTGGTCATTGCCGTATTTGTACAGCTGCTGGAAATGATTATCAAAAAAGTGATGCCGCCGCTCTATAAAACGCTGGGCGTTTATCTGCCGCTGATTACCACGAACTGTGCCGTTTTGGGCGTTACCATTATGAACATTGATGAAAATTATACCTTCGTTCAGTCCCTCATCAACGCCTTTTTCTCAGGCTTTGGGTTCGCACTGGCAATGGTATTATTCTCCGGCGTTCGTTCCAGAGTGGACGATGCAGACGAAGAAACTCCGGCGATGTTCCGAGGCGTTCCGGCAACACTGGTTGCCGCTGCCATCGTTTCAATGAGTTTCCTCGGCTTCGGCGGTCTGGGACAGTGAGAAAGGAGCAGAAAAAACAATGGAATATATCCTGCCAATTGGCATTTTTATTGTATTTGGGATTGTCTTTGGCGTTCTGCTGACGGTAATTTCAAAAGTCTTTGCCGTCAAAGTCGATGAACGAGCACAAAAAATCACCGAAACCCTGCCGGGTGCAAACTGCGGTGCTTGCGGCTATGCCGGCTGTGCGGACTATGCGGATGCCATCGTGAACAAAGGTGCTCCGATGAATGCCTGTCTGCCGGGCGGTGCAGCTGCTGCCTCCAAAATCGGCGAAATCATGGGTGTTGCGGTTACCGCAGCAGAACGGAAAATTCCGGTGGTTCACTGCAACGGCACTTGCGAAGCAACCAAGCCGAAATTTGCATTTGATGGCGTTCAAACCTGTGCTTCTGCGAAGCGATTCTATGGCGGTACGGGAAGCTGTATGCATGGATGTTTAGGATTGGGCGACTGTGCGGCTGCCTGTGAAAAGGATTGCATTCGGATTCAAGACGGTTTGGCAGTCATTTGCACCGAAGAATGCATTTCCTGCGGAAAGTGTGCAAAAGCCTGTCCAAACGGATTGATTACATTGCGTTCAGAAAAGAAAAAGGTAGATGTGCTCTGTTCGTCCAAGGATATGGGAAAAACAGCGATGCAAGCCTGCCAGCATGCCTGCATTGGCTGCAAAAAGTGCGAAAAAATCTGTAAATTCGATGCGATTCATGTCATTGATAATCATGCTGTGATTGATTATGACAAATGTCGTTCCTGCGGACTTTGTGTCAAGGAATGTCCGAAGCAGTGCATTGTTAAGCAAGTTGGAAAGCGTCCGGCAGTTGTAAAATCGAAAATAGATGCTGAACCAGCAAAACCAGCTGCTCAGAATTGAATGAAATAAGAGCAAAACAAAATTAAAAGAATTGCCGCCAAATCGAATTGGCGGCAATTTTTCTGCCGCAGGCAACCAAAAAGTTTTTCGGTGCAGCAGTTTTTCAAAAATGCTGCCGAGGTGTGGGCGAGCAGCCCACATTTGCGAAGCAAATCAAACTTACAAATGAAACTATAACAAAAATCTAAGAGCAAATCGAAAGAATCGCAATTGCCTTCAAAGCAGAAGGTTGTAATGAGAATACAAGGTTTCAGGGGCAATTGCGATTCCCAGGCAAGCTGGGGATGTGCCCCAGCCTTGCCGAACCGGATTCGGATGGTTTTCCTAGGAGAAGTGTTTTCAATCACAAGCCGCAGGCAAACAAAAAGTTTTTTGCTCCAGCAATTTTTCAAAAATGCTGCCGAGGTGTGGGCGAGTAGCCCACATTTGCGAAGCAAATCAAACTTACAAGTGAAACTATAACAAAAATCTAAGAGCAAATCGGAAGAATCGCAATTGCCTTCAAAAGCAGAAGGTTGTAATGAGAGAACAAGGTTTCAGGGGCAATTGCGATTCCCAGGCAAGCTGGGGATGTGCCCCAGCCTTGCCGAACCGGATTCGGATGGTTTTCCTAGGAGAAGTGTTTTCAATCACAAGCCGCAGGCAAACAAAAAGTTTTTTGCTCCAGCAATTTTTCAAAAATGCTGCCGAGGTGTGGGCGAGTAGCCCTGATCGCTGCCCGCAGGCAGCGAAATCCCTGTGCCATCCTTTTGGCACACGGAGAGGGTGGTGAGAAAAGCGACAGCTTTTCGAGGCGGGGCGAACAAGACCGCCCCGCCTTGTGAAACCTTAGTAGTAAACAATCCCTTGCAACTGTTCCGGGGGAACAGTTGCAACGAAATATTACTTTATAGAAAATCCTTGCTCCTAGAAAAAACAATTTTCAGCGTCCGGCAAAAGGGGGTTCCACCCCTACTTTTGCCTGCCAGCGTGCTGCAATTGCCCCGTTGCCTGCTCGAATTTACAACCTTGATTCTTATCATTCAACTTTATTTGAATTGGAAAGTTTTAAAAAATGCAATTGCAGCAGGGAAAACAGATTGCAAAATCCAATTTGCTCCGCAAATGTGGGCTACTCGCCCACACCTCGCCAACATTTTTGAAAAATTGTTGGATCAAAAAACTTTTTAGTTGCCTGTGGCTCGTACCCTACAACCCATCACGAAAAAATCTTCCAAGAACCATTCCACAAACCGCAATCTCTTTCAACACCGCAACCAAACCCCACTTTCCACAATTCCCTGTTTTTCTCCGGTTGACAAATTTCCGGAAATCGCCTATAATAAAAAGCGTACCCATCGAACAATTATATGCAAGGAGGTTCGGCAATGCTGCCCACTTTATACGGTAAAAAATCGCTTCAGACTACCCTGTCCCGTATGGCAAGCGGCGAACGGCTTGCACAAAGTTTTTTATTTTATGGAGATGCTGGCCTAGGACGAAAAACCGTTGCACATTGGTTTTCCGCCCTATTGCTCTGCGAACATCCCGAAAACGGACAGCCCTGCGGACACTGTAAATCCTGCCACAACCTACAAAAAGACTGCCACCCAGATTTGATATTAGTTCCGCACAGCGGAAAACTGGGCGGTTTTTCTGTAGAAACAGTACGACAGATTTGCAGCAGCGTTTCCATTCCGCCAAACAACGGCAGCCGTAAGGTCTATTTATTTTTGGACTGCGACCAGATGGATGACCGTGCACAAAATCTCCTGCTAAAGCAGCTGGAAGAACCGCCAGCATATGCGTTTTTTTTATTTACAGCATCGGCAAAGGATACGCTGCTTTCTACGATTCGCTCCCGCATTCTCTCTTTCGGACTGATTCCATGTCAACCGTCAGAAGTGCAGGAAGCAACTATGACTCTTGGCATTCCAGATGCAGATTTTCAGCGATTCCCCGGCAACATCGGGCAAACGCTTGCCTATGCCACAGATTCCAATCTGCAAACTGCTGTTGCCCGTATCGAAGATAGCATTCAAGCCTTGCAGCAGCACAATGAATACGCATTCCTAAAAGCAGTCGCCACCATTGGAAAAGACCGCCCACAAGCACGGTTTTTCCTCCAGCAACTGCGGCTCTATGTCCGAGACGTTTTAGTGCTGCACAATGACCCATCTGCTGCAACGTGCAGCTGTGCACCGCAGCTGGCAAAGCAAGTGGCTCGGCAAACTGCCCAGCGGCAAGGACTGCTGCAATTTGAAACCATCCGCAAGGCAGAGCAGGCATTGCAAGCAAACGGCACTGTTCCGTTGCTGCTGGCGACTCTGTGCGGAACGTGGATGCAGATTAGCTGACCTTATTTTTTTATTTTTACCGACCTGAGAAAGGATTTTATATGATTGAAATCATCGGTGTCCGTTTCAAAGCAAACGGAAAAGTATATTATTTCTCCCCCGGCGACCACCAGTTTCAAACAGGTGACCTTGTGGTCGTGGAAACGTCCAAAGGGACGGAATGCGGAGAAGTCACCATCCCCAACAAAACCATTCAGCAAGCTGCGGTTGTGCAGCCGCTGAAACAGATTCTGCGACCTGTCAACAAAGAGGATCGTAAAACACTGGAACAAAATCGCAAAAAAGAAATTCGTGCATTCCACATCTGCGAAGAAAAAATTGCAATGCGGAAACTCGAAATGAAACTGATTGAAGTAGAATGTGCGTTTGATAACAGCAAACTGCTGTTCTATTTTACCGCTGAAAATCGTGTGGATTTCCGGGATTTGGTCAAGGATTTGGCTGCAATTTTCCGGACACGCATTGAACTGCGTCAAATCGGCGTGCGGGACAAGGCAAAAATTCTCGGCGGCATTGGTATTTGCGGACGGGAATTTTGCTGCAAGGGCTTTTTGTGCGAATTTCAGCCGGTTTCCATTAAAATGGCAAAGGAACAGGGACTTTCCCTCAACCCAGCAAAAATTTCAGGCTGCTGCGGCAGATTGATGTGCTGCCTGAAACATGAGCAGAACGTCTATGAAGAACTGCTCAAGATTACGCCAAAATTGAATGCGATGGTTGTTTTGCCGGATGGAAAAGTGGGAAAAGTTGTGGAATCCAACACCCTCACAGGCGACTTAAAAGTACAAGTGCCAGACAACGACGTGCCTGTAAAATGCAACCGCAGCGAGGTCAAGCTTGCCAAAAAGAATCATCCTCGTTCGGAAGAATCCAAGGCAACCAAATCCAAAGAGGAGTAATGCCCCATGCAAACCCCACCCAAACCCAACTATCAACGGGAGTTGGAACAGACGCTCTCCACCATTCCAGCCGGAACAAAACCACACTTGTTCCTGCACGCCTGCTGTGCACCGTGCAGCAGCTATGTACTGGAATATCTGAGCCGTTATTTTACGATTACCATCTATTTTTATAACCCCAACATCATGCCGGAAGCGGAATTTTCCCACCGGCTCGCCGAACTGCGGCGGCTCTTGCAGGAAATGCCATTGGAAGGAACGGTTTCTGTCGTTGCCGGAACATGGGAACCAGAACGGTTTCTGGCTCTGACAAAAGGTCATGAACACGAACCAGAACGGGGCGAACGCTGTCAACGCTGCATTCGCCTGCGGTTGGAACAGACCATGCAGGCGGCAAAAGATGCCCATGCGGATTTTGTCACCACAACGCTTTCCATCAGTCCGCACAAAGATGCAAGTTTCATCAATCAGTGCGGTGCAGAGCTGGCAAAGCAATTTGATGTCCCGTGGTTATATGCAGATTTCAAAAAAAAGGGCGGTTATCAGCGTTCGATTGTGCTGTCCCGCCAATATGACTTGTATCGGCAGGATTTCTGCGGCTGTGTATTCTCCGCCGCAAACCGCCATGCAGCAACATCTCATTAAGTACCGAAAAAAGTGCGGCTTTTGCCGCCTTTTTCCATGTCACCCCTGTTTCCCGGAGATTCTCAAAAAATTTGCTTGCAATTGCACGGGAAACATAGTATAATAAGAAAGAACAGGAATATTTGTATCGCTTTGGAGGAATTAACGTATGCCAAAATATGTATTTGTTACCGGCGGTGTCGTTTCCGGTCTGGGAAAGGGCATCACTGCTGCTTCACTCGGTCGTCTGCTGAAAGCACGAGGATACCGGGTAACCATTCAAAAGTTTGACCCGTATATCAACGTAGACCCCGGCACGATGAGCCCGTATCAGCACGGTGAAGTCTTTGTTACCGATGACGGTGCAGAAACCGACCTCGACCTCGGACACTACGAACGTTTCATTGATGAAAATCTTTCCATCAACAGCAATGTTACCACCGGTAAGATTTACTGGACGGTACTGAACAAGGAACGCCGTGGCGACTATCTGGGCGGTACGGTACAGGTGATTCCACACATCACCAACGAAATCAAAGAACGCATTTATCGGGTCGGCAAAAGTTCTGACACAGACGTTGTCATCACCGAAATCGGCGGTACGGTTGGCGACATCGAAAGCACGCCATTCCTGGAAGCCATCCGGCAGTTTGTTGCCGAAGTTGGCAGACAGAACGCCATGTACATTCATGTTACCCTCGTTCCGTATATTTCCGGCTCGAACGAACTGAAGTCCAAGCCAACACAGCACTCCGTAAAAGAACTGCTCTCCATTGGCATTCAGCCAAACGTCATCGTTTGCAGAACCGAACAGGAAATTCCAAAGGAAATGGCAAAGAAAATCAGCTTGTTCTGCAATGTTCGGGAAGAAGACATTATTCAGAACATGACCGCTCCGTCCCTGTATGATGTTCCAATGATGCTGGAACAAGAAGGTCTGGCAGCCTGTGTTTGTCATCACCTCGGTCTGGAAAACCGCACACCGGATTTGACCGAATGGATTCAGATGACTGAACGCCAGAAGCAGGCAACCGAACAGGTTACGATTGGTCTGGTCGGCAAGTATGTTGCCCTGCCGGATGCATATCTGTCCGTTGCAGAAGCACTGCGGCACGGCGGTATTCCGAATGATGTCAAGGTGGAAATCCTCTGGATCGACTCCGAAAAGATTACCGGTGCAACTGTTGCAGAAACCTTGAAGGACTGCGATGGTATCATCGTTCCGGGCGGTTTCGGTGACCGTGGCATTGAAGGTATGATTACCGCAATTGAATATGCAAGAGAAAATCAGATTCCGATGTTTGGTATCTGTCTGGGCATGCAGATGGCAGTTGTCGAATATGCACGGCACTGTGCTGGTCTGCCGGATGCAAACTCTTCCGAATTTCTGCCGGAAGGCACACAGAATGTCATCGACATCATGGAAGACCAGAAGGATATTACCAACCTCGGTGGTACGATGCGGTTGGGTCTGTATCCGTGTAAGCTGACCGATGGTGCAAAGGTTCGCTCAATTTATGGCGAAGAACTGATTTATGAACGTCATCGTCACCGGTTTGAACTGAACAATGCATTCCGCCGTCAGCTCACAGAAAGCGGCTTGCAGCTGGCTGGTATTTCTCCAGATGGCAAGCTGGTTGAAATCGTAGAACTGCCGAGCCATCCGTGGTTCATCGGTGTACAGTTCCATCCGGAATTCAAGTCCCGTCCGAACAAGCCGCACAAGCTGTTTACCTCGTTTATCGCAGCAGCTTTGCAGCAGAAGCGGAAGACAGAAGCTGAATGATAATTTCGCAAAGGCGGCAATTTCTTTTTGCAGCAGCGGCAAAATAAATATGCAGCAATTCCCTGCAAAAAATCAAAAACCGTCCGATTTTCGGGCGGTTTTTGCGTAGAAACAGAAAGGAGGCAAGATACAAATGTATCGTTTGCTGGTAGTCGATGATGAAGCAAATATCCGGAACGTCGTTCGGGAATATGCGGAGTTTGAAGAATATGAAGTGACAGAGGCAGAAAATGGCATGGAAGCCGTTGCCCTCTGTCGGGAACAGGATTTTGACCTGATTATTATGGATGTTATGATGCCAAGATTGGACGGCTTTTCCGCCTGCAAGGAAATCAAGAAGCGGAAAAACATTCCTGTCATTATGCTTTCCGCCCGTGGAGAAGAATATGACAAGCTGTTTGGCTTTGAACTGGGCATTGATGACTATGTGGTCAAGCCATTCTCTCCAAAAGAACTGATGGCAAGAGTAAAAGCTGTTCTGAATCGGCATCACGCCACCGCAGAACAGGTTTCTGACCAGCGGCTAAAATTCGAAGGGCTGGAAATTGACCTTGCTGGTCGAGAAGTCTATGTGGACGGACAGCGGGCAACCATGACACCAAAAGAATACGACCTGCTGTTCTATCTGGTAAAGAATAAGGGATTGGCACTTTCGAGAGATAAACTGCTCGAAGCGGTTTGGGGATATGATTTCTTTGGAGATGACCGCACTGTCGATACACACATTAAAATGCTGCGTGGCAGTCTTGGGGTATATCGAAAATTCATCGTGACCTTGAGAGGAATGGGATATAAGTTTGATCCGGATGCCTAATCTCCAGATGGAACGGAATTTGACCATCCGTGTAAAAATCTGGCTATTTTTTATGATGTTTGTCTGCATTGTCTTCATCCTGATGTGGATTTTGCAGGTGGTCTTTTTAGAACGCTTTTATGAGGCGTTTAAAATTGCAGATATTGCAAAATCTGCAAAAATTCTCACGCAATCCTGCCGACTGGACAACTTTTCCGACATTGCCGAAGACCAGGCAATGCGGAACGAGATGTGCATTTCCATCTTGAACACAGACGGCGAAGAAACGTATCAGCACTGTGTTTCTGCACAGAAATGCCTGCTCCACAACGACCAGGACGTTTATTTCTTCCTGATGGACTTGAAACGCAGCGACAGCGGCTATATCTGCCGTTCTATCTACAATGAACAGCTGCAAACCCAGACGGTTGTTTATGGCAACTGGATTCTGGACAGCGAAACCAATGAAACAGTCGGCTATCTGCTATTAAATTCCCGCTTAGTGCCAGTACAGTCTACGGTTTCTATTTTACAGCGGCAAACGATGATTATTACGCTTGCTATGGCATTTTTCGGCTGCGTTCTGTCGTTCTTAGCAGCAACCCATATCGGTGTTCCCATCACTCGCCTGACTCGTTCCGCAAAGCGGCTGGCTCACGGCGACTACGAAACAAAATTCGAGGGCGGCGGCTGTGCAGAAGTTGATGAACTGGCGGAGGCATTGACCTATGCCGAACATGAACTCTCTCGCACAGACGAAATGCAGCGAGATTTGATTGCAAACGTATCCCACGATATGCGAACACCGCTGACCATGATGAAAGCCTATGCAGAAATGATTCGGGACTTGTCCGGCAACAATCCAGAGAAACGAGCCAAGCATTTGCAAGTGATCATTGAGGAAACCGACCGGCTTTCCCTGCTGGTCAACGATATGTTAGACTTATCCAAGCTGGAAAGCGGCACGAAAAAGCTGGAATTTACCACGTTCGACATCTCCCAGCGGCTGACGGAAATTGCAAACCGCTATCAGGGCATTTCCGAACAGATGGGGTATCATCTCCATTTCACGCCGGATGCTCCCCGTATGGTCTGCTGCGATGCCGGAGCAATTGAACGGGTTATCTGCAACCTTATCAACAACGCCATCAACTACACATCCAAGGAGAACAAGCAAGTCTTTTTGCGACAAGTCAACCAGCCGGATTGTGTCCGAATTGAAGTGCGAGATACGGGCGATGGCATTGAGGAAGATAAAATCAAGCTGATTTTCGACAAATATTACCGCTCTGAAAATCACAAACGAGAAGTGGTTGGAACAGGGTTAGGGCTGTCAATCGTTAAAGCCATTTTAAAGCTGCACAACTATGACTACGGTGTCAACAGCAAGTTGGGAGAAGGGTCTACGTTCTGGTTCGCCATCCGAACCGACCAACAACCTGCCCCAGAAGCAACGCCTGCGATTGCACCAACAGAAGCCAAAAAAGGAGTCGACCATGCCAAATCTGAATAATGTTCCCACGCTTCCGCCATATTTATTGGAACGGCTCTCCGCCTGCTATTCGCAGGAGCAGACCGACCGCATTTGTGCAGGTTATGCGGCACAGCGTGCTGTGTCGTTTCGAGTCAACACGCTGAAAGCAACCGTTCCGGCAGTGCTGGAACAGCTGCAAACCGCTGGCATTGCCACTACTCCGGTTGCATGGAGTGAAACTGCCTTTTTCTGTACGGATTCCACCACAGAAGCACAGCTGCAAGCCTTGTCCTGCTATGAAAACGGGGAAATCTACCTGCAAAGTCTTTCCTCGATGCTGCCGCCGATTGTGTTGCAGCCGCAGCCGAAACAGGAAATTTTAGACATGACGGCTGCTCCCGGCGGAAAAACCACTCAAATGGCAGCCATGACCCAGAATCAAGCCAATATCATGGCGTGTGAACTGCATGCCATTCGGGCAGAAAAACTCAAGTACAACGTAGAAAAGCAGGGAGCAAAGCGGGTGACGGTTTCCATAACGGATGCACGCCGCCTCAGCCCATACTTTTCTTTTGACCGGATTTTGCTGGATGCTCCATGCAGCGGCAGCGGAACGCTTTCCCTGCACACCGGAGCAGGTCTGCAAAATTTCTCTCCGGCTTTGGTACAGAAAACCGTCAAGGCACAGCGTGCCCTGCTGAAAAAAGCAATATCTCTGCTGAAGAAAAATCAGGAAATGGTCTATTCCACCTGCTCCATCCTACCGGAAGAAAACGAAGAACAGGTTGCAGCGATTTTAAAGACCGGACAAGTGGAACTGCTACCCATTGCATTCCCCGGCATGGAAACGCTGCCACTGCTGCCAAGTCGATTTGCAGAAACGCTGTGTGTCTGCCCAGATACCCAATATGAAGGCTTTTTTGTTGCAAAGCTGCGGAAAAAAGCCAACGGATAATTGCAAAGAAAGAAGGATTTGCGATGGAAAACAAAGACCGCATGTTTACAGGTGACTTATACCTGCCCAATGATGCCGCTATCACAGAGGAACAAACGGCTTGTTTGGAACTGCTGTACACATTCAACCAGACCCGCCCTTCTGAACAGGAAAAGCGAAACCAGCTTTTAAAGCAGATGTTTGCAGAAATCGGCGAAAACTGTTATATTGAACCGCCGTTTCATGCAAATTTCGGCGGAAAGCATGTACACTTCGGGAAAAATGTCTATGCCAATTTCAACCCAACAATGGTCGATGACGGACATATTTATGTTGGTGATTATACGATGTTTGCACCGGGTGTCATTGTTGCAACGGCTGGACATCCGATTCTTCCGGAACTCCGAGAAACTGTTTATCAATATAATATGCCTGTTCACATCGGGAAAAATTGCTGGATTGGAGCAGGTGCAATTATTTTGCCGGGCGTTACCATTGGCGACCAAGTCGTTGTTGGTGCAGGCAGTGTTGTCACGAAAGACTTGCCGTCCAACGTGGTTGCAGTTGGTAATCCCTGCCGAGTGGTTCGAGAAGTCAGCGAACATGACCGCATTTACTATTTCAAGAACCGGAAAATTGACTGGGACACCCTGCCACGGGAATAAAACACAAAAAGACAGCATACAGAGAGCCTTTTCCCTGTATGCCGTCTTTTTTCTCTTATTTCAACAATATTTGCTTACAGTGCAACGCCATTTTGTTTCAACAGTGCCCGTGCGGTATCCACAGAATCCACACCCGTTGCATTTTTCACTGGTGCAAATTCTTTTTCCCGTTCTACTTCATACAGCAGGCAGTTTTCCTGCATATGTACCATATCCAGCACCAAAGTTTCCAGCTTATAGCCGTTCGGCTGTTCTGGCTTGACGGTTGCTGTGCCATCCGCTGTCAGGCAAGCAACCTTCTTGAATGCCCGATGCAGCGGTAAACTGCAATCCAACGTCTTGCAGAGCTGGTCAACCCGGAACAGATAATTCAGGATAACACCATACCGATAGGTCAATGTGCCATCCGCTTCCCGCAAGTTCCGCATATCATCGGTCATTTCAAAATATTCTACGATTGATGGCTTTCCATCTTCCAGACACAACACGCCAACCTTTTCATCTGGGCTTGCCTTTGCAACAACTTTGCTGCCAGATGTGCAGTTTGCTGCAATCGTTGCCCCGATAAAGCAAGGGTCTGCCATTCTCTGCAAAACATTGTCCACAGCGAACACATTCAGCCATTCAATGTTCTGTTCTTTCAGCACGTTCAGCAAGCCAGCATGCTGCATGGATGAGAACCAGCCGCCGTTCCCATTTGGGGAAACGGCAATTCTGCTCTTCGTTTCCAGCAGGATTTTTCCATCCTTGTCTACAACCGGAGCCATTTCCTGCACGAAGAAGTGTACAGAAGATTCTGGATAGCCGAAATAGTGTTTTTCTGCTAAAAACGCTCTGGTTTCTGCATCATTGGTTTCGCTGGTCATGATAAACAGCGGGACAGGAACACCTGCCTGTTCGGTCACGTCCATCAGATTCCGGAACAGACATTCAAAAATCGTCAGGTCGTTGTTGATACCGATCCGGAATACGCCTTTTGGCCCATTACATCCCAGCCGGCTACCCTGACCGCCTGCCAGCAAAACAGCCCCTACACTGCCCTTGCGGATGGCTTCCAGACCAATTTTCCGATAGGTATCCTGCTTTTCCGCAATCTCCGAAATCGTACAAGCTCCCAACGGTTCAATCTTACCTTTTGGTGCTTCTTCGTGTGCAGCCCGTTCCAGAACGGAAAAATCCATCTCTGAAATCTGTTGCAGCAATGCTTCCTGTTCTGCTGCTGAAAGCGTGTCATAATAGCGGAGCAAGTGGGTTTGTCCATACTGTTCCAGTCGATTGTAAGCCTCTTGATATTGCATCATCGTATAATCCTTTCTTACTGTGTTTGATATTCCATATTCTTACAATTTTCACAATTTCCGTAAAATTTGTAGTAGCTTTAGTATAACACAAACCATTCAAAAAAGCAAGGTATAATTTTTCTCTCTCAAAAATATTTCTCCAGCCTGCATACAACCAGAAACAGACATGGAAAAAGAGCGTATCGAAAACAATCGGTACGCTCTTTTTCACGCAGATTTTATTTGAAAGGAGTAGTAAAATGTCAGTACTTTGTATCCTCAGATATTGTTTCATAAACAGCAAACGCCCCGGGGTGGAGGCGTTCACTGCTATGATATAGGGATTATTGGGGATGATACTTTTGCACCGGGGTAAATGCAAAAGCACTTTAGAGGATGTTACATGCTCTCTTCTAAGAGCATGGTTATAGTATAGAGGAAGATTGTGTATATCCTGTGAAATGAAGCTGAAAAGCACCTGAAAAGAATTTTTTCGTTTCGCCACAAATCTACTTGAGATATGAAAAAATTATGAATGCATATGATGAATCAACTTCGGCGGAAGCAGTGCCAATATCAATGGCTTTCCGATATACGGCAGTCCTTTTGGCATCAGGTTCAACATATGAAACCCTCTCCAGCGAACAATTGCCTCATCCAACCGTTCCCGTACCGGAATCCGACGAGTTTTGCTATCGAAATAATATTGGTATAAACATTCCTGTAAATTTGCCCCCTGCAAGCCGGCTGCATAGAGCTGCATAAATAGCATATAGTCTTCATAGCGAGCGATTTTCTCCATTACCGGATAACCGCTGACTTTTTCAAAGCACCGTCGCCGAAACAGAATTGAACCATGTATAAACGGCGAATTAAACAAAAAATCCTGCTTTCGAGGGCGTTCCGGACGTTTCCAGCAGCCGGAAACACCGCCCTCCGGCGTATATAAATCACAATTAGAGCCAACGAAATCCACATCTGTATGCGATTCCAGATAGGCAATCTGCTTTTCAAAGCGGTCAGGTTTGGAAATGTCATCATCATCCTGCCGTGCAAGATATGCCCCCTTCGCCACAGATAAGCAGCGGTTCAACGTCCGAGCCAAGCCCAAATTGCGGTCATTTTGCAGCAATCGAATCCGGCTATCCCGAGCAGCAAGGTTCTGCATCCAGAGCAAGGCTGCATTGGTCGAGCCATCATCACACAAAATCAATTCCCAGTTGGGATAGGTCTGTTCTACAATCGACCGCACAGAGCGTTCCAACATTGAACGCTCTTTACAATTATAAACGCCCATCAATACGGAAATGAGGGGCTTTTTTTCTTCTGTCAATGTCCTCTCCTCCTGTTGACTGCGTGCCGAATCCAATCCCAGCAGGCAAAATTCCAGTGATACCACCGTTTTCTGCGGATTTGACTGCACGCCAATGAACCATACACCCAGAATGGTTCTGCCTGTACCGATTCCACATGGTGAAAATGCTGTAGCAGATGTTGCGATAACAGCACTTGTTTCAACGCAGCTTCCTGTCCAGCAGATGCCAGCGGAAACGCATACATTTCACCCATATCATCGCAGAACTGAAACTGCCCGAATGCATGTGCTTCTTCTGCTGTTGGGCGGAACAAGAGCCGCTGCAATAGCGATTCTGTTACATCTGCGAGTGGCAACGCTGCAAAATCGGAAAACGAAACCTGCGGCAAAACCCGTTCTGTAAATGCCAGACAGATTTGCTCCTGCTGTTCTGCGAGGGCTGCATTTGCTTGGTCAACTGCTCCCATCGGCTTACAAATAGGAACTGCCTTGCCATCTTCTTGGATTGTATAGCCCATCGTTGTCCCATGCGGTGCAGCACACATACACTCATAGACATTATTATTAAAGCGAATGACTTTTTTTAAAGGAGTCAGCGGGTCAAAATACCATGCCTCCCACGTTCCCTGTTTCGGCTCGGTATACAGCCCGAAATAATAGCCTTTCAGGTTGGGCAACGGTTTTCCTGCTCCCTCCAACAGTGTCATCAAACAATTCTGCATTGAGCCATTCCAGCCGCTGTCTACAATGCCCAGCCGGACATCTCGCAACAAGCCTGCCTGTTCCAGATAAGCCATAGCAGCAGTTTCGGCTGCCTGCGATTTTTTCTGTACAAAATTTCGATAAACGCTGCTTTTCCGCAACTGTTCTGCCAACGCAGTAAACGCCTGCACAGAAAGTGACTTGTCACAATCTTCTGCCGGAATGGCACAATCTGCATAAACCTGTTGCTGTTCTTCCGCAGAAAGTGCCAGTCGTTCCAATACATGACGAGGCGTTAAATTTGCCCCCCGTACCAGCAGCAAATCATACGCAGCTTCTCCCATGTGGTGATAAGCTGGCATTCGCAGTGCCATTCGGGAAACATAGAGGTATTGACAGTGGATCGGCAACGCATACTGTTCACAGAACCGCTTTGCGATTTCATAGAGAATGTGTCCATCTCGTGCCAGAAAATACAGCGTGTCCACCTGGTCGTGAATCGCCTGCTGCAAGCACCACCAGACATAGCTATATAAAACCGGAGCGGTTACAGCTCCGGTCAAGTCTGAAAATAAATCTCCTGTTTGCAATGCCGTTGCTGCCGCTGCAAACGGCGGAACTGCCTGCAACTTCTTGAAATAATCCGCATCCATTTTCACACCTCCGATTCTCCGATTGCATTCTCTCATTACTTCCTCGTTATTATACCACGTTCTTTTCCAGAACGTCAAGGTTCTGTGAAATTCTTAAAGAAAATGACGAAAACCGCTGGATTTCTTCATCCAAAATATAGGGAAAGCATCCAACGATTTATGGAAAATCTGCCACCCGACTTTCAGGCACTTTACGAACACCTTTCACGCAATTTCCATAAAGTTATGCGAAAATAGGAGCATAGAAACAAAGACAGCCTCTTCTCAAAAGAAAGGAAGATTTCATATGAGTAGCAGAGAACAAAACCGAGCCTGGGCGATGACCATGGCAGTTGCTGCCGTTCTCGCCTATACCACTGGCTGTACAGACAATAACAGTTCCAGTACCGCCGAATCAACACAAACCACTGCTGCTATTTCTGAACTGGAATCAGAATCCACGACAACCGATTCTGAACATTCAGAAAGCACGGTTGCAACACCGCTTTCCGATTCAGAACAGCGTGTGGACTATGATGACGACGACAAAACCAGTACTTATGATACATTTGATGCAGAAATCACGCTGAGCGGAACGACCGCAGATGTAACCGGCAACACCAATGCCGTTTCTGTTTCCGACCGCACCGTTACCATTCAGAACGGCGGTACATACCGAATCACCGGAACATGGAAAGACGGTCAGCTGCGAGTCACTGGCAGCGAAAAAGTAAAGCTGTATTTCGACGGCGTTTCCATTACCAATTCCAATGGTGCAGCATTATCCTGTGAAAACGAAAAACGCACCATTCTTTCCTTGGCAGCCAACACAGAAAATTTCCTCTCCGATGGTGCAAATTCAAATGTCACCACAGATGGAGAAACTGCTGCCCTCTTTACAGAAGATAAATTGACCATCAACGGCAGCGGTGCTTTGACCGTAACCGGCAATGCAGCAAATGGCATTGTCTGCCGGGATGATTTAAAAATTATAGATGGAACCATCTCCGTGACCGCTGCCAATAACGGCATCAAGGGCAAAGACAGCATTGGTATTTGCGGCGGCACGATTACCATAGATGCACAAAATGATGGCTTAAAGACAACAAAAGCAGATGACCCGGAACAGGGTTGGATTGCCATCAGCGGCGGTACACTCAACATTACCGCCAAAGGAGACGGCATTCAGGCAGAAACAGACTGCTACATTGACGGCGGTACGCTGAATGTCACAACAACGGGTGAAATTGCAGTCAGCACCTCGGACGACCAGCCGTTTGGAGGCGGTGGCTTCGGTGGCAGATTCGATAACGGACAATCGCCATTTGACGGACAAACACCACCGCAGGGCGGTAATCGTCCGGATGGGGCTGCACCCATGGAAAAGCCGGATGATGCAACGGGTTCTCAGCCAGCAGAAACCGCTCCGGCTGTTACAACGACCACAACCACAACAAATACAGAAACAACTACAGACACCAATACGACTACTGCGGAAGATGCCAGCAGCAAGGGTATCAAAGCCGGAAACACGCTGACCCTTACGGGCGGCATGATTCAGGCAAACACAACTGACCACTGTATGCACAGCGGTGGAGCGTTTACCTGCTCCGGCGGCACGCTGGAACTGAGTTCTTCCATGGCAAAGGGCATCAGCAGCCACGGTGATTTCGCAATCACAGACGGTTCAATTACGATTGACCAAGCAACCGAAGGCATTGAATCCAAGGCAGATATGAACTTAGCAGGCGGCACGATCCGCATTTTACAGGCAACCGATGACGGTTTGAATACAGGCGGCGGCACTGGTATGGGCATGGGCTTCCCGATGGGACAGCCTGACGGAAACCAGCCGGGCGACCCATCTGCAACCACTACCACTGCCGATGAAACCATCACTACAGAAACCGCAACCACAACGCTTTCCAATACCGACACTGCCACAGATACCACAGAGGAAAGCCACGAACTGACCATTAGCGGCGGTACGATTTACATCTGTGCAGACGGAGATGGCATTGACTCCAACGGTGGCATTACCATGACTGGCGGAACGGTCTTTGTTTCTGGCCCAGTCAGCGGTGGCGATGGTGCGATTGACTTTGAAACCGATATGACCATGACAGGCGGTTCTATCTTAGCACTGTCCAGCCGTGGCATGATGGAATATCCCAGCACACAGCATTACTATACAACCAGCATTTCAGCCAATGCCGGCGACTTCATCGCTGTCTGTGATGCAGACGGCAACGTCCTGATGGGTATGCAGACACAAAAAGCGGTTTCCGATGTCGTTTATTACGGCGACCAGATGGACAACTGCCAGCTGATTGTAGACGGAACATATTCCGGCACGCTCTCTGAAGATGGAACTGCTACAGATGGCACAGTTTCCGGCGGAACAGTTGCAGATTCGTTCCAATTGACAGACGGCAGCGAACAAAGCTCCGCTCCAGGCAACTTTGGCGACAAAGGCGGAACACCGCCGAACAACGGCGAAATGCCAACCTTCGCAGACGGCGAACAGCCAGAACCGCCGCAAGGCGGATTTGGCAACGGACAGCAAGGTGGTGGAAATGGTGCACCAACGCCGCCACAGGGCGGACAGCCGTCCGAAAACACAGCTGCTTAACATTGCTTTCTTCTTAATCTTTTTCCAAACCTTTCATATACATGCAAGAACAGACCGCTTGGGCAACCAAGGGTCTGTTTTTGTTTCACAAAATCCAGTTTGCAACTACAAAAGTTTCCACAAAAATCCTTGACTTTTTGACATCCTCGTGGTAAACTAAAAGTAATCGCTTTTTTGTCGGCTGCCTGCCGCAAAAAATCAAATGAATTTTATCACAAGGAAAGGAATGGGATTTTTGATGAAAAAAACAGGAATTGCCCTGCTCAGTGCAGCGGTTCTTGCCATCACCAGTGCAGCTTCTGCCTCCTCCGGCTTGTTCGGAACTGCGGAAGCTGCGGACACCACAAACTCCACTTACAACTACGGCGAAGCCTTACAGAAGTCGATGTTTTTCTATGAGGTACAGCAGTGCGGCGAACTGCCAGACTGGAACGAAGTCAGCTGGCGGGATGACTGCATGGTCAACGACTATATTCCGGGTGGCTGGTTCGATGCCGGCGACCACCTGAAATTCACACTGACCAATGCTTATGCTGCAACCATGCTGGGTTGGGGCTTGCTGGAATATCAAGACGGTGTCAAGGAAATCGGCGAACTGACTGAATACAAGAACAACCTTGCTTGGGCATTGGATTACGTTGCAAGCTGTGATTTGGGCGATGAAATCGTTTACATGATTGGCGATGGTGCATTCGACCATGTATGGTGGGGTTCTGCGGAAGTTTATATGCGGAAGTTCAAGCTGATGAAGGGCGAAGATGCACGGCCGTATTACACCTGCAATGACAGCTGTATTGAAGGACAGATGGCGGCGGCTCTTGCTGTTGGTTATCTCTGCTTCAAGGATTCTGACCCAGACCGTGCAGACAACTATCTGGCACACGCAAAGGCTTGCTTTGAACGGGCTGACAAAAATCGCTCCATCGGCGATGATACTGAAGAACATAATTATTATAAGCCAAGCTCATTCTATGACGACTTGTTCTTTGCTGCAAACTGGCTCTATCGGGCAACCGGTGAACAATCCTATCTGGATTTGTGCAAGACCGATTACATTCCGAATCTGGGCAAGGAAGAACAGTCCTCTGAAATGAAATATACTTGGGGTCATTGCTGGGATGACACCATGCAGGGCGGTATGTTGCTGTATGCAATGAATACTGGCGACAGCCAGTGGAAAGAACAGTTCCGGAAACATCTGGAATACTGGACAACGGGTTACGGCGGCAAGCAAATCGCACACACACCGGATGGTCTGGCATGGCTGTTCCCGTGGGGTCCGCTGCGTCATGCAACCACTACTGCATTCCTGGCATATGTTGCAGCAGATGAACTGTTTGCAGACGATGCAACTGCTGCAAAGAAGTACACCGATTTTGCAGATTCTACCATGAACTATGCATTCGGCGACAACGACCTTGGCATGAGCTATGTTATTGGCATGGGTGACAAATATCCGCAGGCATGGCACCACAGAACGTCTTCCGGTGCATGGAACGACAAGTGGAGCAACATCGGACAGACGGAAGGCGAAGATGCAAAGCCGCATGCACACACCTTGTATGGTGCACTGGTTGGCGGCCCAGACCAGACTGGTAAATACTCCGATAAAATCGGCGATTATCAGTATACCGAAGTTGCCATCGACTACAACGCTGGCTATACTGCTGCACTCTGTGCAATGGTACAGAAATACGGCGGCAGCAGTGACCCGGATTTCCCGCCAACTGAAACCCCAAAGTGGACAGAATTCTTCATGCGGGCATCCATCAACCAGGCTGCTGGCAGCTATACTGAAATCAAGGCATTTGCCATGAACCATTCCGCATGGCCGGCAAGAGTCATTCAGAACCTCTCCTACAACTACTATTTCGATATCTCCGAACTGGTTGACGCTGGTTATTCCATTGATGATGTATCTGTTAGAATCGGCTATGACCAGCACGCTTCTGATGAGGGCAAGATGACCATTTCCGACCCGATTCACTACAAGGATAACATCTATTATGTCAAGCTTTCGTTCGCAGATGGCAGCGTTGTCATGCCGACCGGACAATCTGAACACCGCTCCGAATGCCAGTTCCGTATCTCCATTCCGGACAACATTCAAGGCGTTTGGGATGCTTCCAACGACTATTCGTTCCAGGGTCTGACACAGGGCGGCGAAGATGCGATGGTAGATACCCCATATATCACAATGTATGATGGGGACACCCTGATTTGGGGTACAGAACCAGACGGCACAACCCCGGATGACAACCCGGTTACAACTACCACCACAACAGCTACCACAACTACCACTACAACGACAGTTACCACCACTGCTGAAACCACAGAAGAAACAACCGCAGAAACCACTGCTCCGGCAACGACTACAGCAAGCTCCACTACACCAGCAACAGAAATTACAACCGCAGTCACAACAGAAACCTCCACAATCATTGACCCTGACATCTTCTATGGGGATGTTGATTTGGATGGTGCTGTATCTTTGACCGATGCAATTCTATTAAACAAGTATCTGGCTGGAATGGTTGTATTGTCGGATACCGCACGGGCAAATGCAAACTGCTACTTGGATAAAGACAGCAACCTGAATGAAGATGATACCACATACCTCATGCGGTTCGTTGTTCGTTTAATTGATGACCTCCCGTATATTCCAGAATAATCAAACATTTTCTTTTTGAAAATCCGCTGCTGGAAGTTCTCCGGAATCTTCCAGCGGCGAATTTTTTTACAAAAAGGAAACCTTGCTTTTTCTCGAAATTTCCAAAATTCTATTGACGAAACTACAAAAAAGTAGTACAATGATAGGGAACAATCAAATCATTGGAGGTTTTTCCCATGGCAAAGAAATTTATTGTAGAAACATCTGCAAGACACGTTCATCTGACCGCAGAAGCATTTGCAACCCTGTTCGGCGAAGGCAAGGAACTGACCGTTAAGAAAATGCTCTCTCAGCCGGGACAGTTCGCAAGTGAAGAACGGGTTACCATCGTAGGCCCGAAGAAGTCCCTGCCGAATGTTTCCATCCTCGGCCCGTTCCGGAAGGCAAATCAGGTAGAACTCTCTGCAACCGATGCTCGTTCTATTGGCATTGTTGCTCCGATTCGGGAATCTGGCGATGTTGCTGGTTCTGGTGCATGTAAGATCGTTGGCCCAGCAGGCGAAATCGAAATTTCTGAAGGTGTTATCGTTGCAAAGCGTCACATCCATTTGACTCCGGCAGACGCTGAAGAAATGGGCGTAAAGGATAAGGACGTTGTATGGGTTCGTCTGGATACAGACGGCAGAAAGGCAATCCTGGGCGATGTTGTTTGCCGTGTTTCTGATTCTTATGCACTGGCAATGCACATTGATACTGATGAATCCAATGCAGTATCTGCTCCGAGAGAACTGTACGGCGAAATCGTAACCGTAGACTAAGTACCTAACAAAATTTTGTACAGAAAAAGCCCCGTATCCTGCGGATATTTTCCAACGGATACGGGGCTTTTTTGTTGTGTGTATGATGATGTATCAGGATGTTAAAATCAACGGCAAATCTTCTTCCCGTAACCAATGCAGAATGTCCCACATCTGCGAATCTGGAACGGCAATGCATCCGGCAGTACTGGATGCTCCTGCGGTGCAGTGCAGGAAAATAGCTGAGCCTGCTCCGGGAACAACTGGGTCACAGTTATAATTCACCACCACGGCATAATGATAGCTACTCGCATAATCAATCAGATGTTCCGCACTGTTCCAATTGATTTCCGTTGTTTCCTGCCACTGATTATAAACCGGAGAAGCTGGGTCATCCACCCAATAACAATTCTCGTTCAACTGCCGATATGGAATGGATAAATCCGTAAGTGGGTCTGTTCCAAAGGCAAACCCCAACGAAAACAACCCTTTTGGCGTGCAAGAAATCCCCTCTCGACTGTTCGCAGAAACGCCATTTGTTCCTACACAGCCGTTGGATACAAAATCCATCTGCCAGCCCTGTTCTCCTGCTGAAAATCCATAAACAACCGCAGAGCAGCCGCTTGAAACCACAGCAATCAGCTGTTTGCTATCCCCCAAATCAGAAAGTGGATAACCATTGTTTTCCAAAATGGTTGCTAACTCTGCACAAACTGGAATGGTTGTTGTTTCCATAGTAGTTGAAACAGTTGTTGTAATGGTTGTGGTTGCCATGCTTGTTGAAACAGTGGTCGTTTGGGTTTTCATCTCCAATTCTGTTGTAATGGAATCTGTTGACTCGATGGAAACCGCTGTGAAATGCTGCGGTTCTTGTGCAGATTTCTGATGCAGCAAAACGCCAAAACATCCAATTCCAATCAGCAACAGCCCGATGACAATGCTCAAAAGTATCAAAATTCGTTTTTGTTCCGATGTATTGGGACGTATCACAAAATCATCTCCCCTTTTTCTGTTAGCATAACACAACGCAAAAAATCTGTCAAGCAGGCCGCATTTGTCGAAAAAATCGCCGCTTTGCTTGCATTTCCCCCGCAGATATGCTATACTAATCATATTGATTTCGTATTTTGAAAGGAGTATTCATGATTACTGTATCCAACGTCAGCCTCCAATTCGGTGGCGACACCCTCTTTAAGAACGTCAACCTGCAATTCAACGCCGGAAACTGCTATGGGGTCATCGGTGCAAACGGTGCCGGAAAATCCACGTTCCTGAAAATTCTATGCGGTGTCTTGCCACCCACAACCGGAGAAGTTACCATCCCGAAAGAACTCCGGATGAGCGTTTTGAAGCAAGACCACTTCGCCTATGATGCCTACACCGTTCTCGACACGGTGATTATGGGCAATGAACGGCTCTATGCCATCATGCAGGAAAAAGATGCCCTGTATGCAAAGCCGGACTTCTCGGAAGAGGACGGCAACCATGCAGCGGAACTCGAAGCCGAATTTGCAGAACTGAACGGCTGGGAAGCGGAATCGGATGTTTCCAAGCTCCTGCAAGGACTGGGACTTTCCGAAGATTTGCTGTACCAGACCATGGGCGACCTCTCCGGTAACGAAAAGGTGAAAATCCTGCTCGCACAGGCACTGTTCGGCAATCCGGACATCATTCTCATGGACGAACCGACCAACCATCTGGATATTGATGCCATCACGTGGCTGGAAGACTTCCTTTCTGAATATTTCGGAACGGTCATTGTGGTTTCCCATGACCGCCATTTTTTGAATAACGTCTGCACGCACATCGTTGACATCGACTATACGCAAATTAAAATGTATGTCGGCAACTATGAATTCTGGTATGAGTCCAGCCAGATGATGCAGCGGATGATTCGCCAGCAGAACAAAAAGACTGAAGAAAAGATTAAGGAACTCAAAACCTTTATCGAGCGGTTCTCTGCCAATAAATCCAAATCCCGTCAGGCAACTTCCCGCCGGAAATTGCTGGACAATCTCACTGTGGAACAGCTGCCAGCCTCCAGCCGCCGCTATCCATTTATTGGATTCGACATGGATCGGGAACTGGGAAAAGAAGTGTTACAGGTCAACGGCATTTCTAAAACCGTAGACGGCGTGAAGCTGCTGAACAATGTCAGCTTTACCCTGAGCCGTACGGACAAAGTTGCCTTCATCGGCGAAAGTGAACAGGCAATTACCATGCTGTTCAAAATCCTAATGGAAGAAGAACAGCCAGACGAAGGTACATTCAAGTGGGGCGTTTCCACTTCGACTTCCTACTTCCCTGTGGATAACTCTGTTTATTTCAACGACTGTGACCTTTCGATTTTGGATTGGATTCGGCAGTATTCCAAAACAGATGAAACCGAAACGTATCTGCGAGGCTTTCTCGGTAGAATGCTGTTCTCCGGCGATGATATTTATAAGCCGGTCAAGGTTTTGTCTGGTGGGGAAAAAGTCCGCTGTATGTTCTCTCGTATGATGCTGTATCATTCCAACGTATTGCTGTTAGACCGTCCGACCAACCATCTGGATTTGGAAAGCATTACTGCTGTAAACAATGGCTTGACGGCATTCAAAGGCGTTGTCATTCTGTCCTCACACGACCACGAAATTTTACAGACGGTTGCAAATCGCATCATTGAAATCACACCAGACGGCTGTCTGGACAGACAAGGCACTTATGAAGAATTTCTGGACTGGAAAAAGGAAAACCAGAAATAAATCTGCCCAACCCCATCATCAACCGGAAAAATAAAGGAGTATCAATTTCATGAAATCCAACCTCATCTGTATGTTGATTACCATCATTGCATACTTGATTTTAATGATTGTAGTCGGCATTCTCGCATCCAAAAAAAATAAAGACACCAGCGATTTCTACCTAGGCGGCAGAAAGCTGGGGCCAATCGTCACCGCCATGAGTGCAGAAGCCTCTGACATGAGCAGCTACTTGCTGATGGGCTTACCGGGGCTGGCACTGCTGACTGGCTTTGCCGATGTTGGCTGGACGGTCATTGGTCTGGCAATCGGTACATATCTCAACTGGCTATTCGTTGCAAAACGGCTGCGAATTTATTCTCAGCACAACGGCTCGATTACAATTCCAGACTTTTTCTCGAACCGCTATCACGATAACAAACATTTCCTGATGGGCATTTCCGCCATCATCATTTTGATTTTCTTTGTGCCGTATACTGCATCTGGTTTTTCCGCCTGCGGAAAGCTGTTCCAGACGCTGTTCGGGATGAACTATCACGCTGCGATGATTTTAAGTGCTGTAATCATCATTGCCTATACCAGCATCGGCGGATTTTTGGCTGCCAGCACAACCGACCTGCTCCAGAGCATTATTATGACCGTTGCACTGGTCATGGTAGTTGTCTTTGGAATTGTCAAGGCTGGCGGTATAGATGTTGTCATGGAAAATGCAAAGGCTCTGCCGGGCTATCTTTCCTTCAACCACACCTATGATATTACAACCAATTCTGCAAAACCATACAGCATTCTGACCATCTGTTCCACCTTGGCTTGGGGACTGGGCTATTTCGGAATGCCGCATATTCTGCTGCGATTCATGGCAATTGAGGACAGCAGAAAAATCAAGACTTCCCGTAGAATTGCCTCTATCTGGGTTGTCATCTCTATGGGCATTGCCATTCTGATTGGTTTCATCGGAAAAACTCTGATGACCAACAGTACAATTTCCGTACTGGGCGACAATCCGGACAATTTCAGTGCAGAGTCTGAAACCGTTATCATGAAGATTGCAACGCTGATTAGTGAACATGGCGTTCTGGCAGCGTTGTTTGCTGGTCTGATTTTTGCCGGAATTCTTGCCTGCACGATGTCTACTTCAGACTCTCAGCTGCTGGCAGCATCCTCCAGTATGTCAGAAAACCTGCTGCAAGGCGTGTTCGGCATCAAGCTTTCGGAAAAGACTGCCATGCTGGCAGCACGTGCCGTTCTGCTGATTATCGCTGTGATTTCCATCGGTATCGCATGGAATCCGGACAGCTCTGTTTTCCATATCGTATCCTTTGCATGGGCTGGATTTGGTGCAACTTTTGGGCCTGTTATGCTGTGTGCCCTGTTCTGGAAGCGTTCCAACAAGTGGGGAGCTTTGGCTGGACTGGTTACCGGCGGTATCATGGTATTTGTATGGAAGTTCCTCGTTCGTCCGCTGGGCGGAGCATGGGATTTATACGAACTGCTGCCAGCCTTTATTGTGGCTTTAGCTGCGATTATTATTGTTTCGCTGCTGACAAAAGCACCGGATAACGAACTGGTAGAAGAATTTGAAGCTGTTCAGATAAAATGCAAACAGTAACATCAATCATTCCATCATTTTAAAACACAAAACACCGCTGCGGAGGTTGCAATTACATCCGCAGCGGTGTTATTTTTATCGTTTTTCTGTTCTAATTAGTCAGCCAGCAACTGTTCTGCTGCTGCCAGCTTTGCACTGCATACAAAGACATCCATTGCCTTTTGCAGTTCTTCTTCGGTCGGGAATGTCGGAGAAATCCGGATGTTTTCATCTTCTGGATCTACGCCATACGGGAACGATGCTCCTGCACCCGTCAGAACGACACCAGCATCCTTACAAAGCTGTACAATCCGCTTTGCACAACCCTTCTGATTGAAGGAGATGAAGTAGCCGCCCTTTGGATTCGACCAAGTTGCAATGCCCAAATCGCCCAGTTCCTTTTCCAGTGTGTTGACAACAATTGCAAACTTCGGAGCAATCAATGCCTTATGCTTCTTCATGTGTTCCAGCAGGTTTTCAAACTTGCCGCCAAAGAACCGCAGATGCCGCAGCTGGTTCATCTTATCAAAACCAATCGTTGCAAAGCCCAAGGACTTCTTCAGGCTTGCCAAGTTTCTTTCGCTGGCTGCCATTACTGCAATTCCGCTGCCCGGGAAGGTGATTTTAGAAGTAGATGCAAACATATAGCAAATATCTTCGTTACCAACCTTCTTTGCTTCTTCCAGCAGGTTTGCCTGTACCGGCGGATTATCGACCAGATGGTGTACACAGTATGCATTATCCCAGAAAATCCGGAAATCTGCTGCCTTCGGCTTCAGTGCTGCGAATCGCTTTACCACTTCATCGCTATATACAACCCCGCCCGGATTGGAGTACATCGGCACACACCAGATACCCTTGATGCTGTCATCTTCTGCAACCAGCTTTTCTACGATGTCCATATCAGGACCATCTTCGTTCATCGGCACATTGATCAGTTCCATGCCAAAGAACTGCGTTACTGCAAAATGGCGGTCATATCCCGGAACCGGACACAGGAACTTCACATGATCCAGTTTGCCCCATGGTGTGCCACCCAAAACACCGTTGGTCATTGCAACAGACATTACCCAGTACATAATGTTCAGGCTGGAGTTTCCGTATACAATAATTTCTTCCGGCTTTACGCCCAGCATCGGTGCAAAGAATGCCTTTGTTTCCGGCAGTCCATCCAGAACCCCGTAGTTCCGGCAGTCCAGACCGTTTTCAGCCCGATAATCGCCCTTCTTCAGGCAATCCATCATGCCCATGCTCAATTCCAACTGTGCTGGTGCTGGCTTCCCTCTGGACATATCCAGTTTCAGATTTTCTGCCTGAAACTGCTTGTATGCCTGCTGACATTCTGCCTGAAATGCCTCCAACTCCGCATGATTCTTTTCCTGTAATCTCATTGTTTGCGTGTGAATTTCCGTTCGGAAATTCTACTCCTTTCTGCAATCTTCCATGTGCACGGTTTTTGTCGAACCCTGCAAATTTGCTACGGTCTTATTATAACATATCTTTCTATCGCTTGCAAGTGTTCGTGTAGAAAAAACAAAAATTTTAAAAAAAGAGAAAACAGCAGGTCTGTTTTCCAGCAAATCGACTGTTTTCTCTATGAAATCTTATTTTTACTCCGATGTTTTTTGTTCTTCTGCAGTACAAAGCTTAAAAATACCGCCGTCCAATGCATAAAACACACCGCCTGCATACTGACATTTTTCTGTCAAATCCCCGCAGGACAACTTTGCAGCCAACTCCGGCTTCATATACTGCTTCGCATACCGATAAATTTCCTGCCAGTGTGGCAAAGTGAAATCAGGGCGATACAGATAAAGCTGCTCAATCGGATACATCACCAGAATGCTGCTCCAGAACTGGCAGAACTGCTGCATCATCTCTTCCATCAAGTCTGACAAAATCGGGTCAAAGTCCTTACCCTCTGCACAGGCTGCGGTAAACAAATCCGGCAGTGTCATTGTTTCCAGCTTTCCGCCTGTCAGATCATACAAGACTGGCGTTTGCTCCGCACTATAATACGGCTTTACTCGCTGCTGCAATGCAACTGGCGTCAGCAAGTCGCCCACAGTTTGATTTGGAGAAAGCGGCAATCCCTGCATAGAAATCGGCTTACCATTCAGGCATTCCATGGTATGCGAGCGACAGACGATAGAAACATAATAATCTGCTCCATCTGCACAGAATAAAGCAATAATTTCCTGCTTTGGTTTCTGATACAGGCAATATACTGCCATGGACGGCAATGCATTTCCCCAGAAGACCGGAACGTGCAGGGCATCTCTCAATATCTGCTGCAATTCTGCCATTTGTTGTTCCTGCCTAGTTGCATCCGGAAAAAAATGCTGCAAGACGCTGGGCATCCATCCAACACCCAAGCCCAAAATTTGCGATTCCTCAATATAGTTGCTCTTCAAAATCTGGCGAACGGTTATAATCATTTGTTCCTGTATAGACGCCCATGAAGCCTGCATCACTGGAAACGGAATGCACTGCTTTTCCAGCGTATTCATGCCCAAGGTTGTCAGTCCAACTACCAAATGATTCCCCTGAATGGAAATACCAATCAGCAGCCAGCGAGAAGGATGCACATCCATCAATAATTTTCTTCTGCCTTTTCCCTCCGAGGTTGGACATGTTCCGATGTCTTCTAAAACGCCCTTTTCCATCATCTCATGAATCAGCAGCGTCACGGATGCTCTTGTCATATGCAGTTTGTTGGCAATCTCCACACGAGAAATTGCTCCGTATTGCTGAATCAGCTGCAATACCTGCAAATACATCCACTTTCGTTCCATCTGTCGGTCAATGACTGGTTTCCACATTGCGGATTCGCTCCCCTCAATTCACAATTTCCTTTCTTTCTATTGATGCAATCTTTTATCGATTTAAATCAATACTATTATTTTAACAATTTCAACCGGATTTTGCAAGTTTATGTGGAGGATTTCTGATGAAAATTTACATATTATTGAAAAATAGGGAAAATGTTCATGTTTGCTCCGCTCTTTTTAAGTTAACATACTGAAAATCTGAATTAATAGTGGCATGGTTGCCATAGAGAGAATCGTTGTTGCTGCAAAAATTTGAGAAGCATAAATGTCATTTAAGCCATGTACTTGACATTGCAGTGTACACATTGCAGCAGCCGGCGCAGCTGTCAGCAGCAAAACAACCGTCCGCACTTCCATAGATACAAACGGCAGGCAGAGGCACATTGCCATGACTGCCAGCGGAATGACCAGCAATTTCACGAAGCTGACCCAATAAATCCGCTTTGTACACAATGCTCCCAGCAAATTCGCCTGTGCCACGCTGACACCCGATGCAATCATCGCAAGCGGTGTATTCAAGTCGGAAATATAGCCCATCGTATCCATCAGCAAGCCCGGCATTGGAAGCTGTACAAAATACAGAATCAACCCAATGGCGATACCAATGACCGTTGGCGAACGCAGCACTTTCAATGCCTTTTTGAAATCCTTGGTCTGTGTCAGCTGCATGACACCGTGTGTCCACGAGAACAAGAAGAAAATCGTCAGGAACGCAGTGACATAGAAAACACCCTCTGCCCCGAACAGTGCACTTGCCAGCGGAATGCCCATGAAGCCGCAATTGCTATATGTTGCAGAAAATCGCTCAATCGGTGCTAACTTTCCGACGGATTTTCCACGGAAACACAGCATGGAAATCAAAATGGCGATGACATAAGAAGCTGCCGCCAGCACAAACGTCAGCAGCAAATTCACGACCAGACGGGAATCATATTCCTCCTCTAAGTAAGCATGCACGATGATGACTGGCGTTACAATTTCCAACACGACATTGGAAAGCTGCTTGCCGCCCTCTCGGCTGACAATGCCGGTGTAGTATGCAATCATTCCGACCACATTCAGAATGAGCATAATAATTGCCTGCTGTAAAATAATTCCTGCCATATGTTCGTACTCCTTTTTTTGACAGCCGAACGACTGCCATTCTCCAAAATAAGAACCGCCCGTTTGGTGATGGAGAAACAGGCGGTCACTTCCTTGATAGTATAGCATGGTGGTTTTTAGATTTTATAGATTTTGTATAAACATTGGTTGAATTTGCAGTCCACCCAAAGCCGCTGCAACGGTGTCGGAAATCTGGGTAAAATCAGCCACCAAAGACGATGGTTTCTTGACGGGAGCATCCTGCCGCAACGGTACGAAATAATAGTTTTTCGTATTCAACAGCAAGCCCAGATTTTTCGCCGATGCCCGCAAAGCATCATTGGTTGCCAGAGCCAGAATAATCGGCTTTTCGTTCCGCAGCATGGATTTTACTGCCATGGTCACAGTGGTATCCGTGATGCCCATCGCCAGTTTTGCCATGGTATTGGCGGTACAAGGTGCAACAAGCAACGCATCCAAGCGGTCTTTTGGCCCTAACGGTTCCGCATCTGAAATCGTCAACAGGGCAGGTTTTCCACAAATCTGCTCCAATTTTTTTCGCTGTTCCACAGCTTTCCCAAAACGGGTATCAATGCTAGCGGCATGTTCTGAGAAAATCGGCGTTAAGCTGTAACCTGCCGCCACCAGTCGTTCTGCCTCTGCAAACGCAGCAGAAAAGGTGCAAAACGACCCTGTTACCGCAAATCCAATGCGTTTACCAATTGTTTCCTTCATCTGCGAGTCCCCTCTCCTGTAAAATATGGAAGATGGTTTTCGCAATGATTGCTCCAGCGGTTTTCGGTGCAGTGATTCCCGGCAGCCCCAACGCCCAGACTACCTGACGATGCAGGCGTTTTGCAGCATCAAAATCCGTTCCGCCCGGTTTCGATGCCAGGTCAATCACCAGTGCATCTGGTTTCATGTTGGACAGGGCTGTTTCGTCCAGCATCAGGACTGGAACGGTGTTGCAGAACCAGTCAAATTTCCCTGCACGGGCAGCAATTTCAGACGGATGCATCCATTTCAGACCATTTGCCGCACAGCGTTCCGCATCTTTGCAGCTGCGAGCCGCAACAGTAACATCTGCTTTCAAGCCCTGCAAACGCTCTGCCATGATTGTTCCGATTCTGCCGTAGCCGATGACGAGAACAGAGCTGCCGCAGACTACTGTTTCCCGTTCTGAGATGGCAATTTGAATTGCTCCCTCTACAGTTGGAACGGCATTTGCCAGACAGAGTTCCTCCCGCTGAAAATAATCGCAAAAACACAGTTCTTGTTCTTGACACATCCGGCAAACAGCTTCGGGGAGTACGCCGCCGCACACCAGACCGCCTTTTTTCACATGGGACAGCAATTCGGGCAGCGACAAGTTCCCATTTTTGGACGGCACAGATTCGGCTGTCGTGTGAATGGGCAGGACGAGAACATCAAATTCTGGTAATGTTTCAGAATCTGACTGAGAAAATCCGATTGTCGTCACGGAAAGCTGCGGCGACTCGGCAAGTTTTTGGGCGGCATATTGTTGGCGGCGGTCACCGCCAGCCACCAAAATTTGCAGCAATTGTTGCATCTTGCATTCCCTCCTTTTGTTCCGGATTTTCGCCCATTCTCAAAGAATGGGTGTACTTCATTTTATGCAGGCAGGAGAAAAGGGGTGAACAAAAAGGGCACACTTCTTGCGAAGTATGCCCTCTTGTTTCCGCAATCCAAATTCTTTACTTGTAAAGATTTTGTCCAATCCCACTTGTAATTGAATGGATGACTTCCTTAAATTTTATCTGTTTTCTTCGGAAGATGATTCGGAATCAGAGATTCTTACTTTCTCTTCTTGGAAACCAGAGCAACACCGCCGATTACTGCGATTGCTGCAACAGCACCTGCAACCGGAATCATGCTGCCAGTCTTCGGAGAGCTGGTAGAACCAGTGTTCTTCTTAGTGGTCTGCTGAGCTGCCTTTGTGGTGGTAGCTGCCTTTGTGGTGGTAGCTGCTGCTGTGGTAGTTGTAGTGGTGGTAGTTGCTGCAGCAGAAGTAGTGGTAGTAGTTGTTGTGGTCGGCTTAGCAGTTGTGGTGGTAGTTGTGGTAGTGGTAGTCGGCTTAGCAGTTGTAGTGGTTGTTGTGGTGGTCGTTGTAGTAGTGGTGGTTGTTGTGGTAGTCGTTGTGGTAGTAGTAGCTTCAGTTGTGGTGGTAACTGCACCATCAATCTTGATGTAACCCTGAGAAGCAGGCTGTGTGCTTACGTCCGGGCTGTGCTGAATGTTCGGAGTGTAAGAACCATCAAAGGAAATTGCTGGGCTGTCGATGTAGTAGATGTCGCCCGGCTGTGCATTTTCATTAACCTTGAAGGTTATATTAATGATTGCACCATCGCCAACTACATAGCTTGGACCAGAAGCAGACGGTGTGCTTGCGTATGCAATCCAAGCACCTGCATTGTCCGGAGAAAGCTGCAAACCAGAACCAGAAATTTCGATATTCTGATTGATGTAAGCATCACCCAGCAAACCACCTCTGCTATTGCTAGAATAAGTGATTTCGCTTGTGTTCCAAGAGACACCGAATGCCAGAGCATCCCAACCATCAGTATTGCCGTTGATGGTTACCGGAACGGTTACCAGATAATTGTTTGCCTGCAGTTCATCCATCGTAACTGTAACGCCTGCAATTGCCAGACCGCCAATAGCGTCTGCTGGAACAGCGGTGAAAACAGCGGCAGAAGTAGCAACTACTGCTGCTGCGGAAACAGCTGCCAGTGCCTTCTTAAATGTACTTTTCATTTTTCTATTTTCCTTTCAAATATAAATTATGCGGTATCCGGTGTCCCAGACACCGCACTTTTACCTAATCTTTAAAATTTAACGACTTAGCCTTCGTACCAGATAGAACCTTCCAAAGACTTCAGGGACGGAATTACATCCGGCCATGTCGGGTCCTGGTTAGCAGCCTTCTTTGCATAGAAGGTCAATACGTTTACAGCATCCTGAGTGGTCATCAGTTCACTGCCATTGTTCATACCAGCCTTGGATTCTGTATCTACGTCTGCCAAGAAGTATGCGAGCTTATTCAAGTTTTCATCTTCGTTGAAAGCAACATTTTCCTGTACAGCCGCTGTCTTTGCATAGTAAATCAGGATTGCAACTGCATCCTGAACATCTACAATGCCATTCAAATCTGCATCGCCCTTAACACCAATGTATACAGTCGGATTTACCGGAGCTGCAACTGGTTCAGCATCTGCCTTTGTCGGGTCAGTGAAGTAAGCGTTTACTTCTGTTACGCAGTACGGCTTGCCTTCTGCATCGAAGATTTCCTTCGGTGTGGTCTTGTCGAGGGTAACTGCACCTGCTTCCAGAGCATTGAAGTGTGTACCTTCTTCATCCACAATATCGAACTTGCTGAACAAGTCAGACGGCTTCAGTTCCCGTTCATCTACGGAGAAGTAGAAGTTTGTCGGGTTTACTTCCACTTCCAGTGTGGTTGTACCAACTGGAGTGATTGTGCCGGTTGTACCAGTCGTTGTGGTTGTAGTGGTTTCGCTGCCACCAGTGCCGGTTGTGGTAGTGGTGGTTGTTTCACCAGATACATCTGTGGTCGTTGTACCGCCGCTTACATCTGTGGTGGTTGTGCCGCCAGATACATCTGTGGTCGTTGTACCGCCGCTCACATCTGTGGTGGTTGTGCCGCCAGATACGTCTGTGGTCGTTGTGCCACCGGATACGTCTGTGGTTGTTGTCACACCGCTCACATCGGTCGTTGTACCAGATACGTCTGTGGTTGTTGTGCCACTCATATCTGTTGTGGTAGTAGTTGTAGACTTATCCTTGAACTTGATAATTCTTTCTACATTGAAGTAACCACTCGGAACGCCTGCAAGTGTATCATTATCTGCATCGCCCTGTGCAGTTACCAGCTTGTAAGAAGAATCATAAACGAGCTGGCTGTAATCAGCATCTGTTACGCCGTCTGCTTCTGCCTGATCCGGATGTGCAGCATAATACTTTTCAATACCTTCTACAGTGCTGAAATAATCAGCATCTACATCGGTATCCGGAACCTTGAAGGTTACGGTATAAACATTGGTATCTGCATTTGCATCGGCAACGAAATCAGAACCGCTGTTCAGCAGGCTGGTGACATCATCCATGCTTACATCTACGGTATAATTTACACCTACATTCTGGAATGCCTTATTGACTTCTGCAACTGCCTTATTCAATGTATCGCCATACTTAGCAAGGTCTGCAACACTGCCCGGAACGTCAAACCGTGTGGTTCTCTGGTCCTTCTGTACCTTCAGCCAAGCCAGTGTTTCATCTGCGGTTGCAAATTCTTGATGTGCAGATGTTGTGATTGCCTTATCTGCATAAGAGAATGCCTTTTCTACTTTCTTCTGATAAGTAGCCAGCAGGTTATCAAGGTTTACCGTCAAGTTAGCAGCAGCAGCCTTCTTGGTCACTTCAACCTTCAATTGCTGAACGGTGCTTGCAGCATAAGCCTTTGCATCGGCATAAGTTGCAACCTGGTTGCCTTCGCTGTCTACGAAAACAGCACCCTTTACCCGAATGGTGTTTGCAGTACCAGCGACCTTATTGGCTGCGGTATTTTCAATGCTATCGCCATCAACGGCAGCAGTAAAGGTGCCCTTCTTTTCGAGCATGCTAAAATCAATGTCATCAATGATGGAAGCTGCACCCTGCTTGGTCAATTCTTTCTTGATGGCATCAATGATGTTGCTCTGTACATAGCTGGTTGCATCAACCTGTGCGGTCATAACTGCAACGCTATTTTTAATCTTTACGCTTGGATTACCAACGATGCACTTCTGTACTTTTTCTACATAAGCAGCATTCTTATCCGAGAAATCAGCAGAATCAATGACATCTGCAACATTCAGTTCAAAGCTCTTACCTTCTGAATCAATCAGTGCACCTTCTACGAGCTTTGCCCAATCGGACTCCAGCTCCTGTGGTTTAATTTCCAGTACTCTTTCCACGCTGATGGTGGTTGCATCTGCAGCGTTTGCCATCACTGCAAAGCCCTGTGTCAGAGCGAGCGGTACAGTTGCTGCAATTGCAATGACTTTATTGAATACCTTCTTCATTGCACATTTCCCTCTCTTCATTCAATTTTTTTGTGACCGTCCAAGCTGACGCACAGACGTGATTGCATTTGTGCAGTCTCATTTCCCCTCACTATTAAACTGCCCTGTTTCTGTTTCCATGTAACCGGATTTCGCAGAACTGAAATAACCGGATGTTCCATGAATGCTTGGACTCACGTGATCCTTTACGGCATGGGTGCATAAACCGCCGTAAACGATTTACATAAAGTATTCTAACACATTCTGTCGGGAATGTCAAGCCTCTGCCCTGATTTTTTTTAAAATTATTAGGTGGAAATTCCGCCCGTATTTGTAGCTTTTACACAATTTTCAACCGTTTTCAACACCTTTCAACAGGCTTTCAACTGAAGTTTTGTGTGCACCTTGTGAAAGTCGTGTTTTCAGAATCGGCTCTTTCCGTCATTTTTCACAAAAAACACAAACAGCCTGCAAAAAGACTTTGCAGGCTGCCTGTGTTGGAAAAATAATAAGGAGAATGTATGAAGAAAGCATTTGAAAATTTCCGACCAGATGCCCAGCTTTTGGCATTGGCGGGAAAGATTTCACTGTCCGTGATACTTCATCAGGATTGTTTTTTCTGCTGTACTTCCTGAAGAACGACAGAAACTTTTTGTTCCTGTCCGTTGCGGACAATGGTCAGGGTGACCGTGTCACCAGCATTATATTCATTCTTATAGTTGTTCAGTTCTTCTGTGGTTTCAATCTTGTTATCATTGATGGCAGTAATGACATCGCCGACCTGTAAACCAGCTTCTGCTGCTGCACCTCCATCGGTTACACTGATAACATATGCACCGATTGGCAAGTTATATGCCTGAGAAACGGCTTCGGAAACATCCTGACAGCTGATACCCAGCTGCGGTCTGCCAGTAACATAGCCATAGTTAATCAAATCATCTACAATTTCCCGTGCTTCTGTCATCGGGATTGCAAAGCCGATACCTTCAATGGTTGCACCACTGGAAGAAACACTAGAGGACATCTTCGCAGAGTTGATGCCGATAACCTGACCAGAACTGTTAATCAACGGACCACCAGAGTTACCATTATTAATGGCGGTATCGGTCTGAATCAATGTCATAGTTTTGTCGTTGATGGTAACTTTCCGGTTCAGTGCGGAAATAATCCCGCAAGTAACCGTGTTCTGGAGTTCCAGACCCAACGGGTTACCGATTGCAACAACCGCATCGCCAACCTGACACTGGTTGCTGTTGCCAAATTCCGCAGCAGTCAAACCAGTCTGATCTACTTTCAAAACAGCAAGGTCGGTTTCAATATCATATGCAACGATCTTTGCATCATAAGTGGTTTCTTCATCGGACATCCGGATTTCCACGGCAGTTGCTTCGCCGCAGCCATATTCCGAATCATAGATGACATGGGCATTTGTGACAATGTAGCCATCTTCCCGCATGATAATACCTGTTCCGACACCGGTCATTGAACCGGAATTGTCACCATTTCCGCTGTTGCCATTTCCGAACATGCCAAAACCATAATTATAATTGTAGTTATTCGGCATCTTGAAAGTTGCCTGAACACCGACAACCGATGGTGCTACTTTCTTAACAATGTCGCTGATAGACATTGCATTTGTACCGGATGCCAATTCAATCCAGCTTTTTGCAGCATCGCCCTTTACAGTTGTGCTCTGTGCCTTACTGCTGCTGTCCTGTGTTGTGGTATTGGCTGTGGTATCGGTAGAATCCGAAGCAGAAGTACTGCTTTCTGCTGTTACCAGCTTGTTGGAATTATGAACGCCATTATAAATACCAATCGAACCAACCGAAACAATTGCCATTGCTGCAACAAATGCAACCGCTTTCATCCAGAAGTGATTCTTTTTCTTCGGCGGTTTGCCGCTGCCGGATGCCTGTACTGGTGCATTCGGATTGGAATAATAATTGACGTAGCTGTAACCCTGCTGCTGGGATTGTGTATCAGAGGAAGTATTTCCAGTATATCCTGTGCTCTGGTTGGTACTACTATTAGTAGTGTAACCATAACCAGTCGGTGTGGTGCTGCCATACCGATTTGCTGCTCCGTAAATCGTACCAGAAGCAGTGCTGTTCGTTTCTGCTGTATGATTGGCAGTGGTGCTGCCCGTTGCAGCAGATGTGCTATAAGGATTTTGATTGGTCACAGTGGATTCTGGCTGTTTCGGCTCAGAAGCTGCTGTGTTGTTCGATTCATTTTTCATCATGTCCTGTTCCCGTTCATACATAAGAATCTTCCTTTCTATTGAAAACCGCTGCTGTTCTGCATCGGTCTATCTTGTTCTTTGCTCTATGGTTAATATTATACGCTGGAATGTGATAACTTTATGATAGTAGACGGAAAACATCGTTAAACACAGATGGATTCTATTTTTCACAGTTTTTCACAAAAAAAACCGCTCGATTTTGCGATACTTTTCCGCAAAACCGAACGGTTTTCGTTCTAATTCAGGCTATTTTTATCAGCTGAAAGACGGTGTCTGTCCAGAAGCCTGCTTTGCATAATAAGTCAGAATGCCAACGGCATCGGCAACATCTATCACACCATCTTTGTTGACATCTGCTTTGCCTTTCTGTGCATCACTAAACTGTCCCTCATTTCCTGCTGCAACACGTGCATATTCCGTCAGAACAGCGACTGCATCCGGAACATCAACCTTTCCATCGCCATCAACATCGCCAGCGGTATTGGTAACAGTTGGGAAATAGCCGCTATCAATCAGCAAGTTTGCAATTGCTGCATGACCGGTTGCGGTCGGGTGCACGTCTGCATTTGCAATATTGACATTTGTCCATGCATGATGCAGGAATGCACTATAAACATCTGCCAGATAAATCTCTCCATTCTGAGCATGTGCCTGTAAATTCTGGTTCAAACCAACTGGAATATACTCTCCATTGGAACTTCCATTCAGATACTGATACATCTGCCCACCAGAAAATGCACTTAACATAGAAAGTGCATTGCTAGACAAGCCTGTATCATCCTGGTCAACACTCAATGGGTCATAAACCGTCTGGAATACCAGCTTTGCATGACTGTTCGTGCTCTTCAGCTGTAAAATAATGCTGTCGATGTTGGTATTTGCATTGGCAACTGCAGTCGGCATATTGGCTCTCAAATACTTCTGGAATGCAATTTGATTATCCTTGATGGCATTTGCCAAGTCATAAACATTGTCATAATCGTCTACTTTCACCACATCATTATTCAGAACCGGCTGCAAAATATCATTTGCACCAATAGTGACAACAATGACATCTGCTCCAGCAACCGCTCCTTGCATGGTACTATCCCCCTGCAACGACTGAAGCAATTCCGAAGAAGTCGTTCCATCCTTTGCAAGGTTGGTGACTTTCTGGTTCATGTGCTGTTCCAGAATGGAAACATAAGCCTTGCTGGAATCCTCCAGACCATAACCCGTGCTGATGCTATCCCCCAGTACGACAACACTGTACGGGGCAACGTCATCTGCTGCGGAAACGGTCGGCATTGGCATGGTCATTGCTGCGATGGTCAGCATGGCAGCAGCGGCGATGGCTCTTCCTGTTTTTCTATTTTTCATGAATTTTCATCCTTTCTAATATGTCGGTTGGTTGTACTTGCATTATAACATATGCAGCGAAGACTGTCAAGAGAAACTTATTTTAGCAAGCAGTCAGAAATCAAAAAATGTTTTTCTGTATTGGTTGCAAGCAACGAGCCGCAGGCGAATAAAAAGTTTTTTGATCCAACAATTTTTCAAAAATGTTGGCGAGGTGTGGGCGAGCAGCCCACATTTGCGGAGCAAATAACAGAACTGCACAATGGAAACAAAACAAAAATCTAGGAGAGAACCGCAAAGAATCGCAATTGCCTTCAAAATCAGGAGGTTGTAATGAGATACAAGATTTCAGGGGCAATTGCGGTTCCCAAGGCAAGCTGGGGATGTGCCCCAGCCTTGCCGAACCGGATTCGGGTGGTTTTCCTAGGAGCAATGTTTCGCATGAAACAATGCAAGAACGGCTCTTAGAGAAAACGATTTTCAACATCCGGCAAAAGGGGGTTCCACCCCTGCTTTTGCCTACCAGCGTGCTGCAATTGCCCCGTTGCCTTGTCCGAATTTGCAACTTGTTTCATCAAAATAGTGGCATTGAGAATTTGTAAGTTTCAAAAAATGCAATTGCAGCAGGAATAACAAACTGCAAAATTCAATTTGCTTCGCAAATGTGGGCTACTCGCCCACACCTCGGCAGCATTTTTGAAAAACTGCTGCACCGAAAAACTTTTTTGTTGCCTGCGGCTCGATTCTTGCAACCCATCTGCTCCAAACTTTTTCTTTCTCGCCTGTATAATCTCCCACTTTCCGCACAAACTATTCCCGTTCCCCCGTGGAACAATCTTTATAAAAGTGAGGATTTTCACCATGGAAATGAAGAAAAATGACCACATTCACTGTTCCGTTACCCAGTGCAAGCACAACATGGGCACAGAAAACTACTGCTGCCTGAACAGCATCACCATCGGCACACATGAACCGAATCCGACTGTTCCAGAATGTACCGACTGCTTCTCTTTCGTAAAGCGGAACTGCTGCGAATAATCATTCTTCCCTGCAAAGCCCCCTTGCTGTTTTTGTTCCTGCATCAAAAACAGCATTCCCTTTTCTCCGGAAAAGGGAATACATACTTCTAAAAAATACCATTCGCTCTAGAATGATTTTTCTTTTTGTGATAAATTTCTTTGAAAAAGTTCAGCAGATTGTACAAAAAATAGAGTTTGGAATCCTACAAAACAGAAAAATTCCGGAAAGCCCTTGTAAAATTACAAAATTTCAGGTATAATAGAAGAATCACCATAAGGAGGGGATCAGTTATGTATGACAAGACCATGACATTTTCTGTAAATGACGAAAAGGAAATCGAAATGAAAAAAACGCTTACTGCCGTCTACGATGCATTGGTACAAAAAGGATACAATCCAGTGAATCAGATTGTAGGTTATATTCTGTCAGAGGATCCGACCTACATAACCACCTACGGCAATGCTCGGAGTTTGATTCGTCACATTGACCGGGACGAACTCTTACAGGCACTGGTAAAATCTTACCTGAACCACTAAGCGTGAAATATGCATTGTTGTTCAGACTGGTACAAGAGCCGGGACAACCGTTCTTTTCGCTAAAAATATCAAAAAATATCAATCATTCGGATTTTCTGCGTACAAGCAGAAATTGGAATTTCGATTTTTCCGCCGGTATCTTCTATTGGATACCGGCGTTTTTATTTCCAGATTCCAAAAAACCTGCGATGGCATAAAACTGCACCGCAGGTTTTTTGTTTTCTCGTTCGCTTTTCAAATCAATTGCATGGATTTCAATCAGTTTAAACCGTATACCCTGCTGCCCGAAAGCCGTCAATGACATCGCCCAAAATGGCAGCATTTGTAGAAGAAACCGAGTGCAGCAGCAGAATTTCTCCGCCATGGGCAGTCGAAAGCAGTGTTTCGTAGGCAGTATCTGGGTTGGGCTGGTCATCTGTTTTCCAGTCTACATAAGCACCGCTCCAGAATACCGTTTGGTATCCGGCATCCTGCACCCACTGCAACGCCTGCTCGGAATATTCTCCGCACGGACAGCGGAAATACTGCATTTCATAATCATACGTTTGTAGGACATAATCATGCAGGGATTGGATTTCCTCCATCGCCTCCGTCTGCGTACAGTTCGGCAGGCTGGCATGTGTCATACCGTGGTTGCCCAGAACGTGCCCTTCTGCAATCATTCGCTCTACCAATGCAGTTTCTTTTTTCGCATAGTCACCTGTCAAAAAGAAAATCGCAGTGGCATGTTTTTCTTTTAAGGTATCCAGAATCTGTGCCGTGTAACCGTTTTCATAGCCTTGGTCAAAGGTCAAAATAATGCGGCTGGTGTCAGGTGTTGTGGCAAATGCTCCGTATTCTGCATAGCGTTCATTGAAAGCAAGGGCATCCAGCGGACAATTTTGACTGTCTGTTGCTTTTCCCTGTCCGTAACCGATACAAGTAGAATCCAGTGCCGCTGTATGCAGCGGCATACTATACAGCAGAAACAGAGCACAGCAGCCGGCAATCGTCTTTTTCAGATTCATGTTTTCCCTCCCTTTTGCAGCAAAAAACGCTGCAAAAATAGTATAGACAGAGATACAAACGGGATACATGGAAATTCACTGTTCCATTCCGTTCAAATCTCTGTCTAAAAAGTTGGATGGGAATTTTTTGTTGTTTAAAATGGCAAGAGCCAGCTCGACCGCAGTTATTTTGCCTGCTCTTTTTTCTTTCTTCTCAATGCTCGGAAAAATTGCGTCAAAACTGTTGCACAGTTCTCCTGCAAAAATCCACCTTCAATGGTTGGGTGATAGTTATACGGCAAATCAAACATGGATTCTACCGATGCCACTGCACCGCCTTTCGGGTCATATGCTCCAAAAACCAAATGGTCTAAGCGTGCATGTAGAATTGCTCCGCAGCACATCGGACAAGGTTCTAATGTCACATAAATTGCACTGTCAATCACTCGCCAGCCACCCAGCGTTCGGCTTGCCTGGTCAATCGCCATGATTTCAGCGTGTGCCAGCGGAGATTTTCCAGACTCTCGCAAGTTCCAGCCCTCTCCGATAATCCGGTTCGTCGGCTTATGAACCACCACTGCCCCAACGGGAACTTCTCCCAGAGAAGCCGCATATTCTGCCAACTCCAACGCTCGCCGCATATAACGTTCCTGCGGCACATAAAGTTCTTGCATGCATGCCCTCCTGATTGCGATTATATAAAAATACTATAAAATCAAAGAAATTACAGAAAGTGCCAGCGAAACAAACACACAAACGGTCATCAAGTTTGCCTGTATCAAAAAAATCAAACTACACTTTCCAACAGAACGAATGGAATAAAACCGGTTGCTTCCCTGAAATGGTGCTTTCCAAATCACCAAAGTACCCAACAACATTCCAACAATGCCAATAATTAAAATCCAAAGCATTCGGTTTGGAATCGGCACATTATTCCGGAAAATGGATGTGTGAAACAGCACAAACATCAAGGTATAATAAACTGTACGGGAGAATAGCCCCACATAGATATTTTCATACCGTAGAATTTCTCTGGCTGCCAAAATTGAAACGGCAAAGGTTGAAATGCCTGTCACCAGATTCTCCGCCATTAATGCGGAAAAGGTTGCGGTCAGCAATACGGCAGTATCATCGCCAAACTGTCGTAGCATATGCAGTATGCTGCCATTATACAGCATTGTTTCAAAAATCGGACGGAAAATCAACACAAACGCAAAGTAGAATATCTGATGCTGGGTGTCCAGACAGAGAATCGTATGAGAAAGTGCCCCCAATGTGATGTAGTGTATGCTAGATTCCGGCAAAAAATTGAGAATCATGCCAAATGCGAAAAAGACACACATCGTAATGCCCAACGTCCGAATCCAAGTAGAAGGCACGGTCTTTTGTCGGCAGCAAGTCACGGTCTTTGGCATCTTCAAAAGCCGCTTTGCCATAAAAATCGGAACACCAAACTGCACAATTTTTCGCAAAATCATGGTTATCAAAACAAGATCATTAGAACCATATAGCACATTATCATGCACAGAATAGGAGAGCGAACCGCCCAACAAAGAAAATACAATCACACAAACAATTAACACCAAATAGGGTGCTAATAGCTGATGGAGAAATAAAATCCCAAGTTGGTTGGAAATCCGCTGTAACGCTCGCCGTTCTAAAACCGCTGGCTCTTCTTCCTGTAAGCCCATTCCCTCTAAAAAAACTGCCTGCGTTTTTGGTTCTGGCTGTCGAAACGAAAATTCATTGCCCGGCTGTTCCTGCCATGCAGTAAATGCAGTCTGATAAGTCTGTTCGGAAGCCAATTCTGCATCATCCCGACAAGGGATGGTCGATTTCGTACGGAAAATCGTCTTTTGCATCCGAAAGCCACCTTTCTTATTTTTTCATAAATATAGAATTATTATAACAGAAAAATTAGAATCTGGACTATCTGAAATATCAAACAATTTGTATACAATCACTAAATTTTAATACGAACTTTTGTGACAAACAGCCTTGTCTCAAACAAATTGTGGATTTTGTCACGAAACAGGGATTGACAAATCCAAAAAAATTGCGTATCATTAAAGTATCCCCCATTTTTTCGGAATGGAACAGAAAGGAAGGTGCACCCATATGACGGATATTCTTGCACCCGATGACCCTGCCCTGCAAAGCATGGCAGACCTCTTCAAGGTATTCGGCGACCCCACCCGTGTCCGCATCCTCTTTGCATTGTTTCAACAGGAAACCTGCGTCCAGGAAATCGCAAATCGGCTGGGCATGACACAGTCTGCCATCTCTCATCAACTCCGCATCTTAAAGCAAGCCCGCCTTGTCAGCAGCCGCAGAGAGGGAAAGTCCATCTTTTATGCCCTCGCAGATGATCATATCTATACCATTTTCCGGCAGGCTTTGGAACATATTGCAGAATAACCAGCTCTTCAACGCCATTGGATTTGTGCGATTCGCTGAAAAAAAGTTTTTTGCTTTCCATGGAAAACCACTTGCATTTCACAAGGGAATCTGCTATAATAAGAGCGTACAGGATTTCCCTGTGTGAAATCTGGTTTCCGGAGGTGAAACAGCAATGGCATATAAAATCACTGATGCATGTCTTTCTTGCGGTTCTTGTGCAGACGCATGTCCAGTAGAAGCAATCAAGGAAGGCGACAGCACCTATGTAATTGATGCAGATTCTTGCATCTCTTGCGGTTCTTGTGCAGACACCTGCCCAGTTCAGGCAATTGTTGAGGACTAAATTGTTTTCGTGAAAGCCGCCTTGCCCATCTGAATGGTGCAAGTGCGGCTTTTGCTATTTTATGATAACCAATTCTGAATCTATTCCTCGATTCGGAACAACAGAAAGGATTCTTTTATGAAAATTTCTCATCTCGTGCTCTGTGGTGGACTGACACTTGCTCTGCTGCTGAGCGGCTGTGCAGATTCCAACACCAAAACCACTTCAAAGAAAACCGTTCCCCGTACAACGGTCGTCACAACCATCATTCCGGGCGAAGTCGGAACAGACCAGAATGTTGACGGTGCAACTGTCACCTTAAACGGCGTTTATCGTTCTTCCATCACCGATGTGCACAACGGGCAGAACTGCAATGCAATTTTCTTCTCATTTACGGTTTCCAACCAAACCGATGCCCCGATTTCCGCCAACTTCCTGCAAACCTGTCAGATTCAGTTAGATGGAAAGCCATTTGATGCGTTTACCATTCAATCCATGCGGGCAACTTATCAGCAATTCGGACAAGATGTTGAAGATTTCTCCCAGCCAATTCCTGCCGGAGCAACTGTAACAGGTTACATTGGTGCAGAAGTCTATGAGGACTACCAAGAAGGCGTATTGCTGTATAGTCCGCTGGCTGGCGGAAGCGGCGACAATCAGGATGATAGCAAATTGATTTCCTATACCTTCCATCCAGAGGATCTGCTGGACATGGAATCTGCTCCAGTACAGACCGCTATGCCGACTGAATCCAATTCATAACGCTGTTGCAAAAATAAAACATCCAGAAACAAAATGACGCAGCCGGTTTTTCGACCGACTGCGTCATTCCAACAATGAGAAAAAGAAAAATTGAAGTATTCGTTTTTGCATCCGTTTTACTGGTATGGCTTTATTATAGCAGTTCTTCTCCAAAATGTCAACCAGTTTTCCACAAGAAAAAATATTTTCGTTGGAACTGCACAAACACAAGATTCAATTTTTGTCCAATTCTCTAAAAAAACAGGTTGTCCGGACACGTTATAAGCGACAGCCGTGCCCGGACAGGTTATACCACATGGATTCCCATGGGAATCCCAAAAGGAAATAGAAGGATGCAATTTTAGAATACTCCAAACATGATTGATTTCTGCGATAGAAATAGGGGCATTGCTTCTCATGAAAAAAGTGTCAGCCCCATTGCTTTTTTATCATATCTCTGCATGGAATTTCCTATATTGTATCACAGCTGGATGAAACTGTCAACCCATATCCAATTTTTTCTGAATTTTCACTAAAATTCAACATCTGTTTTTATAGGAATTTAACAAATTTTGGATACTATTTCCCTTTTCCTGTTTTTTTCACGAAAAAACCGACTCTACACTGTCCTGCAAGAGCCGGCTTTTTTTGTAACAACTGCAAGAACAGCTGCCCTAGTTCTGTTTTTTGGGAACGGCATAGAGGTTGGTTTCCCATGCCGGAATATAGAGCTGATGCCGGATATAAATATCGTAATTCGGGTTCAGTTTCTGAATCAGCAACGGCAATGAGAACATATCTTCATTGCGGTGATACAGCGAAACCATCAGCTTTGGTGTATAGTGGGCAATCGTCTGAGCAGAACCCCAGAGTGCTTCCCGTTCGCAGCCCTCGACATCCATTTTAATCAAAGTTGCAGGTCTGCCCTCTAAAACACTGTCCACGGTTCTGGCATCAATCGTCTGTCCGGTTGCGGTTACCGCAGACTGTCTGCCTGCCTTTGTGGCAAATGGTACTTGTGTATCCGTACACCAAGCCGCTGCATGAAACGGATAGACATTTTGCATCCCATCTGTATTCTTCAGGAGTTTCTTAAAGTTCTTACGGTCTGGCTCCATTGCATAAATCCGGATATATTTACCACGGGTATACTGGAGCACTTCCCGAATCGTATCGCCGTTGTAAGCACCCAAATCCACATAAATTTCATTCGGGGTCAAGTGCATCAGCTTCCGATAAATTTCGGATTTTGGCGTGGTGACATCCATCAGATAATGAATTTCGCCACTGATTTTAAAATTCAAAATGCTGGCATAGACTTCTCTGGAATAGTCATCTGCCAACAGGTTATAAACTGTTTCGATCTCGTCCGCATGTTCCAGACAATAATCATAGGTGAATAAACCGCCTCCGGCAACCGGTACATCCGGAACGAGCAGCGTATGCCGTTTGCTGATGTCCACGATTTTATCGACTAAGGACTGATAACCAGCAGCAAACGCCAGTACAATGACAAAATCGTCTACGGCTGCTTCAATTTCGGAAAGTTTCCGCACTTTGTGGCCTGCAAAAGAATGGCCTCTTACAAAATCATCGCTTGCAAAAATACCGGCAAACGGTATCCCTTTCTCCTGAAAAACCCGCATGATTTTTTCTGCACCGTCACCCATCCCATAAATAAATATCGGACGGGTTTCTGCTTTCAGCTTTTCCCATGCTGTCAGTTTTTCTGTAATAAATGAAAGCATACTCAGGATCTCCTTTATCTCTCTATTCGTTTCTGCTGTCCTGTCCGCTTTTTTGCCGATAGGGCATCCGAAACGCCCCGGATATTCCATCCAAAAGAAATGCAGTCTGTAATCTGCTTTACAACAGATCATCATCTTCTCCATCCAGATCACCCGGTGCTTGATAAGGAGCAGAAATCCGTCCATTTCCGTCGCCCACAAATGCTGCACCGATCATATCTCTGCCAGCGATCCGCAAATTTTCCTGCCGCTCCCGAACACAGTTGCCGATGAGCTTGGAAACCTGCTGCGGATGCCGAATGGAAACCAGGTGTTTTTCCGGCGTGTCTTCATCCCGACTGAGAATGATGACTGTGCCGCAGCCAAACAGCCGCTGGAAGAACGTCTGTTCAATTCGTTTGTCCACAATGCGATACAGTTCAATTTCATCCTCTTTTATGGAGAGAAAACCCACTCTTGTAATCAGCTGATGGTCTGTCAAATAATATCTGGTAAAAGAAAGCGGCAATCCAAGAAAGGTTCGTTTTTTATCCGTCCAAAGAATCGTTCCCCGATCGTCCTGTCGTGCCATATGGTTTTCCTCCTTTTTCTAATTCTGCAAATTCTGATTTGCGTATTTTGGGGCAAGATACACCGGTACATGTATTGTTATTTTACCACACTTCCCGTGAGGTTGTCAATTCCATTTGCAAAAAAGCCGGCAAACGGAACAAGTTGCACAAATTTTCTCGCCGTTTCTTGTCGAAAAAGCGAACAACTTCTAAGATTTTCGCCGCTTTTTTCCGGCAAAACCGGATACCGCTTCCAACGCTGCCGCTCTACCTAATAAAAATTTACAGCTTCGATGCCGGAAAAGTTTCGGGAATCTCTTGACTTTTTTTCGAAAACAGTGTAAAATAAAAGAGCTGTATATTACAAATCCGGTTGCGGATGCTGTTAGAAAAATGGCGTCCGTTTTTTTATTGGAATTGCGGCGTGCAGCTTTCAGAATATAGGGGTTCTGCACAAACAAGCAGACGGTTCTTTTTTTTACATCAGCGGAAGCTGCTGCTCTCCGAGCAGAATTTGCTTCCCTTTTTATGGATAAATCCGCATCGGTTTCGGCAATCTTGCCCGCCCTGCGGCTTTTGGCAACTTGTAAAATAGGATATGGTACTGGATGCGTCAGGATTCGCTACGTTCGTTTTTTTCTGCACACCGCCCAACGGGAAACCGATTGTAAGATAAGTGATTCAATCAAAGGAGGGCGTGCAAAAAATGGAAATTGTAATCGTTTGTCTGGTTGCCTGCGTCATCTGTGTGGCTGCGGTTTTGGTCACCAACCATACTGCCACCCAAAAAGGCTACACCAAAGGTGTACAGGACGGGATTCAGCAACGAAAGCAACAGGCAGAAGCGGAAATTGGCTCTGCCGAAAAAGAAGCGGCTCGTGTCATTCACGATGCCAAGAAAGAAGCAGAACAGCAAAAGAAAAGCGTATTACTGGAAGCCAAAGATGAAGTCTTTCAGCTGCGTGCCGATGCGGAAAAGGAAATCAAAGACCGCCGTTCTGAAGTCAGCAGACAGGAACGAAGAGTACAGCAGAAAGAAGAATCTCTGGACAAAAAACTGGAAAACCTCGAACGCAAAGAGGACAATCTTTCCCGCAAACAAAAAAGCGTGGAAGAACGGCTTGCAGAAGCCGAAGCCATCAAGAATAGCCAGATGGATGTTCTGGAACGAATCTCAGAATTCACCCGGGAACAGGCAAAGGAATATATCCTGCAACATCTGGAAGATGAACTGGTGCATGAAAAGGCAATGAAAATCACCCAGTATGAGCAGCAGCTCAAGGATGACTGTGAGGAAAAAGCAAGAAATTACATCTCCCTCGCCATTGCAAAATGTGCATCCGACCAGGTTTCGGAATCGGCAGTTTCTGTTGTTTCGCTGCCAAACGATGAAATGAAGGGTCGTATCATCGGCAGAGAGGGCAGAAACATCCGGACACTGGAAACCCTCACCGGCGTAGACTTGATTATCGACGATACACCGGAAGCCATTACGCTTTCCTGCTTCGACCAGGTTCGGCGTGAAATTGCCCGTATCGCTCTGGAAAAACTCATTGCGGACGGCAGAATCCACCCGACCAAGATTGAAGAAATGGTGGAAAAGGCAAAACGAGAAGTGGAACAGCGGATTCGTGCAGAAGGCGAACATGCTGTTCTGGAAACCAATGTTCATGGCATCAACAACGAAATGATCAAGCTGTTGGGACGGCTCTATTACCGTACCAGCTACCGGCAGAATGTCTTGAAGCACTCCATCGAAGTTTCCAAGCTCTGCGGCGTTCTTGCCTCGGAATTGGGACTGGATGCCAACATGGCACGGCGTGCCGGCTTGCTGCATGATATTGGTAAGGCTCTGACCGCTGAAATTGAAGGCTCTCATGTACAGATCGGCGTGGATGTCTGCAAGAAGTACAACGAAAGTCCGGAAATCATTCACGCAGTGGAAGCCCACCACAACGATGTTGAACCGAGAACCGCACTTGCCTGCATCGTACAGGCTGCGGATGCCATTTCTGCGGCTCGTCCGGCAGCAAGAAGCGAAAACTACGAAAACTACATCAAGCGGCTGCAACAGCTCGAAAATATTTGTGCATCGTATGACGGTGTCGAAAAATGCTATGCGTTGCAGGCTGGCCGTGAAGTTCGGGTCATGGTCGTTCCGGAAAAGGTCAACGATGAAAAGATGGTGCTGATTGCCCGTCAAATCGCAAAGCAGATCGAAACCGAAATGAGCTACCCGGGACAAGTCAAAATCAACCTCATCCGGGAAAGCCGGGTTGTGGATTACGCTAAGTAATCTCTACCGGATTCCGATGGACTCCAAAAAGCATCTTAAAACCGCAAATCCTTTGTTCGGATTTGCGGTTTTTGCTTTTTCTTTTTTCCTGCTTTTGAGAACCGAACTGGCAAAAAGCACTTTTTCGCAATCATTGACTTTTAAAGAAAAATATGATATAATAAGAACAGTCTATTTTTATAAAAAGGAGTATCTTCATGGACGATTTTAAAAATAATCTGCCGGAATCCGACCACGCTGGTTTCGCACCGCCGCAAAACGATGCAACCCCAACTTCGACCCCGACAAATGATACTGCTGCTGCTTCGGCAGCAAATCCATTTCAACAGCCTGCTCCGTCTGCGGATGCAGCAACCACTCCACCGCAGCCGGAAACACCGCCTTCTTTTTCCCAGACACCACCGCCATTTCAGCAGCCTGATTTCTCGCTGAATGGTCAGATTGTCGGTGCAAAGTCCAAAAAGAAAATGAAGGGCTGGAAAATCGCTGTCATCTCTGTTGTCAGTGCTGTGGTTGTCCTCGGAGCAGGAACAGGCATTGCCTATGCTGCCAGCGACACCGTCAAGAACTTCGCAAAGATGAATTTCAGCAGCGAAAGCGATTATTATCAATGGGTCATTGAAAAAAATACAAAGGACTGGGGGCGTTCGGTTTCTGACCGCTACGACAGTTCCCTCTCTCTCTCCAAGGAAGAACCGCAATCCAATCTGTCTATGAACATCACTCTCAGCGAAGAGGGACAGAAGAAGTTGCAGGAAGAACTCAACAGCGATGTTGATACCGATGAAACCATTACGCTGACATCTGCTGCAATCACGCTCAGCGGAAAAGTAGAAGCCGACAAGATGGGCGGAACGGTAACGATTACCCTCAATGGTGAAGATGTCTTAGAGGGCAACGTCGTAGCGGATGCGAATAATGTTTATTTACAGATTCCATCTGTATCCGACCAGTATCTTTCCATGACATGGCAAGACGTTGAAACCATCACCGAAGAAGAAACCGATCTCTCTGACGAATTTGATTCTTCTATCGACTCCTCCGCACTGAATTCCTCTTCTCTGTTCCTGACACCGGAAGTCCTCGAAGACCGCCTTTCTCCCTCTGACCTGAACAGCATGTTCCAGCGGTACGGTGAAATTATTGCTGACAGCGATGCGACCATTGCCCTGCTGAAAAATCAGGAACTAAACATTGCAGACACAACATTTTCTTACACTGCCCTTGAAGCAACCTATCAGGGCGATGAACTGAAAACCGTTGTCAAGGAACTGCTCGAAGAAGTGAAGGAAGACAGTACCATCTCGCACTATTTTGCTGCATCAGATTTGATGACAGAAGACGAATTTCAATCCAACCTGCAAGAGGCTCTGGACAACTGGAACGACACCACCGTTACAGAATCGGCAACTGTCACCCTCTATGTTGACCCAACCGGAACGATTCGAGGCTGCCGCATTGCAGATCCGGACGATGCTGATTCCTCTTTGTTGGAATGCTATGCCGGAAAAGATGGCAAGCAAGTTGGCGTTTATTTCGATGTCAGCGGATTGAATGTCAGCGGGGTTCTGTCTGAAGGTTCTAAAGATACCTATAGTGGCACGATCACCGCTGCTCTGGAAAATCATTCTATTCTTCTGGATCTGGAAGATTTCAAGATTGTTGATGACGAACGGGGATACTGTTCCGGCAGTCTGACCGCTTCCACAGAGGATGAACCAAATCTGTTCACTTTGAGTCTGGATTCAGATGGAAAGTCACAGACATTCTCCGTTGACTGGGCAGTTGGCGGCACTAACTATGCAACCATTTCTTGCACCATCAGCACCGAAAATGGCGATGATTTGGCACTGAATATTCCATCGGATTCTTTAGACTTGTCAGACGATGCCACAAAGGATGCTTACTTCGGCGATGGCACACAGACAAAGGATTGCCTGAAAAAGATTGCGACTGCACTGGGCATTCAGGATGCGGACAACTTTGCTGATTCCATTTATGATGAAATCAATGGCGGAGATGATTTGAATACACAGAGCTCTGATTCCGACATTACCACCTTGCCAGCAGATAGTGATAGACCGGTAGAAGACGGTGTCGAAACAGAAGTTCCAACGGACACCACAGACACAACCGATTCTTCTGACAATGAACAGCGGATTGATGCAGACCTTTCGATTGCTGCCATTACCTACAACGGCGGAAAGCTGTTCCGGTTCTATGAAAACAACATGGATTTGATTCAGCTAGTGGACTGCACAGTCAGCCCAACCATTGAATCACAGAACTATAACTGGTATTCCAATTCGGATGACACGCTGACCCTTGGTCTGGAAAACACGTCCACTTCTCCGACCGATGCACAGGCTTGCAATATCTTTGAAGTGGAAGTCTATGAAGGCTCGCCATCTGATATTCGAGTGGGTGTTGTCGGCATTGGCAGTTCCGTTGCAGACTTGGAGGCACAATTCAATATTGACATTGTTCCAGAAGCAGAAACCGCCAGCATTTATGTCGTTTCCATCTATGATACGGTTTCCAATGGGCAGAAGGCATATTCGTTCTACATTGAGAATGGCAAAATCACTGCATTTGATTTGGTAGACTATTCTTAATTTCCAATTGCCTGTTATATCAAAAAGAAAAACCGTTCCCGGTATACTTCTGTACCGAGAACGGTTTTTTCTATCTTAATATTTATATCATCACTTGCAGTTAAAGCATATTTGGAAAATCTCCTGCAATCTCATTCTGCATAGCTGTCTTTTGGTTCAATGGGCATTTCCGGTGAAACAGACTCGTCTATAGATTCTGTCACCTGCTCCGGTTCTGCTTCTGGTTCAACGGATGCTACTGCTGCAACGGTTTCTGCTGTTTCTGTTTCTTCCATGGTTTCCAGTTCTTCTTCCGATTCTTCCATGGTAGTCAACGGTTCTTCTATTTCTTCTGGTTCTGCTGCATCCTCCAGCATCAGCCGGTCAATGGCATTGCTGTTCAACTGGGTAGAAAGCCGCACACGATCCAAATCATTCCGCATCCGGTCAAGCATTGCTGCAACCCGTCCGAAAATCTCACGATTTCGCTGCTCTTCCTGCCGCAGCCGTTCTTTCTGTCGCTTGGCAATCTGAGAAAGTTCCTCAGTCTGCTGCATCAGCGTCCGAATCTGTGTCCGCAGCTGCAAATTTTCCGATTCCAACGCCCGAATCCGCTGGTCAGCACTCTGATTAAATGCATTCTGTCGTACCCCGAAATTGTGCATCGGCTTCGACCAGTTTTTGACTGCTTGCTGTTCCCATACTTCTTCCATATATGTATCTGCCATAACCCGCTTTTGCTCCGTGTGTTCCTCCATGTTGAACCCCTTTTTCCATCAATTGACGTTGTTCTTCAACCGAATCTGCCAGTCTGTCAGTGTATCTGCAATGGTACGTTCCAGCGAAATTTCCGGTTTCCAGTCAATTGCTCGCTGCAACTTTGAAATATCTGCTGCAATGCTTGGATAATCTACTGGGCGGAATTTCTGTGGGTCATGCTGTACTGAAATAGAAATGCCACTCTGCCGGATGATTTCATCCAACAACGATTGAATGGAAACAGCTGTTCCCGAACCGATGTTGTAGATTTCACCCGGTACACCATGCTGAATCAGCAGACCATATGCCCGTACCACGTCCCGTACATCCGTAAAGTCCCGAGAAGCAGTCAGATTGCCGACCCGTACCACTGGCTCTGCACCGTTCAAAATCTCTGCAACCTGCTTGCAGAAATCCGATACAACGAAGCCTGCCATCTGTCCTGGCCCAATGTGATTGAACGGTCTTGCCAGAACAATATGCATCCGGTAAGCATGGGCATAAACCTGCCCCAACATCGTCTGTGCAGCCTTTGTCATAGCATACGGATTACCCGGACACGGCAGCGTTGTTTCTGAAACCACTCGAATGCCATCCGGCAATCTGCCATATTCATCGCCCGAACCAATCAATAATATCTTTGGGTCGTAAATTTCTACGGAATGAATCGCATCCAGCAAGTTTGCACAGCCCTTGATATTCACATCAATGGTTGCCTGCGGATTCTTCCAAGAACGAGCAACAGAACTCTGTGCTGCCAGATGAAAAATATAATGCGGCCGTTCCTGCTCCAATACTGCCTGAATCTGTCCCTTTTCTAAGATATTCACCGGAATAAAACGTCCTAAGCTGCTGCGTTCGATTGCTTCCCGTTCTTCCGGCAGCCCTGTAATGACAATCTCCCAGCCATAAGTATTTGCGAGATGGATTGCAAGATGTTTTCCAACAAATCCAGCACCGCCAATCAGCATTGCTTTCATAATCATTTCCCTTTCTTTTGAATGATATTGCAATTTTTATATTTATATTTGCTATAAAATAGAATCTTTCAGCACATCATAAACCTGCTGCATCACCACATCTTCTGCAAAAACCGTTTCGACTCGTTTCTTTGCAGCTGCTCCGTACTTGCTTCGCAAATCCGCATCCGATACCAGCGTTTGCATCGCCTTTGCCAGAGCAGTTTCCGATTCCGGCGGAACAGTCAGTCCTGTTTCTCCATCTAAGCTGACATGTGGCACACCCGTTGGCAAAGCGGTATTGATGACAGGCTTTCCGTAAACCATCGCTTCCAATTGCACCAGTCCGAATGCTTCGCTGTTTGCCACGGATGGCAACACCAGAAAATCACATTCCTGCAAGGCTGCCCGTAAATCTGCATCGGACAGGCTGCCGAGAAAATGCACCGTGTCCATACCTTCTGCCATCTGCTGCAAGGTATCCTGTAGCTTTCCGCTGCCAATCAGAAACAATTCACAATTCTGCACCTGCTGCATCGCTTTCAGCAAAACCGTTACACCCTTATAATAAACCAATCGCCCTACAAACAACGCTTTGACGGCTTTCGGGTGATTGGAATGCGGCTGTAAAACCGGATACGCTGGGGCTGCCCGATAGGCTGCAAGGTCAATGCCATAGGGAATCACCTTGCATTTTTCCCGAACGGCTGGAAGAAATGCAGAACTGTCAATATGTCCCTGTGTTGCAGTCAGAATACAATCTGCTCGCCGGAGCAGCCACCGCAGCAATGGTGCGTAAAACCGCAGCAAGGTCTTCTGCTTGATGACATCGCTATGCCATGCCAGCACGACCCGTCCCCGATAGCCGGAAAGCAAGCACGCCAAATCTGCCAAAGGAAACGGCATATGAATCATCACCACATCCGCTTGTTTGGCATACTTCCGAAAATAGCGGAGAAACGAACCGGAGAGCGGACAAGAAAAATACGTCCCAATACTTCCGGCTCGCAGCACTGGAACACCCCCGATGGTTTCCCGTGCCGTTTTGCCCTTTTCCTGACAGACCAAAACTTGTACCTCTGCGGAAAACTGTGTCTGAAAATAGCGTGCATACTGCCGCACCAGCGTTTCAATACCGCCAATATGCGGCGGATAAGCTTTGTTTACCAGTAAAATCCGAAGCGGTCTGCTCATCGTGTCAGTGCCTCCTGATAAACATCATAAAGGGCAGCGGCTGCGTTTTCCCAAGAAAACATTGCTGCTCGCCGCAAGCCCTCTTTTTGCAGTCGTTCCCGCAGTGCTGCATCTAGGAATAGCTTCTCCAGTCCCTGTGCAATGTCCTCGGTATGGTGTGGGTCAACAATCACAGCGGCATCGCCTACCACTTCCGGCAGAGAGGCTGCCCGTGTTGTCAAGACTGGTGTTCCGCATGCCATTGCTTCCAGCGGCGGCATACCAAAGCCCTCATAAACAGAGGGGAACACAAACGCCATTGCTCCGCACAGCAGCGGCTGCACATCTTCTTCTGGTACATATTCGGTAAATAACACATCGTCCTCTAAATGCAGTGTCTGCACCAACTGATAAATGTGATTATTCCGCCAGCCATAACCGCCAGCTAGCACCAGCTGCGGTGCATCCGGATGCTGCTGCTTTAAGAGGGCATATGCCCGAATCAGGCGGTCTAAGTTCTTTCGAGGCTCTAATGTTCCCAGATAGAGAAAATAATTCGCCTGTAAGTGCATCCGCCGTTTCAGCTCTTCAATTGCCGGAGCAGCTGCCGGCGGCATCGGAGAAAACCGCAGCTTATCCACACCACAGGGCACAACTCGAATCCGTTCTTCGGTCGCCGGAAAATACCGGATGATTTCCGTTTTGGAAAATTCCGAGTCGGTCACAATCAAATCTGCCCGATGCAGCGAACGCTGCAAGCCGGATTCCAACATGAAGCGTGTCCGTCCCCGTACGGTTTCCGGAAACGTCTTATAAACCATATCATGTACGGTTACAATTCGCTTTCCAGCAACTCCCGGCGGAATGATATAATTGAAAAAGTGTGTAATATCCACATCTTTTCCAAAAAATGCACGGTACGGCAGCGGAATTGCCGTGGTCATCAGACGGTACAGATAGCCGGAAAAATGCCCCTGTCGAACGCTGACATTTCGCTGCTGTTCGTAATAATACAGCCGTTTCCGTTTTTCTGCCCCATCGCCTTTGTCAAAAAACTGTAGGACATACTGCTCTTCCGGATGCAGCATCATCATCGCTTGTACCTGTCCGGCTTCACAATATCCAATTCCAGTCATGCGACTGCTGACCAATGGCAGTGCATCCAAGGCAATCCGCATGCCGTTCCCTCCTTTTTCTGCAAAATTGATTTACTGTACTTCTTTTTTTGCCAGTTCCAAGTCGTGGCGAACCATCCGTTCTACCAGTTCCTTGAACGAAATTTCCCGCTTCCAGCCGAGCTTTTCTTCTGCCTTTGCCGGATTGCCCAACAAGACCTGTACTTCTGCCGGACGGAAGAACTGTGGATTGATGGTGACAACCGTCTTGCCTGTCTTGCGATCCACACCAATTTCATCTGTACCGCTGCCCTGCCATGCAATTTCAATGCCCACATGAGCAAACGCAATCTCAACAAATTCCCGAACGGTACGAGTTTCATTGGTTGCAATGACATAATCATCCGGTGCATCCTGTTGAAGCATCAGCCACATTGCACGAACATAGTCCTTAGAGTGACCCCAGTCCCGCTTTGCATCCAGATTGCCCAGTTCTACATGATCCTGCAAGCCCAGAGAAATCCGAGCAGCTGCGGTGGTAATCTTTCTGGTGACAAATTCCAGCCCTCTGCGTTCCGATTCATGGTTGAACAGGATACCGGAGCAGGCAAACAGGTTGAAGCTCTCCCGATAGTTCTTGGTAATCCAGTGACCATACAGCTTTGCAACGCCGTACGGGCTTCTCGGATAAAACGGAGTCTTTTCCGTCTGCGGCATTTCCTGTACCAGACCGAACATTTCAGAAGTCGATGCCTGATAGAACCGGCAAGACGGCTTTACAAACTTGATTGCTTCCAGCATTTTTGTAACGCCCAGTGCGTCAATTTCAGCGGTTGCCATCGGCTGTTCCCAGCTGGTCGCAACAAAAGACTGTGCTGCCAGATTATAAACTTCATCTGCCTGTGAAATCTGCATCGCACGAATCAGAGAAATTTCATCGGTCATGTCGGCATAGATGAAATGAATTTTTTCCTTGATGTGATCCACGTTGCCGTAATCAACGACGCTCTTTCTCCGCATCAGTCCATATACTTCATAGCCCTTTTCCAGCAGCAATTCTGCCAAATAAGAACCATCCTGTCCCGTAATTCCGGTAATCAATGCATGTTTGCTCATTGTTTTTATTTCCTCCTACTTCTACCTTTTTACCATTTATTTATTCTTGGTTGTCTTTATAACAATGCGTCCCGATTGCAAATTCGCAGGTTTTCAATGACCTTTTTCACGTCTTGCGTGCTGTCCTTTGCACAAATCAAGGTTGCATCTTCGGTATCAATCACAATCAGATTTTCCACCCCAACGGCTGCAATCAGTTTTTTCTGTCCGCAGATAATACTTCTCTGCGTGTTGACGGTGATGACATCGCCTTCAATATAGTTGCCATAATCGTTCGTCTTATTGATGCGTTCCATCGCCAGCCAGTTTCCAACATCATCCCAGCCAAAGCTGCCCGGCACGGTGAAAATCTGGTCTGCCTTTTCCATGATGCCATAGTCTACAGATTCGCTCGGGAATCCCTCATAGACCCGTTCCAAGGTGTCTGAAAAGGCATCTGTTCCATCTGCTGCCGCAATCTCCATCGAGCCAGCGTAAACCGTCGGCAAGAACTGTTCCAGATTGTGCAGAATCGTGCTGCTCTTCCAGACAAACATCCCACTGTTCCAAAGGTAGCAATGAGCTGCCAAATATTCCTTTGCCGTGTCCAAATCCGGCTTTTCTACAAACTTCTCCACTGGATAAACGCCCGGCATATGGGATTCTGAACGGTTCGCAAAGCGAATATAACCATAACCCGTTTCCGGATACGTTGGCGGAATGCCAATGGTAACGAGCCGCTCGCCCTGCTCTGCAACGGCGATTGCCTGCCGCAAGGTATCTACATACAGGGATTCATAACGAATCAAATGGTCAGACGGCAACACCAGCATCATGGCTTCCCCGCAGCGTTTCTGAATCACCGCTGCCGCCAGTCCAATACAGGGAGCTGTATTGCGGCTGCATGGTTCGGGCAGAATGTTTTCTGCTGGCAGTTCCGGCAGCTGTTCCTGCACAAGGGCAGCATACCGCTGATTGGTGACTACATAAATGGCATCCATCTCCAGCAAGGGCTTCAGACGGTTGACCGTCTTTTGCAGCATGGTTTCCTTATCCGCTGTCAGGGAAAGGAATTGTTTTGGTTTTGCCGTGCGGCTGCGTGGCCAGAAGCGTTCGCCTCGTCCACCTGCCATAATAACAGCAGTCAATTTCATGATGATTTGTTCTCCTTTTTTTCTTCGGAAGCAGCTGCCTCCGGTTCTGCCACATGTTTTTGTACGGGAATATGGGTCTGCTCATGCAGTTCCTCGTTCGACTCTCCCGGAAAAAGTGCCGTCTTAATGGTCATTAGCAAAATCTGCAAATCCAGCAGCAGGGAATATTTTTCAATATACATCAAGTCCATTTTCAACTTGTCGTATGGGGTTGTATCATACAGCCCGATAACTTGTGCATATCCCGTCAAACCTGCCTTTACCCGCAGACGAAATGCAAATTCCGGCATCTCTTCTTCGTATTTTTCTGCCAGTTCCGGACGTTCCGGTCTTGGCCCAACGACTGCCATATCACCCTTGAAGATGTTCCAAAGCTGCGGCAGCTCGTCCAGCCGACATTTTCGGAGCACTCTGCCCACACGGGTAATGCGGTCATCCTCGCTTTTTGCCAGCTGTGGACCATGTTCTTCGGCATTGCAGACCATGCTGCGAAATTTATAAACATAGAATGGTTTGCCGTTGTACGTCAAGCGTTTCTGCCGATAGAGCACTGGCCCGCCATCATCCAATTTAATGGCGATACAGACCCCAATACTCACCAGCAGTACCGGCACTGCTAAAATCAGCGAAAATGCCAAATCAAACAGCCGCTTTACAAACCGCTGTTCCAGCCGCAAGCCACTGTTTCGACAGAGCACCAACGGCGTATCAAACAAGCGAATCTCTTCGCCGCCTCGGATGATGATATCTGAAATCTTCGGAACAATGTAAGTTCGCATCTGCCGAGAGAAACAGTATTTTAAAAGGTCATTTCGCAGCTGCCCTGGCACATCGCAGAGAATCACGCCTTCATAGTTTGCAATCGTTTCCACAATGGCGGATTTTTCCTGATGGCTATCCACACAAGCACAAATCATATATTTTTCCACACGCTGGCTCATTTTCAACACCAGCTCTGCGGCTGCCCGGTCGCCATAGACAACGACAAGCCGCCTTGGCGGGTAAATCTGAAAATAAAGCTTGTTGCAGAAAAAAATCCACAGCAGCAAGATAATCAAATCAATGCCCATTAAAATCACAAACGGCAAGAGCCTTGCAAAATGTCGGCTGATAAGGCTGACTTGTAAATATGTCACCAAATTCACGCAGAATAGGGAGAGCATCTGACTATAAAACGAATCACTTCGCTTTAAATAGCCCACTTTCAGTCCGCCAAACGCCTTTCCAAATAACAGTACCAATACCGCATATAATAAAATCATGACCCAGTTGCCACGCCGATAAAACGGCAGCAACAAAAAATCACTATAAAAACGATACCAAATAAATGCGAAGCAGCCCGTCAAGGCTGCCAGTAAAACACCAATCGAGCAAAAGGAGAAAACGCCACGATATTGGTCACGATTTTCCACAAATGCTTTCTTTTTTTGGCACATATGGGATTCACCACCTGTCGGTCATTCCAAAATATCAAGACTATTATAGCAAAGCAGGGGGACAGTGTCAAGCATTTCCGAAATTTTCACCATCTTCTCACAATGCAAAACCCGTCAAAATCCGTCATTTCTGAAAAAAGAGAAGCAGAACCGCTTGCACGATTCTGCTTCTCTCTTTCCAATGAACCAATAGTCAATTAGCGATTTGAACGCAGCCGCCGAAGAATCATACGGATTCGCTGCGGCTGTAAGTAATTTTTGACGGTATGCAAAAATGTAACCATTGGGGAAACTGTTACTTTCACATCCTGCTGATGAGAAGGCACTTGCCCAACCAATACATTATCAACTTCCGGACATTGCAGCAGCATGCTGCAAAGTTCCATCACGGCTTCTTTTGTCCAAGCCGAATCGGAATCGGAAATTGAAAAATCATACCGCTGTGGTGATACCTGTCGGCAAACCAGCCAAAGAGCAGCAGATTGTTCTTCTGAATGGAAGGAACAATTCTGTTCTTTCAGGTGATTCTTCATGATGGTTGCCATATAGGAATCCCCCGCTGTTTGCGGTGTTTTTACCGTCACCATAATCCAATTTGGTGTACTCATCGTTTTTCCTACCTCTTATTCCTGATTTCTGCCAAAAATCATGTCATTTTATCCAGTGTCGATTCGACACACTTAGGAGATCGCATAAAAATAGAAATAATCTGAATCGCCGGCGTACTGTACGGCAATACAATCCTGAATGGGATACCCCTTTAACGGATAAACCAAAATTGTATAAACACGGTCACTTTCTGACTGAATGGCAACAGAAAATCCGGCAAGGTCATCCAAATCTTCATAGGAAACCGCACTATAGTCGGTCTGATAATGCACGCCATTCCAACGGGCATACTGAAAATCAAAAAGCGAACCATAAGTTGCAACGCCACGGAATGTTGTGGTAGTGGTTTCTGGTTCTTCGATTGCATTCGTTTCCACAGCAGTGGTTGTGAAAACGGGGGCTGGCTCAGTACAAATTGGTTCTGTCTGAATTGGCTCTTCTGGCGGTTCTTCGATTCCGGCATCAGGCTCTTCTATGATTGCGGATGGCGGCTCAACAGTCTGTACTGCTGTTGTCTTGCTGGCAGTAACCGTCTGTTTTGCTGCGGAAGCGGTTGTTTGCAAGGTAGTCTGTGTTTTCGTTGTGGTTTGAACTTGTAAAGTTGTTGTTGTCTGTGCTGGCAAGGTATGCGGTGTGGTCGTTTCCGCCGGCTGTTCGCTGACAGATGGTGCTGGCAACAATTCCGCTGTTCGGCGGTCAGTGAGGTGCAGCCCTGCCAACGCAACCGTAACGGTCATACAGCACAGTGCAGCAGCACGGGCAAATGTTCCAAACGAACATCGCTGTAAGAAGAACGGTGACTTTTTGGATGCTGTTTGCGGCGTTTCTGCCTGCATTTTTTGCAGGATTGCTTGCTTCATCCGTTCTTTCGCCGCTTCATCCGGATTGAGATTGTCCCAAATGGCTTTCCAGTCCTGCTGCATATCCGTCACCTCCGATCTTTTTTTGGAGTGCTTCTCTGCCTCGCTTGAGGAGCGAACGCACTGTGGATTCTTTTTTTTGCATCATTTCTGCAATTTCCTTGCAGGAATACTCTTCATAATAATAGAGATATAGAACTGTTTTATATTTTTCCGGCAGCTGCATGAGGGCTTTCAAAACTGCAGTTTCTTCCGGCGTTTGATTGTCGGATTTCAACACTTCTTCCCAATCTTCTACTTCTTGTCGTTTTTGCCACAGCCAGCTGTGCAGCATATTCTTGCAGACGTTGGAAGCAGTTACCACTAACCAGCCTCTTAAATGGGCATCGTTTTCCAATGGTTTTTGCGATTGCATCAACCGCAGGAATGTTTCCTGAACGGCATCTTCGGCATCGGTACGATTTTTTAAAAAGCTGTAGCAAATGCGATAAACAGCGTCAACATGCTGCACATAGAGTTCCGTAAACGCAGCCTCATCCAGCGGGTTGACGCTTTGCATGGTCATTCCCTCCCTACTCGTCCCAATTGCATGCAATCAAGACTTGTTTTCTCTGCATTTCTCCTTTCATTATACCACGATTCCTATTTGATTGCTACAGCACAATATGAATCAATTTTGAACAACTCATAAAATGTTAAATATTGACCAAATTTCGATTTTTTCATCTGTATTTGTCTTTTTTACAGGAAAAACAAAAAATGCGGACACAGCATCGGGGAGAATCTGCAATCCGCATCATTTTTGCCAAAAAACACAAGTGGTATGTTTCTGTTTTCCCAATCCCAGACCATTTTTCCAGAATGGTCTGTCCTTTCCGGACTGGTTCCTCGTACCGCACAGTGCAATCCCCCATCACACCGCCCTTTCTCACGGCTTAGAGGAGCAACAGAACCGCATACTTCTTGTTCACACGGCAAGACCTGCCGCAAAAAATCCCTTCACTATAGATACAATTTTGTGGCAGGAAAAGTTGCAAAATCTGCAAAAAAATTTTTTATTTTTTTGCTTTTGTAGGAATGCACAAAACAGACATCTGATTCTTATGCAACTTTCATAGAAATATCCGTAAAAAAATCTGGTTCTTTTTGAAAAAAGCGTTTTCTTTTTCTTTTTTTTATGGTATAATAAAACTGTGCATGCAGTGCCTGCAACCCAGCCGCTGCTCAGTTCTGCCACTGTCTATTCTGTTGCAGAACGAAATTTATCACACCAAGAGGAGATGCTATGAATCAATACAAACGGCTCGCCGCCAACACCATAATTTTTGCAATTGGTTCGTTCGGCTCTAAAATCTTAACGCTGTTTCTGACAAAACTCTACACTGCCAACATCAATCCGGCAGACATCAGCACCAAAGAACTGCTCGAACAAACTGCAAACTTTTTAATTCCAATTGTTACGTTTTCCATCACAGATGCGATTCTACGATATGGACTGACCCGAAATTATGACAAGGGGAAAATTTTCACGTCCTCTTATCTGGTACTTGGTTTGGGTGTCTGTGTCATGCTTGCCCTGTCGCCGCTCATGCGACTATTGCCCTATACAAGCGGCTATCTATGGCTTTTAATGCTCTATGTGTTTATGTCCTCGCTGCGTTCCATTCATTCGCAGTTTGTGCGAGCGAGGGGCATGGTCACGCTATTTGCATTTGATGGCATTCTTGCCACGATTACGCTATTTATCTTCAATGTCATTTTCATTGCCCTACTGAATATGGGCATCACGGGCTTCCTGCTCTCTGTCATTTGCTCCGACTTTTTATCTGCCGTCTTCTTATGGTGGATTGCAGACCTTCGGAAATATCTCCATCGAAAATACATCAGCCCGAAAATGACAAGGCTGATGATTCGCTTTTCCATTCCGCTGATTCCAACTACCCTGCTTTGGCTGGTAACGGGCTTTTCTGACCGGCTGTTTCTGCGGTATATGGACGGGCCTCCGAATTTAGTTGGCGATACTGCCGCTGGTATCTACGGCATTGCTTCCAAATTGCCAAACTTGATTTCTACTGTTTCCACGGTATTCTATCAGGCATGGAATATGTCCGCCATCCTGGAAAACGATTCTGCAAACCGCAGCCACTTCTACAAACAGGTTTTCTCTGCTTATGAGTCGTTTCTTGTCATTGCCAGCTCAGTTTTGATTGTGTTTGTCCGTCCGTTTTCCGACTTGCTGATTAGTACCAGCACTTACACAGAATATGCGGATGCCTACCGATATACGCCGATTCTGATTATTTCTGTCTTTATGATGTGTTTGAATCAGTTCTTCAGCAGTATTTATGCTGCTTCGCAGCATACCTCCCACTCATTCTGGACAAGCTTGGTTGCTGCGATTGTCAACCTGATTCTGAACTGGCTGTTGATTGGAACACTGGGTATTTCCGGTGCAGGTTTTGCAACCTTTGTCAGCTATCTGGTCAGCTATCTGATTCGTGTTGTCGATACCAAACGGTATGTGCCGTTCCACATCGACCACACACGATTTACATTGAATCTCGTTCTGATGTTTGCGATGACATTCGTCACCATTCAAACACCGCCGGCTTGGCATGTGATTGATGGCGTTCTGCTGACATTTACTGTTTTGTATAACTTCAAAGATTTGGTTTCTACAGTTCGGAGAGTATTGAAACGGGGGTAGTGCATCTGTGCCTTTGGGAAACCAATTGCGTACGGTTCGGCAAAATCGCTTTGCTCTTTGCCTGTGTGCTGTTCGCCGGGGGTTGCGTTGTCCGAATTGCTTATGAATAATTTCTTAGATTACAGTTTGTTTGAAGTTTTTTGTTTTTTAGAATGGCGAACAGCATTTACTGATTTCTCTTAGATTTTCATACGATCTAATCAATACCTCTGTTAAGGGGGACAGCTTGTCCCCCTATTTAGAGGATGCCCTGCCCTTTTGTCCCTTCGGGACATTTCCCCACACTGTGGGGAATCACCCCTCCGCCGAGCTGAGCCAGCTCGACCGCAGTTCGCCTGCGGCGAGAAATGTTTCATTGTCTATCAATCCATCAATCCAATCATTCTATAGAAAGGTCGTGTTTTTATGGCAACACCGCACAATCAAGCAAATCCTGGTGAGATTGCAAAAGTCGTTCTCATGCCTGGTGACCCATTACGGGCAAAATTCATTGCAGAAACCTATTTAGAACATCCTGTCTGCTACAACACCGTTCGGAACATGCTGGGCTATACGGGCACTTATCAGGGCGTTCCGATTTCCGTACAGGGCAGCGGTATGGGTATGCCGTCTATGGGCATTTATTCCTATGAACTGTTTCACTTCTATGATGTAGATGCCATCATCCGCATTGGTACTGCTGGCGGTGTTGCAGATTCTGTCAAGCTACGAGATTTGGTGCTGGGAATGGGTGTCTGCACGGATTCCAACTATGCAGCACAATACAACCTGCCGGGCACATTTGCCCCGATTGCAGACTTCTCCCTGCTGGAAGCGGCAGTTTCTGCGGCAAGAACACTGAAAAAGCCGTTCCATGTCGGAAATTTGTGCTCCAGCGACCACTTCTATACGGAAAATGACCCCCTGCCGAAATGGGCAAAGATGGGCGTTTTAGCGGTAGAGATGGAATCGGCTGCCCTCTATTGCAATGCGGCAGAAGCTGGCAAGAAAGCCCTCTGTATCACAACCATTTCAGATTGTCCACTGCGGAATGAATCCACTTCCGCCGAAGAACGGCAAACCGCTTTCACCGATATGATGGAACTGGCGTTGCAGACTGCTGTTTCTGTGCAAAAATAAGAAAATTTTCTTTTTTTTCAGAATTATTTAAGTATATTCTGCTATACTAAAGGTTGGAATGAACTTCCAGCACTTCCCCAAAGTGTGAAAACCGCTGCACGGTGACGCTCGTGACAGCGGTTTTTTTACGCCTGGAAGCATCTGCATTTCTTGTTCGCAATTTTTCTCTTGTAATTCTACCGAAAATATGCTATAATAAAGAGAATCGCAGCCCTATCTCGGCTGCAATCAGCAAATTAGGAGGGATTTCCATTGGCAGCAAAACCATATTACATCACAACCCCGATTTATTACCCGTCCGGCAATCCGCATATCGGACATTGCTATACAACGGTTGCTTGCGACTCCATCGCTCGTTACCGCCGGATGCAGGGCTATGATGTCATGTTCCTCACCGGTACCGATGAACACGGTTTGAAAATCGAACAGAAAGCCGCTGAAAAAGGCGTTACCCCAAAGGAATATGTAGACGAAATCGTAAAAACATTCAAGAGCCTTTGGTCGTATATGAACATCAGTTATGACCGCTATATCCGGACAACGGATGATTATCACATTGAAACCGTACAGAAAATCTTCAAGGAACTGTACGACAAGGGCTATATCTACAAGGGCAAGTATCAGGGAAAATACTGTACACCATGCGAAAGCTTCTGGACAGAATCCCAGCTGGTAGACGGCAAGTGTCCGGAATGCGGCAGACCAGTCATTGAGGCAGAAGAAGAGGCATATTTCTTCAAGATGTCCCCGTTCGCTGACCGCATCACCCACCTGTTGACCGAAACCGACTACTTGCAGCCGAAAACCAGAGCAACCGAACTCGTCAACAACTTCATCAAGCCGGGTCTGGAAGACCTCTGCGTTTCCAGAACCTCTTTCACTTGGGGTATTCCGGTCACATTCGACCCAAAGCACATTGTCTATGTTTGGGTTGACGCTCTGTCAAACTATATCTCTGCACTGGGCTTCTATAATGATGCTTACCATGACTACGACCGCTACTGGCCGGCAGATGTGCACATGGTTGCAAAGGATATTATGCGATTCCATGCAATCATTTGGCCTGCGATCTTAATGGCTCTGGATTTGCCGTTGCCGAAGCATCTAGCAGTACATGGCTGGATTACGTTCAATGGTCAGAAGATGAGTAAATCACTGGGCAATGTGGTAGATCCGTTTGTACTGGGCGAACGCTATGGTGCAGATGCGATTCGGTATCACATCCTCCGGGAAATGGCTCTGGGTTCTGACAGTTCCTTCTCCAACGAGGTTCTGATTACCAGAATCAATTCCGACCTTGCAAACGGTCTGGGCAACTTGGTTTCCCGTACGGTTGCCATGGTGGACAAGTATTTCAATGGCACACTGCCGGAAGACCGAGAAGCTGGCGAATTTGATGATGATTTGATTGCAACAGCAACCGCTCTGCGGGAAAAGGTAGACGGCTTTATGGATCAGACACAGCTGAACCATGCTTTGGCTGAAATCTTCAAGGTTGTTTCCCGTGCAAATAAGTACATCGACGAAACTGCACCTTGGGTTTTGGCAAAGGACGAAAGCAAGAAGGCTCGTCTGGCAACCGTTCTGTACAACCTGCTCGACACCATTCGGATTATCTCGACATTGCTCTCTGCCTTTATGCCGACCACAATGCCGAAGGTTTTGGAACAAATTGGTGCAGGCGAAGCAGACCACACCTATGAAAACGCTGCATCGTTTGGTGTTCTCCCGAAGAATGTCACGGTACACAAGGGCGAAATTCTCTTCCCGAGAATTGACGTAGAAAAGGAAATCGAAGAACTGAACGCCATCATCAAGAACAACGAACCGCAGCAGTCAGCAGAAGAAGAAGCTGCTCCAGTTGCAGAACTTGCTCCAGAAATCACCATTGACGATTTCGCAAAGGTTGATTTGCGGATTGCAAAGGTCGTAGCATGCGAAAAGGTGAAAAAGTCGAAAAAGCTGTTGAAATTGCAGCTGGATGACGGCATGGGCGGCAGACAGGTTGTTTCTGGTATTGCACAGTGGTACAAGCCGGAAGACCTCATTGGAAAGAAAATCATTCTGGTTGCAAACCTCAAGCCGGCAAAACTCTGCGGCGTAGAGAGCAATGGTATGATTTGTGCGGCAGATGCTCCGGATGGCAGTGCAAGTGTAATCTTCCCAGACCAGAGCTTGCCTTGCGGTGCAAAGATTCGATAACTTCTACATTGCAATTTTCATAAAAATACAAAAAGAACCGCTGATGCAAGGGAAAACAACCTGCATCAGCGGTTTTCTGTTTATTCGGACTCTGTTAAAATCACCCGATAACCATCGTGCCATGCGTGAATATGGTCTGGATGGGCTTTTGCATAGGTGAACATGGTTTCTGCCAGCCCCTCCCGCAGGAACGCCTGCAACTGCTCTACTTCATGCAGCTGCACACCTGTACACAAATCTGAAATGGAAATACAAACCGTTCCGTTCGCTGTTCGCATCAGCCGAAACGGCCAGACTTTACAATCAAACGGCTTGTCCTGCTCCGATAAACCGCAGCCATGCTCCGTCAGCACCGGACAGGCATATAATTCCTCGCCTTTGAGCGGCGGAGCGGCAAAGGTTTGTTCTGCTCCAACAGGAACAAACGCTGTTTCTGGGCGGTATTTCTGAATCGCTGCCACTGTTTCTTCCGGCAGCACAGGCAATTCCCAGATGTCACTTGCATCAAACTGACAGCACAATTGACACGCTGCACAGGTCGTTCGAGATAAAATCTTTTTCAACATCGAATCCACTTCCTTTCTCGCTTTCCACATTGCATTGTGGAATTGTTGTCATTTTGCAAGAAGATTCCACTATTTCAAATCGGATTTTCCCATACAGGAAGATACAAAAAGGGACTTTCTATCCAGAAAGCCCCTTTTTCAACTTGTAATCCTGAAAAATCCCGCTTACTTTTCGAGCGGTACAACCCAGTTGAACGGATCCGGCAACTTGCCCCACTGAATACCAGTCAGGGTATCGTAAATTCTCTGAGAAATCTTACCAATCTTGTTGTTGTTGATTTCCATCACCTTATCATCCCACTTCAGATGACCAACCGGAGAAATAACGGCTGCAGTACCTGTACCAAAGACTTCGTCCAGCTTGCCTGCATCATAAGCATCTGCAATTTCCTGAATGGTGATCCGGCGTTCTGATACCGGCAGACCCCAGCTCTTGCACAGTTCAATGGTAGACTTTCTGGTGATACCAGACAGAATCGAACCTGTTTCCAAAGATGGTGTAACGATTTCGCCATCAATTACAAAGAAGATGTTCATTGCACCAACTTCTTCGATATACTTCTGTTCTACACCATCCAGCCACAGAACCTGAGAATAGTTCTGCTTATGAGCATCATCCTGGCTGTGCAAAGAAGCAGCATAGTTACCGCCAGTCTTTGCATAACCCATACATCCACGAACGGTACGAACGTACTTGTCTTCTACATAGATGTTGACCGGATTCAGACCCGATGCATAGTATGCACCAGACGGAGAAAGAATAATCATAAACAGATACTGTGCACCCGGACGAACACCCAAGAACGGGTCAATTGCAATGATAAACGGACGAATATACAGGGAAGTACCTTCCAGATGCGGTACCCAATCCTTTTCCACTTCCAGCAGTTCCATCAGGCACTGCATGCCCAGTTCTACCGGCAATTCCGGAATGACCAGACGTTCATTGGAACGGTTCAGACGCTTAAAGTTTTCTTCCGGACGGAACAGCTGAATTTTATCATCGGCAGTCCGATAAGCCTTCAAGCCTTCAAATACAGTCTGACCATAATGGAAGCACATTGCTGCCGGACTCAGGCTGATGTTATCATACGGAACAATTTCCGGGTCGTGCCAGCCCTGACCTTCGTCATACGGCATAATCAGCATATGGTCGGTAAAGATATGACCAAAGCCCAATTTGCTTTCATCCTGCGGCTTTTCCTTTAAGGTTGCCGCTAACTTTTTCTTGATTTCCATGATACAATCCCTCTTTTTTCATGATGGTAACAGAAAACAGGAGGAAAAACTGCTGCTTTCTGCTATTTAATCCTATTATAGCACAAATCTGCACCGTTTGCAATTCCATTTGCAAAAAAAATCGGAAAATTACAAAAAAAATCAGGTACAGCGATTGGATTCGCTGCACCCGATTCGGTTCTTCTGTCAGCAGATGCTACTTACTTCAGGAACAGGTTGAGAATGATGTCTGTTCCGAGTTTGATTCCACCGCCAACAAGCACGCACAGTAAAATCAATCCGAACAAGCCGCCCATACAACACACCTCTTTCTTAAAAAAAACAATCGGCTTTTTGTTTTCTTACAAGTGCATTGTACCATTCCAATTATTCAAAAATGATAAAACTGCTGATTTTTTTGCTCAAAAACAAACCCAGACAGAATCTCTGTCCGAGCTGTTTTTCAGAATCCTTTTTCTTCATCTTCTTATAGGGATGTGCTTGATTATAAAATACAGTATTGTTAGACTTTTATACTGTTTCTGCTGGCTGCTCCACATCGTCTATGATGTTTGGACTGGTACACCATACCAATGTCGTTGTGCAGGTTGTTCCCGACTGTTTGCAGGCATCACAACGCCAGTCCTGATAAAGATACACTGTACAATGTCCCGGATGTTTGTTTCCGTGAGAATGATGGAAAGCTAGTGTTCCAATTACACAATTGTCTTAAGATTTGGCTTTGTTTCGTAGAACACCTTTCTACGATATTTTGGGGCAAATACAATGTGGTACTTGCAATTTCACTTCGAATGTGATAAACTATGTATGTCATTCACTTTGTGATGACCTCCTTTTGATTATTTTTGCAGTTGGTAGCCGCAATCTTATTATAATCAAAAGGAGTTCTTTTTTCAAGACCCATCGCTATGCTATAAGCTCTTTTGAACCCCCGACCTAGCCGTGGGTTTTCTTATTACAAAAAAGACCTGCTCCACAAAATACAGAGCAGGTCTTTTTCAACTCATTTTGAATGAATCCAGCTTTTATAGAGATTCTTTCTTTGCAGCAGCTTTCTTCATAAAGGATTCGCTCTTTACCAAGAACCGCTTATGCGTGCAATGTCCCACTTCGCCAACTTCATCGGATGCAGTAATGGCAAATGTGATTTCCCGACCGGATACCGCTGTAATTTCTGCAGTTGCAGTCACGGTCATGCCCTCTGGTGTAGCTGCGGTATGTGCCAAATCCAACGCTGTTCCAACGGTGGTTTCGCCATCCTCCAGAAATTCTGCAACAGCTGCACACGCTGTCTTTTCCATCAGTGCTGCCAGCATTGGTGTTGCGAATACCCGCAATGAACCGCTGCCAACAGTCACGGCAAGCTGTGCCTCTGTTACCTGCACGCTGGCAGATGCCTTTGTTCCAATTGTAATGGGCTGCATAAAAATGCCTCCTGTTCTTATTTTTCCAGAAAACACAAGTTGTTTTCTTTATTCCGTATCCGTATTTGTAGAACTGTCCGGTGCTTCTTCCTCCACCGCATCTGGTGACAGCATATCGCCCAGAATCCGGTCATAGGTCAGCGTATCCAGCTTTTCATTCCGTTCCTGTCCCGGTGCATAGTTGGTGGAGTAAATCGGTGTTACCGGCATTTCATCCATCATGCTCTGTGTAAAGGAATCCTTCGGCATGCCAACTTCCTGCATCATCACATATGGCAGATAGAAAACGGAAACTTCTTCCTTCGGCTGTACCTTTGTCATATCCAAACCGAAGTTGTTCCACATGACATACTTCTGTTCATAGAGTGTACTGCAATTCTCACTCGTGATACCCAGCTGTGCATAAATGCCATCTTCGCCCCGCAAGGATGGGAAATGGTCACCGATAAACAGCACGATTGTCGGTTCATCCAACTTGCTCAGACGGTCAATGAAATCTGCCAGACCATCTGAAGAATGCTTTACCCACTGCAAATAGTTGTCAAATTCTGTTGCACCTGTTCCCTGATTGTATGGCTGGTGGTTCTGCATTGTGGTTGCGTGCAGATACAGCGGTTCATCAGTATCTGTAATCAGCTGTTCAATCTGATTATAAACGGTATTGTCATCAATATACGTTCCATACAGGTCAACCGGTACAGTGAAATCATCTTCAAAAATCATGGTATCGAATGAGAACCGGCTATAAATTGAACGACGGTTGTAGAAACTGCCTTGGAATGGATGAACATAAGCGGTAGAATAACCCTGTGCCTTATAATAGGATGGAATGGTCGGCTGCTGCCGTTCAAGCAGCATTCTCTGCGGCATATTCGGGTCATTCAGTGACTTTACAGGCAGACCAAACAGCAGTTCAAATTCTGTCCGAACGGTATAGCTTGCATAGGTCGGTGCAATCGCAGTGCCAGAAACACCCTTGGCTGCAACTTCGTCCAGACCAGCATATACATCATCCGGAATGTTCAGTTCGTCAAATACTCGAAAATCTGCATAGGATTCCGACATGATTTCAATGACATTCGGTTTTACACCGTTTTTGAAATTGGCTTGGTCGGTCACTTCGTCCAGATACTGGGCAACAGTAGAATCTTTATTTTCTTCATATGCAACAGGTTCTTCCAGTCGGTTGGCGATGTTTTCCGAACCTGTCTGCATGAAGAATGCCAAAAAGCCGTTGTTTTCAAATTTTTCATTCAGAATAAAGGTATTATCTGCCTTGGAAACATCCACACCGAAAAAAGCGTAAACCGGTGTGGACAGGGTTGGTACTAAAATGACCAATGCACAAGCCAGCAAACAGGACAGCCCTGTAATCATTCGCCGCAGCCGCTTGGTGTGCAGCGAAAACTTCGGATTAAACCAAAATGACACCACAATATATGCCAATACAATGCCAACAAAAATAATCAAACGAGGCGTAATTTTAATGTACGCAAAAGACGTTAAACTCTTGACACTGCGAAACAGTTTCATATCTGTCATGATCAAGTGGTTGCCATTCGTGTTGTATTTGAATAGCTCTGTAATACTCAGTGCCATATACAACACGCTTTGCAAGAGCATGGCGAGCCATCCTTTCCGGAACAGCAACAATGCCCCTAGGAAAATCAATCCGGCAATCAAAATGTTGAATAACATGATAGTCGGATGGTCTGCAATGAAAATAACCAGCTTGCTGAGATATTTATCTTGGTTCAGCTCAGCCATGCAGACAATGAAAATCGGAAACAACAACAGCAACATGCGATTGGTCATCGTGAACCGCAGTGTGTTCTCATTCCGCCGTTCATTACAGGCACAAATCTTTGCCCGCAATGCAGAAATAATCTTATGTAGCGACTCCATAACGGAACAATTCCCCTTTCAATGATGGATAAACTGCCGATTTTACGGACAGTTTTTCGTTTTTTCGCTTTTGTGCTATCCTTTACTATAGCACAAGTTGCAGAAAACTGCAAGTCTTCCTTTTATCATTTTTCCGCTTTTTTTAGATTTTCGTGAAAAGTGAAAAAAGCCTTTCTTCTCCTGCTGATTTTTTGTATATTTTCGTTAGATTTTACAATGCTTTTCCACGTCTTTTTATAGAGCGGCTGCATCCGCTTTTCCACAGACGATTCCAAAACCATCCATGCTTTCCACAATTTTATGTTGTCCGTCTGAAACGGGCGTTTAAAGCAGTCTGTCCGTGAAAATCCGAAAATTTTCTCAAAATGAATAATTTTTTCAAAAAAGGCTTGACAATCTTTCCAAAACGAATTATAATAAGATTCACACGTTACTCATTTTGAAAAATATGAAAGGAGATTCCCCTCTTATGAATGCCATGTTAGAAGCCTATCGCAACAGCTGCAACCAGCTGACCATTCGCATTTCCGAATTATCACAGCAAATTCAACAGACCTGCTCCCAAACAGAAGCGGATTGCCTGAATCACCGCAAACATCTGCTCCAAACAGAACGCTTGGAATTACTCCGGGATATGCAGGATATGCAGCCCTATGTAAGGGGGAATGTGCATGAACCATAAACGCTTTCATCTCCCGATTGAGTTAATTACCGATTCCCATTCACAGGAACAGAAAGCGAACCAATGGTTGGAATTTTTGATAGAAAATTGCTTAACTGCAAGACAAAAACAAATTCTTGTGCTATACTATTATGAGAAGCAGACACTCCGAGAGATTGCCGCTCAACTCGGCATTACCGAATCCACAGCCTGCCGCACGAAAAATCGTGCCTGTCGGCGGCTCTCTCATTATGCCTATCCAAATTCCATCCGAAAGGAGCTTTCCAACCATGAAGACCCCGATTTATGATGCCCTGCAAGCATATGCAGACCGTCAGCCCATTCGTTTCCATATGCCCGGTCACAAGGGGCATTCTGCCATTCCTGCTTGGAATCCGCTGTATGCCCTGGATATTACAGAAATCTCCGGTGCTGACAGCCTGTTAGAAGCAGATGGCATTATTGCAGAAAGCGAACAGATTGCAACTGCTCTGTTTTTCTCTGCCGGAACGGTCTATTCCTGTGCCGGTTCTACGGGATGCATTCAAACGATGCTGACCCTTATGAAACAGGAAAACCGCACCATCATCGCTGCTCGAAATGTTCACCGCAGCTTTTTAAACGCCTGCATCCTGCTGGGCTTAACCGTCAAGTGGGTATATCCGGAAACCAATAACGGACTGCTCTCCGGACAGTATACCCCAGAACAGTTTGCTGCTGTGCTGGCGGAAACCGAAGAACCTGCTTGCGTCTATGTGACTTCGCCGGACTACCTCGGAAAAACCGCTGACATCGCTGGCATTGCTGCCATCTGCAAGCAATACAACGCTCGTTTCTTAGTTGATAACGCCCATGGGGCACATCTTGCCTTTCTCAAAGATGGCAAGCACCCCATTCAAAACGGTGCAGATTTCTGCTGCGACTCTGCCCACAAGACATTACCTTGCCTGACAGGCTGTGCCTATTTACACGCTGCCCATGAGGAGGATGTTCCACGCATCAAAGATGCGATGTCCATGTTCGTTTCTACCAGTCCTTCCTATTTAATGCTGCTCTCGCTGGATGTTTGTAATGCCTATCTAGCCGGAAAAATCCGCAGCGACTTGGAACGTATCTGTAAGCGAGCAGCTGCCCTGAAAAAGCGACTCTCGGAAAAATATGTCTTTCTGGACGGCGACCCGCTGCACCTGACCATTGATGCAGCTGCCTCAAAACTGGACGGTCTGGACTTGGCAGCTCGCTTGGAACGGGCGGACTGCGTGCCAGAATATGCAGACCGGGAAACGGTTGTACTATTATTATCGCCTTACAATGTGCCGGAAGAACTAGACGTTCTGGAAGTTACGTTGCATATGATTGTCGCCGAATCGTATCCGAAAACACAAACGGCGGAAATTTTACTGCCACAACCGGAAGTTGTTTGTAATATGCGAGAAGCCGCACTTGGTGCACAGGAGATTATTCCCGTTGCGGAAAGCATTGGTCGAATCTGTGCAGCAGTCAAAGTGCCCTGCCCGCCAGCTGTTCCGATTGTATGCAGCGGGGAACGGATTGATGCCCAGAGTGCAGCGGTTTTGCAGCATTACGAGATTTCAGAAATCGCTGTGGTGAAAGAGGTGGATTCGAAAGAATCTATAGCATCTATTGCGGAAGAACCGGATTCAGAAACAGAAGCAACCACATCAGAATCGTAAAAATAAATAGTATCAAACAGCAAAAAGCGGCGGTGCTCAAGGCACTGCCGCTTTTCTGTATGATTATGGGAAAGGTTCAGCCTGTTTAATTAATACATGCCGCCCATGCCGCCTGCCGGCATTGCCGGAGCTGCTGGCTCATCCTTTTTGATATTTGCAACTGCACTTTCTGTGGTCAATACCATAGATGCAATCGATGCTGCGTTCTGCAAAGCACTTCTGGTAACCTTTGTCGGGTCTACAATACCGCTGCTCAGCATATCGCAGTAAGTTTCGGTGTAAGCATCAAAGCCATAACCAACCTTGCGGCTTCTCCGAATCTTGTCGATGATAACGCTGCCTTCCAGACCAGCATTTGCTGCAATCTGACGGAGCGGTGCTTCCAGTGCACGCAGAATGATTTCTGCACCGGTCTTTTCATCACCCTTCAGAGTCGGAACAAGCTTTTCAATTGCCGGAATTGCATTGATCAATGCAGTACCGCCGCCAGCTACGATGCCTTCTTCTACAGCTGCCTTGGTTGCAGACAGAGCGTCTTCAATCCGCAGCTTCTTTTCCTTCATTTCTACTTCGGTTGCTGCACCAACATGGATAACTGCAACACCGCCGGACAGCTTGCCAATCCGTTCATGCATCTTTTCCTTGTCGAAATCAGAGGTAGAAACAGCAATCTGATTCTTGATTTCCTGAATCCGGTCTTCGATGTCTTCCTTCTTGCCAGCACCGCCAACCAGAATGGTGTTTTCCTTGTCGATAACTGCCTGGCTAACATGACCGAGCATTTCCAGTGTTGCATCCTTCAGTTCCATATCCAAATCCTTGGAGATAACCTGTGCACCAGTCAGGATTGCGATATCCTGGAGCATTTCCTTTCTTCTGTCGCCAAAGCCCGGAGCCTTGACTGCTGCACACTTGAATGTGCCACGCAGGTTGTTCAGGATGATGGTGGTCAGTGCTTCGCCTTCGATGTCTTCTGCAATGATCAACAGCTTCTTACCCTGCTGTACAATCTGTTCCAGCAGCGGCAGGATTTCCTGAATGTTGCTGATGGTTCTGTCGGTCAGGAATACCAGTGCATCATCATATACAACCTTCATCTTTTCCCGGTCTGTAATCATATACGGGGACAGATAACCACGGTCGAACTGCATACCTTCTACAACTTCGCTGTAGGTTTCTGCGGTCTTGCCTTCTTCAATGGTGATAACACCATCTGTTGTAACTTTTTCCATTGCTTCTGCAATCAGCTTACCAACCTTTTCATCTGCGGAAGAAATGGTTGCAACTCTTGCGATGTCTTCTGAACCGGAAACCTTCTTAGAATTTGCCTTGATGGTGTCAACTGCTGCATCTACAGCCTTTGCGATACCCTTGCGGAGTACCATTGGGTTTGCACCAGCAGCGATATTCTTCAGACCTTCGTGAATGATTGCCTGTGCCAGAACGGTTGCGGTCGTTGTACCGTCACCAGCTGCGTCATTGGTCTTGGTTGCAACTTCTCTTACGAGCTGTGCACCCATGTTTTCAAACGCATCTTCCAGTTCGATGTCCTTTGCGATGGTCACGCCATCGTTTGTGACCAGCGGAGCACCGAATTCCTTATCCAGAACGACATTTCTGCCCTTCGGTCCAAGTGTGATCTTTACGGTGTCTGCCAGCTTATCAATACCAGCTACGATTGCATTTCTTGCATCTGCATTGTATTTAATTTCTTTTGCCATGATTCTTGCACTCCTTTTCTCAAATCAACGGATTGTTACCCTTATTCTACCACTGCGATGATTTCGCTTTCATAAACAACGGTCAGTTCTTCATCATTGTCCTTGATTTTCTGACCAGCGGACTTGCTCAGCAGAACCTTGTCGCCTGCCTTCACTGTCATCGGAATCAATGTACCAGTAGAAGCAACCTTTCCTGCACCACACGCAACAACAGTTGCAGTTGCATAGCTGCTGGAGGCAGCCTTTGTTGTCAGAATCAGACCGCCTACGGTCTTTTCTTCCTTTTCCTCTTCAAACTTTACGATGACTCTATCTGCCAACGGTTTCAACATAACGCTCTTCCTCCTATAAACTTTTATCATTTATCACTTGTATGCTGTTTGTGTTAGCACTCTTTTTTCCTGAGTGCTAATCTTATTATAGCAACTTTTCTGGAAAAATCAAGCCCAAACACTGCCTTTTTTGTAAAATTGTATGGTTGCACAATTTTGCATGGATAATCGTTGAAAATTTATTGGGTATTTACAGCAATTGTGACGATTTTCCCAGTTCTATTTGAATTTCGCCGGTTTGCCAACAAATACATTTTAGATTTTTACAAATTTCATAATTTACATTTCATACATAAAAAAACCACATAAATTTCACTAAATAATTTCCATCCTGTGTTATCATACTGTTAACAGGCAATTTAAAATTTGCCACAAAAATCAAAAGAACTGTGAGGTTGTATGAATTATGGCATTAGAAAAAGTACTGGTCGTAGATGATGACCCAAATATTTGCGACGTCTTAATGATGTATCTGGAAAACGAAGGATACAGTGTCATTCTCTCCTATGACGGCGAAGAAGCATTGGTGAAGTTCAATGCCCTCAAGCCGGACATCGTTCTGCTGGATGTCATGCTGCCAAGTATGGACGGCTGGCAGGTTTGCCGGGAAATCCGGAAAAAGTCCAGTGTGCCGATTATTATGATCACAGCAAAGGGCGATACCTTTGATAAGGTGCTCGGTCTGGAGCTCGGTGCAGATGACTACATCGTAAAGCCGTTCGATACGAAGGAAGTCGTTGCTCGAATCAAAGCAATTGCAAGAAGAGTCAGTGCTGCTCCGGCTGAAACTGAAGTGCGGGAAGTGCGTTATGACAAGCTTTCTGTCAACATGACACGCTATGAACTGCGGGTAAACGGCAAGGTCGTTGACACTCCGCCGAAGGAACTCGAACTGCTGTTCTATCTTGCATCCAACCCGAACCGTGTTTACACCCGTGACCAGCTGCTGGATGAAGTATGGGGCTTTGAATACTACGGCGACTCCCGTACCATTGACGTACACATCAAACGGCTTCGGGAAAAGCTCGAAGGCGTTTCTGACAAGTGGGCACTCAAGACCGTTTGGGGCGTTGGCTACAAGTTTGAATCTGAAGAAGAAGAATAATGAAAGACCGTGCGAAAAAATCTCGCCGCTTTCATCCGCTTTCCCTGCGTTTAATCTGTACAGAAATTCTGGCAATGCTATTGGTGACAGTCATCACTGCGATTCTCAGCATTGTCTGGTATAAGGATTCTGTTTTTACTGCCATTGATAAAAATGACCGGGTGATGGCAACCAATCTGGTGCATCACTACGACCGGGAAAAATCAGCGACAGAAACCAGTGCAGAATGGATTCCGGACGGCTATGTACAGGATTTGTTCGACTGGACAACCGATGCTTCCCATACCTTCTATTTTCTATTCGATGAAACTGGAACATGTTTGATCTGCTCGGGACAAGTCAACTGCAATCGGTCAGAAATTACACTGAATCTGGATGTTCTGAACGATGTTCAGATCAATGGGGAATATTTCTCGGATACGCTTGCCATGCTGAATCCAAAAGAACCTCGTCCTATGATCAGCAATGGTTCTCCGGTGACGTTTACAGAACCGAACGGAACAGAAACGACTTACTATCTGTTCAGTAACACGCATACTTCTGTACTGGACTCATTCACATCTCTTACTTGGATTTATGGGATGTTGTGCTTCGCTGTTTTAACGGCCGCCCTCATTGCAGTTACCGTGTTCTTCCTGACTCGGAATCAAAAACCACTGGCACAGATGATGCAGGTAGCTCAGCAATGTTCAAGGGGCAACTACACGGAACACCTGAATCCGGGCAGCTTTGAAGAACCATCCTATGAGGATATGGCGTACAGCATCAATGAACTTGCCTATGCCGCAGAAAATGCGGAAAATCAGCGGAAACAATTCGTTTCCAATGTTTCCCATGAACTGCGAACCCCAATGACGATTATCAGCGGATATGTAGACGGCATGCTGGACGGCACTGTTCCCAAAAATAAGCGGATGCAGTATCTTTCGATTGTTTCGCAGGAAATGCAGCGGCTGAAGATTTTGATTTCTTCTATGCTGAACCTGACAAAGTTCGACAATGGAACGATTGAGATTCATTATCAGCTCTTCCCCATTCAAGATTTGGCTTTCCGTACCATTTTGATGTTTGAAAGCCGTCTGGAAAAGCGGAATATTACGCTGGAAGGACTGGATTCTGAACCCGTACAGGTTTGGGGCGACCCCGACCTCATCGGACAGGTCATTTATAACCTATTTGAAAATGCAACGAAGTTCGTCAATACAGGCGGAACGATCACGTTCACTTTTAAAGATGAACCGAATAGCACCAGCATTGCCATCCGGAATACCGGTGCGGGCATTTCCAAAGAAGAATTACCGAAAATTTTTGAACGCTTTTATAAGTCGGATGACTCCAGAAGCCACGACAAAACGGGGCTGGGCATCGGACTGGATATCACCAAACACATTGTGCGTCTGCACAAGGCACAAATTTCTGTGAGCAGCGAAGAGGGCGAATATACCGAATTTCTGATTCGTCTGCCGAAAAAGGATGCTCCGGCAGAATCGCCGACAGAGAATCCCGAAAAGCAGCCAAAAGATGCACGATAAAACAGGCAGACGATGGAATTTTTCTACATCGTCTGCCTGTTCTGTTATTTTGACTTGAAAGGAGTCTGTTTTCTGATGGAAGAACATCCGTTTTCTCCGATTCCGCAGCAGCAGCCTGCTCCACAACAGCAGTCCCCTGCACCGCCGCCCTATACACAGGTTTCCTCCTATGCAGTACCATCACCAACTCCGGAACAGCCGCAGCCTGCTGCACAAGTTCCGCCGCCGCCAGTTTATCCGCCGAACTTTGGACAACCACAGCCGGCTGCACCTTATCCGCCACAGCAGCCTATCTATCCGCAGATGCAGCCAATGCCTACTCCAAAACAGAAAAAACGGCGAACCAAACAGAAACCTTCTCCCGAACAGGCTCGCTTGACAAAATTGGCTTGGATTGCCATTTGGCTGGCGTTTCTGCTGCTGGTGTACTGCATCGCCAGCGACTTGTTCCGCTATTTTGAGATGGATGGTCAAACCCCAACTTTACAGCAATCACAATCTTCTACCTTGAATATTCAATATCAGGAACGCCCTGTTTCGGATGCCATTACACAGCCGGATGAAAACGGAGCGTACACGGTTGCAGGCGTTGCAGAGGCAGTCGCTCCCTCAATTGTTGAGATTACGGCTGCTTCCGGCAGCATGCCAACAAGCAGCGGCTCTGGTATTATCTTGTCGGAAGATGGCTACATTGTCACAAATGCCCATGTTCTGCAAAATAGCGACACGTTCTGGGTCACATTGAATGACTCTGATGAAGCCATTTCAGCGGACTGCATTGGAATGGATACCAAAACAGACTTGGCTGTTTTGAAAATCAACCGCACTGGATTGCCAGCTGCAACCATTGGCGATTCTGATTCCCTGTTGGTTGGCGAAGAAGTCGTTGCCATCGGCAACCCTGCTGGACTGACGGGAACAGTTACCAACGGTATTGTATCTGCTCTACACCGGAAAATTAAAAGTGCATCTACAGGCTTTGAAATGGACTGCATTCAAACCAATGCTGCCATCAGTCCGGGAAACTCTGGCGGTGCATTGGTGAACTTGTACGGGCAGATTGTCGGCATTACTTCTTCCAAATACACCAATGCTTACAGCGGTTCTGCTTATGAGGGGCTGGGATTTGCGATTTCTATCAATGCAGCAATGCCGATTTTGGAAGAATTGACTTCGCAGGGCTATGTGTCCGGTCGGGTACGCATGGGCATTACGTTCCGGTCGCTGGATATTACAGAGGTGCAGGAAGAGTTCCACGAAACTTATCAGCTAAGTGACCGGACACAGGTATCTGGGCTTTGGATTTCTGAAATCGCTGAGGACTGCGATATTTCCAACACAGAATTACAGGTTGGTGATGTCATTGAACGAGTAAATGGCACGGAAACAGCAGATTATGACCAACTGAATGCGGTTTTATCTGACTGCAAGGCAGGCGACTCCCTTACTGCGGATTGCTGCCGATATGATGAGAATGGGAAAAAATCTTCGTTTACGATTACATTTCAGCTGATGGAAGACCGATCGGGAAATTTTTAAAATGTGGATTGGAAAACTATGCTCTTAGGAAAAACGGTCTTCCGCATCCGGCAAAAGGGGGTTCCACCCCTGCTTTTGCCTGCCA